>OJIS01000108.1_pt1 | contig 31326 bp, 30 predicted proteins | sample 1595671 | NCBI WGS metagenome assembly OJIS01 (sample SAMN05416814, study PRJEB24817) | seawater metagenome | isolation source: Sea water | place: Canada:Atlantic | collected 2013-07 | reverse complement strand
CTCGGAGATGTGTATAAGAGACAGATCACGTACTGCGCATGAAAGTCGCTCACCAGGGCTTCCAGCTTCTCCAGCACGCGATTGAATGCCCCTACCGAGGCGAGGGCGTCCCGCTTGTCGCTCTTGTAGCTGAGCACGCCGTGCAACCCTCCACCATTGGCGGGCCAACTGAACACAATGACTTCAACGCCGAAGTTCTGCTCCAGCCTTTCGGCACGATCAAGCACATCAGTCATATCGTTGTTGTAACCATGAACAAACAACAGCAGGTTTCTTCCGTTCGGGCGCGCACCAGCGCCGTGGCCGGATCTCTCGATCAGTTTGCGGGCCACGTAGGCGCTCGCCGGGTAGGTATTGTCGGGATTAAGATCGACACTCTTCGCCATTTGCGGTGTGATCTGGTCAGGCAGGATATCAATATGCCAGCGGTTTCGCCGGCGGGATGCCTCCGCCAGCCGCAACTCGTTGGGGCCTTCAATGGGTTTACTGCCAAAGGCCTCACTCTCTGTGTGTTTGCTTTCATCGACGGTTCTATTGGTTACGATATACATGGAGCAGATTCCTTTATGCTTCCATGCCACGGAACGACCTGGTGGCCACTACTGATAGGAAGTAACGAAAAGTTCCCTGACGGCCGCCCTACAACCCCCTATGATGAACGGCATCAGAATTCAATCGCACGGTGGGAATGTTGCTACCCAACACCTAATTAATTAGCAAACTGAACTAAAATGTCAAATCACCACACGGCCCCGGAATCTTGCCCATGCTGATCTACACTCTCTGCGCGATGTCCGTGATTGCCGCCTCGGTTTTCTATCTGTTTTTCTACCGCAACTGGCGTCGCGAGAGACAGCTTCAAACTCCCTTTCCGGAGAACTGGCGCGCGACGCTCGAGTCCCAGGTGCCCCTATTCCCCGGGTTGCCGGCCAAGCTGAAACGACAACTGGAACAGCATGTACAGTTGTTCCTGGCGGAGAAATCCTTTTACGGCTGCGATGGGTTCGAGGTGGACGACACCGTACGCCTGACCATCGCGGGACATGCCTGCCTGCTCATCATGAACCGCAGCTATTCCGACTTCGACGACATCCGCAGTATCCTGGTCTATCCGGATGCCTATCGTGTCAGGGATATTGAGCATGATGGCCTGGTGGTGAGCGAGAGTAACGAGATTCGCGCGGGCGAAGCCTCAAGTTATGGACAGGTGGTTCTGGCCTGGACACAGTGCGAGGAAGGTGCCGTCAATCCTGCTGGGCACCACAACGTCATTCTTCACGAATTCGCCCACCAGCTGGACTATCTGGACGGCACTGCGGACGGCGCTCCGCCACTTAGCGGCGAACAGGCAAGACATTGGCAGGAAACGATGACTCAGGCCTATGAACACTTGAGACAGTCGCTTCAACATCACCAGAAGCCCTGGCTGGACCCATACGGCGCCACCGAACCCGCCGAGTTTTTTGCAGTGCTGACGGAAGCCTTTTACCAACAACCGGAGCACCTGAAAGCGGAACAGCCGGAAGTCTACGAAGCGCTGCAACGGTTTTACCGATTAGACACGGAGGCAATATCCCATGGAGAACGGCGATAAGACAAAGCGTGAGGAGTCGGGAGCAGACAACAACTCCCAGAACAGTCAGGCGCTGATTGACGCCATCAACATGCGCAGCATGTCGCTTATCACACTCACAAGTATCGCAACCCTTTATTTTATTGACTGGGCCCAGGCGGTTCTTTTGCCACTGGTGGTGGCGGTGTTAATCAGCTACGCCCTTGAACCCCTTGTCGCCACAATCAATCGGTTGAGAGTACCCCGTCCCCTGGCGGCGGCTGTGGTGTTGATTCTGCTTATCGGTATCATCGCCGGAGCCAGCATTCCCCTGAAGCAGGAAGCCATGGCTATGCTGGACAAGATACCGGTGGCCATCGAACAGTTTCAGCAGAATGAAGCCAGCCGCCCCAAGGACGGGGAAAGCATGATGGAAAAAGCGCAATCCGCCGCAAAGAAAATTGAAGCCACCGCCAGCCCCGATCAGGGCAACGAAGACGCCTCCCGATCGGGTGCAACGCCCGTGCGCGTGGTGGACGAACCCCTCGAGATCAAAGATTACGTACTTCAGGGTTCCCCGGCAGCGCTGGTGCTGATTTCCCAGTGCTTCTCGGCGTTGTTGCTGGTGTATTTCGTGCTCGCCATTGGCTCGCTGTACAGACGCAAGATCGTCAAAATATCCGGGCCATCCTTCGCACGAATGCGTAAAGCCGCCCGAATCATGAACGAGTTCCATCGCAGCGTACGGCAGTTCCTGTTTGTGATGTTTGTAGGTGCCGTATTTGTGGGCGTGCTGACCTGGCTGGCGTTTTTGGCATTGGGCGTTGAACAGGCCGGCTTTTGGGGTGTTTTGGCAGGCGTCGCCAGTGCCGTGCCGTACCTGGGTCCGTTCCTGGTGCTTATGGGCACAGGTGTGGCCGCCTTTATCCAGTTTGGCGAATTGGAGATGTCGATCATTGTTGCCGGCACGTCGCTGGCCATCACCAGCGTTCAGGGCTATCTGCTGACGCCCTGGCTTACCAGCCATATTTCCAGCCTTAACGCGGTTGCCATTTTTATCGGCCTGCTGTTCTGGGGCTGGCTCTGGGGCCCCGTCGGGCTCGTGGTTGCCACTCCAATCCTGATGATCGTCAAGTCATTATGCGACCATGTCGTTAACTTGCGTCCGGTCGGTGAACTGCTAGGAAAATAGACGCCCCATTCACTCATTCATCGCTTAATAACAACAAAGGAGACACACGATGTTCGACAGTGAAATCCCCCTGATGGATATGTTGTTCCGGCTACTGGCCGCAGCCGGGCTGGCCCTGTTACTAGGACTGGAAAGGGAATTGAGAGGCAAAGCTGCGGGCCTGCGCTCCCACATGCTGGTGTCATTGGGGGCCTCGGCCTTTATCATGATGGGAATTCATATCCTGTTCGCCACGGCCGAGGGCGACCCCTCGGCACGAATCGACCCCACGCGGATCGTCGAGGGTGTCATCGGCGGCATCGGTTTTCTGGGTGCCGGCAGCATTATCCAGAGCCGTGGCAATATTCAGGGCATTACCACAGGCGCATCCATCTGGACAGCGGGCGCAGTTGGCGTTGCGTGCGGCATCGGCAACCTCGCCCTGGCCGGCATGGTCACGGCGCTGGCGCTGATCATCATGGTGGTTCTTGGCCGGTTCGAGCACGAAGTCATTAACGATAATTAGGTCATTAACGATAATTAGGCCATTAACGATCACTGATCCGGCCAAAACGGGAGGTCAGAACGCAGCTGTCGACAGCCCGGCCACCCACTGGATCATTGGCGAGGGATAAACACCCAGCACCAGGATCAACACGGCCACGACCAGCAGCGTCAGCCCACCAATGCGGTTACCCCAGTCGTTGGTGGCATCCATCCGGCGCATGCCGGGTTCCGGCAGGTACAGGGTCACCATCACCCTCAGATAGTAGAACAGGCCAATGGCACTGCCTGCGACGATACCGCCCACCAGCCACCAGCGGTTTTCAGCAACCCCCAGTGCCAATACATAGAACTTGCCGATAAACCCTGCAGTGAGCGGGATGCCAGCCAGGGACAGGAAGCTCACGGTCATCACGGCTGCCAGCCATGGACGGCGCCAGAACAGCCCACGGTAATAATGCAGTCCGGCGGCATCTTCGCCACTGAACGGGCTGGACAGCTGGGTAACCACGCCGAAGGCTGCCAGTGTGGTGACGAGGTAGGTCACCAGATAAACCCCCACGGTTTCTACCGCCAGTGTCCCACCTGCAACGATGGCCACCATCAGGTAGCCAAAATGGGCAATGGAGGAATAACCAAGCAGTCGTTTCAGGTTGGATTGGAACAACGCCAACAGGTTGCCCCCCAACATGGTGATCAGGGCCAACAGTGTTATCAGCGTGTTCAACCAGTCGCTGTTAAACACCGGCGCAACGGTCACCAGACGCAGTAACAGCACGAACACCGCCAACTTGCTGACCGTGGCGAGGAAAATGGTGGCCGGCGCAGGCCCACCCTGGTAAACGTCCGGCGTCCAGAGATGAAAGGGAACAATGGAGAGCTTGAAGCCAAGCCCCACCAGCATCAACACAGCCCCGGCCAGCGTCCATGCATCGGAGGTGTTTGCCAGCCCCGTCGCCAGGCCCGCCAGGTCGAGATGCCCGGTACGGGCATAGATCAACGCCATGCCAAACAACAGGAACGCCGTCGCGGCCGCAGACAGAACCAGGTACTTGATGCCGGCTTCCAGAGACCGTTCTGCCCGAAAGCTATAGGCCAACATGCCGTAGAGGGGCATCGACAACAGTTCCAGGCTGATGAACAGGGTCGCCAGATGGTCGCTGGCCACCAGCCCCAGTGCCCCGGTCACCGCACACAAGAGCAACAGGTAAAACTCTTCCTTGGGGCCAATGTAACCGGTGAGGTAATGATGACTCAGGGCGACCGTGACCAGCGCACACAACAGCACCAGCACGCTGCCCATTAACGCCAGCCCATCCATAGTCATCAGTGGCGGCGATGACAATGCTGTGGAGGCCACAGGCACGCAGGCCAGAGCCAATACCAGCCCAACGGCCGAAACCAACGCCGTGGCACCATGGTGCCGCTGCCAGGCTACGCCAAGCATGACGATCACCGCGGTGGCACCAACGACGATCAGTGGTATGAGTGCAACCAGATTTGCCAGGGTCAGCATCAGTTCACCTCCCCTGCGCGGCTGGCCAGTTCTGCCCCGGCTTGCTCAAACAGATCGGCAGCCGGGCCCGCTATCGGGGCGGTAATGTCGAGTATTGGCTGAGGATAGAGCCCCACCATCACCGTCAGCACAAGCAGCACCAACATCATGCCGTATTCTCTCGCGTCCGGCCCTCTCAGGGCGCCCTGGCGGTATTCCGGGCCATAATGCACCCGCTGCATCAGCAGCAGGGAGTATATCGCCGCCAGCACCAGCCCCAAGCTGGCAATCACCACCACGACCGGCGCGCTGGGGAAGGTGCCAAACAGCACCATGAATTCACCCACGAAATTGGCGGTGGCAGGCATACCCAGGGAGGCGGCAACGAAACACAGGGTAAAACCGGGCAGCACCGGGATTCGACCCCATAAGCCGCCCATGATCCGCATGTCACGGGTGTGAATGCGCTCATACAGTTGGCCGCTGAGAATAAACAGCCCGGCGCTGGAGAAGGCATGGGCCACCATTAGGATGATCGCGCCCTGAATCGCCAGTTCCGAGCCTGAATACAAGGCAATCAGCACGAAGCCCATGTGGGAGATACTGGTATAGGCGATCAGGCGCTTGATGTCCTGCTGTCCACACGCCAGTACGGCACCATAGATAATGCCCACCAGCCCGAGTGTCATGGCGACAGGCGCAAACGCCTGGGACTCTTCCGGGAACAGCGGCAGCGCAAACCGCAGGATGCCGTAGGCGGCGGTTTTCAACAGGATACCGGCCAGATCGACACTGCCGGCGGTCGGCGCCTGGGCATGGGCATCCGGAAGCCAGCCGTGGAATGGCACCACCGGCAGCTTCACGGCAAAGGCCACAAAGAAGCCCAGCATCAGCCACGGCGCCAGCGCCTCCGGGACCTCGGTATCCAGCAAGGTGTCGTAGCTGAAGGACAGTTCGCCGGTGTTGGCGTAATGCACGAACACCAGTGAGAGTATCGCCACCAGCATGAGCAGGCCACTGGCCTGGGTGTAGATGAAGAATCGGGTAGCGGCTCGAATCCGGGTCTGCCCCGCCGAGCCGCTGTGCCCCCAGAGCGCAATCAGGAAGTACATCGGCACCAGCATCATTTCCCAGAACAGGAAGAACAGGAACAGGTCCAGCGCCAGGAATACGCCCACAACACCACCGAGGATGAACAGCAGGTTCAGGTGGAAAAAGCCCACACGGTGGTCAATCTCGTGCCAGGAACAGAGCACAGCCAATGCGCCGAGGAAGCCGGTCAACGCCACCAGGATCAGCGACAGGCCGTCCATCGCCAGATGAATCTCAATACCAAAACGCGGGATCCAGGACGTTCTCCATTCCAGCAGCCAATGCCTGGTGACCTCGCCCGGCAACGCAAAATCACCGGTTACCCAGAGCACCAGGCTGATAACCAGTACAAACAACATGGTGGCCAGCGCTATCCAGCGAGGCGCCCTGTCGCCCCACTGGTCCGCCTGCCAGCACAGCAGCCCACCCACAAACGGGATCAGGATCAGCCACACCAGGATCATGCTAGCCCTCCCGGCAACACCGCCAGAGCCAGCAGGATGATCGTGGCGCCCAGTACCATCACCAGGGCGTAGCTGCGCACGCGACCGTTCTGGCTTTTCACCAGCCCGGCGTTAAGCGCACGCGCCAATAGCGCTGGCAGATTCATCACCAGGTTCACCAGATCCACCCTCAGAACCTTTACCATCCACTGCCAGGGCTGCACCAGCACCCGGTCAAACAGGGCGTCAAAACCCCACGCATGGTGCCAGAGTGTCCACAGGCGGGCGCCTATGCCCTGCCCGACCTGTTTTGCAAGCCAGTCACGCCGCCAAAGGAACAGCCATGCTGCCAACAGCAAACCCGCAATAGCGGCACCCATGGCAAGTACCTGCAGCAGGGTATGGCCGGTGTCCGCTGCTTCTCCGGGTGCGTCCGGGAAGAGTCCGCCAAGGCCCGGATAGAGCCAGGCGCCGATAAAGGTGGACAGCACCGCCAGCACCATCAACGGCAGGTGATGAGTCAGTGGGTTGGTGCCGGGTTCCGGATGGCGGGCGTGGTCGCTTCCCGGCTCGCCATGGAAGGTGCCGAGGATCAGTCGAACCGTATAGATGCCGGTCAACACCGCGCCCAGCAATCCAACAATCAATAGGCCGGTCTGGTCAGCCGCCATTGCCTGCCACAGGATTTCGTCCTTGCTGAAAAAGCCAGCCGACACCAGTGGCAATGCCACCAGCGCCGCACCGCCCACGAGGAAGCCACCATAAGCCACGGGCAGCTTGCGCCAAAGCCCGCCGAGCCGCCGCATGTCCTGTTCGTGGTGGCAACTGATGATCACTGCCCCGGCAGACAGGAACAGCAGGGCCTTGAAGAAGGCGTGGGTCACCAGATGGAAGATCGCAGCATCGAACGCGCCTACCCCCAACGCCACGAACATGTAGCCAATCTGGCTCATGGTGGAGTAGGCCAGCACGCGCTTGATATCGGTCTGGGCCAGAGCCGCAAAGGCCGCCAGCAGCAGAGACACCGCCCCGATCACGCCGACCAGCAGGAGCACATCCGGGGCCAGCAGGAACAGGCCATTGAGCCGGGCAATCAGGTACACGCCCGCCGTGACCATGGTCGCCGCGTGGATCAGCGCAGACACCGGCGTGGGGCCAGCCATGGCGTCGGGCAACCAGGTATGCAGTGGCACCTGAGCCGACTTGCCGAGGGCACCACCAAGTACCAGTAACGCCGCCAGGTTGGCGGTGGTACTGCCTTCCTGCCACTGCTGCGGAGCCAGGGCCAGCAATTGTTGAATATCGAGCGTGCCCAGCTCCATGAAGATCAGGAACAGCCCGAGCGCCAGGAACACGTCGCCAATGCGGGTTACCACGAACGCCTTGAAAGCCGCCCAGCCATTGGCGCTGCCCTGGTAGTAATAGCCGATCAGGCCATAGCTGCAGAGGCCGACACCCTCCCAGCCGAGGAACAACAGCAGCAGGTTGTCTCCCAGCACCAGCAGCATCATGCTGAACACAAACAGGTTCATCCAGGCGTAGAAGCGGGTAATGCCTTTCTCACCGGTCATGTACCAGGCGGCAAAGAGGTGAATCAGGAAACCCACACCGGTAATCACTGACATCATCACCAGCGCCAGGCCATCCACTGCCAGGCCGATGGTGGGCTGGAAATCCCCGACGGCAATCCAGGTCCAAAGGGTTATCCCTTCACTGCCGCCGGCATGAGCCATCGTCGCCCAGGCCGTGGCCAGCGCCGCCAGCCCCACACTACCGACGCCCACGACGGAACTGGCCAATGCGCCCAAGCGCCCGCCGCTGAACGCGAGTATCAATGTGCCCGCCAGAGGCAACAGAAACGAAAGAGTCACTGCCATCGCCATCATCCACGCATCCTGCTAACGGCATCCAGATTCAGGGAGCGGAAGCGCTGGTAAAGCTGAATCATCAGCGCCAGCCCAACACTGGCTTCCGCCGCCGCCAGGGTAATTACCAGCAGGAACATGGCCTGGCCGTCCGGCTGGTTCCAGGCCGTGGCCCCCACCACAAATGCCAGCGCCGCCGAGTTGAGCATGACTTCCAGGCTCATCAGCACAAACAACATGCTGCGACGCAGCATCAGCCCCAGCAGCCCCAGGCTGAACAGAATGGCGGCCAGGATCAGCCCATGCTCCATGGGAATTCCCGTCATGAGTTGCCTCCCTGGTTGCGGTTGTCCATTGAGCTCTGCTTTCGCAGGGGGTTTGAGCGCCGCCCCACATGGGATGCCGTCACCAGGGCCGCCAGCAGGAGAATGGCGGCCAGCTCCACCACCATCAACCAGGGCCCGAACAGGGTCAGGGCCACGGCCCGAGCAGTCAGCAGCTCACCATCGATCATCTGCCCGATGCCACCCTGACCGATCAGGGCCGCCAGGGCACCCAGAAGCAGCAACGTTAGCAACGACGGCCCTGCCCAATGGCGAGGATTCCGCCAGGACTGGTCCCGCTCTGCATCCGACCGCAGGTTCAGCATCATCACCACGAACACAAACAGCACCATGATCGCCCCGGCATACACGATGATTTCCAGGGCGCCGGCAAATGGTGCCCCCAGGGCAAAGAACACCAGTGCCACGGCGATCAGCGACACGATCAGATACACCACTGCATGAACCGGGCTGGTGCCGGTGATCACGCCAATGGTCGCCAGCACCGCCACCAGTCCGCTGACATAGAAGGCCAGCTCCATCAGATTGCCTCCTCCGGCTTACGGTCGCTATTGCGGTGACTATCAGGGTAACAACGTGCGCACATCCTCCGGCGCCTCCTCGTTCTGGGCCTGGCCCTTGTCCTTACCACCGATGGCCATGCCCGCTACCTTGTAGAAGTGGTAGTCATGGTCCTTGCCGGGACCATTGATCAGCAGATCCTCTTTTTCGTACACCAGTTGCTGGCGATCATACTCGCCCATCTCGAAGTCCGGCGTCAGCTGGATGGCCGACGTCGGGCAGGCTTCCTCGCACATGCCACAAAAGATGCAGCGGGAGAAGTTGATGCGGAAGAACTCCGGGTACCAGCGGCCGTCTTCCTGCTCTCCCTTCTGCAGCGAGATGCAGTCCACCGGGCAGGCTACCGCACACAGGTTGCAGGCCACGCAACGCTCTTCCCCGTCTGGATCGCGTGTCAGCACGATGCGGCCGCGGTAGCGCGGTGGCAGATAGACCTGTTGTTCCGGGTAGTTCACTGTCTCCCGCTTGCGAAAACTGTGCATGAACACCATGCCCAGGGTGCGCAATTGCGACCAGGTGGCCGGCAACAGCCAGAGCATGTGTTTGATGATCGGGACCTTTTCTCTTTCCATAAGTCCTCCCTTATTCAGCCACCAGGAGCATCACCGCCCCCGTCGCCAGTAAGTTGATTAGTGTTAGCGGTAGGCACACCTTCCAGCCAAAACTCATCACCCGGTCATAGCGGGGCCGGGGCAACGATGCCCGCAGCAGGATAAACAGCATCAGGAAGAAGCCGGTCTTGAGCGCGAACCACAGGATTGGTGGCAGCCACGGGCCGTGCCAGCCGCCAAAGAACAGCGTGACGATCAGCGCCGACACCAGCACCATGCCGACGTATTCGCCGATGAAAAACATGCCGAATTTCATGCCGGAGTATTCAATGTGGTACCCGTCGGCCAGTTCCTGTTCCGCTTCCGGCTGGTCGAACGGGTGGCGGTGCGTGACAGCAATACCGGCGATCAGGAAGGTGGCGAAACCGAAGAACTGAGGAATGATGAACCAGAAACCTTCCTGGGCGTTGACGATGTCTCGCAGGTTGAACGACCCGGCCAGGGCCACCACCCCCATCAGCGACAACCCCATGAACACTTCGTACGACAGTGTTTGGGCCGTGGCTCGCATGGCGCCCAGCAGCGCGTATTTGTTGCCGCTGGACCAGCCCCCGAGCAACACCGCGTATACGTTGACCCCAGCCATGGCCAGGAAAAACAGCAGGCCAATGTGCATGTCCGCCACGCCCCAACCGGGGGTGATCGGGATAATGACAAACGACAGCAGCAATGAGGCAAAGGCAATCACCGGCGCCAGGACGAACAGCGGCCGGTCGGCGAATGGCGGTATCCAGTCCTCCTTGAAGAAGATCTTGATCATGTCCGCCACCAGTTGCAGAGTGCCAAACGGCCCGACCCGATTGGGCCCGTAACGGTCCTGCCAGAGCCCCAGCAGGCGACGTTCCACCACTGTCATAACCGCACCCAGAAGCACGGCGCCCAGCAGGATCACCAGTGCCTGGAACATCCCCCAGGCAATGGCAGCCAGTTGCGGAGTCCACCAGCTCATGGCTCACCTCCGGCAGAGTTGTCCAGTGCGACCGGCTCTCCCGGAAGCAGTCCGGCAAACAGCCCGGCTGGAAGACCGATCCAGCCTTTGGGCCAGCCATCCTGCTGAACCACCAATAGCGTTTCCCCAAAGATGGTCACCGTGTCACCGCCCCGGATCGACAAGTGTTCAGCGTCATCCATGCTCAGGGTGACACTGGGCGTTTGCGTACGCTCCTGAATGGGCACGGCCAATGAGGACGTCTCTTCGCCACCAAACAGCCGCGGCAGAATCAGGGCCCGTAAAGCTGGCGAGCGTTCTCCACTTTCGACGCTTTCGACGCCCTCGGCACGTTGAGGCGGTCGGCTGTAATGGCCCTGCCCCGGAACCGGACACATCAAACGCACGCCGGGGTCACCGCCGCGCAAATGCCCGCCTACTTCGTCGGTAAACTTGTTCCAGGCCTGGGGCGAGTTCCAGCCGGGCGCCCAGGCAAAGGGCACCTGCTGCCGGGGTTCGTGATAACCGCTGTAGCCCTCCATGGAGTAGGCAAACGCGGAATCCGGGTCCTGCGGCACCCGTGGTTCGCTGACGTTCTGGTTCGCCCGCATGGAAGTACGGCCACTGTACCGGTGGGGCTCCCGCGCCAGCTGCAGGCCATCAATGCGGTAGTGTGAGGCGGGAGCGGCTTCCTCCATACCGCCCAGCTCTGGATGAGCCTCGACACACGCCGCAATGACGGTATCCAGGGTGATATCACCGGCTTTCTCGCCTCGCAGGTTCACCGCCAGTGCGTGCAACCAGCGCCAGCTTTCATGAATACGGCTTTCCGGCCGCATGTAACCGGGGTCATATACCTGGAAGAAGCGTTGCGCCCGGCCCTCCAGATTAACCAGCGTACCGTCCGCCTCCGCGAAACTGGCCGCGGACAGCAGGAAGTTGGCGCGCTCGGCCGTTGCCGTGCGTTGATGATCAAGCACCACGCAGATCTCTGCCTGCGCCAGTGCTGTATCCACCGTTTGCCGGGGCAGTCGTTGGAACAGGTCGTTTTCCAGCACCACCACCGCATCCGCGTGGCCTTTAGCCAGCTCCTCCAGTGCCCGGTCCAGCGGTTGGCCGCCCATCATGGACAAGCCCGTGCTGTTGGCCTCGCGCCGTATCAGTGCCAGCCCTCCCCGTTTTGCGCGCCGGGACAATGCTCGGGCCACATTCCCGGCCGCTTCCAGTACCGGTTCGGAGGCCAGCGATCCACCACTCACCACCAAAGGGCGCTCCGCCGCCATTAAAGCAGTGGCAATGGTTTCAGCAGCCTCAGCCATGGCCTCAGAAAGCCCTTCCACCGGCGGGGCTCCCGGGTCGATCCGATGGGCCACCGCAAAACCAAGGCGGGCAATCTCATCCGGATTCAAGGCATAGCGAGCCGCAGCCACATCATCGAGGTCTGTAACGGTGGGCCAGGCGATAAACAGCGGGTGGTAACGATCCTGCGCCAGGGTTTTGAGGGCTTCGGCATTCCAGGCGGGCACACCAATGGTCTCGCCCAGTGCCTCACGACGCGACAGCGCGGCCTGACGAAGGCTCAAACTCAGACGACCGGCGCTCTGGACCGGGTCTTCGCCCAGAACCAGCACGGCGTCGTGATCTTCCATCTCCCGGGGCGTGGGCGTTGGCAGGCCGGTATGGCGTTGCAGATGATTCATCAGGTCAAGGCAGGCCTGTTCCCGCGACTCAATGCCGGTGGAGAAATTTTCCACGCCGACCAATGCCTGCAACTGGTGATTACTCTCCAGGCTGGCCCGTGGCGAGCCGATGCCGATCACCCGGCGCGAATGGCGCAGAGCGTCGCTGATACGGGCCAGAGCGGTGTCCACTTCGAGGCTGACCGGCTCACTGTCTGACGATTCCCGACATTCCGGCAGTCGCGGCCGATCTGCCCGGTTGACGTAACCATAGCCGAACCGGCCCCGGTCACAGAGGAAATACCCGTTCAACTCACCGTGGTAGCGATTTTCAATACGGCGCAACTCTCCGTACCGCTCCCCCGGGCTGATGTTGCAGCCCATTGAACACTGGTGGCAGATGCCGGGCGCAAACTGCAAATCCCACTTGCGGGTGTAACGTTCGGAATGGCTCTGATCCGTGAACACGCCTGTGGGGCATACTTCCGTAAGATTGCCGGCGAAGGGGCTTTCCAGAATGCCTTCTTCGTAGCGACCGAAATAGACATTATCCTTGGCACCAAAGGCCCCCAGGTCGGTACCACCAGCGTAGTCGTTGTAAAAACGCACACAGCGGTAACAGGTAATGCACCGGTTCATCTCATGGGCAATGAACGGCCCCAGATACTGGTTCCGGCGCGTGCGCTTGCGGAACCGGTAACGGCGGCAATCATGGCCGGTCATCACCGTCATGTCCTGCAGGTGACAATGCCCGCCCTCCTCGCACACCGGGCAGTCGTGGGGATGGTTGATCATCAGCCACTCCACCACACTGGCGCGGAAGGCTTTGGCTTCCTCATCGTCGATATCAATGCGGGTCTGGTCCGCGGCGGGCGTCATGCAGGACATCACCACCATGCCCTTGTCGTCGTCCTTGTCCTTATACTGTTTGACCGCGCACTGGCGACAGGCACCCACACTGCCCATGGCCGGGTGCCAGCAGAAATAGGGAATATCCAGGCCGAGGGACAGACACGCCTGGAGCAGGTTGTGGGCTCCATTGACCGTATAGCGTTGTCCATCCACGTGAATCGTCGCCATGTTGCCTGCCTATCCTTCGATGACTTTCGCTCAGATTTCTCCCACCGGAATCGGGTCCTGATGGGCCTTACCCCTGGGTTTGCTGACGCCCTGCTCAAACTCCTGCCGGAAGTGTTTCAGGGCCGTCTGTAACGGCATGGCGGCGCCGGGCGCATGGGCGCAGAAGGTCAGCCCTGGGCCGCAGTCCGCCGCCAGCTTGTCCAGTAGTTCGATATCGCCAGTTTCACCCTGCCCCAGTTCCAGTGCCCACAGCAGTTTGACCGTCCACGGCAGCCCGTCCCGACAGGGGGTGCACCAGCCACAGGATTCCCGCGCAAAAAACTCCTCCAGGTTGCGCATCAGCGCCACCATGCTCTGTTCCTGAGGCACCACCGTCAGCAATCCCGTCCCCAGACGACTGCCTTCCTTGCCCACGGTGTCGAAATCCAGCGGCAGCTCGAGATGCTCCGGCAACAGAAACCCGGTGCTGGCGCCGCCTGGCAGCCAGGCCTTGAGTGATCGGTTGCCACGCATACCCCCAGCCCGCTCAAGGATTTCTGCGCCGGTTGTCCCCATGGGCAATTCCCACAGGCCGGGCTTCTCCACCGGGCCGGACACGCCATAGAGTTTGCTGCCGCCGTCTTCAGTGCGATCTCCGGAAAGTGCCTGATACCAGTCCGCACCCTTGAGGATCACCGCCGGCACGTTGCACAGGGTTTCCACATTGTTCACCACCGAGGGTTTGCCCCAAGCCCCGGACTGGCCCGGGAACGGCGGCTTGGCACGGGGATTGGCCCGTTTGCCTTCCAGCGAATTGATCAGTGCGGTTTCCTCGCCACAGATGTACCGCCCTGCGCCGGTATGCACGGCAATGTCGAAATCAAAGCCGCTGCCATTAATGTTGGCGCCCAGCCAACCGGCCTCCCTGGCTTCGTCCAGAGCTCGGTTCAGAACTCGAGCTGCCTCCACGTATTCACCGCGTAGGAAGATGTAGCCGTAAAAGGAATTGTTGGCCAAAGCCCCCAGAATCATGCCTTCGATCAGCAGGTGAGGCTGTTGCTCCATCAGCAGGCGGTCCTTGAAGGTGCCTGGTTCCATTTCGTCCGCATTGCAGATCAGGTAGCCCCGGGGCATGTCGCCGCCCTGCAGGGTCAGGCTCCACTTGAGCCCGGCGGAAAAGCCTGCACCGCCGCGACCTCGTACATTGGCGTCTTTCATGGTGGCGATGATGGCCTGAGGGTCGCCATTGTCCAGCGCATTGCGAATCGACTGGTAGCCTTCCTTGCGCAGGTATTCGTCAAGCCAGATCACTTCGCCGTCGTCCCGCAGCCGCCAGGTCAGCGGATGGGTATCCGGATGACGGTCCGCCTCCGGTTGCAACAGCCGGCTGCGATAACGCACGGATGTTCGCTGGCTGGAAATGGACTCGCTCATGGGTAACCCTCCAGCAGGCCCGGCAGGTCGTCCGGCGACACCGGGCCATAGGTATCATCGTCAATCATCAGCGCCGGCGCGCCATCGCAGGCACCCAGGCAGCAGACCGGCAGCAGAGTGAACCGACCGTCTTCTGTGGTCTGGCCATAGTCGATTCCAAGATGGCTCGCCAACGCCTGTTTCAATTCGTCGAAACCACTCAGAAAACAGGAACTGCTGTCACAGACCAGCACCACATGCCGACCCACCGGCTGACGGAAGATCAGGCTGTAGAAGGTCGCCACGCCCTCTACCGACGCGGGGCCGATACCAAGCACCTTTGCAATGGCGCCAATGGCACCATCCGGCACCCAGCCGTATCGGCGCTGGATGATTTTCAGGGCCTCAATGCACGCGGCCTGAGGCTGCTCGTAGTGCCCTACTTCTTCCAGCATCGCGGCCTCGTCCGCGGGATCAAGTTCGAATCCGTCGGTGCCGATAAGCCGATGTGTCTGCGGTGTTGTTGCCATCATCAGCGGTCCACGTCTGCCATCACGAAGTCGATACTGCCCAGGTGGGCGATCAGGTCCGGCACGAAGCCTCCGCGCATCACCGCCGGTATCTGCTGCAGGTGCGGGAAGCTCGGGGTGCGGATGCGGGTACGGTAGCTCATGGTGTTGCCGTCACTGGTCAGGTAATAACTGTTGATGCCCTTGGTGGCCTCAATCATCTGCAGGGATTCATTGGGTTCCAGCACCGGCCCCCAGGACACCTGCAGGAAGTGGGTAATGAGGGTTTCAATGTGCTGGAGCATGCGTTCCCGGGGTGGCGGCGTCGTCAGCGGATGATCTGCCTTGTAGTCACCCGTGGGCATATTGTTGACGCACTGCTGGATGATTCGAAGGCTCTGGCGCATTTCGTCGATACGCAACTGTCCCCGATCGAACACATCCCCGTTGTGGCCAAGCGGCACCTCAAAGTCGAACTGTTCATAACCGGAGTAAGGCCGCTGCTTACGCAAATCAAAATCGCAGCCGGTGGCCCGCAGGTTAGGCCCGGTCACCCCCCACTCCAGTGCCTCGGCTGTATTGAAGGCCGCCACATGGCGGGTCCGCTCGCGCACGATGGCGTTTTCCATCATCGCCCGCTCGTATTCCTTCAGGCGCGCAGGCATCCAGTCCAGAAAGCCCTGCACCAGTTTTTCCCAACCCTGTGGCAGGTCCTGCATCACACCGCCAATGCGGTACCAGGCCGGGTGCATGCGAAACCCGGTAATGCCTTCAATCACCTCGTAGCCCCGCTGCCGGTCGCTGAACGTGTAGAACACCGGCGTCATGGCCCCCAGATCCTGCAGGTACGTCCCGAGGAACAACAGATGGCTGGTGATGCGGAACATCTCGGCCATCATCACCCGAATCACCTTCACCCTGTCCGGCACCTCAATACCGGCCAGTTTTTCTGCGGCCAGCACATAAGGCAGGTTGTTCATCACGCCACCGGTGTAATCAATGCGATCGGTGTAGGGAATAAAGCTGTGCCACGACTGGCGCTCGGCCATTTTCTCGGCGCCCCGGTGGTGGTAGCCAATGTCTGGCACGCAATCGACGATTTCCTCACCGTCCAGTTGCAGCACGATGCGGAAAGCCCCATGGGCGGATGGGTGGTTGGGCCCCAGGTTGAGGAACATGAACTCCGCCCCGTCGCGTTCACGCTGCATGCCCCAGGCTTCCGGGTCGAACCGCATGGCTTCCTGTTCGGCATCTTGGCCTTCCACGGTCAAGGTGTAGGGATCAAACTCGGTGGCCCGGGCGGGGTAATCCTTCCGCAGCGGGTGGCCTGTCCAGGTCGGCGGCATCAGGATCCGCTCCGGATGCGGGTGTCCGGCGACGGCGATGCCAAACATGTCCAGAATTTCCCGCTCGTACCAGTTGGCATTGGCGAAGACGTTGCTAACGGTGGGCACCCGCAAATCGCTCTCTGGCAGCCCAACCTTCAGGATCAGGTCTTCATTACGCTCCACCGACAGCAAGTGGTAGAACACGGTGAAGTCAGCCTCTGGCAGACCGTTCCTGTGACCACGCAAGCGCTCATCCACGGCCGACAGGTCATAGAGCATGGAAAATGGCGCTGGCTGCCGCTTCAAGTGGGTCAGGATATCCACGATGCTCTCACGAGACACCCAGAATACGGGCATGCCCGTCAGCGTGGGCTGTACATGCAGTACATCCTCTCTAAAATCGCCCAGCAGGCTCTCGAAGTCAGCGGTGCCTGTCGTCATCGTTGCGTTTGTCACAGTTTGTCCGGCGTTCTCAGTTCGGTGGCCTGGATGCGCTGGTCCCGCCATTTTTCACGCTGGGACGGCATCTCCGCCCGATAGACACCCTGATCGCCCACCACCCAGGACAGCGGGCGGCGCTCCTCCTGAATGGAGTCCTGCAGCAACTGCAACCCCTGCAGAAAGGCCTCTGGCCGGGGCGGGCAACCGGGCACATACACATCCACTGGCAGGAACTTGTCGACGCCCTGCACCACCGAGTAGATGTCGTACATACCGCCGGAGTTTGCGCAGGAGCCCATGGAGATTACCCACTTGGGTTCCAGCATCTGGTCGTACAGTTGCTGGATCACCGGTGCCATCTTGATAAAGCAGGTACCGGCAATCACCATGAAATCCGCCTGTCGGGGCGATGCGCGGATAACTTCGGAGCCGAAACGGGCAATGTCGTGGGGCGCGGTGAAGGCCGTGGTCATTTCCACGTAGCAGCAGGACAGCCCGAAGTTGTAGGGCCAAAGGGAATTCTTGCGGCCCCAGTTGACCGCGGAATTGAGAACGTCGCTCAGCTTGCCGGTGAACACATTGCGTTCAAGCTGGCGTTTCACCGGATCTTCCGACGGTTCCTGTTGCCTTACCGGGTATCGCGTGTCACCTTCCGGCGAAGGTTCCGCTCTGGTCAGTGTGTAGGACATGCTGCGCCTCCATGGGCGCTGGTCCCAACAGCGAAATCACCGTTGGCCCGCGCCGTAATCGGGTGCGTTGAATCAGCCTGCCGGACTACGAGGTCTACCGCTGGATGATTCCGGGGCCCAGTCCAGGGCACCGGTACGACTGTCATAGAGCAGACCGGCCAGCAGAATCAGGATAAAAACCGCCGCGCCCCAGAATCCTGTCCAGCCCACGTCGGGAATGACAATGGCCCAGGCAAACAGGAACACGGCTTCGATATCGAAGATCACGAACAGCATCGCGACCAGATAAAACTTGACGGAAAAGCGTTGTCTGGCATCACCGGTGCCGACGATGCCGGACTCAAAAGGGAGGGATTTGCTGACACCCCGGCTACGCCCTCCAAGCAAGCTGGAGGCACCCACCATAAAGGCACAAAGGCCCAATGTGGCAACGATGAAGAAGCCGGTGGCCCAGTAGCGGACCAGCAAGTCAGTGACGGTGTCTGCCATGCGCTCTCCCTATGAATTCAGGATGAAGCCCTGACTAGAAACCTAACAGTGGATTAGCGTTTGCGCAAATAATGAACGGCGAAAATCAATGACCTGGGGCAACTCAGCCGCCCCTCACACCCAACCTGTCCAGATAGACATGGAGCTCCGCTTCGCTGATGTTGACGTATTCCACCACCCGGCCATAGAGCATAACCGTTGGCACGTTACGACCTTTTAACTCATGCTGGGTTTCGTGTAACACATAGAGAATGATCCGCTCCGTGCGGGTGAGACCGTCACGGGCGTCGGGGATGGTTTCCAGCAGGGTATCGATTTGTTCCGGCGTCAATGAACTTTCTACCTCACCTCTGAAGCGCTGTTCTCAACAGCGCACGAATTCACACCACAGACGGATCGGATGGGCCCCTTTAATTCAAGCGAGACCATCACTACAGTATTTCCGCACAACCCCACAAACTTATACGGACATCCAGACTAGCGGACAAGCGGGGACCGACGATTGATGCGGCAAACCATCATCAGCCTGACGTCACTGATCCTGAGCATCATTCTGCTCATCGCGGGTAACGCTTTCCTCATGACCCTGCTGGGGCTCAGGCTCAGCATCGAAGACTTCAGCGCCAGTGTGATCGGGTGGATCCTGGCGTTCTACTCCATCGGCTTTGTGGCCGGCACGCTCTATGCCGGGCGCATCATTGAAAAGGTGGGACACATCCGCGCGTTCGCGGTTTTCGCCGCGGTGCTTTCTGCCTCGATTCTGATTTATCCAATGGCCGTCCAGGCCGGACTCTGGGGTGGCCTGCGGGCCGTGGGCGGCTTCGTAATGGCCGGCCTGATGATCGTGATGGAAAGCTGGTTCAGCAGCAAGGCCGACAACCGTAACCGGGCCAGCCTGTTTGCCATTTACCAGGTCATCTTCTTCCTATCCACTGCCGGGGGGCAGGTATTGATACGCGTCGCCGACCCGGCGGGCTTTATTCCCTTTTCCCTGGCCACCATCCTGGTGGTGCTCGCCCTCACCCCCCTGACAATGACCCGCCGGGAGTCACCGTCGGTTTCGCAGGGTGAACGCCTGTCATTACGTAAACTCTATAACAAGTCACCAACGGGCACGCTCGGCGCACTGATCGCCGGGCTGCTCATCAGTGCCTTCTATGCCATGGGACCAGTGTACGCCAATCAGATTGGCCTGAACCTCGGGCAGCTCTCCAACTTCATGGCTTCGGCCATCGTGGCTGCCATGCTGATGGCCTGGCCCATCGGGCAACTGTGCGACCGCTTCGACCGATACCGGGTCATGCTGGTGGCCGCCATCGTCGCTGCCGTGTGCAGTCTGGCTGCGGCCATTATTGGCAACATCAGCATGGTGGCCCTGGTGCTGTTTGTCGGGTTGTACATGGGCATCAGTGCTGCCATCTACCCCATCGCTGTGGCCATCACCAATGACCTGATGGAAACCCACCAGATCACCGCAGCGAGCACAGCGCTGTTACTGAGTTACGGCATTGGCAGCATCATCGGCCCGCTGGTCAGTTCCCTGTTCATGGACCTTCTGGGGCCGCGGGGCCTTTTCGTCAGCAATGCCCTGATGCTGGGAGGGCTGATCCTGTTCATGGTGGCGGGGCCGCAGCGCCAACACCCAACTGTGGAGCAGCAGGAGCAGTACTACACCGTCACTCCGGAAGCAGGATTGGGGGTTGAGGAACTTGATCCGCGCAATACGGAGTTTGAATCACGAGACATCTAGGATGCGTAGGATGCGCCTGCAACAACCCCACTGAGCCACCTGTCCATGGATGGTTTGGGCAGCTAATCCGGACGACGAACAACCCTCAACTTCCCACTCTGGCCACCTCCGCAGAAGAAGCGACTACGGCCATCGGCCTCAAGCCCCGATATGCCAACGCCGGACGGCATTGCAATGCTTTTCAGAACGTCCCCGGTCTGAGGGTCGATCTGCCTGATCTCATTGTCGTCACCGTCCCAGGTGGCGTGCCAAAGTTCGCTGTCGATCCAGGTAACACCGGTCACATGTCGGTTGGATTCGATGCTACGAAGAACCTTCCCTGTTTGCGGGTCCAGCTGATGAATCTTGCACGCCTGATACTGCCCCACCCAGAGAGAACCTTCCGCCCATGCCAGCCCCGAGCAGCCGTCTGGCGCAGGGATGGTTTCGAGTACCTCGCCGGTTTTTGGATCAACCTTTTGAATCTGGCTGTCCGCAATCTGAAAGATATGGTGCCCGTCGAAAGCGGTCCCAGCTTGTGCTGGCACACTAAGGGAATCGACCGGCTTGCCGCTATCCGGATCGATTGCATTCAGTTTGTCACCGGATGCAAACCAGACGCGCTGCCCATCGAATGTAACCCCATGGATCTGCTCAGCTCCGTGGAAGGGGCCGTACTCGTTGAGAATCTCTGCACTAAACTGTTTCATGGTCGTCTCCTGGTTGACTGAATCACGTCCCCATATTAGCCAAGGGCCAGTGAACCAGGGAGTAACAAGATTGTCGCGAATCCGGCAATGGGTGGCGTTGTCCAGCGGCGGTTGCGGCCCCGGCCAAACGAGTAAACCTTGCCTTCTGTCGCTAACGTATCGAGTGCCCGCTGCACGCTGCGCTGGCCGATATTCAACGCCAGAGCCAAGGCGGAACTCGACCAGGACTCACCATCGGAAAGCAGTGCCAGTATAGGCGCGTACTTTTCCTCCACTGGCTGTGCCAGGACGGCCACCTCGCACGCCTCGTGGGGTACCAGTGCAAAACCCCGTGACGTGGCATCCACGGTTGCCAACGGCTTCAATAACTCACGAAGGCGCCCGATCTCCACCCGCAGGCGTGCACGATGGGAATCATCAGCCTGTTTCATGCGAAATGCCCGTGCAATCAGCTCGTCTCTGGATGCTTCTTTGGGCCAGGCTTCAGCCATGATGCGAAGCAACACAAACAGCAAAGGGCGCGTCGCGAGTGACACAACAGCTTCCTTGTGCTTCACGGTAAAACGGCATCCGTCGACCACAAACGCCTGGGACGCCATTAACGCTTCTACTTCGTTCAGAAGCAGCAAACGCTCACTACCCATCCTGGTCAGGCGAGCGGCGGGCAAGCCCAGAAGTTCAACTTTACTGGCGACTTCAGCCACAAGAGCCGGAATACCGGCGTGCTGTGAGGCGCGTTCGGCCTGCAGGAGCGCATCGCGTGCCACCTGGGTTTCCAGGCGCCGCATAGCAATCCCGGCAACAATGAGTTCGTGGATGGTTCTCAACGCCGGCGGCAACGAGGCAACGTCCGTACCCCCTAGTTCGAACTCAGCTTCATTGAGTCGACCAATCAGCAGCCGGCGCCGGATATCGATATAGCGCGCATGCGTTGCATTCACCCGGTCGCCATGCTGTTCCAGCACCTCGCGCGCTGCGTCAAGCTTGCGGGATGGCCAGCCGAGATCACGGGAAGCAAGCGCAATTTCCGCCTCGGCCACAATGCACTTTGCGCGTGCCAACGGTTCCTGCGAACCAAAAGCACGGGTAGCGTTGCCTATCAACACCCTGGCCCGGTCCAGTTCTCCGAGCTGGGCCATGGCGATGCCACGCAGCGCAAGCGACGGCGCGTCGTCGCGCAAGGCAACGCAGTTCAGCGCGGCCAACGGGTCGCCCATCGCAAGCGCTCGGCCAGCGGCTGTGATCATCGGGTCCATCGCGAGCTCATCACGGTGTTTTAGCTTTCTATGGCGTAGTTTGAGACATCTGGCTCAACCACTTACGCAGGTTCTCACCGACGTGCGACTGGGGATAGGACCAATTCGATTCTTCCATACCAATCTCTTCTTCCCAGGTTCGGATCTGCTGGTTGATGTCCTCGAACATGGCATCAGGGTCGGCCAATGACAGCCCCACACTCTGATAAACCGCCTTGGTGAACCAGGTCATCTCCGAGTCATCACCACAGCCGAAAGAGGTACGGTCTGCCCGGGCGGAGGTCATGATCAGTGTGTCTTCGTCCTTGAGTGGCTCTATCCATTGGCCGGAGTAGCATGCCGAAATTACCAGCAATTTTCGGCGCACGTTCAGTGGTTCCAGCATTTCCGCAAAATCCTGCGGCGAGAGGTTCGGCAACTCGATACCGGGTTGCTGCAACAGCAGTTGTCCGTTTTGCATACCGTGGCTGACCAGGTGAACCACGAGCAGGTCTTCCTTCGGGTTCATCTGCGCATCCAATGCCTCCAGAGCTGAGGCAATGGATGGCCGGGTAGCCAGAGGAAACGTTTCATAGTCCCGGTGATTGAGCAGCATGATGGCGCGGTTTTCCACATCGAACTGCGCCTGAAGGCCAGTTTTGGCAACCTGGATATCGCGCATGAACACCGACTCGGTACCGTCGCCACCCACGGCCAGGAAGTAGGCGTCTGCCGCCCCCGCCTGTTCCGGGGCGAGACTCTCGATCTGGTTGCTCAGGCGCCGACGGTCTTCGACGAGAACAGTCTCAGTCAAAAGCGCTGGTTCTTCCGGGACAGGTGCTTCCGCGACGTACTCTTCCTGATCGACGAACTCACCAAACTCCCAGGTTCCTGTGAGGCTACCCAGATCCTCCGATTCGCCGGTAAAGGCGTAGCTGCCTTCCCCGTGGTAATACCAGTCACGGAACTCCCCTTCGTAGGTGCCGTAATCCGTAACGTGTTTTCCCTCCACGGGCTCGCCATCTTCAAACTCAGCGATATAGACACTGCCACCGGCTTCGTAACGCCCCTCACCGTGAAACTCACCGTTCCGGAATTCCCCCTCGTAGCGACTGCCGTCGTCTTCGATTACGCCCTGTCCCGACATCGTCCCTTTCTGGAACTCGCCCTCGTAATGCCAACCCGCCGGGGACTCGAGCTCACCATGGCCGTGCCAGTAGCCCTCCTGGAACTGACCGGTGTAAACCATGCCACTGGCAAATTCCTGAACGCCTTCACCGTGAAAGTAACCGTCCTGAATATCACCGGAATAGGTACTGCCGTCCGGAAGGCGGGCGTCAGGCGGAAGCAGTTGTGGCGCATCGCAGGCGGTGAGCAAAAGGATTGCGACCAGCGGGAAAGCTCGCCGCAGGGGGCTTGATACAACGGGCTTGCTCATCCAGTCTCCTGTGTGTCCGCCGCCTTGGGCGCACTGAGTGCTTTGCTGTAATACCCTGAAGGATCAAAGCAGCAAACGCGCCGCTTTCCCGAGGCCAGCATGTCGCACGCATCGCTAATCCGCTTCGTTCGGGTCTTCGCCTGCTTGGCTGAGACAACCCAATGAATCCAGTCCAGACGCGCGATGGTGGTTGTATCGTCCCAAACCGCCCGAGCCTCGGGGGCCGCTTCCAACGCCTCTTGCAGGTCCGAGGGAACTTCTGGTTCAGGTTCCTGGTCCACCGGCCTGATGCCCAAATCAACAACATCACCGACGCTCACACCTGCAGCTTCGAGATGTTCCTTGCTCACCTTTAGCCAATGGCTCAATTGACCATCGGGCTCGAGCGTTACCTGAAAATGATGACCGTTGAGGCTGGCCTCTACCGTTGTTCTTCCCCGCCTGGGAAGCTTTTCGCTTGCCTCCCGGGGTAATACGATAAAAGCCCAAGGGGCCTCGTCTCCCGGCTTGGCCGGACCAAGCAGTTCTTCTTTAAACTGAGATTTTGTTTCACTTGGCACCATGCCGAATCTCCTCTAAATGCACTTGGCGCCGCAATGCAGCACCCGCAGCAAGAGTCAGTATTGATAGTCCGGCCAAAGATCCGAATGCCCAGAGATACGCTCCGGTTTTTTTCGGCACCTTCGGCCTGCTGCAGAATAATTACCATACCTACGCCACCTATTGCACCGCCAATTCGTTGAACGATATTAACCAATGTCGCAGCGTCGCCCATTTCCTTGGCGGATACAGAAGTATAGGCCGCAGTAATGGCAGGCATCAGCGGGAGATCGACAACACCGAATGGTACGTTGATCCAGAATAGCCAGCGTCATGGGATTTCGGCGATGAGAAAGCCACAAGTGATGCCGACAGGTCTTTTCAAATAGATTCAAGAGCAAGATTGGCTACGGTAGAGTCAAGCATGCCCATGAAGGCACCGGCGCCCGTCACAGCCACAATTTTCCAGGTTCTCGCAGGGATTTTCGGTGGTGGCGTGTGACCGGTGTTCATATACGCAACGTTGAGCCATGTGGCGTAAGGACGGCAATATCACTCGTTCCAGACAAACAGACCGCGGATTAGAGGCCATGAGACCAATTCAAAACGTTTCCCCGTAAGCTCCACGTTGATAGGACCAAACATTGGATTGGTCCCCGTGCCGGAGTTAAGCTCAGGGGTATTCTGAACGTGTAAATGAATATGTGGATAATCCGAGTTGCCTGAGTTTCCACATAGACCAAGTTCCTGGCCCTGCTGAACCAAATCGCCTTTTTTCACACGAATACTGTCTTTCTGGAAGTGTGCCAGAAAGACAAACTGGTCCTCGGCAATTTTAATAACCACGTGGTTACCGGCGGGATTTGTGGTGTCTTTCGTTCCTAATGAATTATCAGGTAGATCAGTCACACTAGAAACTACGATTCCGTCTGCAGGCGACAACACAGTCTGCCCCCAAGAGAAGAAGTCTCCAACAGTATTCATGTCACCACTGGCCAACTGCCGCCCTGCTTGCCCTCCCACTTTGACGAAATCCACGCCGTAAGCTTGCGCCCGAACCGTCATATGATGATTTACGTTTGGGGTGTCACCACCCTGCATCACGAACCAGTGCCCCTCGAAAGGCAGAACCAGTTCCTCCGCTGCGCTGACCGTAGCGATTGCTAAGAAGAAAAGAGCTAGGGTAATTCTTGCAAAGTTCACGATAGGCTCCAAAGCTATGTTTTTAGCATTGCGTCAGAATCTACACCAAGCCGGCTCAATGAGGTGATTCAGCCCTTCACTATAGCCTGATTTTAACCCAACACGATTACCTGAAAGGTAATCGCCATCCTGCCTCCGGTAACGGAATAAGGGAGCAGTACATCGGCAAATACTGACGGGGTGGTTACTTACTCGCTGTCGCAAGGCCCACACCGAAGCCAACAAACGTAGCCCCACCCAGTTTATTGACTAACTGCCCACCTTTCTCGGAAGAAAGCCAGCCACGCGCGGATCTGGCGAGGCGCGCATACAGCAAGTGGATGGCGACAACCAGGGCGCTGTAAGTGACGACCAAAAGGGCAAACTGGCCGACAAACTCTGTCGAGTAATCAATAAATTGAGGAAAAACAGACAGGAAGAAGAATACGGCTTTCGGGTTTGTGAGTTGCAATGTCAGCCCCTCAAGAAACTGGAGTTTCCTGCTCCGAGCTGCCGCCGCCGCTTCCTCCATTTCCGCAACAGGAGACCGCCACAGTTTTACCCCCAGATAAATCAGGTAGGCGGCACCAATAAACTTCATGATGCTAAACGCCGTCGCCGACGTCGCCAGTACAATGCCCAGGCTTGTGGCTGAAATACCCGCAACAATGAACGTACCAAAGGCAATCCCCAGAATTCCGCCGAAGGCACCGGACACACCGAACCGAATGGCGTTGGTCAGTGTCAACATAACGCCTGGCCCCGGGCTGAGGACAGTCGCTATAGCGATAACAACAAACAGCAGATAACTACCCATCTAGACTCCTACGGATTGCAATCGACGATCCCAGGATCGTTCAAGTGCTTCAAACAGGCTATCCGTTGTCAGCGCAAGCAACCCGATCAGAATCGCCCCTTGCAGCACATACGCGGTATTGCCGTTCACCAGCCCGGCAATCACCGGATCGCCCAGGGTGCGGGCTCCAATGGTTGAGCCGATAGCGGCGGTCGCGATATTGATAGTAACAGAGGTTCGAATACCCGCGAGAATGACCCTTCCGGCCAGGGGCAGTTCTACTCGCACAAGGACCTGCACTGGCGACATGCCCATACCCAGTGCGGCCTCCCGCACAGCCGGATTGATACCTTCCAGCCCCGCCAGGGTATTGCGCAGAATGGGCAGCAAGCCATAAAGGACCAACGCAAGAAGAATCGGAGCCTCGCCGAAACCAAGCACTGGTACCGCCAACGCAAGTACAGCCACCGGCGGAAAGGTCTGGCCAATGGAGGCCACTTGCCCAACCAAGGGTAGGAAATCGCGGCCAAAAGGACGGGTGACAAAGATGCCGCCAGCCACCGCAACGAGAGTACCCACGGCCGCCGATACGACGACCAGCATCAGGTGATTCTGAAGCAGGAATAAAAAGCTCTCCCGGTCATAGATCACCTGCTGCTTGCCCGGCTGCACCCAGTTAAACAATGGCTCCAGCACCGGCATGCCGGCACTCAGCGCGAGCAGCAGCGAGGCCAAAAGAGTGGCAGGTAACCAGACACGCATTACACGCCTTCCTGGATAATGCGTTCACGGGTAATCACACCTGTCTCCTGCCCCTGCGCATTGAACACCGCGACCTGCCGCAGGTCCTGCCAGAGCATCACGGACAGAGCCAGGCGAATACTGTCCTCCTCCCTGAGCACATGCTCCCCGGGTTCCGACTGCCGCGGCTCGGTGTGATTGGCCATCAGGTCCCGCACAGGCCGCAGGCTCATCAGTTTCAGACCGCGGTCCTGCTTGCCAATCAGGTTTTCAACAAAGTCAGATGCTGGATGTCGGAGGATATTCTCCGGCGTGTCATGCTGGATGATGCGCCCCTGATCCATCACGGCAATGCGGGTGGCCAGCTTCAGTGCTTCATCAATATCGTGGGTCACGAAAACAGTGGTTTTACGGACCTGCTTCTGGATCCGCAGCATTTCCAGTTGGAGGTTTTCCCGCGTTATCGCATCCAATGCACCGAAAGGTTCGTCCATCAACAAAATGTTGGGGTCCGCCGCCAGTGCCCGCGCAACACCGACCCGTTGCGCCTGGCCGCCAGACAATTGCTGGGGGTATTTGTTGGCGTGGGCGCTGGGGTCGAGATCCAACAAGGTCATCAACTCGTCGACGCGTGCGTCGATCCGCTCCCTCGGCCAGTTCAATAGCCTGGGCACCATGGCGATGTTGCGCGCCACCGTCCAGTGAGGAAACAGCCCCGTACCCTGGATCACATACCCCATGTTCAGCCGCAGCTGTTCCGGATTCATGGTGGTGATGTCCTCACCATCCACCAATATCTCGCCAGCGCTGTGGGGCAAAAGACGGTTGATCATGCGCAGCGTGGTCGATTTACCGCAGCCGGAACTGCCCACCAGCACGCAGACTTCACCGGTTTCGATGGTCAGGTTAACCCCATCCACTGCGATAGTATCGCCGAAACGCCGGGAGACATTTTTCAGTTCAATCATCCGACCAGTTCCTTCCCCTATCAGGCCGTTGCCGGTGTCGGCTTGAGACTGGCCGCCAGCATCGTGAGTAACGCGTCGGCAAGCAGCGCCAACGCAATCGTAGGCAAAGCACCGAGCAACACCAGGTCCATCGCCGCCTGCCCCAACCCCTGAAAGATAAAACCACCGAAACCACCCGCGCCGATGAGGGCGGCTACCGCCGTCAGGCCGATTGCCTGAATGGTTGTGATCCGTACACCCTCAATCATCACCGGCAGCGCCAACGGCAGCTTGAGCTGATAAAACACCTGGTGTTCATTCATACCCATACCCCGCGCCGCATCGGCCAGGCTTTCGGGAACTTCGGTAAGAGCCACAAAGGTGTTGCGCACCATCGGCAGCAAACTGTAAGCGATCAACGCCAGTAGCGCTGGCGCCCAGCCAATCCCCCGGATGCCAAGATCCTGCAGAAACGGGAGCGCTGACGAGAGCGCACTGAGTGGCGCAATCAGCAAACCAAATACCGCAAGGCTTGGAATGGTTTGCAGAAAACTCACGGCGCCCAGAAGAGGACGCTGCCAGGCGGGGCTTCGGATCATTTTAAGCGCCAGGGCGAACGCCAGGCCCGCACTGATGGCGACCGCACCCAATGCCAGGGCCAGGTGCGTCCAGAGCGCTTGCTGGAACTTGTCGGGGCGAGCGTTGAACTCCCGCACCAGCGACAGACTTTCCAGGCCCTCGCCACGCAGCAGGACAATCCAGCTCCCACCGATAAACACGAGCAGTATCAGTTGAAGCCAACGCCGGGCTTCGAGCCGGCCAAGGGTCTCAATCAACATCAGCGAAAGCAGGAACAGAAGAGACCAGAACCCTGCCCCGACCGACGAGCGGGCGTAGGGCGAACCCTCGGGCAGATGGAGGGCGGCAAACACCTCCAGCAACAGCGGCATCGTTGCCAGTGAAAGCCCAATCAGGCCGAGCAGGAGCTCATAGCGACGACGCAACGGCAATGTGGACAGCACAATGGTCGCCAGCAGAATCCCCGTAACCAGCCCTGCCCCTGTCCATCCCACGGCCGAAAGCAGGCCATGGCCGGTGCCCGGAACAATACGGTTGGGCTGGATAGTACCAAGGTCCAGCAACCAGACCAGTGCCAGGGCCAACACCCCAAGCACCGGAATGACTCGGTTTGGGCGCAAAGTCTCGGTGATCGCCAAATCTTAGTCCTGAGCCAGGGAATCCAGATAGTCCCGCGCAACTGCTTCGGCAGGCACACCATTCACCGCAACCTGGCCATTCAGGCGCTGAAGAGTCTCCAGGTCCAGTGACTCAAAGACCGGCGCAAGAACTTCGCGGATGTTCGGATACGTTTCCAGCACCTCTGCGCGCACGATAGGCGCGGGCTGATAGACCGGTTGAACGCCCAGGGTGTCTTCCATCACCTTCAGGTCGAGTGCGTTCAGACCACCATCAGTGCCGTAGGTCATGGCGCCATTCACATCGTTGTCGGTCAGGGCCGCAGCCCGGAGCGTCGCAGCAGTGTTGCCGCCGGACAGGATCAGCAACTGATCAGACCCCAGTTTGAAACCGTACGCTTCCTGGAACGCCGGCAAGGCACTGGCGGATTCAACAAACTCGGCACTGGCCGCAAACTTGAAGGCGCCGCCGCCATTGATATAGGAAGCCAGATCTTCAAGCGTGTTCAAGCCGTTCTCACGTGCCAGATCGCCCCGCACACTCATGGCCCAGGTATTGTTGGCTTTCGCCGGTGTTAGCCAGACAATGTTATGTGCCTTCTTATCAAGGCTGGCAGCCTGCTCGTAGGCCTTGGCGGCATCTTTCCAGATGTCCCGGTCTGCCTGATCATGGAAGAAAGCGGCATTGCCGGTGTACTCCGGGTACAGATCTATCTCGCCGGCCTTGATAGCATTGCGAACGATGCTGGTCGCGCCGAGCTGCAGGCGGTTCTCAACCGGAATGTCGGCTTCTTCAAGGGTTTGCAGGATCATCTGGCCCAACACAGCGCCTTCCGTATCGATCTTGGACGACACCACTACTGGATCAGCAGCCATAGCCGGCCCGGCGATCAGAGCAAGGGTAAAAGCCGCTGCGCGGTAAAAAGGGGAGATAGCGGGCACCGTGATTCCTCTCATTGGTTGGCCTTTCTTTGATTATCAAGCAGCAACAACACCCTAAGACGGGTTTCCGACTGCAGTTATCAGTCTATTGCAGGCAACTACGAAGACAAGGTTAATTTGGCTTCTCGCTGCATCATAGCGTCGACTAGCCCTCAAACATCACCGGCCCTGGCTTCTTATTTCGCAAAACAACCGTACCCGCGAGCTTGTCATGCCAACCCTGCTTGCGCTTATCGATACCAACCCAGATCAACCCAAGAAACAACGGTAGTATGGAGATGTAGTAGGCCAGGTACCGGCCAATAAACTGGGCAGTGGTGGGTTTCTCACCCGTCCTGGCATCCACAATCACCAACCGGGTGGCCATTTTCCCAGGCGTTGCCGATTTGTAGATCCAGAACACGATCACCGCAATCGCGGGCAACACATAGTTCAACACAACGTCCCAGAACCCAACGATGAACGACTCACTCAACCAATACTCAGATCCATAGATAAGACTGATGATCGGCGCTACGATCACCAGAATTAAGAGCGAATCAATAAGAGCCGCCCCGGTTCTGATCCAAAATCCGGCGTATTCTTGTTCATTCATAAGGTGTGCCCTCTGGAGTTGCAGGTTTGGGAGGTTTGAGACCGGAGAGACCCCGAGCAATTTCGGTTCATTTATATACTGACTAACTGCGTTTCAGGTACGTCGGTGCATTGGGGTGACGCTCAAACCCACCATAACTAATTGAATCCGGGTAATACTCAGAGGCGAATTGCACCTGACCCGCCACTTCATCTCCGGCTGTACTCGCGATAAAAGCCAGCATCAAATCCATTCCTGCCGAAATACCAGCAGAGGTCCATACGCTACCATCCCTGACATAACGTTCCTCAATTACCTCTACATCGCCCAGCGCCTTCAAACGATCCAACGAAGCCCAATGCGTGGTCGCCCTTTTATTGGAAAGCAGACCAGCAGCGTGAAGAACAAAGGAGCCAGTACAGACAGATAGGACTGCCTGACAATGATGTGCCTGGCTCTCAACAAAGTTTAAAAGAACTTTGTTTTCGACTTCCTCCCGCGTCCCCAGACCTCCCGGAACCAGTAAGTAGTCCAACCGAGGACAATCTTCGAAGGAAACGTGAGGGTTAACTGACAAGCCACGTGCACAAGTAATAGCAGCCGGTGATTCCCCAATGATGACGCAATTTTGGGGCCCATTAGCAACCTTTGACCAGATCTTGAGGAGTTCCCATGGCCCGATAAAATCGAGCTCTTCCACGCCGTCAAAGACTAGAATACCAAAATTCATGCCCACTCCCTGAGCTGTTAATTAGGAGAATCAAAGAGTTAGTCACTCACCCACACCCGCTAACTCTCGAGTAAGACTTGCAGCAGAAACTTCCTTGCAGCCACCAACATTCTGCCCCGCCCACAAAGGGGAAAAGTCACCGCTCCCCTCAGCTTCGGCTTTCGCACGTAATGGTGCAATGGCGGATGATGCCAGGGGGAAAGCAGGAGCTTTGGAACTCATCGGCCCCAATTCACGCATTATTCGGTTCACAATACCCCGGGCGGCGCCACCGCTAAACAGATTTGTCAGTGCGGTAACACGGCTGGTCTCTGATTTCAGGGCGGCGCGATGCACTGCTCTGGTTCTGTCTCTTATACACATCTGACGCTGCCGACGATCTACTCTGTGTAG
>OJIS01000105.1_pt1 | contig 31992 bp, 32 predicted proteins | sample 1595671 | NCBI WGS metagenome assembly OJIS01 (sample SAMN05416814, study PRJEB24817) | seawater metagenome | isolation source: Sea water | place: Canada:Atlantic | collected 2013-07 | reverse complement strand
CGGTCCACAGATAGGTTATATCTCCAGTCCATACTTGATTGGGCTCCTCTACGTCGAACTCCCGGTCAAGGAGATTCGGAATATCCAGGTGTGGCTGATCGGCCTTCTTGTAAACGTGGCTTGGCGGCTGCGTACTGACCAGCCCCAACTGCTTCATCCGTCGGCTGGCACGGTAACGGCTCAGCGGTATTCCGGCCTGTGTCACCATGCTGGCAATGGTTCTTGCCCCGGCTGAACCCTGGCTGGCCTCGTGTGCCTCGATAACCTGCTCCTGGAGCTCTTGCTCAGCCTCACAGGGCGTTCGATCCCTGTTACGCCATGCCCGGTAACTACTGCGATGCACCCCAAACACCTGACACAGGCGCTGCACCGCATAGCTCTCTTCAAGTCGCTCGATTATCGAGAATTGCTCAGGGAGTCCGACATCAAGAGAGCGGTAGCCTTTTTTAAGATTTCCTTTTCTTCATCCGCCCGACGAAGGCGGCGCTTCAGTTCCTGAATTTCACGCTGCTCTGTGGTCAGGGCCTCGCCTCTGGGTGCCTTGCCAGCCCGCTCGGAACGAAGTTTACGAACCCAGTACTCCATGGTGGATTTGCCAACACCCATGGCATCGCAGGCAGCTTTCACTGTGTATCCCTGGTCGACCACCAATTGAGCAGCCTCCAAACGGAATTCCGGACTGAAGTTTCTAGTTTTCGCCATCGTCTTCACCTGATTCATTATGTGAGTGATCATACACTCAAAATCAGGTGGCCAGATTTACTATGCCACTACAGAAGCCCTCGATCTTTTCAATGATGCTGGTTTTGAGCATTTCGAATGCCATCGAAAATATTGAAGCTGTGATGATGTTGGTTTTGAGTGTTTCGGGATGAAGAGTCCTTTCCCACGATGCTCTCACTTTATCGTCCATAGCCGATCTCAGTTAAAAGGTAGTGGTGACTTAGATGGCGCGTCTCACTCGTCCGCCTTCCGTGATTTTGAGTGGTTAGGCTCATTGGCGAATCGCAGCTCATCGTTAGTTCAGGGCCCAAATTGCAATGATGACAACCAAAATGATGGCAATAAGGCCAACGGCTGATCCTTGATCATTACCTTTTGCCGTTTTCTTAGAACCGCGATGGCGCTTCCTCGAAGTCTTGGTAGTTGAGGTTGAGGCGACAGGTTTTTGCTCGAATCTATTGTCTATCGCCGCAGCAACAACGGCTTTATACGCGGCAGTTCTGTTGCTTCCACCTGAACGGGTAGATCCATCGCTAAAGGTCCGCTCTCCAAACCAACGTAGGCTTTCACCAGAATACCGCCTGATTGACTGAACAACTTTTGAATCAGCGGCAAGATCTTCGGTTAAAGAACTCAACTGAGGGTCCGATGGGGAGTTTATGGATTTTGAGCGTCGAGTTGTTGTTCGATCATTGAGCACGTTGAACGCGAACCACGCGACCAAATCGCGTTCTCGACCAGGCTGAGAAAGAGTCGAGAAAATCCAACTGTAAAGCGAACTCTCACCTACATAATCAGTCGTTTCGATTCCGTATTCTCTAGCGATGTTGATTAACGTTTGCTCAGCAGGGGTGTCGTCTTCGACTTTGCAAGAAATCAGGTCACTTAACTCACTTTTTGTTATGCCTGGAGGAATCTTGACACCTATGTCCTTGGCGTATGCGACTTGCCTATCCGTAGGAAGCTCAGGTGGCAGCTCTTCTAATGAATCTATGACAGTCCCATCCGCCTCAGCAACTTCATAGACTGAAGTCTCGTCTTTCGCCTTATAGGTCCGAGTCCGCGAGCGACCAGAATCTTTTCCATGACCTTTGATCTTATAGTGCGGCATCGCAGTCTCCCTATGTATGCCTTATGCGCATGGCTTGTTAAAGCTTTACGGTATGTAAATATGATGCGGCCCTGCGTCCCAACGCCGTTAATTCGTATGCTCTTTCTGACGGTCCCATTAATTGCACCTGGCGCACAGTATTATAGGACTCTAATAACTCAAGCTCTTCGACAAGCATCAAGGTCCCACTCCAGAATGACGGCCCCTTTTGCAAAGCACTTGCAATATCATTAAACCAGATGGCATTTGCCTGCTGCTCTAATCCACCAGTAGAGATTGTTTTTTCTTGGCGCGGAAGTGTGGCAATTACTGAAAGAATCTTAATTTGAGTGTGTGAGAGCCGTGATAGATGCTCCAAAACGGCCAGTTTCTTATCGTCGTTAATATGTTCATTGGAGCCGCAAGCGGCAACAATGTAGCCAAAATCATTTACCTTCTGGGAGTCGGGTTCATAGGAAACCTCCTCCGCCATAGTCTTGAATGCAGCTAACGCTTCCTCCGACTCGAACCATGATCTATTCAATTTCTCAATTTCTATAGATTTGATTTGCTCCGCCAGTGCCGCGAGAGCTGTTTCTATATTTCTCAAACGAATCGAGTCAGCTTTATCAAAAATCAAATGACCAAGCGGCCCCCCAACCATCGGAATAGCAGATACAGCAGCTTTAATCCATGTGACGCCTTCAGGGAGGTGTTTTGATAAATCCTTCTGCGGCACTTACCGTCTCCTTTGTCTGTAACAGAAAGTGGACCGACGTCTCGTCAATTCTTGGAGTGTGCCCGCTTCATGGTTAGAGCTTTTCAATGAATTCTTTTCAATTCAGTAAGCTGTAAAACAGGAGCGTAGCTCACCGCTGAAGCCTTCGCCACGTGCGCGGTGGACCTCTTGATTTATGCCATAAATTGCATTTGGTCTTGCTCGGAGCGTAATTTTCGAAATCGGTAGGCTCGACAAGGCGTGGGGTGCTGCCTTCGCTTAGCGGTTGAAAGCTCTCTTCAATTGTGTGGGTCGATCAGAAATGTGAACTTCACGGACGCAGCGTTTTCTACCGGTATCGGAAATTGTTCGATTTCTGTGGGGCTTTTGAGTAACATCGCCGCTCTGCGAAATAGACCTTTTTTATTCAGCTATATCTCTGAATACTTTTGTTGAGGTTTATTTTAGCAAAAGGTACGATTAAACTTTAACTAGAAGCGTTGGGATTCAAGGGTTTTGAGCATTTTTTCTTGAACCAATCAATACACACAGTCGAAGTCTGGCGTGTATTTTTGGTTTAGATAAGGGTTCGAGTCCGCCCGCCGCTACCATCTTCTTTCCTTCGGCGTCGTTAACAGTCCATTCCATGAATGTCTCCGATTTTCATTTTGACCTGCCGGACGAATTGATCGCCCGCTATCCGCTCAAAGATCGCAGCGCGTCCCGGCTACTTTGTCTTGATGGTCTCTCCGGAAAGCTCAATCACCGGATTTTCAGTGAACTTCCTGACCTGCTTCAGCCCGGCGACCTGTTAGTGTTCAACGACACACGGGTGATACCGGCGCGGCTTTTTGGCAAAAAGGAAACCGGTGGCCAGGTTGAAGTGCTGGTTGAGCGGGTGACTGGAGAGCAGGAAATCATCGCCCATGTTCGTGCCTCCAAGGCTTTGAAGGATGGCCAGAAGATTATTCTGGAGGACGGTACCTGCATGCGTATGTCGGGCCGGGAAGAAGCGCTGTTTCATCTGGTGTGTGAAGCTGAGGAACCAGTGCTCGACGTGCTGGAGCGCATTGGCCATATGCCACTGCCGCCTTACGTTGATCGACCGGACGAATCCACTGATCGGGAACGTTACCAGACCGTTTATGCCCGGGAGGCCGGCGCCGTTGCTGCACCGACGGCGGGGCTGCATTTCGATGAGAGTCTGCTTGAAAAACTGGCCGCCTGTGGAATTGAAAGCACGTTTGTGACGTTGCACGTGGGTGCCGGGACCTTTCAGCCGGTTCGGGTGGACAAAATCGAAGATCACACCATGCACAGCGAGGTGGTGAATGTCCCCCAGGACGCCGTTGACGCGATCGAGCGGACCCGCGCAAGGGGAGGGCGCGTGGTTGCGGTAGGCACCACGTCAGTTCGCTCCCTTGAGTCTGCCAGTCGGGGCGGTCGGTTGCGGCCGTTCACTGGTGAGACCGATATCTTTATTTACCCGGGGTATCGCTTCCAGACCGTCGATGCCCTGATTACGAACTTCCATTTGCCGGAATCCACCCTGATCATGCTGGTCAGTGCGTTCGCCGGCTATGACAATGTGATGGCGGCCTACCGGGAAGCGGTAAAGGAACGCTACCGCTTTTTCAGTTACGGCGACGCCATGTTTATTACCGGGCAGGAACCCAGCCGTGGCATGTTGCTGGGCTCAGCCGTGGAATCCAATGAAGCCGGTACCGATAATGCCGGGGAGGCCTTGTGACACAAACCTGTTTCATGTCGTTCGAAAAACTGGGAGAGGATGGGCGTGCCCGTCGTGGCCGCCTGACGTTCCCACGGGGCACCGTTGAAACCCCTGCATTCATGCCTGTCGGCACCTACGGCACGGTGAAGGGTATGCTGCCCCGCGATATCCATGAAATCGGGGCAGAGATCATCCTGGGTAACACCTTTCACCTGATGCTCCGGCCGGGTACCGAAGTGGTCAAGGCTCATGGTGACCTTCATGATTTTACTCAGTGGCAGGGGCCCATCCTGACCGATTCCGGCGGTTTCCAGGTGTTCAGTCTGGGTGAGATGCGCAAGATCACCGAGGACGGGGTTACCTTCCGTTCTCCGGTAGATGGTTCGCCGGTGGAGCTGTCACCGGAGATTGCGATCCAGGTGCAGCGGGATCTCGGGTCGGACATCGTTATGATATTTGACGAGTGTACGCCTTATCCGGCCACCGAGCGTCAGGCAAAAGATTCCATGGAACTGTCGCTGCGATGGGCGCAACGGAGCAAAGATGCCCACGAGGGGAATCCTGCGGCGTTGTTCGGCATCGTTCAGGGCGGTATGTACGAAGGCCTGAGGGACCGCTCTCTGGAAGGGCTTACAGAGATCGGCTTCGATGGCTACGCCATTGGCGGTCTGTCGGTTGGCGAGCCCAAGGAAGACATGATCCGGATTCTCGACCACTTGCCGCCGAAAATGCCGGAAGACAAGCCGCGGTACCTGATGGGCGTGGGCCGGCCGGAAGATCTCGTCGAGGCGGTACGTCGCGGTGTCGACATGTTCGACTGTGTAATGCCTACCCGCAATGCCAGGAATGGCTATCTATTTACGTCAACCGGGATCGTAAAAATCCGCAATGCCCGGCACCGTCATGACACCGCGCCGCTGGACGATCGCTGCGACTGTTATACCTGTAAGAATTTTTCGAGAAGTTATCTCCATCATCTGGATAAATGTGGAGAAATGCTTGGCTCACAACTGAATACCATCCACAACCTCCGGTTCTACCAGAACCTGATGGCTGGATTGCGTGGGGCCATTGAAGCAGGTACATTGTCGGACTTTGTAACCGACTTCTATGCTCTGCGCGGAGAGACCGTTCCGCCCCTGGGCAATGTTTGATCTATTCGCTAAACCAACGGAGATATTCAATGAAAGCTATTAAAATGCTCGTTGCCGGCCTTTTGGCTCTGATGCCTGCTCTTGCCATGGCGCAGGACCCGGCTGCTCAGGGAATGGGTGTTATGGGCCAGGTGATCTTTTTCGCCGGCTTCATCCTGATTTTCTACTTCCTGATCTGGCGCCCGCAGTCCAAGCGTGCGAAAGAGCACAAGGCTCTGATGTCCGGCCTGAATAAAGGTGATGAAGTTGTGACCTCTGGTGGTGTTGCCGGCAAAATTACCAAGGTGACTGACGATTTCATCGTTGTGGAAGTTGCTGACAACGTAGAGATCAAGGTCCAGAAAGTAGCCGTTGCTGCGGCGCTGCCGAAGGGCACGCTCAAGGACATCTGAGCGGGGGCCATTTAGCCGGCCATCCCTGGTGGCCGGTTTGAATCTTCCTGGCTGAAACACCAAGTCTGGCCGCTAGGCCGGCTACAAGGGATCCCATGCTGAACAAGTATCCGCTTTGGAAAAACCTGGTTATCCTGGTCGCGCTCGTGATCGGGTTTATCTACGCTTTGCCCAACCTCTTCCCCGACGACTACGCCATCCAGATTACCGGCGCCCGCAGTAGCACCGCGGTGAATGCCGGTGTGCTCGACAGGGCCGTTGGTGTGCTGGAAAGCCGGGGCATCGAGGTGAAAAGCAGTACTCTTCAGGATCGGGATGCTCTGATCCGTCTCACCAACTCTGAAGACCAATTGCAGGCCCGTCCCCTGGTGCAGGCTGCTCTTGGAAACGAATACCTGGTTGCACTGAATATGGCCGCCTCCACGCCCGGTTGGCTGAAGAGCCTGGGTGCCGGCCCGATGAAGCTGGGTCTGGACCTTCGTGGCGGTGTCCACTTCCTGTTGGAAGTCGACATGGAAACCGCAGTCAGCCAGCGTCTGGATGCCATGTCTGGCCAGATCAAGCGGGAGTTGCGGGAAGAGCGGATCCGCTATCGTGGCGGAGATGTTCAGGATAACCGCGAGATCGTTCTCAGCTTTCGTGATGAAGCCTCCCGCACCGAAGCGTTCAACATGGTGCGTGACCAGTACAACGAATTCCTTCTCGATGAGCAGACCGAGGGTGATGAATTCCTCCTCGTCCTGACGCTCTCCGAGGCTGAGGTCACTGCGATTCAGGACTATGCTCTGGAGCAGAACCTCACAACGATCCGTAACCGGGTGAATGAGCTCGGTGTTGCTGAGCCCCTCGTTCAACAACAGGGTGCCGACCGGATTATTGTTGAGTTGCCTGGCGTACAGGACACCGCACAGGCCAAGCGCGTACTTGGTGCAACCGCGAACCTTGAGTTCCGCATGGAGGCCCGCCAGGACGCCCCCAGCAGCGAGACCGAGGAGTTTGGTTTCCGGGATCAGCCACAGCGCACCGCGCGCCTCGAGCAGGAGGTGATCGCGACCGGTAACAACGTGGCCAATGCCCAGCAGGCGTTTGACGAAAACGGCCAACCCCAGGTCAATATCACCATGGATTCCGTCGGTGGCGACCTGATGAACCGGGCCACCCGCAATGCTATTGGCCGCAGGATGGCCGTGCTGTTCATCGAGTACCGCACGGAAACCGAAACCAGAATGGTAGACGGCGAGCCTCAGGAGGTGGAGAACCGCGTTGTGGAGAAAGGCATAATCAGCCTTGCCACAGTGCAATCCGCTCTGGGCAGCAGTTTCCGGATCACCGGGCTTGATTCCATTCCGGAAGCCGCAGAACTGGCGCTGCTCTTGCGCGCCGGTGCACTTGCCGCCCCGATGTATTTTGTTCAGGAGAGGACCATTGGTCCGAGCCTCGGCCAGAAAAATATAGACGCCGGCATGATGTCCGTTGCGCTTGGCTTCGGGCTGGTGCTGCTCTACATGCTTGTCTACTACCGCGGATTTGGCGTGGTAGCGAACATTGCGCTGACACTGAACCTGATGCTGCTCGTTGCGTGCATGTCGATCCTCTCGGCGACACTGACCCTGCCAGGCATCGCCGGTATCGTTCTGACCGTCGGTATGGCGGTGGATGCCAACGTGCTTATCTTTGAGAGGATAAAGGAAGAGCTGAAATCGGGCGTGCCGCCCCAGACGGCCATCAACTCCGGTTATTCCCGAGCCTTTGTTTCCATCTTTGATGCAAACATCACCACATTGCTGGTTGCCGTGATTCTTTTCGCAATGGGTTCCGGCCCCGTGAAAGGGTTTGCGGTGACACTCTGCATCGGGATTCTGACGTCGATGTTCTCTGGCCTGATGGTCAGCCGGAGCATCGTTAACATTATTTACGGCGGCCGCAGGGTCGAGAAGCTGTCGATCGGAGGAAAGCTCGCCAATGTCTGAAGATCAAAAGCAACCGTTTGATTTTATGGGTTTGCGGAAGATTGCTTCCGTAATTTCCATCTCGCTGATCGTTGTGTCTATCGCGCTGTTGGCCATCCGTGGCTTGAACCTGGGTATGGATTTCACCGGCGGCACCTCTGTTGAATTTGAATATGCAGAGGCTCCGGAACTGGATGAAATCCGCTCCAGGCTGACGGCTGCCGGCTACGAACAGTTTTCTGTTCAGAACTTCGGGGCTGACACCACGGTATTGGTGCGCATGGCTGAAGCTGACAATGATCAGCTGGCACCTGAAGTTACCCGAACCCTCGAGGAGGGGGGCGCGGAGCTGGAATTGGTAAGCTCCGAGTTTGTCGGTTCCCAGGTTGGTGAGGAGCTCAAGGAGGACAGTGGCCTCGGATTGCTGATTGCCCTTGCAGTGGTGCTGATTTACGTGGGTATGCGCTTCCAGTTCAAATTCGGTATTGCCTCGGTGGTGCCTCTGGCTCACGACGTCATTATCGTTCTGGGTGTATTTGCGTTATTCCAGTGGACCTTCGATCTTACCGTTCTGGCTGCGTTGCTTGCGGTCATTGGTTATTCTTTGAACGATACCATCGTTGTTGCTGACCGCATCCGGGAGAACTTCCGCAAAATGCGTGTGGGTGAGCCCTGGGATATCATCAACGAATCCATTCATCAGACCATTGCACGCACCATCAATACATCCGGGACAACGCTTGTCGTGCTTTTTGCGTTGTATTTCCTGGGTGGTGAGGCAATCAACAACTTCGCCCTGGCTCTGATTATTGGTGTGGTCGTCGGTACCTACTCTTCCATATACGTGTCTGCGAATCTGCTGATGGTGATGGGCGTGTCTCGAGATGACCTGATCGTGCCGGCAAAAGAAGGCGCGGAAAATGCCGAAGAAGAAGAGCAGCCGCCGGAGTGGCTGAACCGGATGTAATCGTAGTTGTTCCCCGATTTCCGGGCATAAAAAAACCGCCACACAATGTGGCGGTTTTTTTGTGTCTCAGAGAGCCCGGGAGTTCAGCGGGGCAGACGGCCCCGGAACGGATGCAGGACCTTGAGCACTTCGCGGAACAGCTTCGGGTTTGCAACCACCAGCTGGCGGGCGTTCCCGGTGGACGGATTGCCCGAGAAATCACCGGTCAGGGCACCGGATTCCATGGCCAGAGTGACGCCAAGATCCAGCTCGGCTGCTTCCGGACGGAAGATGATGGCTGCGTCCATCAATCCGGCGGACACACGGGCGATATCCAGCACCACGCAGCCGGAGGTACGGAACATACCGGAATCCCTGGCCAGTACAGCGGCCATTTCGCCCCAGAGCATCGGATCCTCGCTCTTTCGAGCCTGGTCCAGCAGGTTGGTAGCGATGGCGGCTTTCTCCGGAAGCTTGATTTCCGAAGCGCGCACGCGGCGGCTGTTGAGCGCCGCACCATGGCCTCGGCTGGCCGAGTATTCCTCGCCGGTAACGGGGTTAACCAGCAGCAGGTTTTCAGTTCGGTTATTCTTTTTCTGGGACAGGGCCAGAGCGAACTCCGGAATGCCCCGCAGGAAATTTTCACGGCCCAGGACAGGGAAAATATGCCAGCTCTTTTCGCTGGTTCCGGCATCCGCTTCGTTCAGGGGCGCGATGCTGTGGTCCTTGTAGGCTTTTTCGAGCTGTTCGGCAAAATTGTCATAAATAGATTGCTCAACCCGTTCCAGCTGACGACGGCGTTCTGAGTCGTCCTTGCCGGTAGGTTCCTGGCGCTCGAAATGGGCTTTCAGATAATCAGACCCCTGACGCGCGACGCGCAGGGCCATTTTAATAGCTGGTTGCATCTGAGTGTTCATTATCCGGGTGTGTGAAGGCCGGGTATCATAGCAAAAGATCACCCCGCTTGTATGTTTTTTGACTCAGCAATAGCACGAATAACCAGAGGTTACGGGTACTCCGGAGGGGCAGGGTGCCTTTGCTTTCTGCTATCATTGCCGCCCTGATCAATAACCTTGGGCCTGCTAACAATGCATAAAAGCGCACTTCCACAGGAAGGGACGGAAACATTCCAGGATCAGATCCGGATCGTTCTGGTTGAGACATCCCATTCAGGCAATATCGGCGCAGTCGCCCGTGCCATGAAAAATATGGGGCTCGGCAACCTGTGGCTGGTCAACCCGTCTTCGTTTCCGGACGAGGCTTCATACGCCCGTGCGGCGGGGGCTTCAGATGTGCTTGATAGCGCCCACGTGGTGTCTTCGCTCGATGAGGCGCTTGCCGACTGCGTTCTGGTAATGGGTACCAGTGCCCGGGGCAGAAAAGTCCCCTGGCCGGTGTGCGCCCCGCCCGAGGCTGCGGCCGCGGCCGCAGAGCACGCCGGCAGTGGCCCGGTGGCCATGGTGTTCGGCAGGGAGAACCATGGTCTCAGCAACGATGAGCTGCAGCGTTGTCATTATCATATTCATATTCCCTCCAATCCCGATTACAGCTCTCTCAACCTGGCCATGGCGGTGCAGGTCATGTGCTATGAATTGCGGATGTATTACCTCCGAAGCCTTGAAGGCGGTGAGGGAAGCCCATACTTAAAGTCGATGACCCGGCCCGGGGACGAAGGATGGGATGTGCCGCCGGCGAAAGTCCACGATGTTGAGGGCTTCTTCGGGCATCTTGAGCAGGTGCTTATCGAAGTTGATTTCCATCGGCGGGAGAACCCCAGGCAGCTTATGACGCGCTTGCGGCGGCTGTTCCAGCGAGCCAGACTTGATCAGATGGAGATCAATATCCTCCGGGGCATCCTCACCGCTGTGCAGAAAGCGTCGGGCACACGGAACAACAGCAAATCAACCGAGGCCGATACTGCGGCGACGGAACAGGACAATGGCCATGTTTGAGCGTTTGCGGGAAGACATTAACAGCGTGTTCCATCGGGACCCCGCCGCCAGGAATACCTTTGAAGTGCTCACCAACTATCCCGGTTTGCACGCACTGCTTTTCCATCGGTTTTCCCATTGGTTGTGGAGTTTGGGATTGAAATGGCTTGCGAGGACCATTTCGACGATCGCCCGTTGGCTTACCGGCATTGAGATTCATCCGGGTGCAACCATTGGTCGTCGCTTCTTCATCGACCACGGCATGGGTGTTGTTATTGGTGAGACTACGGTGATTGGCGACGACGTAACCCTCTATCAGGGCGTTACGCTGGGCGGAACCAGCTGGAACAAGGGTAAGCGGCATCCCACGATTGGCAACAGTGTGGTGGTTGGTGCCGGCGCCAAGATTCTGGGGCCTTTTGAAGTAGGCGAGGGTGCCAAGATTGGTTCAAACTCGGTGGTTACCAAGGCAGTGCCAGAGGGAGCAACCGTTGTAGGTATCCCTGGCCGCGTTATTGTCAAACGCCAGGGCGAAGACGATGCCCGCCGCAAGGAGATGGAAGAGCGAATGGGCTTCGATGCATACGGCGTTACAGAAGAAATGCCGGACCCCGTCGCACGGGCCATGCGCTCGTTGCTTGATCACATGCATGCCGTGGATGACCGCATAGAGAATATGTGCAAGGCGTTGCGCAAGGTGAACAGTGAATACCAGAATGGCGAACTGCCACCGCTCCACGAGGAGGATTTCGATTGCGTGCGAGACGACGAAGAGGTGCGGCGCTGAATACTTGACTGAAATGGTTGGTCAATTCATACTCTGTTCTGCATTTTTGAGATTCAATCCCGCCATGGGGCTGACGCTATGAAGTTGACCACCAAAGGCCGCTATGCCGTTACGGCAATGCTGGATCTGGCTCTGCATGGAGACCAGGGGCCGGTGAGTCTGGCCGATATATCGGCGCGTCAGGAAATCTCACTGTCCTACCTGGAGCAGCTTTTCTCCCGTCTCCGCCGCCAGAAACTGGTTGTCAGTATTCGCGGTCCCGGTGGTGGTTACAGGCTCAGTCGTCCGGCGGCAGATCTGTACATCGCCGAAGTTGTCGATGCCGTCAGCGAATCGCTGGACACTACCCGGTGTGGCAATAAAGGCGATTGCCAGAATGGCGAGAAATGCCTGACCCACCACCTCTGGTCTGATCTGAGCGATCAGATTCATCAGTTTCTGAGCGAGATCAGCCTCGGGGATCTGATGAGAAAACACGAAATTCGCCAGGTTGCGGATCGGCAAAATCGTCGCCAGTCCGACAACGGCTCTGAAACCATCAACACCGAACGCCTGTCTGATCAGGCGCCGGCCTGATACCAACAAGTTCCTGGAATCCATGAAAAAGCCCGTTTATATGGACTACGCGGCCACCACGCCCGTTGATCCTGCCGTTGCCGATGAAATGATGAGGTACCTTACCCTGGAGGGCGTGTTCGGCAATCCTGCATCCCGCACGCACGCTTACGGCTGGCAGGCGGAAGCTGCTGTAGAAACCGCACGCAAGCAGGTTGCCGCGCTGATTCATGCTGACCCCCGTGAAATTGTCTGGACGTCAGGAGCCACAGAGTCGGATAACCTGGCGATCAAGGGCGCCGTTGCCGGCCGTAAGGATGCTCACATTGTCACCTCGAAGATTGAGCACAAGGCGGTTGTGGATACCTGCAAGTGGCTGGAGCACCAGGGTACTGAAGTGACCTGGCTGGATCCCGCCGCCGATGGAACGATCAGTTGTGATCAGGTGGTGAGTGCGCTGAAGGAAAATACCATGCTCGTTAGCCTGATGTTGGTAAATAACGAGCTGGGAACCATCAACGATATCGCCGCCATTGGTGCCGAATTACGTCAGCGAGGCGTTCTTTTCCATGTGGACGCGGCCCAGGCCGGCGGCAAGATGGCCATTGATGTCAGCTCCATGCCAGTGGATCTGTTGGCGCTCTCCGGGCACAAGGTTTATGGCCCGAAGGGCGTCGGCGCTCTGTACGTAAGGCGTTCGCCGGATGTTCGGATCGAGGCGCAGATTCACGGCGGTGGGCATGAACGAGGAATGCGTTCCGGAACCCTGCCGACCCACCAGATTGTTGGAATGGGAAAGGCCTTCGCTATGGCCCAGGCCGGACTTGAGGAGGAAATCGGTAAACTCGAGACACTTCGCGAGACTTTCCTCTCAGGCCTCCAATCCCTCGATGGTGTCACGCTCAATGGCAGCGAAAGCCAACGGGTTCCCGGTATCGTGAATCTTTCCTTTGACGGTGTCGATGCCGAATCGTTGATGTTGGGTCTGCGTGATCTGGCGGTTTCTTCCGGTTCGGCCTGCGCTTCGGCCACGGTCGAACCGTCCTACGTTCTCCGCGGAATTGGATTGAATGATGAACAGGCCCACCGGGCGCTGCGTTTTTCGCTCGGCCGTTACACCACGGAAGAGGAAGTGGTCTTTGCCAGTTCGCAAATAGTTGATGTTGTTAGCCGCCTCCGTGCAGTGCGGTAGGAAGTTTGCCCCGGACTGCGTATAATCGCAGGCCAGAAATTTTACCATCCACAAACTGGAGAAAGACCATGGCAACTGAGCGCACGCTCTCCATTATCAAGCCCGACGCCGTAGCGAAGAACGTGATTGGCGAAATTTACAGCCGCTTCGAGAAAGCTGGCCTGAACATTGTTGCGGCCAAAATGATGCACCTGACCCAGGAGCAGGCAGAAGGCTTCTACGCAGAGCACAAAGAGCGTCCGTTCTTTAACGATCTGGTTGCTTTCATGACCTCCGGTCCCGTGGTTGTCCAGGTTCTGGAAGGCGAGGGTGCCATCCTGAAGAACCGTGATCTGATGGGCGCGACCAACCCGAAGGAAGCCGACGCTGGTACCATCCGTGCGGATTTCGCGTCTTCCATCGATGCCAATGCCGTTCACGGCTCTGATTCCGCGGCTTCCGCAGAGCGCGAAATCGCATATTTTTTCAATGACAACGAGATCTGCCCGCGGGGCTGATTGCGTTGATCGGAGGCGATCATCCGGTCGCCTCCGAATTGGTTATTTGATCGAGGTTATGAAATGACAGCGGCCGCTGAAAAAACCAACCTTCTCGGGATGCCGAAAGCAAAGCTTGAAGCTTTTTTTGAGTCCCTGGGGGAGAAGCGTTTTCGTGCCACTCAGGTTTTGCAGTGGATTCATCAGCGCGGTGCTGATGACTTCGATCAAATGACCAATATGAGCAAGGCGCTGCGGGAAAAGCTCAAAAAGGTGGCCGAGATCCGTGGCCCTGAGGTGGTATACGACGAAACGTCCAAGGACGGCACCCGCAAATGGGTGATGCGCATGGACAACGGCAACAGCGTCGAAACAGTGCTGATTCCCGATGGCGAGCGCGGCACGCTCTGCGTTTCCTCCCAGATTGGTTGCAGCCTGGACTGCACTTTCTGCTCCACCGGCAAGCGTGGCTTCAATCGCAATCTCACCGCGGCGGAAGTGATCGGGCAGGTGTGGGTTGCGCGCAAGGCCTTTATGCCCTTTGAGCCAGGTCCGGATCGCCCGATCACGAACGTGGTGATGATGGGCATGGGCGAGCCGCTGCTCAACTTCGACAACGTCGTGGATGCCATGAACCTCATGATGGAGGATCTGGCCTACGGGATCTCCAAGCGTCGGGTTACCCTCAGTACCTCGGGCGTTGTGCCGGCTCTGGACCGCCTGTCGGAAGTTACCGATGTTTCACTGGCCATTTCCCTGCATGCGCCGAATGATGAACTGCGTAACAAACTGGTTCCGTTGAATAAAAAGTACCCGATTGCCGAATTGCTGGCCGCGACCAAGCGTTACTTCGCCCGCCTGCCGGACAAGCGCAAGGCGACAATCGAGTACACCGTCATTGAAGGAATGAACGATCAGCCGGAACATGCCCGTGAGCTTGCGGTGCTGTTGCGGGATTTGCCATGCAAGATCAATCTGATTCCCTTTAACCCGTTCCCGGAGAGCGATTTCCGGAGGCCGAGCATGAACGCGACACGTCGCTTCCAGGCCGTCCTGAACGAAGCAGGATATATTGCCACTATCAGGACTACCCGCGGTGACGATATCGATGCCGCCTGTGGTCAGTTGGTGGGCCGGGTTGAGGACAGAACTCGCCGGAGCCAGAGGTACATTCAGGTTCAGCAGGTGAATCCCTGAGCCAGGAACGTCTTGCAGCCCAATCGAGGAAGGGGACACCCGTGATAACAACACCAGCAAACCGACGTTCATTCGTGTTGGCCACCCTGTTGCTGACCCTGCTGGTTACAGGTTGCGTTACCACTACCGACAGTCGGTTTTCACGGGAAGCAGATCAGCAGGAAGCGCTCGATAACTATGTGAAACTTGCCACGGCCTATATTGGGCAGGGCAATCTTGAACGTGCACGCCATCACCTCGACAGGGCATTGAAACTGGATTCAGATGACCCGGGCGCCAGGGCTGCGATGGGGCTTGTCTATAACGCCGAGGGTGAGCCAGAACTGGCTGAGCGTAATTTCAAACAGGCTATTTCCGAGGATCCAGGGTACACACGGGCGCGGGTTTATTACGGAGCTTTCCTGTTCGGCCAGAACCGGATGGAAGACGCGCGGGATCAATTCCGTGCTGCGTCCCGGGATACCGGTTATCAGGATCGCGGCTCGGTTTTCTTTAACCTGGGCATGACCCAGGAGCGCCTCGGAGAACTGGAAGCTGCGGCCACATCCTATCGCCGCGCAGTGGAGCTGACACGAGGCGATGCACGTTCCCTGCTGGCGCTCTCCCGGGTGTCCGTAGAGACTGGCGACTACGACGACGCGGCACGCTATTACTCGCGACTGATTTCATTGATGCAGCGAAATCAGCGTCTGGTCCACTCACCGGAGAGCCTTCTTACCGGAATCCGCATTGCCCGCTTCTACAGTGATGAAAACCAGGAGGCGAGCCTTGCGCTTCAACTCAGAAACAAATTTCCGGAGTCAGTCGAATACCAACAATATAAGGTGCTGATTTCTAATGGCAACTGAAGAAAACTCACAGCCAGCTATGAAGGAGCCCGTAGGGCGGCAGCTTCAAAAGGCACGGGAGAAAACCGGTCTGAGTACCGGTGATGTCGCAGCAGCGCAGCATTTGCGTCCTTCGGTAATCCAGGCGATCGAGTCGGGAGATTACAGCCAGATTGACAGTGAACTCTTTCTGAAAGGGTATGTCAGGGCTTATGCAAAACAGGTTGGGCTGGACGCAGATGCAGTGATTGCCGACCTCGACCAGGAACTGGAACCCATTCGGCAACAGCGGGAACAGGAGCAGGAAGCCAATCCGCTGGTAGACATCGAACGTCGCAGACGTCGTAAACGTCAGCTTGCCAAGGCTCTGTTTTTCCTGGTGGTGCTGGGCATTGCCGGATACCTTGCTTTCACCTTTCTGGCTCCTTCACAGGGCCCGGCGCCTTCCGAGCCGACGACAGAACCGGAATCAGTGCCGGAGGAGCCTGCTCCTGCTGAAGCCGAGGAATCGGCTGCGTTGGCCGAGCCAGAGCGCTCCGAACCTGTGCTTGTTGCCAGTGCTGAAGAGTCGGAATCGGCAGTTATGGAGGCGGAGGCGCCTACCGTGCAGCAGTCTGAAACAGAAACTGAGGCTCAAGCGCCTGAAACTGACGTTGGTGAAAATCAGTTGCCTGAAAACACACTGGCTACGGACGATGGCGCGGCTGATGCAACCGAGCCTGTTACCGATCAGATTCCTGCGGTCGTCCAGACCCCCGAGCCGGTTCTGGAAGACCCGAATGGGCTGTCGGATGCTTCGGACAACGGTCGACTCCAGATTCGCTTCAGTGACGATTGTTGGGTGCAGATCAGTGACGCAGCCGGTAACCGCCTGGTGAATTCGCTCCAGCGTAACGGGGATCTGATTGATATCGAGGGGCCGACGCCCTTGAGGGTTGTGATTGGCGCAGTCGATGCGGTTGAATCCATCCGTTTCCAGGGCGAGCCAGTGGATATCGGTGGCTACCGGGTTGTTAACAACCGGTCAGAATTCACCCTGACAATCTGAAATTTGATCAAATTTTCCATATCGGTCAGTAAGACATGAAACAGGATTCCCCGATTATCAGACGCAAATCCCGCCAGATCATGGTGGGCAATGTTCCTGTGGGTGGTGACGCGCCGATTGCGGTGCAGAGCATGACCAACACCGAAACCTGTGACGTAGAGGCCACCGTTGGCCAGATCAAGGCATTGCAGGAGGCAGGTGCGGACATAGTGCGTGTTTCCGTTCCGTCCATGGACGCCGCTGAGGCGTTCGGGAAGATTCGTGAGCAGGTATCCCTGCCGTTGGTCGCCGACATCCACTTCGATTACAAGATCGCCCTCAGGGTGGCGGAGCTGGGTGTCGACTGTCTTCGTATCAACCCGGGTAACATCGGCCGCGATGACCGCGTCAGTGCCGTTATCAGTGCGGCCCGGGACGGTAATATTCCAATTCGTATCGGTGTGAATGCCGGTTCCCTGGAGAAATCCCTCCAACGTAAATACGGTGAGCCCACCGCTGACGCGCTGGTGGAATCCGCCATGCGTCATATCGATATCCTCGATCATCATGATTTCCAGGATTTCAAAGTCAGCCTGAAAGCGTCCGAAGTGTTCATGACGGTGGATGCCTACCGCAAGATTGCGCAGCAAATTGAGCAGCCACTGCATCTGGGCATCACCGAGGCCGGTGGCCTGCGATCGGGCACGGTCAAGTCTTCCATCGGTCTTGGCATGCTGCTGATGGATGGCATCGGTGACACCATCCGGGTATCGCTCGCGGCGGATCCGGTGCAGGAAATCAAGGTGGGTTTCGATATCCTCAAGAGCCTTCGGCTGAGAAGTCGCGGTATCAACTTTATCGCCTGTCCCAGCTGTTCCCGGCAGAATTTCGATGTCATCCAGACCATGAATGATCTGGAAGCCCGTCTGGAGGATGTAAACGATTCTCTCGATGTGGCGATCATCGGGTGCATCGTAAACGGCCCGGGTGAGGCCAAAGTGGCGGATCTCGGACTTACCGGCGGCAGCCCCAAGAACCTTTTTTATATGGCGGGCAAGCCGAATCAGAAGCTGGACAACGCCACACTGACTGACGATCTGGAACGCCTGATTCGCGAGGAAGTGGCACGTCGCAAGGAACAGGAAGAATCGATCATTGCCCGTTCGGACAACTGATCGTTTCCATTCCCGGGCATAACCATCCAGACAGAGTTAAGGGTTAACATTGGCAAAGATTCAGGCAATTCGCGGGATGAACGATATCCTGCCGGAGCAGACGCCCCTGTGGCAGTTTGTGGAGTCCACGGTTCGCAAGGTACTGGCCCAGTACGGCTACCAGGAAATCCGCATGCCGATTGTGGAGCAGACGGAGCTGTTCAAGCGTTCGATTGGTGAAGTCACCGACATTGTCGAAAAGGAAATGTATACCTTTGAGGACCGCAACGGGGACAGCCTGACGCTGCGCCCTGAGGGAACGGCGGGCTGCGTTCGGGCGGCCGAGGAACATGGCCTGCTGTTCAACCAGACCCGACGGCTCTGGTACACTGGGCCCATGTTCCGCCATGAGCGGCCGCAAAAAGGTCGGTACCGCCAGTTCCACCAGATCGGTGTGGAATGCTTTGGCATGAGCGGTCCGGACATTGATGCCGAGTTGCTGATACTGACCGCAAGACTCTGGAAAGAGCTGGGGCTCGCTGAGCATACCCGTCTGGAAATCAATTCCATTGGAACCTCCGAATCCCGCCGGGTTTACCGTACAGCCCTTGTGGAATATCTGAGCCAGTTCAAGTCAGACCTGGATGCAGACAGTCAGCGTCGCCTGGAGTCCAACCCCCTGCGCATTCTGGATAGCAAGGATCCTTCCACGCGGAAAATCCTCGAAAACGCGCCCAGCCTTGACGACTATCTCGACGAAGAATCCCGCGAGCACTTCGAGCGCCTGAAGGCGCTTCTTGAGGCTGCAGGGGTGAATTATTCAGTGAATCCAGCGCTGGTGCGGGGCCTCGATTACTACGGCAAGACGGTGTTCGAGTGGATTACCGACAGCCTCGGCGCCCAGGGTACGGTGTGTGCAGGTGGTCGATACGATGGCCTGGTGGAACAGCTGGGTGGCAAGCCGACCTTTGCAGTGGGCTTTGCAATGGGCCTTGAGCGCCTTATCCTGCTGCTGGAAACGCTGGAACTGGTTCCTGAGCACGTAAACAGCAATGCCGATGTCTACGTAACGGCGATGGGCGAGGGCGCATTGGCGCCTGCGCTCGTTCTGGCTGAACAGCTCCGGGCAGCCCTGCCAGAGCGTGTGATTGTTTCCCATTGTGGCGGTGGCAGTTTCAAAAGCCAGATGAAAAAGGCAGACCGCAGTGGTGCCAGGTACGCGGTGATTCTGGGCGAGAACGAAGTGGCCAACGGCACCGCCGGGCTTAAACCCTTGCGAGCCGACGAGCCGCAGGCGGAGATCGCCCAGGACAAGCTTGCGGACACTCTGGCAGCGGCGCTGGCCAACTGAATCTGACCAAATTTACTGATACAAAAGCAAAAATTCGACAACAGGAGTCCCCATGGCAGAGTTGCGCACCGAAGAAGAACAGGTCCAGGCGATCAAGGACTGGTGGAAGAAAAACGGCAGTTCTCTGCTGATCGGCATTGGTGCAGCCCTGGCCATTGTTTTTGGCTGGCAGGCCTGGCAGAACCATCAGGCGCAGCAGCGCACCGAGGCAGCCAACCAGTTTGCCAATCTGCTGAATGCCTTCAGTGATCAGGCTGATGAAACCAGTGGCGAGACCGTCGCTTTCGTAGCGCAGACCCTGCGGGAGGACTATACGGATAGCGCCTATGCGGTTTACGGTAACCTGATCCTCGCCCGTCAGCAGTTGATGCAGGAGGGTAACGCCGAAGCCGCCATTGATTCCCTGAAGTGGGCATTGGAAAAAACCGGAGAGCATGAGGCACTGGCGCTTGTGGTCCGTAATCGTCTGGCTCGTGCCCAATTCTCCGCAGGCCAGTACGAAGATGCTCTGGCCACCATCGAGGGCGCCGGTGATGCCGATGCGTTTGATGCCATGTACTCCGAACTCCGTGGCGATATCCTGCTGGCGCAGGGTGACCGGGAGGGTGCACGTGAGGCCTACCTTGCCGCCCGTGAACAGAGCCAGCAAGGTCGCAGCGGTATTCTGGAGCTGAAACTGGCAGACCTCGGTGTCGGGGAGGATGCCTGATGCCGGTTCTCCGCGACAGCATCTCAAAACGCGGACTTCTCCTGGGGCTGGCTCTTCTGGCCGCACTTTCCGGCTGTAGCGCGACCGATACGTTCGAACAACCTGTTCCGGTTCCTGAGATTGAGGCGTCTGCCGAATTCAAGAGAGTCTGGAGCATGTCCGTGGGCGACGGTCATGATGGTGATTTTCTCTACCTGGCACCCCTGAATACCGGCGATCTGATTTACGCCGCATCGGCGGATGGTGAGATTTACGCCGTGGCCTCGGATTCCGGCAAGGTTGTCTGGGAATCTGAATTTGAAGAGCGCATCTTCTCGGGCCTCGGTGGCGATGGGCAGAACCTCTATCTGACCACCGAGAACGCCGATCTGGTGGCGCTATCCCGTGAGGACGGCTCCGAGCTGTGGCGCCAGTCGCTGCCCACCGAAGTACTGTCGTCGCCCCAGTCCAACGGCTCCCTGGTGGTGGCCCATACGACGGACGGCAAGGTGTTGGGATTCAGTGCCACCGATGGTGAGAAACTCTGGCAGTACGACGGCACGGTTCCGGTTCTGTCCATGAGGGCTGCTGCGGCGCCGCTGGTCGGTGGAGACGTTGTCATTGCCTCCTTTGCCAGTGGCAAATTGATCGCTCTGGCGGCAGCCTCGGGGCAACCCATGTGGCAGTATGAAGTGGGCCAGCCTCAGGGGCGCACCGAGCTTGAAAGGCTGGTTGACGTGACGGGGCAGCCCCTGGTCATTGAGACCGCCGTCATGGTGGTTGGCTACCAGGGCAAACTTGCCCTCGTTGATATTCGTACCGGGCAGGAGATCTGGAGCCGGAAGGCATCCAGCCTCTATTCCCCGATGATTGGTGGCGGCGAGATCTATCTGGCCTCGGCCAATGGCGACATTGTTGCTCTGAGAGGCTCTGATCGTCGGGAAGTCTGGACCCAGGATCGTCTGGCCTGGCGGCAGCTGACCCAGCCAATAGTTTATGAAGACTATCTGGTGGTCGGCGATTTTGAAGGCTACCTGCATGTCATTGACCGTGAGGATGGCAAGCTGGTTGGCCAGCTGGAGTTCGACGATGAGGGTATCCGCGTACCGGCACAGCGCCTCGCCAATGGTAACCTGCTGGCTTTTGGCAACAGCGGAAAGATGGCCGTATTCCAGGTTAAGCCGCAGGATTGATCCCCCATTATGACCCCAGTTATTGCCCTTGTCGGACGCCCTAACGTCGGCAAATCGACATTATTTAATCAGATGACCCGTTCCAGGGATGCCCTGGTTGCGGACTTTCCGGGGCTTACCCGTGACCGCAAATACGGTGAGGGCAGCTACGAGGGGCAGCGCTTCATCGTCATAGACACCGGTGGTCTTACCGGTGACGAGCGGGGCCTTGATCTTGAAATGGCCCGCCAGTCAATGCAGGCGGTAGAAGAAGCGGACATCATACTGTTCCTGGTGGACGGTCGCGCCGGCCTGACCGCAGGCGATGAACTTATTGCAGACAGTCTTCGTCGGTCCGGCAAACAGGCCCATCTGGTGGTGAACAAGACCGATGGCCAGGATCCGGACATTGCGGCATCGGATTTCTACAGCCTTGGCTTTGAATCCACTTTCCTGATTGCGGCCTCCCACAACCGGGGTATTCGCTCGATGCTCGAAATCCTGCTGCCCTCAGAGGAGGAGCGGGAGGAAGAGGACCGGGCTGACCGTTACCCCGGCATCCGCATCGGAGTGGTTGGCCGGCCGAACGTGGGCAAGTCCACCCTGGTCAACCGGATGCTCGGTGAAGAGCGTGTGGTGGTTTACGACATGCCAGGCACTACCCGGGATAGCGTTTATATCCCGTACGAGCGTCAGGGCAGCCAGTACACGCTGATTGATACCGCCGGTGTCCGTCGCCGCAAGAACGTCAGTGAAGTGGTGGAGAAATTCTCCATTATCAAAACACTGCAGGCAATTGACGACGCACATGTGGTTATTCTGGTCATTGATGCCCGGGAAGGCCTCGTGGATCAGGACCTTCACCTGATCGGGTTTGTCCTTGATGCCGGCCGCTCGCTGGTGATCGCCGTCAATAAGTGGGACGGCATGGACCCGGAAGACCGTGTTCGGGTGAAAGAGCAGGTACAGCGTCGTCTCGACTTCCTGGATTACGCCGATAAGCACTACATCTCGGCGCTCCACGGTTCTGGCGTGGGCGTGATGTATGAGTCGGTGCAAGCGTGTTACGAGTCTGCAATGGCGAAGTGGCCGACCAACCGCCTGACTGCCATCCTGCAGGATGCCATTGCCCAGCATCAGCCTCCCATGGTGCACGGGCGTCGAATCAAACTGCGTTACGCTCATCAGGGCGGGTCCAATCCGCCGGTTATTGTGGTTCACGGTAACCAGGTGGATTCACTGCCGGGCGCTTACAAGCGCTACCTGGAGAACACCTTCCGCAAGGTCCTCAAGGTAACCGGGTCACCGATCCGTTTTGAATTCAAATCGGGCGAAAACCCCTTTGCTGGCAAAGTGGATCGTCTGACACCGCGTCAGAAGGTCAAGAAGGACAACGACGAGAAACAGGGTCGTCGTCCAAAGAAAAAACGCCAGAAGAGTCTCAAGCGCTGATTCTGTGGCCGGGTGAGGGCAGACTGCCTCAGCCCCGCCCGGCACTTTCAACCTGCTTTGCCTGAACCGCGGTCAAAGCGACAGTAAACACAATATCCTCCACCAGTGCGCCCCGGGACAGATCGTTGACCGGCTTGCGCAGGCCCTGCAGCATCGGCCCTATACTGACCACGTTGGCACTGCGCTGAACGGCCTTGTAGGTGGTGTTGCCGGTATTCAGGTCCGGGAACACAAATACCGTGGCCTTGCCTGCGACCTTGCTGTCCGGCGCCTTGCTCCTGGCCACACTCTCGATGGCCGCAGCATCGTACTGAAGCGGCCCGTCTATCAGAAGATCCGGCCTGCGCTCACGAGCTATCCTCGTGGCTTCTCTGACCTTGTCCACGTCCTGACCACTGCCTGACTCACCAGTGCTGTAGCTGATCATGGCGACCAGAGGTTCGATTCCAAAGGCTTCTGCCGATTCCGCGCTCTGGATAGCAATGTCTGCCAGTTCCTCGGCGTTCGGGTCCGGATTGATGGCACAGTCTCCATACACCACCACCTGTTGCGGCAGTAGCATGAAGAACACGGAAGAGACCACTTTCGCATGGTCATGGGTCTTGATCAGCTGAAGAGCGGGGCGCACGGTATTGGCCGTTGTGTGAACGGCCCCCGACACCAGGCCATCTGCTTCATCCAGAGCCACCATCATGGTGCCGAGGACAACATTGTCCTCGAGCATGGCCTCGGCCATGTCCGATGTCAGGCCCTTGTGCTTGCGCAGGTCCACCATCGGGCCGACATAGCGTTGACGCACCTCCGAAGGATCAATGATCTCGATATCCTCCGGCAGTTCCAGGTCCTGGGAATCCGCAACCCGCCGTATCTCCTGCGCATTACCTATCAGGGCACACCGTGCCAGCTTGCGCTGATGACAGATGATGGCTGCCTTTACGGTTCGTGGTTCGCTGCCCTCCGGCAGGACGATGCGCTTGTTGGCAGCCCGGGCACGTTCTGAAAGCTGGTATCGGAACGCCGGCGGAGAAAGCCGACCCTGTCGCGCGACCTTGAGATGCTGCTGCAACCAGTCCGTGTCTATGCGGGTGGCGACTGCCTCCATCGCTTTTTCGATCCGCTTGGGGTCATCAATGGGAATGGCGGACGAGAGGTTGGCCAGCATGTGCGCCGTCTCATAGGTATTGGCATCCGAGCCCAGTACCGGCAGACCCGTTTCCAGCGCCCGGTGGCAGAGATCAATCACACGCTGATCCGGCATCAGGCCGCCGGTAAGCATCAGGCCGGCCAGCGGCACTCCGTTCAGCGCGGCAACGGCCGTGGTCACCACAATGTCCTCCCGATCGCCCGGTGTCACCAGCAAGGTGCCGGGTCTCAGAGTCTCGGTCATATTCCGAATGCTTCGGGCACACAACGACACCTTCTGGACCCGCCTGGCGTGCATCTGGCCCTCATTGAGAACCGGTAACCCCAGTTCCCTCGCGATGTCGGAGACTCGCGGTGCAAGCAGCTCTGGCTGCCAGGGGATCTCGGCAATCAGCCGAAAACGGCCATCGCTGAAGACCTTACACTGGGTCTGGTAATCGATGACGCTCGGGGCAGGGTGGTTGCTGCTGGATCGGGGCTCAAGCCCCGCCTGCTCGGGTTCTCCCACCTTGTTCAGTATGACGCCTATGACATTCGGGTCGCTTGGATTGGCAAACAGGCGCGATGAGAAGTCCATCTCTTCATCCACTTGCTGGGCGCTCAGGTTCTTTGGGGTACTCACAAGGATAACCTCGGAGCCCAGGTTGCGGGCGACCTCCACGTTCAGCCTGGCAATATAGGCTTCGCTGCGGTCCGGCACCAGGCCCTCGATGATCACCACGTCCACGTCCCGGGCAACCTTCTGGTATTCGCCGACCACCGTCTCCAGCAGGTAATCCGATTTGCCCCTGTTGAGCAGTTGCTGGGCTTCCCTCAGGGCAATCGGATCTGGTGGATTCAGATGGCTGCTGGCGCGCACGAACGCCACGGAGGAGTCCTGGCCGGCATTGTGCCTGGACTCCGCCCGGTGGACGGTCTGGCAGAAAGGTTTGTAAAAGCCGACACTCACGCCCACTCGCTCCAGGGCGCGCAGCAGACCCAGGCAAACTGACGTGAGCCCTGAATCTATGGATGTCGGTGCAAAAAAGAGACTCTTTGCCATGGTGGTATTCCTGATGATGCGCGTGGGTCAGGCCGGGGCGACCGAGCCGGCAAGCCGGGATGCTTCCCGTGCAATAACCAGTTCCTCGTTGGTGGGGATCACCAACACGGGAAACCTGGAGTCGGGGCTTTCGATCCGCCCGTCGCTGAACTCGCCATGATGGTTGTTGAGGTCCGGACTGAGCTCAAACCCCATGAGCTTGAGATGGTTGATGGTTTCGGCTCTGATCCGGGCACTGTTTTCCCCAATGCCGCCAGTGAAAACCAGCGCGTCCAGGTGGCTAAGGGACGCCATCATGGCCCCAATGTAACGGGCGAGCCGGAAGCAGAAAACATCAATGGCGGTTTGTGATGGCTCATGGCCATGATCCGCGAGTTCACAGAGCGAGCGCATGTCATTGGTCTGGCCGGACAGGCCGAGAAGGCCACTTTCCTGGTTCAGGATCCGGTGAACCTCATCGGCGGCGAAGCCTTTGCCGCTTAGAAAGTCGAACAGGCCGGGGTCGACATCCCCGCTACGGGTGCCCATTACCAGTCCCTCCAGTGGCGTAAGGCCCATGCTGGTATCCACACTGATTCCGTCCCGGATGGCCGTAATGCTGCATCCATTGCCCAGGTGCGCCGAGATGACCGAGGTGGTTGCCGGTGTTTTTCCCAACAAACGGGCAGTTTCGGCGGCCATGAAGGCATGACTGGTGCCGTGGAACCCATAACGGCGGACGCCCCAATCGCGATACCAGGCCTCTGGAAGCGCATAGAGGAAGGCCCGTCTGGGCAGGGTCTGATGAAACGCGGTGTCGAAAACGGCAGTCTGGGGCACCCCGGGAAACTGTGCCAGGGTTGCTCGAATACCGGACAGATTGACCGGGTTGTGAAGAGGGGCAAGGCCTGCGCAGCTTTCAATGGCCTTGAGCACATCGCCATCAATGAGTACGGCCTCATGGAAGGTCTCACCACCATGAACGACCCTGTGACCTATGGCCGAGGGAGCCGTTGTCATCAGTCCCAGGTCCCGGAAAGCCGTGACCAGTGTATCTAGCGCCTGATCATGGCCGGCGCCAGCGTCCAGAGGGATCGTTCCTTCCTGGCCGTCAATGTGGGCAAATGCATCGTTCTGGCCCAGGCGCTCGGCCAGAGCGGACAGCAGTTTCCTGTGTTGGTTGTTGAACAGTGCGAGTTTCAGGGATGAGCTGCCGCAGTTCACGACAAGTACGGTGTCTTCCATGGGAATGGGCGTCCAACGGTTTTCGATCTATACCCGATGATTGCTGGCCAGCCAGGCATCAAAGTCCGCCGCCGGCAGCGGACGACTGTAGAAATACCCCTGAGAGAAGTCGCAACCTTCCTTTTTCAGGAAGTGGGTCTGAGCCTCTTCTTCCACGCCTTCAGCGATCACCCGCAGGCCCAGGCTGTGGGCCATGTTGATAATGGCCCGCACCAGTGAAGCATCTTCAGGTTCCTTCATGACATCCTGAACAAACGATTTATCGATCTTCAGGGTATCAAACGGGTAGCTCTTCAGATAGCTGAGGGCCGAGTAGCCGGTACCAAAATCGTCTACTGACAGCCGGATCCCGGCTTTGTCGAGCTGGCGCAGGATTTCGGCGGTTTCAATGGAGTTGTCCAGAATCAGTCGTTCGGTAATTTCAAGTTCCAGCTGTTCCGGTGCCAGACCGCTGGTAGAGAGGGCGTGCATCACGGCCTCGGTAAACCCGGGATCCCGGAACTGGCGTGGGGACACGTTCACGGAAATACCAATGTCTTTTCCGATGGCCTGCCTCCATCCCACGGCTGCCCGACAAGCCTCTTCAAGAACCCACTCGCCGATGGGTGTTATCAGGCCGGTTTCCTCGGCGAGGGGAATAAATCGATCAGGCATCACCATGCCCATGGCCGGGTTGTTCCAGCGCAGCAGCGCCTCCACCGAGCAAAGGGTGCCGGAATCGGTATTCACGATTGGCTGGAAATACAGTTCGAATTCCTTCAGCTCCAGAGCCCTGCGCATGCTGGATTCCATCTTCAGGCGCTCGTGGGAGACCTCGGTCATTTCCGGGGCAAAATGCGCGAAGGAACTCTTGCCTTTGTGTTTGGCCTGGTACATGGCGGCATCGGCGTGCTGCAGCAGCGTGCCGCTGTTGTCAGAGTCCGTCGGGAAAATAGCGATGCCGATGCTCGTGGTTACAAAAACCTCCTGACCATTGAGTATGTAGGGCGGTGAGAAGGTTTTCAGGATACGCTCTGCCACCTGCGACGAAGCCTCCGGGCCGGTCAGCCCCGGCAGGATGACCAGGAACTCATCGCCCCCCAGCCGTGCAACGGTACTGGTGCCACGGAGGCAGCTGGAAATTCGACGGGCTGCTTCAATCAACAGGTTGTCGCCGGCATCGTGGCCGAGGGTGTCGTTTATGTGCTTGAAGTTGTCGAGATCGAGGAACATCACGCCCACGAGGGTACTTTCCCGACGTGCCTGGGCCAGTGCCAGTTTCAGACGGTCCAGGGCCAGCATCCGGTTGGGCAGCCCGGTCAGGATGTCGTAGTTGGCCTGGCGCAGGAGCTGCTGTTCATAGCGTTTGCGGATGCTGATGTCTTCACCCAGGATGAGGTAACCGGTGGTGCCGCCGGATTCGTCCTTGATAGGGGTGGCAATCAGTTGCTCCCAGAAGCGTTCACCATTACGGCGCACGCTGTTCACTTCACCCTGCCAGACCCCGACGCGCTGCACCTGAAGGCGGATGGATTGCCACAGGTGTCGGCTTTCACGGTTTTCAATATCATTGTCCCCAAGTGCGCCAGGGTGTTTGCCAATGATCGAAGCAGCCTCGTAGCCGGTTAACTGGGTAAATTTCTGGTTGGCAAATTCGATGCGCCACTGCCGGTCGCAGATCAGGACCGAGGAGGGGCTTTGTTCAATGGCTTTGGAAAACTTCCGGATTTCCGCCGCATCTTTTTGCTGGCGCTCCATATCCGCGTTCAGTCGCTCGCGCATCTGGTTAATGGCGTCCGTGACGCGACCCAATTCGTCGTTCCGGTTGGATGGTGTGTTGGGCCTATCCAGTGTTAGTGGCTTCGAGGTGGTTATCAGAGAAAAGTCCCGGGCGTAATTCGCCATGGTAGTCAGATGGCGTGCCACGAAGTGCTGGAAGATCAAGATGATCAGTATAGAAACAAAGAAGGTCTTCAGGAACTGGGTGACCAGGATGACCCCGACTTTGCGCTGCAGTTCATCGTAGACCCGGCCAAGGTCCGCTGTGATCGTAAGCTCGCCCAGTTTGAACATTTCATCACCGTGGTGAACCAGGCTGAAACTGTGGAGCGCGGTTTTTGCTCCCCGGGGAATGTCACCCATTATCAGCTCGGAATCGGGTTCGATCCGCAGTCGCAGGTGGATTACGTCGGGTAGGCTGAGAATACCATCCATCTGGGTCTGCAGCAGTTTTTGATCCAGAGCCCACAGGCTCCGTGCCAGGCTGGATGCATAACTGGTTTCAACAACCTGCATACGGCTGTGAATCTGGGAAAGATCCTTGCGGTAGTCCGAATAGATCTGCAGGGCGGAAGCGGCGAGGGTGAAGGCGGAGCTAAATAAAAGAATCCAGGCCAGCAGCCTGAAAGACAGGGGCGAGCCTGTGCGAAAACGTTGAAGACGCGTCGACAGTTTTGGCATGTATTGAACTTCAGCCACCCAGACCGGTTAGGAGATCGGACACTTCCTTTGATTCCGACTATAGCAGCAGTTTCTTTCAAATGCCTTGCAAATGCAGGAAAAATCGAAGGAAATGTGTTGTGGTTCAGTATTTATGCGTACTTCGAGCCTGACAAATACGTTGACGTGGATCAATACCTTGCGGGCGTGCCGGGCGTAGCCTGAGTTTAATCAAGTTAATTGCCGGAAGGAGAAGCAAAATGTATATGGACGCCGTTGTTATCGCGGGTATTGCGACTGTATTGCTGGTGGTTGGGTTTTTTGTTGGTGTTGGCATCTTCGTGATGAAGGATCAGAAGGAGCACGGGCACCAGGACAGAAAAGAAGGGAAGCAAGGCCACAAGCCGGTCTGACAATGTCATTGGGAAAATTCGGTTTCCCTGACATTTCAACGCGGAAAAATTGGCGTCCCCTAGGGGGTTCGAACCCCTGTTGCCGCCGTGAAAGGGCGGAGTCCTAGGCCACTAGACGAAGGGGACGCAACGCTTTCAACACCTTGCCTCGTCGAGGTGGCGCGTATATTAAGAAAGCTTCGAAACCCTGTCAACGTCTTTTTTGAAAAAAGTCACCGGGATGCTCCGGGAGCAATGGATTGAGCCAGTGCCGGCTCCAGATCGGGATACCGGAACTGGAAACCCTGGTTGATCAGCTTCTCCGGAACCGCCTTCTGGCCAGTCAGAAGAAGCCGCGCCATTTCTCCCAGCGCAATCTTGAGTACCGGCGCTGGCGCCGGAAAAAGCGTGGGACGGTGCAAAACCTTACCCAGGCTTCGGGTGAACTCTGCGTTGGTTGCCGGGTTAGGGCTCACCACATTGAACGGGCCTGAGGCTCCCGGGTTTTCCATCATCCAGATAAGGGCGCCAACGACGTCGTCGCGGTGTACCCACGGCATGAACTGCTTACCGCTTCCCAGACGCCCGCCAAGTCCCAGCTTGAAGGGTAGAACCATCCGTTCAAGGAATCCTCCGTCAGGGCCTGCCACCACACCGGTTCGGGAGAAGCACACCCTCACGCCATCGTCGGCGAGGGGTTTGGCGGCGTTTTCCCAGTCGCGGCACAGCCGATGCGTAAATTCGTCATTCGGGCTGGTGCTTTCGGTGACGGTGGCTGATCCCTGGTCCCCGTAAAAGCCAACAGCCGATCCCGAAACGACGACATTCGGCGCTTGATCCCAACTTCGGATGACCTCGACCAGGGTTTCGGTGACGCCAATGCGGCTGTCACGGAGTTCCTGCTTTCGGGACTCCGACCAGCGTTTATCCGCGATACCTTCTCCGGCAAGGTTGATAACGGCATCGTATCCGGGGTGAGAGCGAAGCTGCTGCAGATCACGGATTGCCTCGACCCGTCCGCAGCTTGATTTGACCGTTTCGGCCGGTTGCCGGCTGAAAACCGTCAGTTCGTAATCCCGTGCCAATAATTCACGGCAGAGCACGTGGCCAATAAACCCGGTTCCTCCGGTAATCAGAATCCTTTTCGACATAATCGATACTCCTGTCGCGCACCGGCCTCTGGCGCTGTCTCAGAACGCCCGGTTCAGGCGGGTGTCTCGTCCAGTTGAAGCATAACAACATCGCGAATTGCCTGTCCCAGGAGAGGGTTTTCCCCAATCGGAGGTGCGAGCTGAATGGATACGCCGTGGGCTTTTTCGAGTTCTTCGATCATTGCCGGAACATCCTTGCGCAAGTGGCGGCCGGCCGCCAGGAACAAAGGAACGATCGTAAACTCGGTGATGCCCTCAGCCACACCGTCCATGATGATCGTATCAATGGATGGTTCCGCCAGTTCCATATAGGCGACCCTGGCGTTGTCGACAGACGCGAGAGTCGGCGCTGCAAGCTTTTCGAAGGTTTCACACCAGCGCTTGTCACTGCTTCCATGTGCCAACAGAATAATGCGGGGGCTGCTCATTGCCGCTCCTGAAGTAGTCAATTTGTTAGGGCCTGTCGTAAGTCGGGAAAGCCGGCCTCATGAGAGAGGGCCGGTACCATATAAAGTAACAGGGTGACGGTGAATGTTCGATTGGAAAGAGATTCTGGATTTCTGGTTTGGCGAACTTGACGAACATGGGCTGCCAGACAGCGACCACCGGAACAAGTGGTTCCGATCGGACCGCAGGTTTGACCAGGAGATACGCCGTCGTTTCCTTTCAATGGTGTTGTTTGCTTCCGAGCAGGGATTGGACCATTGGCGGAGTGAGGCCGGCGGTATACTTGCCGAGATCATTCTGCTTGACCAGTTTTCGCGGAATATCTTCCGCGGCGGTGCCATGGCGTTTGATCAGGATCGCCAGGCGCGCAAGCTATGCCGGCAAGCGATGCAGAAAGGGCAGGATACGATGCTACCGCCCGTGCACCGAGCGTTTCTCTACATGCCGCTCCAGCATTCGGAACTCAAGGACGACCAGGACATGTCCGTGGAATGCTACGAGCAACTGGCGCGATCAACTGAAGGAATCCTTTCCGATTTCATGGGTAGCTTTCTGCAGTCCGCAAAGGATCACCGGGCGATCAATCAAAAGTACGGACGGTTCCCTCACCGCAACAAGGCACTCGGCAGAACCTCAACGGCGGAAGAGCGGGAGTACCTGGCCGGTGGTCGCCGTTTCGGCCAGTAGCGCAATCGCGCTTTCCTTAAAGTTTTGTATAGAAAACGTACATTCGGACGGGGTTGGCACTTTTCCCTGATAAACTGCGCAACACTGAGATTGCACGGGATAGCGATCCTTCTTTGGCTTGCAATCATTTTACCGGGGATCTGGAATGAAAAAGACGCGGCGGCTTTTACCCGCAGGCCTGCTACTGGCTTTTTGGGCGTGGCTACCACTCTCATCGGTTGGCGCCTCTCTGGACGACGACCTTTTCGGTCGCCTGAGTGCCGCCGCTCCAAAGCTCGATACAAAGGTCCTCAGGACCGCAATCAGCGCCTCTCGCTGCGCTGTCTCCAGTGGTGTTCAGATGCCCGAGCGGCTTGCGGTGATTGATTTCTCGTTGCCGTCCAGTCAGGAAAGGCTATGGATTTTCGATCTGGAGAAGGGCGAGCTGTTGCTTCGGGACCTGGTTGCTCACGGCAAAAATTCCGGGAATTTCAAATCGACCGCTTTCTCCAACGTGGAAGGTAGTTACCAGTCCAGTATCGGGCTTTTCCAGGCCCGGGAATCCTATTACGGCAAGCACGGCTATTCGCTCAGGCTGGATGGTCTCGAGCCCGGGATCAACGATCTTGCCCGGCAGCGCGCCATCGTTATACATGGGGCGGATTACGTGAATGATGATTGGGTCAGTAAATACGGCCGCATCGGGCGTAGTCACGGGTGCCCGGCCGTTGATAACCAGATCATCAAGCGTGTTGTCGACAACCTTAAGGGGGGGCAATTGGTGTTCAAGTACTATCCGGATCAGGAGTGGCTGCACAGTTCCGGATTCCTGAAATGTGATAACCGGACACTGGCAGGAAAAAACCTTAAAAAAAGTGGTTGACGGTTCCGTCGGGATCCGTAGAATACGCCTCCGTTGTCGGCAACAGCCGAACAGCATTGCGGGAATAGCTCAGTTGGTAGAGCACAACCTTGCCAAGGTTGGGGTCGCGAGTT
>OJIS01000104.1_pt1 | contig 32329 bp, 29 predicted proteins | sample 1595671 | NCBI WGS metagenome assembly OJIS01 (sample SAMN05416814, study PRJEB24817) | seawater metagenome | isolation source: Sea water | place: Canada:Atlantic | collected 2013-07 | reverse complement strand
GATCAGCCTCGGTCTCGTGGGCTCGGAGATGTGTATAAGAGACAGCTCACCAACCCCTGCGCGACGAGAAGCTCATGCAAGTAGACCTCTCTCCCTTCCCAATTCACGATCACAAAACAATACTCCCGACCCGGTCGCACCACATCCTCCCACTTCGTCAGCACTTTGAATTTTTCCTTCTTCAAAAGCCCAAGGACAAAAGCCTTGGCGTCTTTACCCACCTCCGCCGTTTCATCGCGATCCAGTCCGTTGAAGTACTTCCCTTGGTCATCCAAACGCTTCCCGTTATTTTCACCCCCGCCATATTCCTTATACCCGTTCTCCGGCGTATCCACGAAGTAGAGCCGAAACTGATTTTCGCCCTTGCTGTGCTTCACGTGAAAACTATCGCCATCGCTGTTTCTCCCCGTGATGAGACGACACCCCTCCAGCAACTCCAGACCTGCCCCGCTCGTCTTCACTTTCGTAAATTTTTCAGCAAACTGCCCCTCGGCCATTCTCGTGATCAAGCCATCACTCTCCGGGATTTGGTGATCACTCCACCCCTGATACAGCTTGCTGGCGATCGCCACCAACACAAGGACGACTCCAAAAATCGTTTTTATTTTGTGACTCATGATGCGAATGACTAAAGCCCCTCGTGCCCGCGGTAAACCTTATAGGTTCCCGTCGGCACCACCACCGGTCGCCATTCCTTCTTCAACCGGCGATGAGCTTTGATAAACTTCGTGGGATCGGCCCAGTTCTTGGTCGACTTCGACACGCTCTCCCGAAACATCCCAATCATCAGATTATAGCGAATCTCAAAGTGTAAATGCGCGGCATACATCCCGCGATTATTCCCCATCGTCCCGATCTTCTGCCCCCGCTTCACAAGGTCCCCCTTCTTCACCAAAATTGACCGCAAATGGCCATACTGGGAATCGACATACTTCACCTGCCCGGTCGCCGGTTCGCGGTAGGCATGTCGGATTAAAACGACCCGTCCCCAGCCCACTTTGACATCAGCCGCAAAAGTCACCACACCATCGCCACAGGCATAAATGGGATCATTCAAATCCGAATCGCCACCACCAAGCCCATTCCAATCCTCCCCAAAATGCACCGGTCGCGTCAGCCTCATCCCGCGGGCTTTGTAATAGCCTTTGGCATCGGGCTTGCCCACCGGATAGTCAAAACCATCCGCCAGTTTCATCCGCAAGACATCGCCGGAAACCAATCCGACAAACGCCCCGAGTAAAATAAATGCTCTTAAGATCATTTTTTCGTAGCTGCCGCTGCCCGACGCAGCCGGTCCATGATTGCGACCCCGATTCCCGTCTCAGAAACCGACTCCGATACAATGACATCCACTCCTGCCGCATCGAGATTACGCAGGCAGAAAAACAACCTCACCGCACCTTCTGCCAACTTTCCCTTGCCCTGACTCATGATCTCAATGTGCGCCCACTCGGTTGCCTCCATCAGCGAGCTATTCCCCTCGCCCCGATAACTGAGGAGGCCGTATTTCACCCCCGCTTCCGGGACAAAATCAGCAGGCTTGTCGATCAAGATCAAAGGAGTCTCCGGAGCATAATGACTTTCGACCTGCCCGGGTGCTTCAATGTGGTCCGCCTTGGTCTTCTTCGGCTTAATAACTTTGGCAATTTTTCGTAAATCTTCGCGCGATACCGGTCCGGGCCTCAAAAGCCGCAACACGGGTCCTTTTTCCGTCATCTCCGGAGCCACGATCGTGCTCTCCAGTCCATCTCGGCACGCCCCGCCATCCACCACCATGGGGATCTTGCCATCAAGTTCCGCCATCACGGCATCTGCCGAAGTCGGACTAATTCTTCCAAATCGATTGGCACTCGGAGCTGCGATCGGCATCTCCCTCGCCACCGCCCGCATCACCTCGTGCGCACTCAACCTTACCGCCACGGTATCCAAACCGCTCGTGACCAAATCTGGCACGGATGCCTTCTTTGGCAAAACCAAGGTCAAAGGCCCCGGCCAATACGTCGCAATCAGCTCATCCACGATCTCCTCAAGCTCCTCCGGGACATCCGCCACGATTTCAAGATCGCGCTTGTGCCCGATATGCACGATAAGCGGGTCAAAGGAGGGCCTCTCTTTCACCTCGAAAACCTTCGCCACCGCTTCGGCATTGAAGGCATCCGCCGCAAGGCCGTAAACGGTCTCCGTCGGCAATGCCACCAGCCCGCCATCCTCCAAAACCGCCACAGCTTCCGCCACGACTTCCCGCCAATCTTCAAAGTCAGCAACCACTCTTTTTGTGTCCACGGCAGATCTTTAGCAGATACGGCTTCATGAATCGAATTCAGAAAGGTAGAGTTTTTCCAAGACAATGCAGCGGAACATTATCCTCATCGGATTTATGGGAACGGGGAAGTCCACGATTGGGCGCAACCTCTCCCAGACCTTCGGCTACCCGCTCATCGATACCGACCAGCTCATCGTTGAGCAACAAGGCCGCCCCATCCCCGAGATCTTCGAATCTGAAGGCGAAGAAGCCTTCCGGGATCTCGAAACCGAACTCCTCCGTTCCCTCCGGAAACATTCCGGCCACATCATCGCTACCGGCGGCGGCATCATCAACCGCCCCATTAACCGCGAACTTCTCCGCGAACTCGGCTATGTCGTCTGGCTCATCGCCCGGCCCTCCGAAATTTTCGAACGCACCTCCCGGAACTCCAACCGTCCCCTCCTGAACAACGACGACCCCGAGCGCACCATTCGGGAGCTTTTAGAGGTGCGCACTCCCCTCTACCGCGACACCGCCCACCTCGGCATCGAGACCGATAACCTCTCCTTTGACGAAGTCGCCACCGGCATCATCGAGTCCGCCCGCTACCATTTCGGCTCCCAAAAATGACCCCCGCCATCGTCAAAGCGAACGTAAGCTTCGTCGCCCGACAGCTCGGCTTCGACGACTGCCGCATTTCCCCCGCCACCCGGGCACCGCACGCGGACCAATACCTGCAGTGGGTCGAGGAAGGTCACGCCGGTGACATGGGCTGGCTCGAACGCAACACCGACCGCCGCTGTGATCCGCGTGAAGTCCTCCCCGGTTGCCGCTCCGTCGTTTCCCTCGCCCTCAACTACTTCCCCGCAAAGGAGCAACCCCGCTCCGATTACCGTATCGCCCGCTACTCGTGGAATGACGACTACCACGACCTCATCGAGGATAGGCTCAAGGATCTCGATCTCGCCCTGCAGGACATGGGTGGAATCCAGCGCTACTACGTCGATACCGGCCCCGTTCTTGAGCGCGACTTCGCCTCCGCCTCCGGACTCGGCTGGAATGGCAAGTCCACCGTGCAAATCCACCGCAAACTTGGCACCTGGTTCTTCCTCGCCGAGCTCCTCACCACCCTCGAAATGGAGCCGGACTCTCCTTCCGCCGACCACTGTGGCAAATGCACCGCCTGTATCACGGCCTGCCCCACCCAGGCCATCACCGCCCCGCGTAAACTCGCCGCCACGCGCTGTATCTCATACCTCACCATCGAGCACAAAGGCTCCATCCCTCTCGAATTCCGCCGCGCCATCGGCGATCGTATCTACGGCTGCGATGACTGCCTCGATGCCTGCCCCTGGAATCGCTTTGCCCAAACCTCGCGCGAAGCTTCCTTCCACGCCCGCGAAGAAATCTTCACCCATTCCCTCCGCGATTTCCTCGAGATGACGGTCGAAGACTTCCGCCTCACCTTCGCCAAATCTCCCATTAAGCGAATCAAGCATGACCGCTTCCTGAGAAACGTCTGCGTCGCCCTCGGCAACACCGGAACCCGCGAAGACCTCCCCCAACTCCGTGAACTCACCTCCCACGAATCGCCCCTCATCGCCGAACACGCCCAATGGGCCGTCGACGAAATTTCGAGCAAACCCGCCGCGACGTAGTAGAAACACTTGGGCTCTGCCAGCGGATCAAAAGCCTCAACTCTCCTCTCCAGCCTCCCTCCCGTCACCTGCCATTTCCTCAGCCGGACCGAAGCACACTTTTTCAAGCAATGCCTGAACCCAGCTTATACCAAATATTCATCAACGGCGGCCCCCTCATGCTTCTCAAATGAATTGAATCTTCTCATTCTTCTCACTTCCCAAGCTCATAGACAGCCTCGGCAAAGGCCTTGCCAATTCCAGCCATAATCTTGGCAGATCCTTTGTAGTGGTAGTCAGCATTGGTGATGCCCTTCAATAACTCGAGATCACGAGCGGTGTAGAGATCGGCCGAGAATTTCTCCATGGCATCAGAAAGCGCCTTCTTCGAAAGCCCCTCTTTCTTCAATTCCTTCTCCTTGGCTCTTACCTGGGAACGCTTCTGATCGACGGCATCCAGCTCGGGGTCCCAATACTTCTCCGTCAAAACAGCAGTCACATTCCCCTTAAACTCAGGCATCGAAGCCGGAGCAGCCATGGCATCTCTGAAACCTTGGTGGGTCCCTTTATAGCGCTGCTGATTCTTACCATAAAGATCGGTTGGGCCACCTGCACCCATCACTCCGATGACGAAAGGCAACTTGGGTGCGTCCAAATCCTTACGCACGTCACGGATGAAGTGAGCCATCACCTCACTGTATTGATCATAGCCACCGGCTTGACCACGATTCGGATAGGTCCCGCTATCGACCATGTCATTCCAACCCTGAAACCAAACAAAACCGGCGATCTCGTATCCATCCTTGGCATTGTAGTCTGGGTGAACCTTACCCGGATCAGCAAGAACCGCCTTCACATGATCCATCATCATGCGGTAGTAATAACCTGTCGCTTCAACCTTCGCCGCTTTCAGCGCAGCCAAATCCTTCCCCTGCTTTTTAAAGGTCTCCAGCTGCTTCTCGTTAAACTCATACGGCCCGGCACTCGGCGGACGGAAATCCGTATTGATCGACTTGCCTCCCCACGCCGTCTTGATGATCAGGATCGGCTCGTTGACCAACTTCCGCGTATAAATTCCAAAAGTAAACTCCGGCCCGATTTTCTCGCCAGCCTCTGTCGATACCCTCCGGGATCCAAACCCCGCCGTCAATTTCCCCACGCCGGGTTTGTCCTCTGCCTTCCCGGTCCGATAAGTGATCCAAACATCATCGAGGACCGTCGGCGATCCGTTCTTCCCCCGCATTTCCTTTAAAAGAGGCACCGTCCCGGGATCCATCCCAATGTGGTCAAAGGACGAAATCTTGGCGTGCCCCTCCATATTGGACTGTCCCGACAGAATATAGACCTTCATCGGCTTGGCGGTCAAAGATGAGGCACTCACAACCGCAAAACAAAGACTCAGCATTGATCGTTTCATGCCGTCAAGATGCACAGCATCATTTCGAAACCAATCATTATCGAGCGCAGAACTCCATGATTCCACTCGACGCGGCGCGATCATTCCTCATGATTTCCACATGACTTTTCTAAAACCCCTCGCCCTTCTGGCCGCCCTCGGTCTCTCCTCCTGCAGCCAGCAGATGAAAGAACCTCCTGCCCCCGAAGTTCTCGCTCCCGGCGTGCAAAAAACCTACTCCGGACTGAAGCACAAAGTCTTACGACCAGGAAAAGGAGGCCCCACTCCAAATTCCCTTAGCACGGTTACAGCCCATTACAAGGGAATGACCATGGACGGCAAGGTCTTCGATAGCTCCTACGAACGCGGAAAGCCCTCCGAATTCCCTCTCGACCAAGTCATCCCGGGCTGGACTGAAGGCCTTCAACTCATGACCCGTGGCGAAAAACGCCGCTTCTGGATTCCGGCCCGCCTCGCCTACGGCGAAAACCCCGAACCAGGCAAGCCCGCAGGCGACTTGATCTTTGACGTCGAACTCGTCAGCTTCCACCAGTGATCAGATCCCTTTTCATCATCCTCGCTGCAGTCGCTCCGCTGACCGCCGCACCCAAGGTCACCATCGAGCAACAAACCTTCGGCAACGGATTCGTCTTTGAAAAGATCGCCTCCCCGGCAACGAACGATCTGGGAGCCACTGCAAAGTGGCAGATCCTAAAAGGGAACCCCGACCGCAATGGCGCGAGCCTCTCCGCCCTGCATGATGGCAAGGTTCCCGTCGGAGACGATAAACCGCGCAGCAATTTCTTCTTCGCATCCAGCACCAATGGCGGCCTCGTGCATGTTGACCTGAGCAAGATTGAGGAATTGGAGAGAATCACGAGCTACTCACGCCATTTTGAGAACCGAGGCCCGCAAATCTACGACCTTTATGGAAGCAAGTCGGACAAGCCCGCCGATGCAGAAATCGACCTTAAGGAGACGTCCTGGGTCAAGATTGCTTCAATCGACACGCGGAATCCGAAGATCCCGATGGGAGGTCGTCATGCCGCTTCCATCACGGGCAAGATTGGCAGTTTCAGACAGCTCATCTTTGACGTCAAACCGACTGAAACCCGGACCCCGTTTGGCCTGACATTTTTCAGTGAGATCGACCTCGTTAAGACCAACGGACCTGAGCTCAAGTTCGTCCCCACCGGCCCGCGACCCAGGATCATTCGCTTTGCTACCAAGGACCAAAAACACTCCTTCATCGTGGATGCCACCGAGGCCCCTCAATATACCGACTGGGTAGAGAAGAAACTCAAACCTGTCATCATCGAGTGGTATCCCAAACTCGTCGAGCTCCTTCCGGGGCAAGACTATCAGGCTCCTGCGACAGTGACCTTCACCTTCAAAAACGACGTGCCAGCAGGAGTTCCGGCTTATGCGACCGGCTCGCAAATCACCATGAACGCCCCCTGGTTCAAAAATCAGCTCGATCGCGAAGCCAAAGGGTGTGTCATCCACGAACTCGTCCACGTCGTGCAGAACTACTGGCTCGCTCCGCGACTCAATCCCAACCCAAAACCAACTCCGAGCTGGATCACGGAGGGAATCGCCGACTACATCCGCTGGTTCCTCTATGAACCGGAGTCAAGAGGAGCCCACTATGCACCCGCGCAAATTCGAAAGATGAAGCACGACGCGAGCTACCGCATCTCGGCGAACTTCATCAACTGGGTATCGAAGAATCACAAGGCCGATATTACCCGCCTCATCAACGAGGCCGCCCGTAACGGCCGCTACGAGGGATCCCTTTGGAAGACTCATACCGGCCTGACATTGCAGGAGCTCTCCGCAAGCTGGAAAGCACCGTAACGAACGACAGGCGACTCCATTCCCATTGACCCAAATTAATACGGTGCGATATCAGAAGAGCGTGCCATCTTCCTCCTCATGAAGCACCCGGCACTTTTTAAGCCTCTCCAACTCGGAGCGCTTGCTCTTCCAAATCGAATCATCATGGCACCTCTGACCCGGGCTCGCGCCGATGAAGGCCACGTCCCCAATGACATGATGGCAAAGCACTACTCCGATCGCGCCGGTGCCGGACTCATCATCGCGGAAGCCACCATGGCAATGGAAGGCAACTGCGCTTTCATCAGCGAGCCAGGCATCTACTCGGAGGACCAGATCAAGGGCTGGCGGAAAGTCACGGACGCAGTCCACGAAAAGGGTGGACGTATCTTTCTGCAAATTTGGCACGGCGGACGAGCCTGTCATTCCCTCCTCAACAACGGAAGACAGCCGGTTGGCCCCAGTCCCATTGCGATCACGAATGACGAAACCCACACGCCCGAGGGGAAAAAACCTTATGAAATCCCTCGCGAACTCGGAGACGAAGAACTCCCCGGCATCGTAGCCGGCTTTCGCAAGGCCGCCGGGAATGCCAAGGCCGCCGGCTTCGACGGAATCGAAATCCACGGGGCCAATGGCTACCTGCTCGACAGCTTCCTCCGCGACTCCGCCAACAAACGGACCGCCCCCTATGGGGGCTCATTCGAAAACCGCTCGCGACTCCTACTCGAAGTGATCGATTCCGTCAGCGAGGTCTGGGGCAGCGATCGCGTCGGGGTCCGGATCTCCCCGCTTAACAGCTTCAACAGCATGGGCGATACCGACCCCGTGGCCCTTTACTCCTATCTTTCGGAACAGCTCAACAAACGCGACCTTGCCTACCTCCACCTTATGCGCGGAGATGTCCTCGGCGAACTCGAAGGCGATGTCATCACCCCCATCAGGAAGGCCTACGAGGGCACCTTGGTCACCAACATGGGATACACTGCCGGGGAAGCAGATCACGAAATCGCAGCGGGCAAGATTGACGCCGTTGCCTTTGGGGTCCCCTATCTCGCCAACCCCGACCTTCCGGAACGTTTCGCCAAAGGGGCCGATCTCAATGAGCCCGATCCCTCGAAGTTCTACGCACCCGGACCGGAGGGCTACAACGACTATCCCGCCCTCTTAGAATAGGAGTGCCGCCCTCTCTGGGCCGGTCCGCTTTTGATCTCATCCCATCCTCGATCTGAGAGCCCTGCTCTGTTTCACTCCCGGCATGCAGGATGATCGATTCTTTCAAAAGAACCACGTCGAGAACCATCTTGCCACGATCTTTGACGATCTCCCCGGCTTCATCTACTTCGTCAAAGATCGCGACCGGCGCTATGTGGCCTACAATCAGCGCCTGTGTGAGATTTTCGAAACCGATGATGTCATGGGGAAATGCGATGATGACTTCATCCCGCCGCACATTCTGGATGAAATCCGCAAGGATGACCTCCGTATCCTCGAAACCGGGCAATCCATTATCAATAGGGTCGAACTCGTCCCCCGCGGCAATGGATTTGTCGACTGGTCCACCACCACTAAAAAACCTCTCTTAAACCATAAGGGGGAGATTTGTGGCATCATCGGCATCACCCGACCATTCGATCAAGGCACCACCTCGCTCCGCAAGAACGAAGAACTCGGAGCCGCTCTTGAACTCCTTCACCTCCACTACCGGGACAACATTGCCATCACCGAGCTCGCCCGGACTGCCAACCTTTCGCCCTCCAGCTTCCTTCGAAAATTCAAGGCCACCTTTAGCATGACGCCAAAGGAATACCTCCGTCATCTTCGCGTTCAGGAAGCCTGTCATCTCATTGTTCGAACCACCCAGACCTTCGCCCAAATCAGCCACCACTGCGGCTTCTCAGATCAAGCCCACTTCTCACGTGAGTTCTCGCGCATTCTCAAGGAGCCTCCGAGCGCCTACCGTTCCCGCTACCGGCTCTAGACACCAAAAAAGAAGGAACCCCTCCGGACAAACTCATCTCCATCCGGATTCCCGGAACAAACTCCCCTTCACAACCCAAGTCAGCTCTGACGATTTCGTTCAAAAAACACCCTATTTTCTTCAAGACTCTCCGTTCATCCTGCTGTATTCCTTGTTCCGATGAAAACAGTCGCCATTCTCGCTACCCTCGACACCAAAGCGGCCGAGGCCGACTTCATGCGCACCGAAATCGAGACCCTCGGCGGCAAGGCCTTCCTCATTGACCTCTCCCTCGTTGGTGACTCCGACCTCAAGGCGGATATTACCAAGCAGGAAGTCATCTCCGCTGGCGGAGGCAATCTCGACGAACTCCTCGTCAAACCCAACCGCGAGCAATCCAACCCCTTCATCGTCGCCGGCGCCACCAAGCTCCTCCTGGAACTCCAGGAAGCTGGAAAAATTGACGCCGTCGTCACCCTCGGTGGCACCCAGGGCACCTCGACCTGCGCCCCCATCCTCCAGGCCCTTCCCTATGGCTTCCCGAAGGTCATGCTCTCCACCGCCGCCTCCGGTGACACCTCTCCCTTTGTAGGCATCAAGGACATCACCATGATGTTTGCCGTATCAGACATCCTCGGGCTCAACGTTTTCTCCCGCAAGATCCTCGCCAATGCCGCCGCCGCCGCTTGGGGCATGGCTCAATCCGAGCAGTGCATCACCAAGTCCGTCGCCAAGGGCGTCATTGGCATGTCCAATCTCGGTGTCCTGACCCAAGGGGCGATGCACGCCATCGACCTCTTTGAAAAAGCGGGCTACGAAGTCATCACCTTCCACGCCATCGGTGCCGGTGGCGACGCCATGGAGCAGATGATGAAAGAAGGCATCATCAACGCCGTCTTCGACTATGGCCTCGGAGAAATCGCCGACGGTGTCTGGGGCGTCCTCCGCGCTGGCGGCCCCGACCGACTCACCGTCGCCGGAAAACTCGGCCTCCCCCAGGTCATCGTCCCGGGAGGATCCGAGCACCTCGGCATCCTCGTCAACGAGCCCAGCAAGGTCCCCGCCGGGTATGAAGATCACCAGATCACCTGGCACTCACCCTACGTCTTCGTTCCTCGCCTCAATGCCGAAGAACAAGGCCGCGTCGCCAAAGTCATCGGAGAAAAACTCAAATACTCCACCAAGGACACCCTCTTTCTCATGCCCCTCAAGGGCGTTTCCAGTTACTCCGCCGAAGGTGGCGAACTCTACAATCCTGCGCTCGATGCCGCCTACTGGGAGTCCCTCCAAAAAGAACTCCCCGACACCATCGAGATCGAATCCATGGACGTCACCGCCCAGGACCCCGCCCTCGTCGAGCGCGCCGTTTCCTACCTCATCGACAAGCTCGAAAAATAATCACTTTCTTACAAACCAACCCACCAACCAACTAATACCATGGCTGACTTAGACGACATCAGAGACGGAGACAACTTCGGTCTCAACACACCCGCCGACACCTCTTCATTTTACCTCAAGGGAATGAACAGCGCATCATGGGGCATCAAAAACCGCATGTCCCGCATCTTCAACCGCAAGTCCGGACGCACCGTCATGCTTGCATTCGACCACGGCTTCCTCATGGGACCCACTTCCGGTCTTGAGCGTATCGATCTCAATATCGCTCCGCTTGCCGAAGAAGCAGACTGCCTCATGGGCTGCCGCGGCATGATCCGCACCTCCATCCCGGCGGAAAACACCAAGCCCATCTGTCTCCGCACTGATTCCGGCACCACCATCCTCACCGAGATGAACCACAACGTTCTCATCTCCGAGATCGACGCCATCTCCATGAACGTCTCCGCCATGGCAGCCATGCTCGCCATCGGTGACGCCGACACCGAAGCCACCACCGTCGCCAACTTCAGTCGCCTCGTCGACATCGGCAACAAATACAGCATCCCCGTCATGGGTGTCACCGCTGTCGGCAAGGACATGGCTCGCGACTCCCGCTACTTTGGCCTCGCTTCCCGCGTTTGTGCTGAAAACGGTGCATCTATCGTGAAGACCTACTACACCGAAGGCTTCGAGAACGTCGTCGCCGCCTGCCCCGTCCCCGTCGTCATCGCCGGTGGTAAAAAGCTCCCTGAGCTCGAGGCACTCGAACTCTGCTACAACGCCATCCAGTGTGGCGCTTCCGGAGTCGACATGGGCCGCAACGTCTTCCAGTCCGACAAACCTCTCGCCATGATGAGAGCCGTCAAGGAAGTCGTCCACAACGGTGCCAAGCCCGCCGAAGCGATCGAGATCTACAACGCTGGCTAAGGGTAGCGGCGCTTTTCAGGCGCACAATCAATCATCAACACCCCGGGCTTCACCGCAGGCCCGGGGTTTTTAATTTTGCGACTTCCAACTGATCACTTCAAACTTCAAACTCCTTTCCCCATGACACGCGCCGAAAAAATCGAACTCATCCGCTCCCGTCCCCAACTCTCCGTCGCCACTCTCAGCGCCGATATGGGCAACCAAAACGCCGCCCTCCAAATCCTCAAGGAGAACGACGTCAACCTCCTCCACTTCGATGTCATGGACGGCAATATTTGGCCCAACATCACCGTCGGATCCCCCTTCGTTGCCGGCCTTAAAACGGACCTCCTCAAAGACGTCCACCTCCTCATCAACAAACCGAAACAACACATCGACGCCTTCGCGAAAGCCGGAGCAGATCTCATCTCTTTCTCTGTCGAATACACCGCCCACATCGATGATACCCTCGCGCGCATTTCCGCGCACGAAGACATCGTCCGCGGCGTATCCATAAACCCCGGAACCTCTGTCAATTTCATCAAAAAATACCTCGATCAAATCGACTACGTCCTCCTCCTCGGCGTCGGCCCTTACTCCGGCAAGGAGCTCTTCCTCGACGACCTCCCCGCGAAAATCAAAACCCTCCTCGAGTGGAAACCCGAGCTCCTCATCTGCATCGATGGCGGCGTCAACAAATCCACCATCCCCCAAATCGCGGCCATGAAACCCCACTTCGTGGTCTCCGGCTCCGCCATCTTCAACAACGAAGATCCCGTCGAAAACCTCGCCTTCTTCAACCAAACCCTCTCTTCCTAGGCACCACCACCCAGGCCCTTCAAACTTCCAACTGAAGACTTCAAACTTTCAAAATCATGTCCGAACAAATCCACGCCAATAAGATCGCCATTGTCACCGGAGCCTGCGGAGGAATCGGCCGTGCCACTGCCGAAAGACTGCGCAATGACGGGGCCACCGTCGTTGGCCTCGACATCAACCCCGACGTCGTCACAAACCTCACCGGCGAGCGCCTCACCGGAGTCGTCTGCGACATCACCGATGACGCCGCCATGAAAAAGATCATTGATGAAACCGCCGCCAAATACGGCAGCCTCGACATCATTGTCGCCAACGCCGGCATCTTCAAATCAGGCGAATACATCGACGCCCTCGAAGACAGCTGGGACCTCCACCTCAAGATCAATCTCACCGCCACCCAGCGCTTCCTCAAGTTCTCCATCCCCTATCTTAAGGAAGGAACCGACGCCTCCATCATCATCATCGGCTCGCGCAACTACGCCGCGCCAGGACCAGGAGCTTCCGCCTACTCCGTCACCAAAGCCGGCGTCACCCAACTCGCCCGCGTCGCGGCCCTCGAACTCGCCCCCTTCGGTGTCCGTGTCAACGTGCTTCATCCCGATGCCGTCTTCGACACTGAGATCTGGTCAGACGAAGCCTTGGAGAAATCGGCCAAGCGCTACAACATGACCGTCCAGGAGTATAAAACCAAAAACCTCCTCAGCACCGAGATCACCTCCCCCGGAGTCGCCGCCCTCGTAAGCACCGTCGCCGGCCCCGTCTTCTCCGCCACCACCGGTGCCCAGATCCCCATCGACGGCGGCAACGACCGCGTGATTTGATCATTTGACATCAAATGGCAGAAGAATTACCATTCCGCCATGTCAATTACCATTGATCAAGCCGGGCGAGTGGTGATTCCAAAAGCCATCAGAGACCAGTTCCATCTCGTCTCCGGAAGCGAATTGGAAGTGGATACCTCTGACAACGAAATCCGCCTTCGCGTCGCCGACTTGGAACCCAGCTTGATCCAGAAGCGGGGTCTCCTCGTCCACCATGGCACAAAGCAAGCCGACTTGGACATCACTGACTTCCTTCGGAACGAGAGAGAAAACCGCTCGACCTCGATCACCGGGTCTCCCTCCAAATGAAGATCTGCTTCGACACTTCGGTCCTCATTGCAGCCGTCGTTGATCAGCTCCCGCAACACACACGGGCCCTCGAGGTATTTGCCAATTTCTGTGAGAGTGATCACGAAGGAATCTGCAGCACTCATTGCCTCGCCGAGTGCTACTCCACCCTCACGGCGATGCCTCTTCCCCGCCGCATTCAACCCCATGAGGCCTGGCAAATCATCGAAGAAAACTTTACGAAGAACCTCACCATCGTTGATCTCAAACGCCCCCTTTACCTCAAAACCCTCAAACGAGTCAGCCAACTCGGGCTTCGCAGCGGCATCATCTATGACGCCCTCCATCTCGCCTGTGCCGAGTCAGCGAAATGCGATCAGCTCTACACCTTCAACCTGCGTGACTTCAAACGGCTCAATCCTGAAGGCCCGACCCTGGTCTCTCCCTAAACATCCCTCCTCAGCACCGCGATCACCTCCCCCGGAGTCGCCGCCCTCGTCAGCACATGATGAAGAGAACCAAGGACAACAGGAGGAGTCTGACCTCCTTTACGCATCTTCACTCCCGCTGCTCCCCTCAATCTCCTCAGCCAATCCCGACGGAACCAGCAGGAAATCCGGGAGGTCCACTTCAGTGGTGTTGGGAGGCATCATTTCGATAGATCGCACAAGGTAGGGACAGCCGGGGACTGATTTGAAGCCCAGTTGGGAATAGTAACGAGTGAGCTTGCGGGTGCCTTCCGCCACATCTTGCGACAGATCTATGAGATCATATCCCTCGGCATCAGGCGCTCCTCTGGGCAGTGGGAATGGCTTGATGATCGCGAGGCTGCAACCGGATTGCCAGTGGCGGAGGAGGCGCTGGACAAGGCGAAGACCAAGGCCCTGCCGCCTTGCCCACGGATGTAGAATCATTTTCTCAATACTTAAAATGTCGGAGAAGGAATTGGCGATCTCGCAGACCTTGAGAACAGAGGGTGCAAATTCGAAATTGAGGGCCTTCCAGTCGTAGAGGACACTGAGGTCGTACAGTGCCTGATCGTAGTCGAAGAGTTCGGCGAGAGGGATCTCCTCTTCCATGGCCACACTCAGTCGGACGATTCTGAGATGAACCTCGCCCGCCTCGATTTCATAACAATTTTCAAATGAGCCTTCGGGAGCCCACTCGCCGAATACCTTGAAGGTGAGATCGAGGATATACTCTTCCGCCCCGTCGGAAGCCTCGTGATAATCGTGCCTGATTTCCGTGCGCAGAGAGATGGAGGCTTCCCTGCTCCGGGGATCGTCAAGGGGATGGTTCTTCATCATAAATTGGGAAACTTAGTTTAGGGCATTGGCCAAATTCCCGACAATTTCAGCATCGGGATCGGTGAGAAATTTCTCCGTGAGTTCGGCATCTACCAGGAGATGGGCGAAGGCGGGGTCGGCGAGGTCTTCCGCTTTCTTCGGCCCGTGGCTCCCTTCCTTGATTGCGCTGATCCGGGCTCGCCCAAGGAGGGCGGCGGTGAGGGCCGGGACGGCTTCTTCCCAGAGATCAGCGGGGAGAAGGAGGGACACTGTTTTGAGCTTTTTGACGAGATCAGCTTCGAGGTCCTCGAGACGCTTCTGATCTTCTTCGGAGAGTTCGTTCTTGGGGGCGGGTTCGGTTTTCCCAAGGAGATTCCGGCGGGCGCGGACTCTCGTTTGAACGAGACCGAGGCGTTGCAGTTTCTCCAGGGCACTCGCTTGCGATTCATCGAGGATGAGGAGACGTTCCTCAATTTCCTCTGTAGATGCTTCACCCAGGTGGGGCATCGCCTCCCTGAGTTGGGCAATGATTCTCTCTCTCGTTTTCGGGGTGTCTTTCTGGAGTATGAGAACAATCTTAGGGGGAGCCTCGGTGTCGGTGATGAATTGCTCTTCGCAGGAAATCATCGTGTTCTTGAGAGTATCCTTGAGTGCCGCCGCGAAGTCGGCTCCGGGGTCTTTGGAGAGCTTTTTACGGGCCGGGAATTTTTTAATGACGAAATTCTCGCCGGTCATGAGCGTTTGCTGGAGCCGGGTGAGGAAGGACTGACCGCCACGCTTTAGTTTGACTTCGCTGAGTTCCCCCATGCCATCGAGGACGCCATCAGACAGACCTTGTTTGACGGCGAGGGTTTCGAGCATTCCGTGCTCGATGGTTTGGCGGGCAATCAGATTGATGACAGTGACAGGGCGGCTTTGACCTTTGCGCCACGCCCGTGCGATCCGTTGCTCGAGCTTGGCGGGATTCCAAGGAAGATCGACATTGATGACGACGCTGGCATTTTGCAAATTGAGGCCGGAGCCACCGGACTCGGTGCAGAGGAAAATGCGACAATCGGGATCTTGCTTAAAAGCGGAAATCTCCTTCCGTCGCTTGATTTGCGGGACGCTTCCGGTGTGCCAGGCGAAGCCGATTTTCTGTGCTTCGAGATGATCCCGAATGAGCGTCAGCATGCCAATCCACTCGGAAAAAACGATGATTTTGGTATCGGGATCGGCAAGGGCGGTGTCAAAAATCTCTACCAATTCATCGAGCTTGGGAGAGACCCGGGTTTCCTTGTCGAGGATGAACTGGGTGTCGCAAAGCATGCGCATTTTCCCGAGGAGGATCATGAGGAATTCGTGCTCTTCTTTACGGAGAGCCCGTTTTTTTGCACGGGCGAGAAGCTGCCTGACTTTTTGGGCATTTTCATCGTGCTCCGCCCGTTGGCCCTCGGTGAGTTCCACAAAACGAATCTCATCGGTGCGCTCGGGAAGCTCGGTTTCGACGTCATGCTTGCGGCGACGGAGCATGATGGACTTGAGCTTTTTGCGCATCTGATCGAGGTTCCGATAACCTTCCGGCCTGCCCTCTTCATCAAAGGAATAGTGATCACGATTGAAGCGGAAAAGCGGACCGAAAATGGCCGGATTGAGGAACTCGGTAATGGAATAAATCTCATCGATCCGGTTCTCGATCGGCGTGCCGGTCAGGACGAAGGCGTAGCGACTCTCAAGTCGCTTGATGGCGCGCGCGGTCTTGGAGGCCCAGTTTTTAATGCGTTGGGCTTCATCGAGAATCACGATATCGGCGGCGAAGGCGGCATTAATATCGAGGGTGTCGCTGCGGACCTGCTCGTAATTAACAATGGTGAAAAAGGCGGAGGGATTTTGATAGATCGCGACGCGCTGTTGCCGTGAGCCGTAGACGACCTCGCACGGGAGGTCGGTGAATTTGGCGATCTGTTCCTCCCACTCGGTTTTGAGCGAAGCGGGAGTAACGACGAGGCAACGGGTCGCCTTCCCCATGCGATGGAGAAGGGCGGCAGCTGCGATGCCTTGCGGGGTTTTCCCAAGGCCCATTTCATCAGCGACCATGGCCCGCTCACCGAAAGCGAGATGGAGCATGCCCTCGCGTTGATAGGGAAAAAGAGGAAGCTTGGTTTCGTGAGGAGGATACTCCCCGGACTGGACGCGCTGCTCGTAATCGCGCCGGAGCTGGAGGGCTTCGCGTTCATTCGCAAGTGATTCCAGGAAGGGCACCACGGACTGGCAGATGCGGAAGTTGGGATCCTCGATTTCGCCGGCCTTGGCGAGGACTTTGAGGGGATCCTTGGCGGGCTTAAGAAAGCCCTTTTTGTCGAAGTTCAAGCGAAAGTCGCGAGATAGATCTGCGTTGGCTGGATTGACGAGACGGAGGGTATTGGTGGCAGTGTCCTCGATGAGATCGCATCGTCCGCTTCTGTCCTTGAGAGCTTTTTTGTAGAGTCCCGGGAAGCGATTTTGAAGATGAAAGAGGACGGCCTCGGTGTGCTTGCAGGTGCCCAGTCCATTGTGGGAAAAATCGGGCGAGCTTGAGTGAAAATCACGGCCCGCGAGGTCGCGAATTTCGACAAAATAAGTGAGTTCGCTCTCGGGCGAGGTCACCTCGAAATTGGAAAAAATTCGGTGCTTCGGAGTGAGATTCCGAATGGCGGGCGGCTGCTCCAACGCACGGAGTTGACGACGCGCGATTTCTTGTTCATCGGTCGAGCGCCAATCCTGCTTCACCGGAAGCGACTTCTTCAAGTCGACGATCAATTGTTCCAATTTTGTAAGTGGTTTTTTGCCTTTCCGTGCAGCTTTGGCCATGGAGGAATCCTAGAAAGCCGGGAAGGATTTGAGAAGTGATCTTTTCGGAGCCCGGGAATTAAGATGCGGGCCCTTGAGGCCGCTCTTGAAAGGCAAACCGGAGATCCTTAGTAAGGTGGTTGTGAAACACACATTTTTATCGCTTCTGATTTTCACAGGACTGGCGTTCGGACACGAGCATGAGACCGGAGCCGCCGCAAGCGACGAAGCTCATGATCTTGTACTAGGTCACGCAAACGCGAAATACCGCGTTGATATGAAGTGGGCCAAAGCCGACCCGAAGGTGGCCCCTGTGATCAACTCACACGCCATTGCCGAGGGGAAGGACGGCTTGATCTATGTGGTGACAGATCATCCCAAGAACGCCTTTGTCGTCTTCAAAAAAGACGGGACTTATGTGAGATCATTTGGCCAGGGTCTTTACGGAGGGCACGGTCTGGAGTTTTTCGAAAAGGACGGGGAGGAGTTTCTGATCCACGTTGATTGTGGCTGGCATTTCGAGGCCGAGGGCTGGAAGCCGAAATCGCTAAATGGCAAAGTGACAATTTTGAAGACAGACGGAACGATCGTGAGGACGCTCCCGACTCCCGTGGAGTTGGGCGTGTCGCTTCCCGAGGCCAAAAAGTTCAAACCTTGTGACGTGGCCATCACGCCGAAGGGCACCCTTTTGATCGCCGATGGTTATGCGACCGACATCATCTATGAGGTTACGGTCGAGGGTAAGCTCCTGAAATACTGGGGAGGGAAAAGCACCGAGCCTGGATCCTTGAGCAATGCCCACGGGATTTCCATCGATATGTCGGATCCGGAAAATCCTCTCGTCTGGGTTCCTTCCCGCAGTGAGTGCAAGGTGAAGGCCTTTACCTTGGACGGGGAGTATGTCGATCAAATCGAACTGCCAGGAGCCTATGCCGGTCAGCTCTTTTTCCGTGGAGACAAGATCTACACTGCGGTCTGTTGGTCAAAGAAGGACGGCACGGGTAAAAAGATGAATCAATCGGGCTTTATCCTGATTCTGGATCGCAAGACCAAACGAGTGATCTCCGCTCCCGGCGGGACGGAGCCAAAGTATATCGACGGTGTGCTGCAGCCCATGACGCAGGCGACAAAGACCTTCATCCACGGCCATGATCTCTATGTGGACAAAGCAGGAGCAATCTACATGGGAGAGTGGAATTCCAGCCGTCGCTACCCTTCCAAGCTCACCCCGGTGAAGTAATTGCCACAGTCTCGCTCATCGATGCCACAAACTCTGTCAACAATCAGGGAGAAAACACCTTCGGCGCCTACGCCACTCCAAACGCGGAATGCCAAGCCAACCAGGAAAAGCAAATACGCAAGACGTATGAGAGCGGCCAATCGCTCTAAGTAACGAGAGCACAGGTCCGGAATCCCGTAAAGGCATCCGTTCTTCCCGGGAGGTAGGCTTGCCGGTAACTGTTACGAATCAAACTTGAGCAAGTCGCACAGGATCCCCCTTTGGTGACCCGGTGGTCGCCAAATTGCAGCACCGACATGTAGTGATACATGTCGATTTCAAATCCCGCATATGGCAAAAATTGGGTCGAGGTCCACTCCCACACCGTCCCCATCATCTGCAAACATCCAGCACCGCTCGCGCCTTCAATAAAGGCATCTGCCGGAGCAGTGGCAAAGAGCCGCCCATCCATGTCCACGCGGCTTGCATCCATCACCTCTCCCCCCCAGGGAAACTTTTTCTGATCAAGGCCCCGAGCCGCCGCTTCCCACTCAGGCTCGGTCGGAAGGCGACGTCCCGCCCAGCGACAAAATGCCTCCGCCTCCCATACGCTCACATGCACGATCGGAGCCTCCAAAGGGAGATCTTCCCAGCGGTCAAATTTGCGATGCTGCCAGGTCCCGCCTTCCTGGCGACCCCAATATTCCGGCATCTCCCGACTCCCTCCCGGTCCCTCTGCCAACCAACATCTCCCGCCGAAATCCCACAAGGACTCTTGACCATAGCCCCCATCATCCACGAATTTTAGAAACTCGCCATTGGTCACGAGGGTTTTCGAAATCGCAAAGGGTTCCACCGTGACACGATGACCGGGACGTTCGTTGTCGAAACTAAAAACACCCGGTGAGAGCGGCGGCATTCCCTGGAAATACTCGCCCCCGTCCACACGGGCATCTCCCGAAATCCCGGTCGACTTTGGAACCTCACGCTCCGCACCTGGAAAAATCGGCGGCGCGTATCCCAGCGTTTGTCTCCCCCATAAAAGAGATTCGATATGCATGTGGTGATGATGAATCACGTAGCGGAAAAGATAGCGCTCATGATCACTGATTTCCTCATTTGCCAGCCTCGCCCGGGTTTCCCCAAGCACCCCGCAATAGTAATCCAACATCCTTTCTTTTTCAGGAACGACCCCGGGAGTCCAGCGATGCCGGTGTGAGATCTCGAAAGAATCCCACACATCATCATAACCCGGCATCCGGGCCTCACTTCCTCCCAACTGACGCAGGAGAAAGTATTCGTAAAAGAAGGCCACGTGACCGAGTTCCCAAATGGGAGGATTAATCCCGCGAGAGTAGGGCACCGCGAGTTGCGACTCATCGAGATCGTCCAAAAGGGAGCGAGCCCTTCGGTCCACCTCATCAAGTTCCAAGGCAATCTCTTCTCTGCTGTTCATGGATCATTATGTGTTACGAACGGATTCCTTCCTGAATTGCACCCTCTTTGAAACGTTCATCGGCGACACTGATGAGAAATACAAAAAAACTGGCAATATTCCGGGAAAGAAGAACTCTAACACAAGACTTCAGTCATATCTCTGATGAAACTCCGAACCGCCAACATTCAGCCCACGCAGACTGCCCCTCAAGGGATTGCTGGTGCCTTGTGTCCTGATTCTGAAGCTCCATTCGCGCTTGTGGGACCTGAGTATCTCATCAAGGCCCGCCAGGAGCCCGCTCTGGCAGCCAATCTCATCCTGCTCGAGGCCCACTTTTCCTCAATTGACCATCCCCTCGACCCTGAAATGCCCATCTTCGGGCACATTCCCGGCGCCATTCAAATCCACCCTTCCTATTTGGAAGCAGGGCTGAACCGGAGTAAATACTATCCCTTTTACGAGCACCCCTCGGAGTCCAACATCATGCCTCAAGCCGAGCTCATTCACGCCCTCGAATACCTGGGAATCACTCCCGATTCACGCGTCGTGGTCTATGGCAGCGACCCCGATGGTGTCATGGCTGCCGCGCGACTCGTCTGGGGCCTGATGCATGCCGGAGTTCGAACCGTTCGCCTCCTTGATGGTGGACTCGATGCCTGGATTGACCACGGAGAAGAGCCGTCTCTCGCGATCAAAAATGTCTGGGACCATGCCCACGATCCGACCGGACCTGGGCGTCCCTGGACTTTCCGCACCGAATTTCTCGCCCACACCGAAGACCTTCAAAAAATCTCCAAGGGCGCACCGGCTCCCCAAGTTGGCAAGCTCATCGACGTGCGCACCAAAGGCGAATGGAACGGGACCGCCCCCATGAAGTATTCCTTCTTCTCGCGCGCCGGTCGCATCCCGGGAGCGATCCATCAGGGAGACTGGGAAAATCTTATGGATGGCCGTACGAAACGCCTCGCGCCCCATCTCGACATTGTGGCCCGCCGTTGGTGGGACCAGGGAATCATCGATAAAAAAGTCGCAGAGGGTTCAACCGTCCTGATCTTTTATTGCGGCACCGGCTGGCGATCCAGCATCGCCTTTTTAGTGGCCCATCTCCTCGGCCTCCAAGCCCGGAATTACGACAACGGATTCTTCGGCTGGTCCCACAATCCGGACCATCCTATCGTCAAACAAATTGATCCGTCGTAGACTATTCAGGGTATCACGCTCTTCCTTGTGCAGCCCAATCCGGATGATCTTTTCCTCCCCACACGCATTTCAAACTGCTTTACTTGTCGGGATGAATTCTCGGTTTTTCCATTTCCTGCTGACCCTGTGTCTTGCGACTCCGCACAGTTCCACCGCAAGGACCCCGAACGTGGTCTACATCCTCTCGGACAACCAGAGTTACTACGAAATGAGCTGCCACGGGCACGCACAGATCATGACCCCTCACATCGACCGCTTCGCGAAACAGAGCGTCGAATTCACCCACTTCTACGCGCCACCGTATTGCTCCCCGAGTCGCTCGGTGATCCTGACAGGTCAACACGCGATGCGTTCCGGAGTTTTCACCACCATTGCCGGCAGGTCGATCATGCATCGGGATCGGACCACCCTGCCTGATATCCTTAAGAAGCACGGATACTCTACCGGCATCTTCGGCAAGTGGCACCTGGGCTTCTCCTACCCGCACCGCCCGAAAGATCGCGGCTTCGACGAGGTCTTCATCCATCGAGGTGGTGGCGTTGGACAAATGGAGGACTACTACGGCAACAGCCACTACGACACGACCTTCATCCACAATGACAAGGTCACTCCCAGCAAGGGTTTCAGCACCGACACGCTCTTCGATCGAGCCATGGACTATGTGGAAGCAAAAAAGGACCAGCCCTTTTTCTGCTTCGTCTCAACTCCGGTGACCCACTCACCCCACCACGGACCGAAAGATCTGGTGGCAGAGCTCAAGTCGGCAGGAATCGAGGGTGACCTCGGCTTGTTCGCGCAAGTCCAGAATCTCGATACCAACATTGGCCGCATGTTGGACAAACTCGATGCGCTCGGGCTATCAGAAAACACCATAGTCATCTACGCCTCTGATCAGGGGATGAACGACCGCGGTGCGCCGCATGGTGGAAACCGTCTCGGCATTCCCTATGACCCGGCGCAACACGTACCGTTTTTTATTCGCGTCCCGGGCGCCAAGCCCCAGGTGTGCGAGCGGCTTGCCGGGATGATTGATTTTTTTCCGACCGTGCTCGATTTCTGTGGGATCGAGACGCCTAAAAATAGTGATGGTGTGAGCCTCAAACCTCTCGTCCTCGGGAAGGCTTCCGAATATCCACAAGACCGGACCCTCATCATCCAATGCCCGCGTGGACGGCTTGCCAGCAAGTGGAAAAATTCCTCGGTGAAGACCGATCGTTGGCGACTTATTGACGGTGAAAAGCTCTACGACATCAAAGCGGATCCGCGCCAGAAGATCGACGTCGCCTCCGCCCATCGAGAAGTCGTCAAACAGCTCCGCGTAACTTACGAATCCTACTGGGCGAGCCTCCCTGATCAGGCCACGACCTTGAGCCGACATTTGATCGGCGCGAAAGAATGCCCGGAGGTCATGCTCAACGGCATGGACTGGTATGCAGGAGGTTCCCCATGGGCGAGCAGTCACTTCGGCAAACCCGGAAACGGAAAGTGGGCCGTGAGTATCGTTGCCGATGGCCGCTACGAGTTCGAGTGCCGGCACTTCCCGCGCGAAGCAGACAAGGCGATGAAGAAAACCCACGCCAAGATCCAGATCGGCAATATCATCGGTGAGATGGATATTGCGGGCGATGCCACTTCCGCACGCTTCGAACTCGACTTGAAAGCGGGCGACTACGACCTGCAAACCTGGCTCGGAAAAGGCGAGAAACCGATGGGAGCTCTCTTTGTCTACGTCTTGAAACAGTAGGCCACCTGTCTTAAAAAACTGGAAGAGTCGGGGGCTTCAGCCAGCATCCCCTCGTATTATCATCTGGGAACTCGGTTCAAGGTGTAGAAAGCATCGGGATGATCAAGGGACCGGCCGCGGCTTGATCGAACTCCCTTTGTCCTCAATTCATGCACATAGAGCGGGCGCAGGGCCTTCACCCGAAACCGCACCTGCAAACCATCTTCGGAAACTTCGATCCCACTAAGTTCGTGTGGCTTGGTTAGGATTTCTGCACTCCCATACCGCTTGGAATACTCGTAGGTGTAGCTACTCATCTCAAGCGCTCCCGCCTTGGTGATTGAGTCGGGATCGACTGGCTCGGTGAAGCGCAATTCGAATCCGTCCGGCTTTGCCCGCATTTCCTGGATCGCAAACGGAGTCACTCCCGAAGGCACGACCCGGTGGAGTCCGTAGGATCGGTTTCCCAGCGAAGACCAACCGCGGTTGGTCATCCCGACAAAGAGCGACCCGTCCGGCGCAAAGCTCAGCCGAATGACAGCTGCCGGAAAGTCTTTGAGAAATGGGAAACATGCACCCTGATATTCGCCATCGACTTTTTCAAGGAAGACACGGTTCACCGATGAGTTGGTAAATTCTCCCACCAGAAGTTGACCATCGAAGGGGCCGAATTTTCCATCCTGATCAATCACCTGAATGTCCGTCGCGCTGCGCCCCATCTTATTATAGGGGAGCCACACCGCTGGCGGCACGAATTCCGGGCAGCTCTGGAGTGCTTTCGGATACGGCTGATTCGGTTTCGGAATCGAGCTCATCTGAAAAGGAGTGTCGAGTGCCTTCAGCGTTCCCAAAGACTCCTGATTCCCATAGAAAACGCCCGGTCGAAGATGGTAGATCGGAGTGGTGGGAATCCAGGTTCCCTGCTGATCTGAGAAGAACATATCCCCTTCCCGGTTCGCACCCAAGCCACAGGGCGAGCGCATCCCAAACGACTTGGGAGCAAACTTCCCGTCCTTGCCGATGATTCCGCCCCAGCCGCGCCAACCGATTGAGTTGTTTGTCAGCGGTCCCATTCCAAGATTCAGGCTCACCCAGAGATTTCCTTTTCCGTCGCGCTCCGGACCATAGGCGTAAGCATGATAATTTCCTGAGACATTCCAGCCATCGCACTCAGTCAGATAAGCGTCTGCCGTTCCGTCTCCGTCGTTATCCTGAAGGCGCGTAATTTCCGCCCGTTGGGAAACCAGAAGATCCTTTCCGTCCAAGGTCAGCCCGAGCGGCTCATGCAAACCGGAAGCAAACAAGCGGTAGCCAATTTTCTCCCTGTCTTCGGAGAGAGCATTATCGATCATCCAGACTTCGCCCTTACGGATGGCAACGGCGAGAGTGTCCCCGATCCACGCCATCCCACTCACCTCCATCGGAATGCCGTCCCCCGGCTTCCACTCTTTCGATCGCGAATCACTTGGAGAGCTGGCCGAGAGCAATTCCACGATGCGGTACGGGGGTGTCTCTTCCGCACTCGTTGATGAGAAAACAGCGAGGGCTAATAACAATCGTTTCACTTCCATGAGTAGATAAAGGTAAGGGTGTTCTTCTTCGCTTTTTCTGCAACATCGACTCCTTTGGGATGTGTCACGAGAGGCTTGGGGCCTTCTGTCCAGGAAATGGTTCGATACAATTTTGCGTCAGCGACTGAGAAGCTTTCCTCCAGATCTCTGCCATCAACTTGAAGTAGAAAAATGGGATTACCCGAGGCATCGAGTCGATAGCCACGAAAACGTCCCTTGCTCTCAGGCTCGGGAAACTCGAAAACGTCTTCACTCAGTGGCGTCTCAAATGGTGCCATCCGAGAGAACCACGTGTTGTAGGCATCAAAGAAGCGTCCCCTCCACACCAGTGACGGATACGCATCCAGCCCGTCGTAGGCGATATGTATCTCGCCCGGAAAGCCCACGAGGATCGCCTTGGAACCCGTCCGCTTGAAAAACGTTCGCTGAACGATCGGGCGATCTTTCGGAACCAGTTCGAATTGCCCGCCACTGCGGTCAGGGAATCCTTCGGGCAGCCCTTGGCCTTTTTCGATGAATGCCCAAATCGCCGCGATCTGCTGATCGGTTTTCCCTCCGAGAACTCCGGGCACCGTCGACTTCCCCCCGGGCCAAAGCGGCGGCATCAAAGTCCCGGGTCGGTAGGCAGCGGGATTCAGCAAGTATTGCTGAAACCATTCCGGTCGGAGACGCTGGTCGAGCGAGCTAATATCAAGAGTCTGAATTCCAAGCGACGGCTGGCCTCCCCATGTGTGGCAGGTAATGCAACTCACGCCACCTTGGGTGCCGAGCAACTTCCTGCCGGCCTCCAGGACTTCGGGCGAATGAGACACCGAAAACCCAGCGTCCTTCGCATCGGCTTCTTCCAACAACTCCGCAAGTATTGCGGCCTGATGCGGATAGGCCGGCATCTGTGTTTTCATGTAGGGCCGAACCCGGTTTTCCGCCTTGCCGATCAAAACTCCTTCCAGCCATTCCCGCTTCAGCTTGAAACCCATACCCGTGAGCGGAGGTGGGAGTCGGCCCGAATCGGCCAACCCCTCATCACCAATAAACCAGGGATCGCTTGCGTCCGTCGGGCCGCCAATTCCGTCGCGTTCGTGACAGGCATAGCAATTCATTGCAGCGAGAGTGGTAGAGACTTTTTTACCTTCATCGGAGCCACGGCTCTTCAAATACAGCTTCAAGGATTTGCGCTGAGCATTCGTAAGATCGTAGAAGGGCAGTCCATCGACCGGTTCGTCCGAAAGACAATGCAGATCGTCCGAAAAAACCTTGCCGGGAAGCTTCACGACTTCCTTCGCCTTCTCGCCAGGAATTTCGTGGCAGGCTGCACAATTCATTTTTTGCACGAGGTCCTTGCCCTTTCCAATCACAAGCGCATCAGCGCTTGGCCATGCTTCCACCGGGTTCGCCTCTGTAGGATCGGAACCCTGAAAATCCATGAGGTGCGCCGCGATATCCATGACCTCCTGCCGATCGAGAGTGATGTGCGGCATGCGACCATCGGGGCGGTAGCGGGCCGGAGCTGAGAGAAAGTAGTTCAAAGCCTCGAGACTTGTTTTCTTCTTCAAGTCGGGATGAGCGATCGCGAGATCAAAGCCAGCAAGCTTGGGGCTGCCATGCGGCGAGTGAAAATCAGTCGTTGGCACATGACAGGCGACACAGCCCTTCTCGTGATACAGCGCGCTTCCGCGCTCGGCGTTGGCGTGCCTCCCATTGCTGAATTTGATCCCTTTGCCTTTCGTCCCCAGAAAGGCGATGATCGATTCCACCTCTTCATTGGACAGACCGTGCACCATCTTTGGCATCGTGGATCCGGGCCGCCCAACCTCCGGGTTCTTGAGAAAAGAGCTGATCCAATCGTGATCGATTCGTTGTTTCAAATCGACCAAGTTTGGCCCCTTCCGCGGAGTCGCGACGGGAGACTCGCTGTGGCAATTGGCGCAGCCCAATTCAGAAAAAAGAATCCCGCCGCCCACTGCCGAAGGTTGATCGGAATGAAAGCGCTCGTATCCGATCACGTGAGGACCCGCGAAAAGATGAAAGGACACGAAAGCAAAAACACCGATAGCCAATGCAACCCCAACTCCTTTGAAAGCTCGAGATCTCATGCTTTCGTCAAACAGTCCTCCAGATAGATACGCGACTTGTTGATCACCTTGGAAATCTCTTTCGCCGTCGGAAGCACCGGAACCCCACGCGGCACGGGATGCATGAAGATCTCCGACAAGCCATCGAATTTGATTCCCTTCAATGCGGCCAGAATCGGAAGATAGTCGAGGGGACCGAAGCCAGGCATCTGCTTGAGTTCATCCTCTTTCGTCATCTTCTTTTTCGAGGACAAGTGGTGTTCCTGAAAATAGAAAAACGGCAACTGGTCCTTTCCAATTTCCCGAATCAACTTTGGAATCTCTTCCACCGCGTCGTAGAGATGGTGGGGGGCAAAGGCGATTCCAACATTCTTTGATGGATTCAACTCGGCGAAATAGCGAATCGAATCAGGAGATGAAAGCATGGCGTTTTTATGATTCTCAATCGCCATCGTCACCCCGAGTTCCCCGGCCAGTTCGTAGTGTGGTTTGAGCTTTTTAAAAAAGGATTCCACCTGCCTCTTGGCCTCTTTCCCGGCCGGGTCTTTTTCACCCATACTCCCGGATCCGCAAACAGTAAGGAGCCCTCCGTTTTTCTTCACCCACTTCAACTCATCATCCTGCTTGAACGGTCCAAGTGGATAGCAGGTCGACACTGACATCTTCGTTTTGTGCTTTTTAAGGAGTCCTTGGAAAGCGTCATCGCCCATCGCCGTTATTTGCTCCCGATGCGTTGCGTGGACCTTTCTCCATATATCGACTGACTCCGAACCCGTCACCGAAGCCTCGGAGAGAACCCTGTCGAGCGGCAAGCCGCCAAACATTGCAGACGATAGAACATAGCGAAGAGTAAAGGCGTCCTCCGCTTGAGCCATCGTAGGGAGGATGGCTCCAGCCCCCATCAGTTGAATTGCGCTTCGTCGTTTCATCACAAAGTAGTGTTAGCGAACTAGGAAGCAGCGGCCTCTTCCAGCATTTTGATCCACGGGCCGACGTAGTGCCCGTTGTCGTGGAAGGTTCGGCCGGAAACGAGGTTTCCGTCGATGACGCAGGGCTCGTTCACATAGATTCCTCCACAGATTTCGAGGTCGAATTGGCACTTCGGAACGGTGGCCATTCGCCGCCCCTTGACCCGATCCGCCCGAGCAGGAATTTCCACGCCATGGCAAACGCTCGCAATGGGCTTGTTGTTGTCGAAAAACCATTGCGTCATCTTGATGAGATCCTCGTCTTCGCGGATGTATTCCGGAGCACGACCACCGGAATAGAGAATCCCCAGATACTCTTCCGGATTAACCTCGGAGAAGGCAAGGTCGGCTTGGATTTGATACCCCTCCCATTCCTTGGTGATGGTCCACCCCGGACGGACTTCGTGCAGCACCATTTGGTAGAGTCGCTTTTCCGGCGCAATCACGACCGGCTGAATTTTGGCCTCCTGGAGACGGTAGAAAGGATAGAGGGTATCGACGGTCTCTGTGGCATCACCAATGACAATGAGTGCCTTTCCAATGTAATCTGACATGCTGCGAGAGTATCGAGGTTGATCTCTTTGTCTGTACAGAATCTCTCGTTTAGCCGGTCGCGATTTTTGCCACCAATGATCAAGCTGACCTCTTCATCCTCACTCCGTTGGCTTCCTGAAGAGGGCCTCGTCCACCTTAATGCCGTGCTCTATCTTGGTAAACTTGGCTGTCATGACCGCCCGTCCGCCGGGAAGGACGACGGAGGTTGTGGCCGGAAGGAAGATCCCGTCGATCTCCCGGTAGTTGGTCATCTCAATCGTGAAGTCAGCCAGCTTGACGAGGCCAAGTTGGTGATTCCATGCATGGAAGAAAAGCATCTCGCTGCTCCCATCCTTATGGACTGCTTCGAGGACGTCGTAGGTGGTTCCCTTCACTGTCTCACGTCCTTTGGAGGTCAACGTTTTGAAGTCCGATTTGAGATCGAGATATTTGTGGAGCTGGTAATCACGCAGCTTCTGGACGCGTTCCGCGCCCTGCAGTTCAACCGTCCCCTCGGCCGGGTTGCTCTTCCAGACCACCTTGCCGTCGGTGCCGTCGAGGGTTTCGCCGAAGCCGTCAATCTCGATCGTGGTCAGTCCCAAGTCAGGCGCCTTTTGGATCACGGTGATCTTCGAGGGCGGGCTGTCGAATAGGGAGAATGTTCCCACCCTCCGGCGGGTCGTGATCTTCTTGTTGGCTTCGAGTCCTCCGATGGATTTGTGATAACTCGCGATCAGTTCGTCAACGGTGGGCACCTTCGCCAGTGGTTTGCGCCGGGTTTGCTTCGATTTCAAATCGAACATTAATTCGCCGTCGGCTTTCTTGAAGGCGATCTTCGACTCGACGGTATCCGCATCGATAAAGCGAGTGGATCCTTTAAACGTAGTGGCGCTGCCCTCGTAAGTCCCTATGAATGACATCGTCTTGTTTTTTTGATCCCAAATCCCCGTGAACTCTCCGCGCCCGAGGGAACTCTTGACCACGCCCGGGTAGTTTTTCTTCTCCGGATCGTAGGACTGTTGCGACTGAACTCCCGGATCGTCCGGACTTGAACCTGGATCGCCGAAGTGGAGCGTTGTTCCGTTCGTTGACCACTTCCGGAGAGAGATTGACTGGGTTGGGACCTTCTCCCCTCCGGCCGGGGTGTAGGAACCGACAATGTCCCACGTCCCGACAAAGCGGTCGAGAACCTGCAACCCGGGGCTCTTTTCATTCTGGGCGGATGCGCTAAAGGCGGTAGCGAGTATCGCGGCACAGGTAGCAAGTTGTAATTTCATGGGGTCAGTTTTTTGGTTTTTGGCTAAATGAGGGCGGTGGCTTGTCCATCTCGCTGCAATTGAAGAAGGCTAAAATGAGGAGCAGCTAAAGAGCCATTGCGAATCGAAGTTCAGTTTGTAATCCTGGTCGGATGGTTTTCAGGAGAGCGCTGATTCTTCCGAAAGGGCGTGGTTCATCAGCCGGATCAACCGCATCGTTATAGTATCCATCACCCGGAAAGCGACGAGGATCGACAGCACGGCCACTCATGGCGGCATCTTTCCTGACAAGCGGGAGAATTTTCAGCGTAGGGAGAGAAGATGAAAACTCTTATCGCTCTCTTGTGTGTCGTTTTTCTCTCGCCTTCGTTAGTTGAAGCCGGGGAGCGTCATTTGTTCATTTTGTCCGGCCAATCGAACATGGCGGGTCTTAAGCCGGAAGCGGCTTTTCTTCCCGAGTTGAAGAAGCTCCTACCGGATACCGACATTCAGCACATCAAGTTTGCGAAGGGTGGACAGCCGATTCGCAAATGGGTTCCCACCTGGGATAAGATTGCCGCGAAGAGTGATCTTGAGCCGCGGAATGACCCGGGTGCGTTTTACGCAGAGGTGGTAAAGTTGGCGAAGGCGAGCATTGCGGAGGGAAAGCCGAAAACGATCACCTTCTTCTGGATGCAGGGGGAGCGGGATGGCAAAGAGAAACTCTCGGCGGCTTATGAAGAGAGCATGAAGACGCTCATTGCCAATCTACGAAAAGACCTCGATGCCCCGGAAATGGCCTTTGTGATTGGGCGCCTCAGTGACTACTCTACGGCAGAGCATTGGGAGGGTGTCCGCGCTGCCCAGGTGAAGGTGGCAACTGATGACCCACGCGGTGCGTGGGTGGATACGGACGACACGAACAACAAGGAGAAGAAAGGAAAAATGACCAACGATCTTCACTATACCAAGGCCGGCTACGATCTCTTTGGCCAACGCCTGGCGCGCCAGGCGGTGCTGATGATCAAGGGTGGGAAGCCTGATTCAAAGGGGCAACCGGAGTAGGGCGGTGCACGCTCGAAATCAGGATGAAGTCGACTCTGAAATACAAACTTCACCATCGAGCTAAGATTTTCAGGACCTTTTGCGTTCGTTTCAAAAAGCTGGAATTGGCTTTATAATTCCAAGCGTCTGCAAGCCCACCTCGGATGGAGCGATTGCGCACGGCGACTTGGGGACTATGGAGCCTCGATCCGGATGGCTAAAAAGTTCTACAAGGAAGCAGACGCCCAAGAATGGCGGCGAGAATCACCCTTCGCACATGGTCCACGCATGCTGAGCTACGACCCTTTCTGTCGCTGAAGTACATCGTAGCGTAATCATCCTGATTGCAGCAGGTCGACCGGATACACAAGCGGGACGCTCATGCTACTTCCCCCGCACAGCGAAGCTCCCACTCCGCGCCTAAACTACAGAGGCTAGGAAATCTGACCCTTGGAGCGCTTGCTTTACCGTTCGAAGTTCAACCGCAGGAAAATCGGTCCCCGACTCGTTTCTGCCGGAAATCGCAGCATCATTCTTGTGGTCTTTTCATCCACGACTTGGGCCGACATTTTCACCATCGTGGAGGTCGACCAGTTGGCGAGATCATTGGATGTCTGAACCTCCCAAGCGACTCCTTGACGGCCACGCGGAAGATCGAACTCAACTTCCACCTCCCCCTCCGCAGCCCTTCGCCTGATTTGCAACCGGCCCGAATCCCGGCGGGTCGGGTCCGTTCCGAAGGCAAACTCGCCCCAATTCGACAATCCGTCTCCGTCCAGGTCATCATCTTCCGAAGGAACGACAAACCCCGGATTGTCTTCCTCACCCAATCGCCCCGCGATCCAATCGGCGTAAGTCACAGTTTCAACGGCACGGTATCGCCAAATCTCATCCGAAGCCAAAGCTCCGAGATCATCGTCCCCACCTGCCGGAGAGAGATTCCCAAAGTGCATTTGGTAATTCACCCACGGAACGGCACCCACCTTCGCACGGGAGATTTTCAGAGCCCTCGGCGCAGCCGCCCTTTCAAACAAGTGGGCGAGGTCTACCGGTTCCACGCCGTAAGCACCAACGGGCACCCAGGCAAGCGAGCGCTTCGTGTCAAAAGATACGTGATCCAAATCGACATGAAATTGGTTGACGGCCTCCACCACTGCGGGCTCCAAATCGTCGATGGTATTCGGATTAAGCATCCACCAAACTTGCTGACCGTAACCCCAGCCGCTCGTGGAGAGAATGCCTCCCTTGTAAACGAGTTCATTGGGATAGAATCCCAAGTCCATCATTCTCGGCTCCCCGATCTCCCCTAGCAAATCAAAGGGATAAAAATCGATCCCCTGACTCGCATCCGATCCATCCCACGTAGAGTAGGGAACCGCAAAGTGGTGCCCGGTGACTTGAATGCTACGATGGTAGGCATTGGGAATGGTCGCTTCATCGATCAAAAATGTCGTTACTCCGTCGAAGACAGAGGTTTGTAAAACGAGATCATCCGACCACCAGATCTGTTCATCGTTCCCGGTGCGGGTGGCCTGTGCTGATGATAGCAAGAGCCATCCCGAACCGTCGCCCACCTTCCTGACACCTTTAACCGTGCCCGGAACACTCACGGAAGGAGCCACCGAAATGGCGCCATCGTTCGCGAAGGTCGCGACACGAAGCTTGTGCTCGTTTTTATAGAAACTTCCTTCCCCGTCTTCGCCCGTCACAAGCTTGTTCTGACGGAACGAAAGGAAGACCTTCCCACCCTGCTCAACGATTCCCGAAATTGTCGAAGTCCCATCCATCGTCACTTCCTCGTCATCATTGACAGGACCGTTTGTTTCCACATCAACTCGATAATCCAGCAGCAGCTCAGGAGTAGTAGGATCCGAGACGTCTACAACGAGAATTTGAGCTGTCTCTTATACACATCTCCGAGCCCACGAGACCGAGGCTGATCTCGT
>OJIS01000102.1_pt1 | contig 33364 bp, 29 predicted proteins | sample 1595671 | NCBI WGS metagenome assembly OJIS01 (sample SAMN05416814, study PRJEB24817) | seawater metagenome | isolation source: Sea water | place: Canada:Atlantic | collected 2013-07 | reverse complement strand
TACACAGAGTAGATCGTCGGCAGCGTCAGATGTGTATAAGAGACAGGTTCAGATGCATGTTCAGGTCAATATCCAGCAACCCCACCCGGTATTCCTGGGTGACAACATCAAACAGCTGGTGTGTGGGCGGCCGTTTACGACGGCGAGCCGCGCTGATCAGTTCGAGCATCCGATCTCCCTATGCCACGGTAGACCGTGACCCCTTTTATTCTTTCGAAGACTGAATCGGCAAAAAAACGCGGTTCAGTATAACGGTACCAGTGCCAGTTCACACTATTCACTGATGTCAAAGTGATCAGTTTTACAGTCTTTGCAGTCCTGGCCAACGTCTGGCGAGCGTTGCGGGTCGCTATGGCCTGTGATTCAGAGGTAGTGCTGATGGTCAGGCACAGGCCAGATGCAGACTGAACAGGCTGTCACTGTCGGTCCAGCAGGCGGAGGGTGTGAAACCGGCTGAGACCAGTTCGGCGGAAAATCCTTCGACGGTGAATTTGTAGGAATTTTCCGTATGAATACGGGTGCCGGCGGAGAGTGTCAGGCTATTTTTGCCGAGCTGGATGTGCTGATCCTGCAGGCATTCCAGGTGCATTTCGATACGGTTTTGCGCGCTGTTATAGAACGCCAGATGGCGCATGGTGTCGGTATCGAAACCACAATCCAGTTCCCGGTTCAGATGATGCAGTGCATTCAGATTGAAGGCAGCAGTGAGTCCCTCGGCATCATTGTAGGCGGCATGGAGTTGTTCGCAGGGTTTCTGCAGATCCGCTCCGATCAGCAGGGAGCCGCCGGGGCCCGCCAGTTCGCGCAGGCCGCGCAGGAAAGCCGCTCGCTGTGCCGGTTCAAAATTGCCGATGGTGGAGCCAGGAAAAAAAACCAGACGCCCCGGCTGTTGTAACCCCTCGGGCATCGCCATGGCCTGGCAATAATCCGCGCACACGGCACTGATATGTATCAGGGGGAAGTCGTCGGCCAGGCGCCGTGACGCGCCAAGCAGGCATTCCCGGGAGATTTCCAGTGGCATGTAGTGGGCCGGTTGCCAGGCATCGAGTAATACCCGCACCTTTTCACAACTGCCGGCACCGGGTTCGGCGATGGTGTGGATGCCGTCAAGCCGTGAATGAATCTCCCCGGCGTAGCGATGCAGCAAGCTCGCTTCGGTGCGGGTGGGGTAGTACTCCGGGGTGCGGGTAATCCGGTCGAACAGGTTGGAGCCGGTTTCGTCATAGAAAAACTTGGGATGCAGCGTCGGTGTCGGTGCCCGCAGGGATTCACTGACTTCGGCCAGCATGTCGGTGGTGGGTGGCTGCAGGTCGAAGAAAGTCAGGTTGGGGCCGAGCTGTTGCTGGTTCACGACGGGTCTCCCGCAAGCCGGATGCCGCTGAACTGCCAGCGGTGATGGGGGTAGAAAAAATTACGATAGCTGGCCCGCACATGCTCTCGACTGCTGGCGCAGGAGCCACCACGCAGCACCATCTGGTTGCACATGAACTTGCCGTTGTATTCCCCCACAGCTCCTGCTGCTGCCTGAAATCCCGGGTAGGGCAGGTAGGCGCTGGCGGTCCATTCCCAGACATCACCGAACAGGTGGGCCATGGCCGTATCGCGGGCCTGACTAGGTTGGTAGCTACCGTTTTCCACAAAATGTCCTTGCAGTGGTTGCGCTGCCGCCGCGTGCTCCCATTCCTGTTCCGTGGGCAGCCGCTTGCCGACCCAGCGGGCATAGGCATCTGCTTCGTAGTAATTCACGTGGGCAAGAATCTGCCCAGCGTGTAGCGGTTGTAGCCCTGCCAGAGTGAAGTGCCGGTCAAGATCCTCGTGCCAGTAAAGCGGTCGCTGGCTATGTTGCGCCTGTACCCAGGCCCAGCCGTCAGACAGCCATAACTCCGGTCGTCGATAACCGCCATCCTCGATAAATGCGCGAAATTCGCCGTTGCTGACCGGACGGTTGGCCAGCGCAAAAGGCTCCAGCCAGACCCGGTGGCGGGGTGTTTCGTTATCGAAAGCAAACCCCTCGCCGCTGGCACCGATTTCCACCAAACCGCCACTGAAAGATTGAAAACTCAGCGGTGCAGGGCTGTCTGCTTTGGCAAGAGGCTGGCCGAGGGTTGGCGCCAGCGGGTTGAAGGAGAGGCTGTATTTCAGATCTGTCAGCAGCAACTCCTGATGTTGCTGCTCATGATTGAGTCCCAGTGTCACAAGATCCGTCAGGCCTGGTTGTTGTTGTTCGATAAGGCGGACCATGGCGTCGTCTACCTGCTGTCGCCAGGCATAGACGTCTTTATCGGTGGGGCGTGACAACAGATGGCGTTGCGGGCGGGCGAACTGTTCGCCAATGCCGTTGTAGTAGCTGTTGAACAGGTACTCGAATTGCGGGTGGAATACTCGGTAGCCGGCGAGGTGGGGCTTGAGAAGGAAGGTCTCGAAGAACCAGGTGGTGTGGGCCAGATGCCAGCGGGGCGGGCTCACGTCGGCGCAGGCCTGCAGCCCCATGTCCTCGGTGAGCAAAGGGTCACAGAGCTGTTCGCTGAAGGCCCGGATACGCTGGTAGCCCGCCATCAGTGTGGCGCTGGCGTTTTGTCTGGCGGTATCTGGCAAGGTTTTCCCTCCCAATCCGGTTGTCAAAGAGTGGCACCCACTTTGAGCGAAAGCAACAATGTGACGCGTGAACGGGGTGGGTATACTGCGGGGCAGCATTTGTAATGGGTTGCTGCTGTTGGCGCAGCAACAGCCCATGCCCTTTCACCACAAGGAGAGCATATGAATATTACCGATAAAGTTGCCGTGATCACCGGCGCCGCGTCCGGTCTGGGCCAGGCCACTGCTGAAGCGATTATTGCCAAGGGCGGCAAGGTCATGATTCTGGACCGTGACGACAAGCGCGGCCCGGAAGTGGCGGCGGAGCTGGGTGCCAATGCAGCGTTTGTGCAGACCGATGTGACCGACGAGGAATCCGTAAAGGCGGCCATCGACGCCACCGTGGAAAAATTCGGTGCCATCCATGTGTGTGTGAACTGTGCCGGTGTGGGTTCCGCCATGAAGACCGTGGGTCGTGAGAACAAGCCCCATGATCTGGGCGTGTTCAACATGGTGGTAAAGATCAACCTGATCGGTACCTTCAATGTGGCCCGTCTGGCCGCTGCTGCCATGGCCGAGAACGAGCCGGGTGAAGATAACGAGCGTGGCTTGATCGTGAACACCGCTTCCGTGGCGGCCTTTGATGGTCAGGTTGGCCAGGTGGCTTACGCGGCTACCAAAGGTGGTGTGGTCGGCATGACCCTGCCCATCGCCCGCGACCTGGCGCCGCTGGGCATCCGCTGCAACACCATCGCCCCGGGCATCTTCAACACCCCGCTGATGAACGCTGCCCCGGACAAGGTGAAAATGCCGCTGATCGAAATGACCCAGTTTCCCAAGCGTCTGGGCAACCCGGCTGAATACGCTCAGCTGGTCTGCCACATGATCGAGAACAGCTTCCTCAACGGCGAGACCATCCGTATTGATGGCGGTATCCGTATGCAGCCGCGGTAAGAGCAGCTGCTAGCTACGAGTGAAAAGAAAAAGCCCCGGATGTCCGGGGCTTTTTTCGTTCTACGAAGCTGCTGTAGGAGCCCATGCTTGCCCCCCCCTTGGGGGGCAAGCATGGGCTCCTACAGGATGGGGTCACCCCTCCAACGCATAACACGGCACGTAATGACTTCCCGGCAGCTTCATGCGGTGTTGCTCCACAAAGGCCTTGAGCAACTCATCAAGGTGCTGCATCAGCTCGCCCGGGGCGTGAAGGCGGTAGGGGCCGTGTTGTTCGATGGCGTGGATGCCCTGTTCTTTCACGTTGCCAGCGACGATGCCGGAGAAGGCGCGGCGCAGGTTGGCGGCCAGCAGGTGGACCGGCTGGTTGGGGCTGAGATCCAGGCTGGCCATGGCCTCGTGGGTAGGCTCGAACGGTTGCTGGAATTCCAGGGGGATTTTCAGCCGCCAGTTGAAGTAGAAGGCGTCGTCGTTATCCCGGCGGAACAGGGTGAGGCGATCAATGCCTGCGCACATGGCCAGGGCTACGGCTTCTGGATCATCAATGATGATCTGGTAGCGCTCGGCAGCTTTCTCTCCCAGGGTGTAGCGGATAAAGGCATCCACCTGGCGAAAATACTCCGCGCTGCTGGCTGGTCCGGTCAGCACCATGGGCAGCGGCATATCGGCGTTGTCCGGATGCAGTAGCACGCCGAGTAGATAAAGAATTTCCTCGGTGGTGCCTACCCCGCCAGGGAAGACAATAATGCCGTGACCCACCCGCAGAAACGCCTCCAGTCGTTTCTCGATATCCGGCATGATCACCAGTTCGTTGACGATAGGGTTGGGGGCCTCGGCGGCGATAATGCCTGGCTCGGAGATTCCCAGGTAGCGTCCGCCTTCAAAGCGTTGTTTGGCATGGGCTACGTGGGCGCCCTTCATGGGGCCTTTCATGGCGCCGGGACCGCAGCCGGTGCAGATGTCCTTGTGGCGCAGGCCAAGCTGGTAGCCCACGCTCTTGCTGTAGTCATATTCGACCCGGGAAATACTGTGGCCCCCCCAGCACACCACCATATTGGGCGAGGCCCCGGCTCGAAGCGCCCCGGCATTGCGAAGGATATGGAACACCGCATTGGTGATGCCCTGGCTGCTGCTCAGGTTGAAGCTGTCGTTATTCTGGATTTCGTTGGCCACATAGACCAGATCGCGCAGCACCGCTGACAGGTGCTCGCGAATCCCGCGAATCATGCGTCCGTCCACGAAGGCACCAGCAGGGGCATTGTCCACTTTGAGCCGCAGCCCGCGATCTTCCTGGATCACCTCAATATCAAAATCCTTATAGGTCTCCAGCACCTGGCGGCTGTCATCGGTGGGCGTGCCGCAGTTCAGTACCGCCAGGGCGCAACGGCGCAGTAACTCATGCAGGCCGCTGCCGGAGGTGTCCCGCAGGCGTTCGACTTCGTGCTGGCTAAGCACTTCCAGGCTGCCTTCCGGGGCAACAATAGTGGATACCGTTTCGGTCATAGGGTCGGGTCCGTCGCAAAATAAACGTTATTCAGGGGCTGCCTGGCAACACCTGCGGCTATGGAGGCCGCTGTAGGAGCGCCGCTTGAGGCGCGAACCTTGCTCTAGCAAGGAAACCGCCCGACAGCAGGGCAAACCGTCAAAGCAGCTACAATCCCCAAGAGTACCTCAGATGACAATCCCTGTGAGTGAAGAGTTGCAAGCCCCTGATCCTTAGGGTGACGACAGACTCTTTTACAATTTTCCGGGAACGCCACGCCAGCGCAGGCGTCCGAATCTTTATCAAGTCTGGCACACTGACTGCATGGTTGATCTGTGTCATCTGGCTGTCTTCAAGGGGCGCCATACTTGGTCGATTGGGAACCGGCAGAAAGCCGGCCCGTTAATGAGGTTTTATCTGGAGCAAAGCATGTTGCTCAAATATCTGAATCAGCTGGAACAGGCGGTGAAGGCCGCGGCCGAACACCCGGATACGGATTCCATGAACCGCTGCGCCGATTGTGTGGCCACCCTGGATGCCTATCTGGATGCCCAGATGGAACCGGTACAGCGCCGGGGCCGGGAATTGATGGACGGGCTGATCCCTTCGGATTTGCAAAGTCGCGTCTGCCAACGGGTGCATTGAGCCTCCATGCTCCCTGTAGGAGCGTCGCTGGCGGCGCGATAATCCCTGCCTACGCAGCTTGCAACTGCTTCAAAGCCGGTTTCGCTGGTGTCGCAGCGCCTTTTCCCTTTCTTCCGGAAACAGGTCCGGCTGCTGTGGGGCTTTCAGGTCGCGCAGGCGTGCGCCGATACCGATCAGGCGGGCAGGGCCCTGGCGCCGTTCCCATAGCTGTCGTAGCAGCGCCTCGAAATGGGCCGGGTCCAGATCGTCTCCCACTTTGTCGCAGCTCAGGCTGACAAAATCCTGATACTTTACCTTGGCGGTGAGCCCGCTGATCAGATAGTGCTGGTCCAGCTTGGCGAAGCGGGCCTTGAGCTTTTCCAGCAGGCCATCCAGCTCTCGCAGCCAGGCATTCAGATCCACCTGGTCCTTGTCGTAGGTGCGCTCCACGGACACGGACTTGCGCCGCCGGCCAGTTTGCACAGGGCGATTATCTTCGCCACGACTCAGGTGGTAGAGCCGCTCGCCGAAACTGCCGAAGTGCTGTGACAGTTCCAGCCGACTCATGCTCTGCAGATCGCCGCAGGTATGCAGATTCAGCCCGGCCATGCGCTCGCCGGTAACCCGGCCCACCCCGGAAATCTTTTTTACCGGCAGGGCAGCCACAAAGGCGTCTACCTGAGCGGGGGGAATCACAAAGAGCCCGTCCGGCTTGCGCCAGTCGCTGGCCACCTTGGCGAGAAACTTGTTGGGGGCCACGCCGGCGGACACGGTAATCCCCAGTTCCCGACGAATGTCCTGCCTTAACGCCTCGGCAATCCGGGTTGCGCTATTATCGAACTGGTCGCTGGCGCTCACGTCCAGAAACGCCTCGTCCAGCGACAAGGGCTCGATCAGGCTGGTGTAACGGCGGAAGATGTCATGGATCTGTGTGGAGACCTTGCGATACTTGTCGAAGTTGGGGGGTACAATCACCAGTTCCGGGCATAGCCGCAGAGCTTGGGACGAGGCCATGGCTGAATGCACCCCGAAATGGCGTGCCGGGTAATTGCAGGTGGCGATAACACCGCGCCGGTGAGGGTCGCCCCCTACGGCCACGGGCCGATGACGCAAGGTCGGGTCATCACGCATTTCCACGGCGGCATAGAAGCAGTCGCAGTCAACGTGGATAATCTTGCGTGAGGCCTGTGCCATGAATGAACTCTGGGATGTGGCAGGATTGAAAATCGGGTGGCCTGTGTCGCATGGGCTGCCCTGAGGAGAGTGTAACATCGGCATTACCGGTAACCGCACACCGCAGATCCTGATTGTTGGCGCTGGCCCCACCGGCCTGGCGCTGGGGATCGGCCTGCGTCGACACGGCATTGATTGCTGCATTATCGACCGGCTCGCCGAGCCGTCACCCTGGTCCCGGGCCTTGGGGCTGCATGCCCGTAGCTTGGAGATTTTTGCCGCTCTGGAAGTGCTGGCACCGATCCGCAAGGCCTCGCGCACCATGCGAGCGGTGTCAGTCTATGGCGACAAGGGCTTCCTGTTTGAGCTGGATCTGACCAGCCTGGATGCTCCGTACCCCTGGGTACTGAGCTGCCCCCAGGCCGATGTGGAAAAAGCCCTCACTGAGCGCTACCGGAGTCTTGGTGGCGAGCTGATTCGGGGCACAGAACTGCTCGATTTTACCCAGGATGGTGCAGGTGTCCGTGCCCGGATACGACAGGGTGCCGACGTGGAAACGGTCGCCTGTGATTTGCTTGTCGGGGCCGATGGCGTCGGTTCCACCGTGCGACAGCAGCTGGGGATTGGCTTCAATGGCGTCGATTACGACGAACATTTCCTGCTTGCGGATGTGGACTGGCAGGGGCCCTGGCGTAGTGACAGCTCCCATGGGTTCCTGCAGGAAGACGGCCTGCTGATTGCCCTGCCATTGCCAAAAGGCTGGCGGTTGATCATGGCCCGGGATGAGGCCTGGGAAGGCGAACTGAGCCTGCAGCCCTTTACCGAGCGGCTGACGCCTATCCTTGGCGAGACGCCGGATCTGGGGGAGCCTCGCTGGATCAGCCGCTTTTCCGTGCAACGGCGACTGGCCCATCACTACCGTCGCAACCGGGTGTTCCTGGCCGGTGATGCGGCCCATGTACAGAGCCCGCTGGGCGCCCAGGGCATGAACACCGGCCTGGCCGATGCCTTCAACCTTAGCTGGAAACTGGCGTTCTATCTCAAGGGTTATGGCAACGGAGCCTTGCTTGATAGTTACGAGCAGGAACGCAAACCGGTAGCGGATAAAATGCTGCACGGGGTGGATATGTTATCGCGGGCCTCGTTGGTGAAGCTGCCCATGCTGCGCCGCACCCGCGATTCCTTGCTGAAAATGGCCGGCGGACGACCCGGGCTGACACGGCGCCTGCTGCGGACCGCCAGCCAGCTGGACGTGCATTACCGGCAGTCGCCGCTGGTGGGCTGTGGCCCGGAAGCGGAACTGGGCTGGCGGCATCGCGGCCCGTTGCCCGGCGACCGCCTGCCTGACGCAGCCTTGGGTTCCGTGCGTACTGGTCACCTCCATCAGCTTCACGACTTGCTGCGCAAACCGGTTCACCACCTGTTGCTGCAATTGGGCGAGAGCCCGGGCCATAAAGAACGGCTGGTGCTGTATGCACTCAGTGACCGTCTGGGCCAGGAATATCGTGAGCGCGTTCACCTGACCGTAGTCGTGGCCCGGGATACGCCGGTGGATGAGATTCCCAGAGAGGGCACCATCCGTATCTGGCGGGACCACCAGGGCGAGTTTGCCACCGCCTTTGGTGAAGGCCCAAGAATGTGGCTGATGCGCCCGGACGGGCACCTGGCCTACCGGGCGCCGGTGAGCAATGCCAACCATCTGCTGGAATATCTGGATACGGTGCTTGGGAGAGTGAACAGTTAATAGTGAATAGTTGCGCGGAAAACGCTTGCTGTATTCATAGCAAAGAAGCCGCGCCCAGAGGCTGGGCGCGGCTTCTTGCGTTTAAGAACAGAAACGACACTGCGCAACTATTCACTATTCACTATTCACTGTTAACTGTTCACTGCTTTTCCCACCGCTGAATCACAAAGTGCGCATTCATGGTCTTGCCGGCGAGCTTGCCGATACCGGCTTTGGCTTCGGGTTTGGCGCGCCAGTGGTGTGGGGTCATGGCCAGCAGGTTCTGTAATTCCAGCTCGTTATCGGGAGTCCACTCCAGGTGGATATCCTGACTGTCGATCTGCGTAAAACGCGCATCCAGAAACTTGCCCGCATCGAACCCCGATTGGCGAACCTCTTCATAGAGGGCCTCACGCAGGGGTAGCAGATGCTGCTCACCGGTGCCCACCACAATCAGTTCGCCGCCGGGTTTCAGTACCCGGGCAATATCATCGGTGAACAGCCGGGTGAACAGCACAAATACCCGTTGCTGACTGTCATCAAACAACGGTAGCCGGGCGCCACTGGCCACCAGCCAGGTCAGTGCCCTGTCCCGTTTCGCCGCTGCATCCACCGCAAACTTGGAAATATCCACGCCGACCCCGTTATCGCTTCCCAGCCGCTGGGCGAACTGGCAGGTATACCAGCCTTCGCCGCAACCGATATCCAGCCAGGGCTGATCATCGTCGCCCAGTCCGGCCAGCAAGGCATCCGCCAGGGGCTGATAACGGCCCAGTTCCAGAAATGCCGTACGCGCCTGTACCATGGCCTTGTCATCACCGGGCGCGCGAGAGCGGCGGTGCTGGGCCAACAGCAGATTGGTGTAACCACGCTTGGCACGGTCGAAGCGGTGGCCGTTGTCGCAGTGCCAGCTATTGCCGGTGAGTTGCAGGGGGTGGTCGCAGCTGGGGCATTTGAGGTTGGGCATGGTTTGGATGCGACCCGGGAAGGGCACATTTCACTGTGGAAGAGGGCTGCATTGTCGCAAATTATCCAGACAATAAAAAAGGGCCAGCAACGGCTGGCCCTTTTCGTGCTTCTGATTGATGCTCAGGCTTTGCGGCGATAAAGGCCTAACAGCATCAGCATGGACAGTAATCCAACCGGCAGACTGCCGCCGCCACCGCCAGAACCGCCCGGTGCCAGAGTAGCGGGAGGCGCCACATTGGGGCATTCCTCAAGATCTTCGCGGCTGAAATCCAGTGCAACGTTGGCTTGCAGAACTGAGCCTACCTGCGCCCCGGTGTCGCTATCCACATTGATTGAAATGGTTTCGGTGGTTTCAGCTACGGCCTTGATCGCAATGGTTGCGGTTTGCTCTGCACCGGCTTCCAGTAGGCCGAGCTGACATTCGTAGTCACCGTCTTCCACGGAACAGGATGTGCTGCTCTTGCTGACCAGAGTGATCGTCTCTGGTAGCGAGCCGAAAGCAAGAGTGCCTACGGAATCAATTACATCGTCCAGGTTGGCCACGTTGGCTTCGATGCGCATTTCCACGCCGTTATTTCGGTTCGACAGACAGACTGGCTCTGCGGTAATGGACAGTTCGGGTTGGCCCAGTTGCAAGGTGACAGTGCCACTGTTGTTAAGGCGGTGGTAATCCCGGCTGTTATCCAACTCGACAGAGACCTGGAAGGGAACAGCTATGCCGCTTTGGCTGTTGGCATCAACCGCTGTAAAGGCCAAGGGTTGGGTTGAGCCGCCGGAGATGGCCTCGCCGTCATAAACGCATTCTGTAACGTCGCTGTCAGAAGGGGAGCAGGACAGCCCGGCTTCTGCCGCAGAGGGTGTCAGGGTGAATTCCTTGGGGTGTTCAATGACAAGAGAGAAATCAGTCGCTCCTCGTGTGCCTGCGTTTTCTACCGGAACCTGAAAATCGATATTCACGAATCCCTGAAAATTGTTGCTTCCATCAGCAATAGTGAGGTCACGGAGCGCCTGGTTTTCACCGCTAGTTTGTCTTTCGATCCAGTCGAGATATTGGGAGACTCGGGTATAGACAGAAGGGAGTTCCAGGTCGCCACATTTGCCATCCGATAAATAGCCAAAGCTGGTAATGCCGACCTGAGGACTGTCATTCAGTGTCGCGCTGGTCAGTAACAGTGGGCCGCCACTATCGCCTTGGCAGGAGTCTTCGCCAAAAGGGTCGCCAGCATCGGGTGACGGTTCATTGGCGCAGAGCATGGTATCCAGAATCTGGTCTCCATTGGTATAGAGATCAAGGGTGGTCTGGCATGATGCATTGGTGACATAGTCCAGTGCTACTTCTTGAAGCTCCACAAACGACACAGGTTCCAGGTCGGGGTCTTCGTTACGATTCTCATAAGTGGCGATCCCCCAGCCCAATACGCTGAGAATGTCATCGTAGCTGACAAGGTTTTCCAGGGCGTTATCGGTATCAAGTTTGGCCAACACCCCGGTATGGATATTCGGACTGCCTGTTTCGGCAGGTTCTGCCAACCTGATCAATGCAATATCGTTTTCAAACGTATTTTCGTTGTAACCTGCGTGGACGATGACATTCGCCGCGTCCAGTAAGAGCGGGCTATCGGGGGAGACCTCCAGAGTCTGGCTGCCGACCAGGAGTTCGAGGTCACTGGCCGGGGTTGGAACGATGCCGGAGCGGACACAGTGTGCGGCGGTCAGCACCCAGTCCCTGGACAGCAAGGTGCCGCCGCAGACTTGTCCTTTACCCACCGGGAAGGGGTGTTCTTCAGCGATGCCGTCTTGTTTCCTCTGTTTATCAATCAGCGCAACCAGTGTGTTCCAGTTGGTGTCAGCGGTCTCCCCGCCGACAACTCTTGGTGAGGCGGTTGCAGCAAATAGAGTGCTGCAGGCCAGGATGGAAGCGAGTGCGGCAATCATGCGGTACTTCATGTGAATTCCCCAGATAAATCAAAATGCCCAAAAGGCGGCATTCTAGGTGCCGTAAGCGCTGAAAGATGTAGGAAAAACGCCATACTTTTTGTAGTCAGAATGGATGGCGTGACGTTCTTCACGTTCTTTGTCGTCGTTCCCGAGAGCGGTTAAGGACTTGTCGGCAGTGGATTATCAAACTGCTCCAGGTACACCTTGCCAATTTCCGTCGATCCCACATAGTTAAGGTGACTCTCGTCCCGGTACAGCGGGATGCCGTTCAATACCGTCTGGCAGCGGCTTTCGTCGCAGATGGCTTTTCGGGGATTGATCCAGGTGATCTCCGGAAAGCGTTCCTGCACGGTTTGCTTGAAGCGATAAAAGTTGGCCAGGCGCTTCTCGGCCTCGACTGCATCAATAGAGCAGTCGTCCATATTTTTCAGCAGGCATTCTGCGTAGGACGCGGAGGGCAGTTCCGGCACGTCTTCGATCAGGATAACGGTGTGCGCCTGGGCGTGTAGCCAGGCCACGGTATCTACGAAGTAGGTCTGGAAGGATTCATCGTGCAGATAGGCACTCCACCAGGCATTGACGAAAACAGTCATGGGGCGTTGTTGCAGATACTCGGTGAGAGCGATGTTGCGTTCGGTTTTTTCCGGGTCGCCGAAGGCGTTGACGGAGTGCTCGGGGATCACGAAGGGCGTCGAGGCGCGGGTAACCAGTAGCATGGAATGTCGGTCACCGATCAGTTGTTCCACGAATCCCAGCAGGGCAATGGCGTGAGAGTCGCCGATCAGCATGGCATCCGGCTGGCCGTTTTCCGGCTCGGCGCCGAACAGGCAGGCCTTGCCCTTGTTGAACTCCGTGGGGTCTCCCTTGAAGCAGCGCTTGTAGAGGTCTGCGGCATTGTTCTGGGCGATGATGGTGTAAAGCTCGCGGCGTTCTTCCGGGATACGGAAGCTCAGGTCGTCGGCGATGCGGATGGTGGACTGGATTGCCCATATGACTAGCAACGGCAAGAAGATGAACACCATAAAGGATTTCTTGAAGCTCCAGGGGCGGTTGCGGAAGCGGTTTTCCACCAAGCGATAGCTCAGCCACGACAGCACTACGACGCCGACCATCAGCAGGAGGCGATTGGTCCAGGTCAGTTCGATCAGTTGGTAGTGCAGCAGCGCCACCGGTGGCCAGTGCCACAGGTACAGGGAGTAGGAAATTCCGCCCAGAAACACCATCACCGGCAGACTGAGCAGGCGGGCGGTGAGTGTGCCGGTCTGGTGCAGGCCGGCATAGATCACTATGGCAGTGCCCAGGGTGGGCCACAGGGCGTTATAGCCGGGGAAGTGGTCGTGTTTGGTCAGCAGCAGGCCGGTGACGATGATCATGGCCAGGCCCAGACCTGCGAGAATTTCTGCACTGGGCCGGTTCAGGGCAGGAAGCTGACGGCTGAACAGGGCCACGCCGGTGCCCAGCATGAACTCGAACAGACGGGCGGGCAGCAGGTAATAGGCGGCAGAGGGATAGGCACCGGCCAGGTATACCGATAGCGCAAAGGTAGCTACCAGGGTGATCCGGAAAGGCCAGTGGCCGTCACGCCCCTTGCCGAACCGATAGGCCAGGTACAGGGCCAGGGGCCAGATCAGGTAGAACTGTTCTTCCACTGCCAACGACCAGGTGTGTAGCAGCGACAGGGAGCGGGTTTCCGGGGCGAAGTACTGGGCCAACTCCTGGAAATAATAGATGTTGCTCAGGCCGACCAGGGAGGACAGCCAGCTCTTGGCGAAGATGTAGTAGGCATCGCCGATATAGAAGGGCGAGATCATCAGGAAGGTGACGGTGGACACCAGCAGGAATAGAGGCACCAGTCGGCGGATACGCCGGGCGTAGAAATCGCGAAACTGGAAAGTGCCTTTTTCGAACGCCCGCTGCAAAAGCTGGGTGATCACGAACCCGGAAATGACGAAGAACACATCGACGCCGATGAAACCGCCGGTGATGCCTGGAACGTCGTAGTGGTAGAGAATCACCAGCACAACGGCCAGCGCACGCAGCCCTTCGATATCGGCACGGTAGCTCGGCGTGGTCTTCAAGGTGTTCTCCCCGGAATGATCAGCAAAGCGGGGAGAATATAGGGCGGTGGCAGGGCAAACAAGACTGGGCGGGCTTGCCGCCGCAGGGATAACGCTCTTCACGCGTTTGTCGGTTGGGCATTAACCAGAATGCCCCGAACGTGATTCAGGGTGGCGTTGATGCATGGTAATGTGAGCGCCGAGCCAATCCCTCCGGCTGTCATCAAGGAGCATTCTGTGACGACATCCCTGCCGTTTTCCCTGCTGGAACTGGCCTCGGTCCGTGAAGGCGACACCATCGGCCAGACCTTGGCCAATAGCGTGGCCTACGCCCGCCATGCGGAGTCCCTCGGCTTCAGCCGGTTCTGGCTGGCCGAGCATCACAATATGGAGGGCATCAGCAGTGCCGCCACGTCTGTGCTGATTGGTCACATCGCCAATGCCACGGAGACCATCCGGGTCGGCTCGGGTGGGGTGATGTTGCCGAACCACCCGCCCCTGGTGATCGCCGAGCAGTTCGGCACCCTGGAGATCCTGCATCCCGGTCGCATTGATCTGGGGCTGGGCCGGGCCCCGGGCACCGACCCGATGACCAGCCGCGCCCTGCGGCGAGAAGGCCTGGGCGCCGAGCAGTTCCCCCATGACGTGGCCGAATTGCAGCGGCTGCTGGGTCCACTGGATCGTTCCCGCCCGGTCAACGCCATTCCCGGCGCCGATACAAACGTGCCGATCTGGTTGCTGGGCTCCAGCCTGTACAGTGCGCAGCTGGCGGCCCAGCAGGGGTTGCCCTATGCCTTTGCCGGGCATTTTGCGCCGCGTCTGTATCGCGAAGCGCTGCGCCTCTACCGGGAGCAGTTTCAGCCGTCGGCCCAGCTGGACAAGCCCTACGCCATGCTGGCGGTACCGGCGGTGGCAGCGGATACCGATGAGGAAGCCCGCTTTCTCACCACCACCAGCTATCGGCGCATTTTGTCCCTGTTCCGGGGCCAGCCGCTGTGGATGCGTCCGCCGGTGGAAAGTATGGACGGGTACTGGAATCCGGAAGAAGAGGCCGGCGTCAGAGGGTTTCTGGCCCTGCAATTGCTGGGGACCGCCAACACTATCCAGGGGCAACTGGATCAGTTGCTGGATAGCGTGGAAGTTGATGAATTGATGGTGACTGTCGATCTGTATGATCCGGAAAAGCGTCGCCATGCCCTGGATATTCTGGCGTCGGTGCCGCAGTTTCGTCGTTAGCGACTAGACCAGACCCCGTTGGAGCCTTGTTCACAAGGCGAAGGGCCATTCGCTTTGCGAGCAAAGCTCCAACGGGATAAAGGGGGGCTAGCGGAGCTGTGCGTTTGCGGGAAAGCTGCGCAATACGAGCAGTAATCCGGCCAGCAGGATGACGATGGTGGGTGCTCCACCGCCTCCGCTGCTGCCTCCTCCGACAGGGGGCGGGGAGGGATAGCGCAGGGTCAGCGTGGCGTCATCGTCGTCATCGTTTGGCAGATCGCCATTACTGGAGAAACCGGTAAAGGTAATGGCCTGGTTTGCCCCGGTATCCGAGGCGAAAGTCAGATTCAACGTCTGGCTGGTGGTGGCAGGCACATTGCCCACCGGGCAGCGTAGCGGGTTGGCCAGGGTACAGCCCAGTTCGTCGGCGTTTGTCAGGGTTGTATTGAGTGGCAGGGAAAAGCGGATTTCCCCATTGGTAGCGTCATTGATCGTGGATCGATTGCTGAGCGTTACCGCTACCCTGGCTTCACTGGTGTTGCCGCTCTGCTGGACGGCGGACAGAGTCAGATCCGGCTGGTTGGAGAACACCACCTTCTGCGCAATGCGGTTGTTGCGGCGTCGGTAATCATCTTGGTTGGCGGTGGCGGTGATCGCCACAGCGACCACCTGATCGCCTCCTCCGTTGCCATCAACCACCAGATCCTGATTCACGCTACCGCTGGCCGCGAGGCTTGATGCGGGGCGGCAACGATCACCGGAAAGCAGGCCGCCGCACCCGGACCAGCGGCCACTGGCGAAAGTGTTCCCAGTAAGCCTAAAGGCCAGAATCGGATTGGTGACGGTGTTTTCCTTGCTGTCGTTTTTCAGGGCCAGTGTCAGCGTTTGGCTGCCGCCCGGGGGCTGATAGTAATACTGCGGTGGTGGTGTGGGCCATTGGGGTAGTAGGTCGACCAAAGGAATGCCGGCAGATTCGGTCAGCACTTCCAGTTCCCGGGTTTCCGCAGAGAGATGTGTATAGCCTGATGGGGCCCCGGTGGCGCAGTTGCGCAGGCCGAAGCTGGTCAGACCGACCAGCCAGGGTTGTCGGTCCCGGTCCAGGAATAGGGGGCCGCCGCTATCACCAAAGCAGGAGTCTTGCTGGACACCGTTGACCGGGTTCAGCTCGGCAGCGCAGACCGCAAAGTTGGTGATGGTAAGGCTGGATAGCTCCCGACAACGTTGCTGGGGGATGTAGTCCAGCTGCACTTCCCGCAACACATTGCTGAGGTTGCCATTACCGGTATTACCCCAGCCCAGGGCGGTGACTGACTCATCCAACGCTGTGGTAATACGACCTTCTAGATCCTTAAAGCCGCTTTCGCTGATTATGCTGGGCCAGAGTATATTGCTACGGGTGTCGATACGCAGCAGGGCCAGATCCCGATTTAGGTTCTGATATTGGCGGTGCAGAAGTATTTGCCGGACCGGGATGCCGTTTTGGGGAACGTTATTGCGGTCATCGTCGCCGATAAACACGAAGGTTTGTCCGGGTTCAGCGGGTGAGCCATCCAGATATTCCATGCAATGGGCAGCGGTAACCAGCCATTCCGGGCTGAGGTGGCTGGCACCACAAAGCAAATAACCGCTCACGCTGGGGTCATCCACGGCCACCTGGGCCATCCACGGCCAGCGATCAACCGGTGCTGGCTCGCCACCCACAATACGGGCGGTGGCGGTGTCTGCGAGAGTGCTGGAGAAGGGGAGTGTGGCGAGCCCTGCCAGCAGAGCGATACGACGGAACATGACGGTTGCCTTGCACATTTTCTATCATTCTATCGGCTTTCACGGCAAGGCAGTGTGAGCTTATGTATCTGACCCAAATTCACCTATTCGGGGCTGACTCTCAGTGCATGGGCGGGGCGTGGGCCAGCCAGTGGTCGTTATCGTCCCGGGTGCGGGCCATGGAGCTTTGCAGGTGGGCCAGCGCCTGTTCCAGAGCGGCATCACCATCGGTCAGTGTCATGATAGCGGCGCGTACGCCGGGGTGGCGGTCGCGCAGGTCATTGAGCAGCTGCTCGGCGGCAGCGGTGGCGGTGCAGGGCAACAGTAGGGCCAGATGTTGCTCGTCATAGCGCGCCGCCACATCGCTGCGGCGGATACGGTGGGCCACCCGGTTGGCCAGCTGGGGTAACTCATCGTGATGCACCAGCGCCAGGGTCATGGGCGACGAAATCCGGTCGTGCAGCGGCACCAGCCAGCCGGCGGTGCTGATCAGTGCCTCGCGGCTGATGAAATCCGTATCCGGGTCTCGCCAAGTGGCTTCCAGGGCCGCCCGTGCCAGGGCCTGGTTGCGCCAGATCATCAGCCCGAAATAGAGCATGCAGGCACTCAGGGCGATGACCAGAAACAGGCTCGCCGAGGCAGACGTCGTTGTCACATAGCTCAGCCGGATCGGCAGCACAAAGGCCAGCACGATTTCCGCGCCAGCCAGCATGATCAGAAAGCGTTTGATGCCGTGGAGCAGGCCGTTGCTGAGCACGGCGATAAACAACAGCGCCATGGTGGGCGGCGGGTTGCCCGGGTCCAGTAGCAGCACGATGCCCAGGGTCAGCAAATCCAGACCGGAAGCAAACGCATCGCCATTGGCCGGGCGCCAGAACAACAGCAATAATTGCAGCCCCACATAGGCGGCAAACAACAGCCAGGGTGTCGCTTTGGGCAGAGCAAAGAAGAAACTGTCTGCATGATGGAAATAGATCACGGCCAGGGCGGCGAACAGGGCCCGGGCCAGGTACTGCATGATCACCACACCCTGATCCGAGGTGATACGGCTGGAAGTCGTCATGATTCATCGATCCCCGGTTACTGAGCCGCCTATGTTGCGTCAGGGCCCTCCGGGAATAAAGATGTGATGCACGCTAATCTTGTTAAAAATGCGTTTTTTTGCGGTTGTCATGGCCAAGGCGAATGTGCTCAGGCATAAAAGGCGATACCGTTCGGCAGTTATGAAGGAGCCACAGTGGATAACAGTGTCAATACGCCCCTGAGAGATGATGTGCGTTTACTGGGGGACTTGCTGGGCCAGTGTCTGCGTCAGCAAGCCGGTGACGATCTCTATCAGACCATCGAAACCATCCGCAAAGCCTCGGTGGCTACCCGCGGCGAGCAGGGAACCGCATTGTCTTCCCTGCGTGATCTGCTCTCGCCTCTGGATGACGCCACCCTGCTGGAAGTGGCGCGGGCCTTCAGCCAGTTTCTCAATTTGAGCAACATTGCCGAACAGCATCACCGTGAACGTCTGCACCGTCAGCATCAGCGTTACCCCGGAGATCCCGGTGGTGATCAGGGTATCGCCAATGTGCTGCAGCGCCTGCAACAGGAGCAGATCAGCGCTGATGTAATCGACGGCACTCTGCAAGACCTGTCCGTAGAGCTGGTGCTCACTGCCCACCCCACCGAAGTGACCCGCCGCACCCTGATCCGCAAATACGACCAGATGGCGGACCTGCTCGGTGAACTGGACCGGCCGGATCTGACCGATGACGAACTGGCCTTTCGTCGTGAGAAGCTCTACCGCTTGATCCTGGCCGCGTGGAGCACCGATGAGATTCGCCGCGAACGGCCCACCCCGGTAGACGAAGCCAAGTGGGGCTTCGCCACCATTGAGCAGTCCCTGTGGCAGGCGGTGCCGGAAATGGTGCGGCAACTGGAGCGGGAGCTGGCCGAGCAGGGCCTGCCCCAGCCGCCGGCGGACTGGGCGCCGGTGAAGCTGGCCTCCTGGATGGGCGGCGACCGGGACGGCAACCCCAATGTGACCGCGCCGGTGACCCGCGAAGTGTTGCTGCTGGCTCGCTGGATGGCGGCGGACCTGTACCTGCGTGACGTGGAAAACCTGCTGGCGGATCTGTCCATGGGAGCGGCCAGTGAGGAATTGCTGGCGGCAACCGGCCCCAGCCATGAGCCTTACCGGGTGATTCTCCGCCAGGTGCGCCAGAGGCTTAAGCTCACCCGACGGCAGATGGAAGCTCAGGTAGAAAATCAGCCGGTGCCTGAAGGCGAGGGGTTCCTGCGCCGTGAGCAATTACTGGCGCCCCTGCAACTGATCGACCGCTCCCTGCGTGACGTCGGCCTGGGGGATATCGCCGATGGCGACCTGAAAAACACCCTGCGCCGGCTCAATTGCTTCGGCATTACCCTGTTGCGGCTGGATATCCGCCAGGAATCCACTCGCCATCGCGATGCCGTGGATGCGGTCACCCGTTATCTGGAACTGGGCAGCTATGCGGACTGGCCGGAGGAGCGCAAGCAGGCGTTTCTGGTGGAGGAGCTCCAGGCTCGCCGTCCACTGATTGATGACAGCTTCCACGCCAGTGAGGCATGCAGCGACGAGGTGGCAGAAGTGCTGGCCACCTGCCGAGTGATTGCCGAGCAGGGCAGTGAAGGGCTGGGCGCCTATGTGATCTCCATGGCCCGTGCACCCTCGGATGTGCTGGCAGTGATGCTGCTGCAGAAGATCGCCGGCGTCAGCGAGCCCATGCGTGTGGTCCCGTTGTTTGAAACCCTGGATGACCTAGACAATGCCGAGGACACCATGTCGGCCCTGCTGGCGGTGCCGTTTTACCGGCAGCGGGTTGCCGGGGGCCAGGAAGTGATGATCGGCTATTCCGACTCCGCCAAGGATGCCGGTTTTCTCGGCGCCGCCTGGGCCCAGTATCGGTCCCAGGAAAAGCTCACCGCCCTGTTTGCCGAACATGACATTCCGCTGACTCTGTTCCATGGCCGCGGTGGTTCCATCTCCCGGGGTGGCTCGCCCACCCGCATGGCGCTGCTGTCCCAGCCGCCGGGCTCCGTGGCCGGGCGCATTCGCGTCACTGAACAGGGCGAGGTGATCCGCTTCAAGTACGGCCGCCCGGCGGTGGCCGTGTTCAACCTGGCGCAATATGTGGCCGCCACCCTGGAAGCCACCCTGTTGCCGCCCAGGGCGGCCAAGCCGCAATGGCGGGAACAGATGCAAACCCTGACGGATGTCTCCGTAGCCGGGTATCGCAGCGTGGTCCAGGAAGAACCGGAACTGGTGCGCTACCTGCGTACGGTGACTCCGGAAACCGAGCTGTCCCGGCTGTCCCTGGGCAGTCGCCCGGCCCGCCGCAAGCAGGATGCCGGCATCAGCTCTCTGCGGGCGATCCCTTGGGTGTTCGCCTGGACCCAGATTCGGCTGATGCTTCCTGCCTGGCTGGGTACGGGTGCTGCACTGGAGGCTGCCCAGGCGGACCCGGCGCAAAACGGCACCGTGCAGGAAATGGTGGGCGAGTGGCCGTTCTTTCAGGGCGTGGTGGATATGCTCGAGATGGTGTTAGCCAAGGCGGACCTGCGCGTGGCGGCCTGGTACGAGCAACGGCTGGCTGGGGATGACGTTGATCTGGCCCGGTTGGGTGAAGTGTTACGCGAGCGGCTCACCGGCACCGTGAATGCCTTGTCTGCCCTCACCGGACGTGAAGACCTGCTGGATAACAATCCGGTGATGCGCTGGTCCATCCGGGTCCGCGACCCTTACACGGATCCCCTGCACCTTCTCCAGGCGGAGCTGATGGCGCGCCTGCGCCAGCAGGACGGCGATAAAGTCCTGGAGAGTGCCTTGATGGTGACCATCGCCGGTATTGCAGCGGGGCTTCGCAACACCGGCTAAACGCCTGGCCACGAAGCCGCCGTAGGACCGGCGCTCTCTGTGCCCTGCGGGTATGAGCCGCGAAACCGAGCCTGGGCGAGGAAGAGGGCTTGCGAATTACCCCGATCTCTCTAGAGGGGCTGTCGAGCATGGAAATGCCTGATCGCCCTCCGGGCGATTTCCTCGCTACGCGAGGTTCGCGGCTCATACCCGCTGGGCACAGAGAGCGCCGCTCCTACAGGGGGCTGTAACGAAGGGGGGTGTGGATTACGCCTTAGGCTAATCCACCCTACGGCAACTGTTCGCTATTCACTATCTTCGAATGGCTCCCATCACAAACCGGCCCCTTGCCGCTGTGTTTGCAGCCGCAGAAGAACACGATCTTGTCCCGTGGGGCGGTGTAGGCCACCGGGGTGATGTCGGTGCCTTTGTGGCTGCCATCACAGTAAGGCTGGTTTTCGCTGCGGCCGCAGGCACACCAGAACACCTTTTCCCCTTTCTTGACCGGCAACGGGTAGGGCTGTCGGGAAACAATGACAGGCTTGTCCATAGGGCCTCCTTTTCACAAACGGCCGGAGTGTTGGGCGGTGGCGACGTGCTACCTGCATTGCTGCGCAATCGCCTCTCTATCTTCAACTCGGAATTTCACTCCTCACTTTTGCTCGCGGCTTCTTGCGTTTCAGCAACCACAGCGCCACTTCCGCGCAACTATTAATTATTAAATGTTAACTATTAACTGCTTTTACCCCTTGTCGCACAACTGTCACCCAAGCGTCACTACTGTGCCACGTCCACTGGCGAAACTGCCCGAAACTGCCCGAAACTGCCAGTGGAGTACACTATGCTTGCGCAAGCCGCAGGAAAGATCAAAGCCCTTAGCCCCCACCTAAGAGGGGCCCTGGCCAAGCCGTTTACGGCCACTGCCGATATTCTCCGTTTCCCCCGGGACATGACGGCAGATGCGGAAAATGCCGGGCGCTTCAGTGCCTACTTCACCCGTTCCCGGCGGGAAATCATCAAGGTCCAGCGTCTGCGCTACCGTATTTTTTCCCAGGAGTACGGCGCCAGTTTCAGCGCTCCCTTCGGGCTGGACCGGGACCGCTTTGATAAACACTGTCTGCACCTGGTGGTGCGCGATAACCACAGTGGCGAGATTGTCGGTTACACCCGTGTGCTGCCCGGCGAACGTCTGCATCGCACCGGCGGTTTCTACTCCAGCGGCGAGTTCGATCTGTCCATGCTGCGCCATCTGGATGGCCGCGTGGCAGAGATCGGCCGTACCTGTATCCATCCCGCCCACCGCGGCGGTGCCGTGATCACCGTGCTGTGGGCGCGGCTGGCCCAGTACATGCTCGAAAACGATGTGCGCTACCTGCTGGGCTGCGCCAGCATTGCCCTGAGCGAGGGCTACAACGTGGCCGCCATTCAGCAGCGCATCAACCAGCGTCACCTGAGCGAGCCGGCATTGCGGGTTCAGCCGCACCTGCGCCTGGAGCGCCTGCCGGGCCAGGTCGCCGACGACAACGTGAAAATGCCGCCGCTACTCAAGGCCTACCTGCGCATGGGGGCCCGGGTGTGTGGCGAGCCCTGCTGGGACCCGGATTTCAACTGCCTGGATTTCTTTGTGCTGATGGCGGTGGATGACCTGCCAGCCCGCTATGTGCAGCACTTCCTGCAGCCGGCCCAGGCGGTTTAGGAACGGGGAACGGTGGGTGGCTCGTAGGAGCGGCGCTCTCTGTGCCCTGCGGGTATGAGCCGCGAAGATGGCAGGTGTGTCGCAAGTACATTCGCGGCTCATACCCGCAGGGCACAGAGAGCGCCGCTCCTACGGGGTCTATACGATTCGGCCCAGGCTCTGAACTATGAGTGAAATGAATGATAGCGTCAGCGTCAGCCCTGATATGCAAAGCGGCCTATGGCCGCAACTGCGCCGGGTATTGAGGGTTGCCCGTATCGTGCTCTATCTGCTGTGGGGCTTTGTGCTGGCATTTCTGCTGGGGGCGTTCTGGTCACCGTATCGGCCCGTGGTGCTGGCGGCCAAGCAGCGCTGGTGCCGGCACTTTCTGCGTATCCTCGGGGTGGAGCTGACAGTCACGGGTACTGCGGTCGAGACTCCGGTGTTTCTGGTCAGCAACCATGTGTCCTGGCTGGATATTCCGTTGATTGCCAGCCAGCGCCATTTGTATTTCCTGTCCAAGGCGGAAGTGGGTGATTGGCCGTTAATCGGCACCCTGGCCCGGGCCATGGGCACCCTGTTCATCAAGCGAGGCAGTGGCGAGTCCAGTCGCAAGGCCCGGGAAATTGGTGATCGGTTGAAGCAGGGTCATACGGTGCTGGTGTTCCCGGAAGGCACCACCACTGACGGCACCGGCCTGCGCCGTTTCTTTCCGCAGCTGTTCGATGCGCCGCTGATGGCCAATGTGCCAGTACAACCCCTGGCGGTGCGCTACCTGGACGACAGAGGCGCCCCGGATGCGGCCATGGCCTTTATCGGCGACGACGAATTCCACCACCACCTGTGGGCCATGCTACTGCGCAACCGCATCCGCGTGCGCCTGCATTTCTGCGAACCGGTATCGGCACAGGGCACGGATCGGAAGGGGCTGTGTGAGGCAGCGCGGGGGAAGGTGGCGGAGCAGTTAACAGTTAACAGTTAACAGTGAATAGTTAACAGCGTCGCGGATTGGCGTTGTTGCGGACTTTACACGCAAGAGGCCGCGTCCAGGCTTTGGGCGCGGCCTCTTGCGTTTGAAAACCCGAAGCGCTTCTTTCGCGACGCTGTTAACTGTTCACTATTCACTGTTAACTGACTAGCATCTGCCTTTCCAACACATCAAGGACCTTCCCCAGCCATGACCCGCGCCAGCGATCTGAAAAAATCCGATGTTATCGAAGCCAACGGTACCCTTTACGCGATCCGTCAGATCGAGGTGCAGTCCCCCTCGGCCCGGGGGGCGGCGACGCTGTATCGGGTGAAGGCCAGTGCGGTAGGGGGTGGGCCCAAGTTCGAGGAGCGTTACAAGGGGGATGACGACGTGACCACGGTGGAGTTGCTGCGCCGGCCGGTGCAGTTCTCTTACCTGGATGGTGACGATTACATCTTCATGGATAACGAGGATTTCTCCCAGTACCTGCTCAAGGCCGAGGACATTGCCGACGAGCTGGCGTTTATCACTGAGGACACCGAAGGGTTGCTGGCGCTGCGGGTGGACGATGCGGTGATCGGCCTGGAGCTGCCTGCCTCTGTGGTGTTAGAAGTCACTGAAACGGCTCCGGCCATGAAGGCCGCCTCTGCCTCCGCACGCACCAAGCCGGCCACCCTGAATACCGGGCTGGTGGTGCAGGTGCCGGAATATATCGTGGAAGGCGAAAAGGTGCGCGTGAACACCGCCGAACGTAAATTCATGTCGCGGGCCTGATCCCGGATCATGATGTTATTGCGGGTTGTCACGCTGGTAGGCATGACGCTGCTTGCCGGCTGCCAGTTGGGCTACTACAGCCAGGCTGCCAAGGGCCACCTGTCGCTGATGGGGCAGCGGGAACCGCTGGAGGTGGTGCTGGCGGACCCGCAGATACCCCCGCAGATTGCCGATTCCCTGCAGTTCAGCCAGCAGGTCGTCCGCTTTGCCGGGGACCAGCTGGCACTCCCCGCCGAGGACGTCTATCACCAGTATGTGGCGCTGGAGCAGGACGCAGTGGTGTGGAATGTGCTGGCGGCCCCGGCCTGGTCACTCACCCCGAAAACCTGGTGTTACCCACTGATAGGCTGCGTCAGCTACCGGGGGTATTTTCAGCGACCGGCGGCGGAAAAGGCTGCCGCCAAATTGGCTGAGCAGGGCCTGGATACCTATGTGGGCGGCGCCATTGCCTATTCGACCCTAGGCTGGTTTGCCGATCCGCTGACCACGCCCATGCTGCAACGCTCGGAGCCGGCGCTGGCGGAACTGCTGATCCACGAGCTGGCTCACCGGCGTCTGTATATCAAGAATGACACCCGCTTCAATGAATCCCTGGCCACCCTGGTGGGTCGCGAAGGCGCGGTGGATTTCTTTGCCGCCAGTGGCGAGCCGTTGCCGACGGATTTCTGGCAGCGCCGTGAGCAGGTCCGACAGGCCTTTATGGCCATCGTCACCGATACCCGTGAGGCCCTGAAACAGCTCTATACCGCTGAGCAGGATGAGACGCTGCTGGCCCGGGAAAAAGCCCGCATCCAGCAACAGGCCCGGGAGCGCTTCGCCCGGGAGCAACAAACCCTGCCGGCCCTGGCCGGTTACCGGGGCTTCTTTGACGGACCGTTGAACAATGCCCAGTTAAACGGTGTCAGTGACTACAATGATCATGTGCCGGCCTTTGCCCGCCTGCTGGAACAATGCCGGCGAGATTGGGGCTGTTTCTGGCAGCAGGTGGAAAACCTGGCCGAGCTGACGCCGGTACAACGCAATAACGCCCTGGAGGGCCTCGCATGGAACTGATCCGCACCCCGCAACCGGAACTGGCCGAACTGTTTGAGCATACCCTCAAGCGCAATGGCTTTGCGGTGGCGCGCCGTGAGGAGGGCAGTGAGCAGATCATCGATCTGCAGGACCCGGCGCAGTACAACCATGCCAAGGCTCTGCTGGAAGAGCTGATTACCGATCTCAAACACCAGCAGGGTCGCCAGCCGGTGGAGCCCCTCACCGGGCGGCCTCAGCCACTGATGTCCGGGGGATGGTTCGCCAGCCTGGGCTGGGTGACCCGCATCGTGTTGATTGTCAGCGTGCTGGTGTATCTGACGCCGTATCTGATGGGCGATGGCGTCTACCGGGCGCTGCTGTTCCCGGCAGCACTGGACGGGCTGGCCAGCCAGCCCTGGCGGCTTGTGACCCCCATGCTGCTACACTTTTCCCTGCTGCACCTGCTGTTCAACCTGCTCTGGTGGTCGGACCTGGGTCGCCTGATCGAGCGGTTCCAGTCCAGCGGGCAGTTGGTGCTGGTCACTCTGGTCACCGGTATTACCGCCAATGTGGCCCAGTTCTTCCATACCGGGCCCATGTTCGGTGGTCTGTCCGGGGTGGTCTACGGGTTGCTCGGTTACCTGTGGATCTATGGCAAGGTGAATCCCCAATCCGGTTACCCCCTGCGCCGAGAGATTGTCATCTTCATGCTGGCCTGGATGGTGATCTGCTTTGTGGGGCTGTCCAGTGTGGTGGCCAACGCTGCGCATCTGGCGGGGCTGGTCAGCGGCTGTCTGCTGGGGGCCGGTTTCGGGCTCTGGCGCCGGGCACAGGGGGCTGGCGCCGTTTGAGTTAGCCCGGTCGTACTGCTATAAAGACTCCCAAACAAATGGTCACAATAATGAAAGGATACCGGCGACCTATGCAGTGGCGCTTCCTACCCGGGTTTGTCCCCTCTCTCCTCGTTGCAGCGGTCGTTTCCTTGCAGGGCTGTTCCCTGGCCAGCATCGACGACAACCTGCCCTATGGCGTACTCAACAACAATGACCTTGAGCTGGTGGCTGAGGGCCTGCCCACCTATCTGTTGATGGTGGACGGCCTGATCGAAAACTGGCCTGACAGCGCTTCCATGCTGGCCAGCGGGGCGGATCTATACGGCGCCTACGCGGGACTGTTTGTGGAAGACCCGAAACGGGCCCGCAAGCTCAGCGACAAGGCCCTGGTCTATGCCTTCCGCTCCGCCTGTGCCCACGATAGCGATTACTGCAATCTGCGTGACCTGTCGGTTCCCGAGTTCGAGGAACTGCTGGAAGATGCGGACGAGGGCGATGTGCCCATGCTGTTCACCCTGGGCAGCGCCTGGGCCGGTTATATTCAGCAGAACACCAGCGACTGGAATGCGGTGGCCGAACTGGGCCGCGTGGAAGCTACCATGGAGCGTGTGGTGGTTCTGGATGAAGGTTATCAGTATGGCCAGGCGCATATGTACCTGGGTGTGCTGAGCAGCATCCTGCCCGCGTCCCTGGGTGGCAAGCCGGATCAGGCGAAGGCCCATTTCGAGCAGGCGATGACCCTGTCAGAGGGCAAGAACCTGTTGGCGCCGGTGCTGTTTGCGGAAAAATATGCCCGTTTGGTGTTTGATCGTGAACTGCATGATAGCCTGCTGGAAGATGTCCTTACCGCTGATCCGCAGGTGCACGGTCTGACCCTGCAGAATACCTATGCGCAGGAGCAGGCCGAAGCCCTGCTCGCCGACGCTGACGATTATTTCTAGGAGTTCTTATGCTGCGTCTTGCCACGATTCTGGTCGCACTGTTGCCGGTCTGGGCTTCGGCCGCCAACACCCTGAAAATTTCTACCCTGTACCCGGACGGCACCACGATCGTCACCGGCCTGAAAGAGGCGGGTAAGGAGATCGCCGAAAAGACCGAAGGCCGGGTGAAGCTGAAAGTGTACCCCGGCGGGGTGATGGGCGATGACCGGGCGGTACAGCGCAAGATCCGCATCGGTCAGCTCCACGGTCAGGTGGCCCAGGGCGGCGCTTTTGCCTCTGCCTACAAGGACAGCCAGATTCTCAACGTGCCGTTGGCGTTCAACAATTATGACGAAGTGGATGCGGTGCGCGCCGAGCTGGATCCGGTGATTCAGCAGGGCCTGGAAGGAGGCGGCTGGGTTAGCTTTGGTCTGATTGATGGTGGCTTCGCCTACGTGATGTCAGAAAACCCGGTGAAAAGCATCACCGATCTGCGCAACCAGAAGCTGTGGCTGCCGGCCAATGATGAAGGCTCCGCCAAGGCGGCCAAGGCATTTGAGTTGTCGCCCATCCTGCTCAATATCGGCTCGGTGCTGACCTCCCTGCAGACTGGCGCGGTCAATGCCTTTGCGGCTCCGCCGGTGGCGGCCCTGACGCTGCAGTGGTACTCGCGGGTGAACTACCTCACCGATATGCCGCTGCTGTATACCTTCGGCACCCTGGGTATCCATGAGAAATTCTTCAAGCGACTTAGCGCCGAGGATCAGCAGGTAGTGCGTCAGGTGCTGGAAAGCACCTTTGCCAAGCTGGATGCGGAAAGCCGCCAGGAAAACCTGAGTGCTTTCCAGGCGGTGAAACAGCAGGGCCTGGAAGTGGTTGAGCCCTCCCCGGAGCAGCTGGCCGAATGGCGCGACTATGCCAAGCGGGCCACCGCAGAGCTGGTGGAAGAGGGTGAAATTTCCCAGGAGATGCTGGACCGGCTTAACGCCATTCTGGCCCAGCAGCGCGAAGGGCAGTGATGGCAGCCTTGTTACACAGGCTCCACCGTACCCTTCACCAAATCGAGGACGGCCTGATCGTGGCCGTCCTTTTGTTTATGGTGCTGCTGGCGGTGGCGCAGATCGTACTGCGTAACTTCTTCGGCACCAGCCTGGTATGGATCGAGCCGCTGCTGCAGAACGCGGTGCTGTGGATCGGCCTGCTCGGCGCCATGATCGCTTCGCGCAATGATGAACATATCCGTATCGATGTGGCCTCGTCACTGCTGCCGGAAAAATACCACCCTTTCCTGACCACCGTTGTGGACTTGTTCACCGCCTTTATCTGTGTGCTGGTCGCCTGGTACAGCGTGGGCTTCGTCATCGAGGAATATGAATACGCCGGCACTGCTTTTTCCAAGGTGCCGAGCTGGGTGCTGCAGAGCATTATTCCGGTGGGTTTCTCGGTGATGGCAGTGCGTTACGTGGTGTTGTTTGTGTTGGGGTTGCTGGGTAAGCGGCCGAAGATGCAGGAGCCGGTGCCATGATACCCATTGCCATTGTCCTGCTGGTATTGCTGGCGCTGATGGGCGCCCCCCTGTTTGCGATTATTCTCGGCGCCGCGGCACTGGGCTTTTATACCCTGGGCATCGAAATGTCGGTGCTGCATATCGATATCTACCAGCTCAGCAATTCCGTGGTGCTGATGGCGCTGCCGTTGTTCACCTTTGCCGGTTTCCTGCTCAGCGAATCGAAAACTGCCGACCGCATGCTGCGCCTCAGCCAGGCGGCCTTTGGCTGGATGCCAGGCGGCATGGCCTTTGTGTCGCTGATTGCCTGTGCGTTCTTTACGGCTCTTACCGGTGGTTCCGGGGTCACCATTGTGGCGCTGGGCGCGCTGCTGTTGCCGGCGCTGGTAAAAGGCAATTACCCGGAAAAATTCAGCCTGGGTCTGGTGACGTCATCAGGGAGTCTGGGGCTACTGCTGGTGCCTTCCGTGCCGTTGTTGATCTACGGCATCATCGCCCAGCAGATGTCCCAGCAACTGGACATGCCGTCGGTGGAAATCGTCGATTTGTATCTGGCCGGCCTGGTGCCGGCGCTGCTGATGGTCGTGCTGATGTACGGCTATTGTGTGTGGGCGACGCGCGGCACCGAGGTGCCACGTCAGAGTTTCGATTTCCGTGAACTGGTGGATGCCCTCTGGGAAGCCCGCTGGGAGCTGCCGCTGCCGCTGGTGGTGCTGGGCGGTATATTCTCCGGCTTCCTGGTGATCAGTGAGGCGGCAGCGGTGACGGCACTTTATGTGCTGGTGGCGGAAGTGTTCCTGTATCGGGAAATTACCCTGCGCAAGCTGCCCGGCATCATGCGTGACTCCATGATCATGGTGGGGGGGATCCTGCTGATTCTGGCGGTGGCCCTGGCCTTTACCGATTACCTGGTTTACGCCGGGGTGCCGGAGAAGTTGTTTACCCTGATTCAGACCCACGTGGAGAGCAAGATCACCTTCCTGATCCTGCTCAACATCCTGCTGCTGTTGCTGGGGGCGGTGCTGGATATCTTTGCGGCGCTGGTGATCATGGTGCCGCTGATTCTGCCGGTGGCACTGCGCTACGGCATCGACCCGGTGCACCTGGGTATTATCTTCGTGGCCAACATGCAGATCGGCTATATCACCCCGCCGGTGGGTATGAACCTGTTCATCGCCAGCTACCGGTTCAAGAAGAAAGTCACCGAGCTGTTCGCGGCCACGCTTCCCTTCATGATGGTGCTGATCATCGCCTTGCTGATGATTACCTATATCCCGCAGCTCAGCCTCTGGCTGGTGCGGTAAAAGGCAGTGAATAGTTAACAGTGAATAGTTAATAGCTGCGCGGTCAGCGGTTGTTGATTGCTGTAATCGAGGAGGCCGCGTCCATTATCTGGACGCGGCCTCTTGCGTTTCAGCTGGTTGGTGAAGGGAAGAAACGTTATTTGCGTAGGGTTTTTACCTGAATGCTTTTGCCTTGCCCTTTCTGGATCTGGAACCACTTGGGGTAGGCGCGGATCATGTCGCTGAGTTTCTTGTGGCCGAACAGGCGGGTATCAAAATCGGGTTTTCGCTTGCTCAGGTGCTGGCCCACGGTGCCCAGGTTGGCCCAGTCGTCTTCGTCGGAAATATCATCAATCACATTGGCAATCAGCTGCAGCGGTGGCGGTTCCTTGCTTACCGGTTCGCTGGGAGCAGGCTCATCGGCTTTGCCGGTGGTGTCTTGCGGGGTGTGGTCCGAGCGCAGTACTTCGGTATAGATAAACTTGTCACAGGCAGCCACAAAGGGGCCCGGAGTCTTGCGTTCCCCGAAACCGTAAACGGTCTGCCCTTCCTCGCGCAATCTGGCCGCCAGACGGGTGAAATCGCTGTCGCTGGATACCAGGCAGAACCCGGACAGTTGTTTCGTATACAGCAGATCCATGGCATCGATGATCATGCTGCAGTCCGTGGCGTTCTTGCCCTGGGTGTAGGCGAATTGCTGGATCGGTTGTACGGAGTGCTTCAGCAGCACGTTTTTCCAGCCGCCCAGATTGGGCTTGGTCCAGTCGCCGTAGATACGCTTGACACTGGCTGTGCCGAATTTGGCAATTTCCTCGAACAGACCATCGACGATTTTCGGCGGCGTATTGTCTGCGTCGATAAGCACCGCCAGCGAGGTGCTGCTGATAACGGAAGAGTCCGTGTCACTGTTGCTGCCTGCCATGATGCATTCCTTTTGCGTGGGATACCGCCAACATAACGGATTCGGTGGGGAGTGGACAGGCGCGGATGGGGCGGCTGTAGGAGCGGCGCTTGAGCCGCGAACCGAGCGTCGCGAGGCTGCAGAGATGTCTGCGTCTCGTGACCTTTCTGGATAGACGGGACTTGAACTGAATCGCCTGATCGCCCGCTGGGCGATTCCTCCCCTTGAAGGGGAGGTTCGCGGCTCAAGCGCCGCTCCTACAGCGGCTTCGTCGATCAGCTTTCCATTTCCTTCACCGATTTTTTGTACACGAAATTGGCCATGGCACGCAAAGGCATGGTGCGGATCCAGATGCTTTGCAGGGTCACGGACAGGCCGGGCAGGGCGTAGCGCTTGCCCTTGTTGAGGGCCTGGTAGCCAGCTTTTGCCACCGCTTCCGGGGTGGCGATTTGTGCGGAGACGAATTCTCTGATGCCGCTGGACGATTTATGGTTGCTCTCGGCGGTATCCAGAAAGGCGGTTTTGGTAGTGCTGGGGCAGAAGCAGGTGACCTGCACGCCATGGGGTTTCAGCTCTTCCTGCAGGGAGGCACTCAGGTTGATCACGAAGGCCTTGCTGGCGCTGTAGGCGGCGAAGAAGGGCATGGGGCAGAAGCCGGCCAGAGAGCCGATGTTCATGATCTTGCCTTCACCGCGGGCTTTCATGCGTGCGCCCACCAGCATGCATAGCTTGCTGAGCAGGATGTTGTTGAGGGTGAGCATGCGCTCCAGTGTCTGGCTGTCCTGTTCCACGTGCTCGCCCATCATGCCGAAGCCCACGTTATTGACCAGCACGTCCAGTTCCAGGTTTTGCTGGTCCAGCCACTGCATGATCTGTTCGGCGGCACCGGGTTGGGAAAGGTCCATCTGCACAGCATGGTAATCCACCCCGGCACGCTGCGCCTTCAGGTCGTTGCCAAGCGCATCCAGCTCGTCCTGCAACAGACTGAACACCACGATGCGATAGCCATCTGCGTTGAAAAGTTTGCAGAACTCCCGGCCAATGCCGCCGGCGCCGCCGGTAATCAGAACGGTTTTTGTCATTGTGGTTCTCCTGTCAGGCGTTGCCGGGTTTGTCGTCGGGGCCAAGCTGGAACGGGCGAATAATCATGCTGCCGGAATGCGCGCGGTGATACTGCTCGCGGGCCTTCCAGGCCTTGCCGTAGCGGTAGAAGGGAATGGTCGGGTAGAGGTGATGGATCAGGTGATAGTTCTGATACATCAATACCGGCGTCAGCAGCCATTCCTTGCCCATGCGCATCAGCGCGGTGGTGTGCGGGTCCACGTCCTGGCGGCCAGTGTGCGGGTAGTGGGGCAATACCATGAACACCAGGCACATCAGGTAGAAGGAAAAATAGGACGGGATCAGCCACAGCATCATGGCCTCGTAGGGCTTCCACAGAAACAGGGCGGTGAGCGCCACGCCGGCCACGGCCAGTTCCCGCCAGATCTCCACGGGTTTCACATTGGGCAGCACCTGCGGATTGCGCAGGTAGTTGATCAGGTAGATGAAAGGCCAGAAGCCCCACAGGGGCATGGTCCACAGGCTGCTGGCCATCCAGTGATCCGGGTCTTTCTGCGGATCGTTGGCAAAGCGGTGATGGCGCATGTGCATCAGCCGGAACATCTTGCCCTTACCGAACGGTACCGCCACAAAGGTGGCAATGGCGAGGATCAGGTCGTTGTGCTCCGGTTTGCGGGCGGCACAGCGGTGGATGGCTTCATGGGCTGGCGTAAACATCGCGTAGCCGGCGATGCTGTTGATGATCAGCCCTACCCAGGCGGGCCAGAGTCCACTGAGCACCATCACCCAGCTGAGAATATTGGCGCCGTGGGAGACGATCATGATGGCAGCGGTAGGCCAGGCAAGGGTGGGGGATACCTTTAGCCGGGCCAGGGTTTTAAGTTCGTCTTGATGCGCGGCGGTTGTCGTTGTCATGGGCGCTCTCCTGCAAGGTCCAAACAGAGTGTTTACCTTTTGGCAAGAGAAGATAAGAGCGGAAAATGCCAAGCGGGGGATAAAAAATGACAATGACTGGATTGATAAAAACGGGCGACAACAGCCGCCCGAAAAGGGGAGCATCAGGCAGGGTTTTGTTTCTGGTCGGTGTCCGGGCCTAGGCCAAAGGGGCTGATGATCATGCTGCCGGAATGCGCGCGGTGATATTGCTCGCGGGCTTTCCAGACTTTGCCGTAGCGGTAGAAGGGGACGGTGGGATACAGGTGATGCACCAGATGATAGTTCTGGTACATCAGTAGCGGGGTTAGCAGCCACTCCTTGCCCATGCGCATCAGCGCGGTGGTGTTTGGATCTTCGTCCTGGCGACCGGTATGCGGGTAGTGTGGCAGCACCATGAATACCAGGCACATCAGGAAGAAAGCGAAGTAGGTAGGGATCAGCCACAGGGTCAGCATGTAGAAAGGCGACAAGGTGAGTAGAACCGCAAAGATTGCACCGGCCAGGGCCACTTCTCGCAGCACTTCCGCCACCGTTACATTGGGCAACAGCGATGGGTTGCGCAGGAACTTGTAGAGATACACATAAGGCCAGAATCCCCACAGAGGCATGGTCCACAGGCTGCTGGCCATCCAGTGGTCCGGGTCATTTTCCGGATCATTGGCAAACCGGTGGTGGCGCATGTGGAGGAGCCGGAAAAGCTTGCCCTTGCCAAACGGCACTGCCACAAAGGTCGCGGCGGCCAGCAGGAAATCGTTGGTTTCAGATTTGCGGGCCGCTGCCCGATGAATGGCTTCGTGGGCTGGAGTGAACAGGGCATAACCGGCAATGCTGTTTACCACTATGCCCAGCCAGAGTGGCCAGATGCCGGTAAGAACCATAGCCCAGGTGAGGGCAATGGCAGCCAGAGAACCAATAAGAATGGCCATGGTTGGCCAGGCCAGTGGTGGTGACACCTTCAGCCGAGCCAGTTCATTGTTGTTATCTGCGTTTTGCATTGCGGCAATCTCCCGTGGTGCTTTCTATCAGTGTTACCGGAATCGTATCGACCGGTAAGCGCGGATGCTGACAACAGGGGGACGAAAAGTGACAGGGGCAAGGCGCAAGCTTCAAGCTGCAACGCGGGAGGGGGTGTGGG
>OJIS01000101.1_pt1 | contig 33382 bp, 19 predicted proteins | sample 1595671 | NCBI WGS metagenome assembly OJIS01 (sample SAMN05416814, study PRJEB24817) | seawater metagenome | isolation source: Sea water | place: Canada:Atlantic | collected 2013-07 | reverse complement strand
CTACACAGAGTAGATCGTCGGCAGCGTCAGATGTGTATAAGAGACAGCTTCCATCCGGATTGATTTTGATGAGGTGGGTGACGGGGACAGGTATTCCGCCGGCGGTGATTCCGTCGAAATATCCAACAAAGTGGTAGAGCATCCCGCCGTCCGGGAGATTGGAGGGAATGGGAAAGGCTCCGATGATTTCCGGGGCAAACTGAAAGGAGCTACTGGAGGTGACCTCGCCTGCGAGGTCGGTCACATAGGAGATGAGAGTGAGCTGCTTGGGAAAGTCGGACGTGTTGCTGACGGAGGTGAGGTAGGCATTACGATCGGGGAGAAAGCGGCGAACAAAGAACTGGGGGTTGAAGCGTGTCGACGTTGCAAAACCAGGGGAAGAGTAGCGTTTGTGGAAGACGGTGTTGCCGGATTGGTCGAAGACAACGGAGTCGAGACTCTGTCCGCGGTCGATGGTGGCACCGATGCGGGTGTCATCAAAGAACTCGACGGCGTGCGGCTCACCGACGCTGGTTTCGAAGCGTTTGGCAAAAATGGTGGCGTTGTCGCTTCCGCGGAAAAGGCCGAGGCGGAAGGCATTGGCCGTGGGAGCTTCGTTGTAGGCGGCGAAGAGAAGATCCGGGGCAGTACCGAGCGGGACGAGGTTGAGACCACTGGCAGCACCTCCGGGTTCCAGGGCGATGTTCCAGAGGTTTTGGCCCGAGTGGTCGAAGCGGGAGAGGTATTGGATTTCGGCCGGAGTGGCGGGATCGTTTGGATTGGGGCGGGAGGCGAATCCATTGAGGGCGTATCCGGAGTTATCGGGGCGCAGGGGGGCAAGGAATCCGAGTTCAAAGGGTGGCGTGGAAGCGTCGGCGACTTTAAAAGAGTGGCTCCACCTTGTTTGTGCCGCGAGTGGCTGGCTTGCCACCGCGATCACGAGAGTGAGAGCTTGGAGAAAATGTTTCACGATTGGATTAAGTTGGAAATTTTAAGACGGGATCGAGTCCTTGGTTGACCGCCGTTGTGGACAGTTCATTGGGGAATGAAAGCCGCAAGATGAAATTTGAATGAGGTGTTTTTAAAAAGATAGCTTTCTGGAAGGAGTCTCTGCTTGAGACCCGCTTGTCTCAATGAGACCCTTTTTTATGAGTCGATTCTCCCTTCCTATTGGCCTCTTTGCCGGACTGCTCTTCCTGGCTCCAGCCAGTTCTTTCTCCTCGGAAGAACGGCGGCCGAATCTCGTCATCTTTTTGGCCGATGACCAGGGTTGGGGCGATTTGAGCGTCCACGGAAACACAAACCTGGCGACCCCGAATATCGATTCGTTGGCGAGAGATGGAGCGATGCTCGAGAATTTCTACGTGTGCGCGGTGTGCGCTCCGACCCGGGCCGAGTTCCTGACGGGGCGCTATCATTTCCGCACGGGAGTGAGTGGCGTGAGTGAGGGAACGGGCCGACTGAATCCAGACGAAACCACCTTGCCCGACCTGTTTCAGGCGGGAGGCTATGCCACCGGAGCCTTCGGGAAATGGCACAACGGCACGCAAGCGCCCTATCATCCACTCGACCGCGGGTTTGATGAATTCTACGGTTTCACCTCAGGGCATTGGGGGCATTACTTCAGCCCGCCCTTGGATCACAACCGGAAGCAGGTGAAGGGAAAGGGATATCTCACGGACGATCTCACCGATCATGCCCTCCGCTTTATCGAGGAACACCACGAAAGCCCCTTCCTCTGCTACGTGCCCTTCAACACGCCGCACTCGCCCTTTTACGTCGATGACAATTTCTATGAGAAGTTCGACGGTCTCGATCCGGCGATGCGAAATCGTGACCCGAAAAAGGAAGACTTTCCCGCAACCCGGGCCGCCCTTGCGATGTGTGAGAATATCGATTGGAACGTCGGTCGCATCCTCAAAAAACTGGATACCCTCGGACTGCGGGAGGAAACCATCGTGGTCTACTTCTCTGACAACGGGCCCAACAGCTTCCGCTGGAATGGCGGAATGAAGGGCAAGAAGGGGAGCACTGATGAAGGGGGGCTGCGTTCCCCCTTTCTGATTCGTTGGCCCGGTCACATCCCCGCCGGCCGGACGATTGCCGAAGTTGCCGGTGCCATCGATTTGCTCCCAACCCTGACCGAGCTGGCCCGGGTGCCCGCCAAAACGGCGAAACCGGTCGAAGGACGGAGTTTCGCAGGCCTGCTGCAGGGAGATCCCAACGTCGAATGGCCTGATCGCCAACTCTTCAGTGTCTGGGGGAAAAAGCGCACGACCGTTCGCACCACGAGATATCGCATGGATGAGAGAGGCGCGCTCTTCGACATTTACAAGGATCGGGGGCAGCGTGATAATGTTGCCGGCAAACATCCTGCCATCGCCGCAGAACTTCGCAACGCCTTGGCCGCCTATCGCCTCGAAGCCGACAAACACTTCGCCGCCAATGCCGATCGGCCGTTTACCGTCGGATATGCGGAATCGACGACGCTGCCCGCTCGGGATGGAATCCCTCACGGCACCATTCAGCGGAGCTCAAAGGCCCCGAACAATTCCTTCTTCACAAACTGGACACACCCGGACGACTCGATCACCTGGGACATCAAGGTCGGCAGGGCAGGGGAGTATCGGGCGACCGTCTACTACACTTGTCCTGCGCCAAACGTCGGCGCCGGGATCCGCCTCGCGTGGGGCCACGCGACGACCGAAACCACCGTCACGGAGGCCTTCGATCCGCCCCTCTGGGACAAATCAAAAGAACGCGTCGCCAAATCGCACTACTTGGTGAAGGATTTCAAGCCCCTCGATCTTGGTGTTCTCACCCTGAAGACAGGGCGGGATCATCTTACTCTCACTGCACCGAACTTGGTCGGGGAGCGGGGAATCGACGTCTACTCTCTTGTTCTCGAACGGGTTGACAAGAAAGCCGAAACCGACCGCGAATAGCCTCTCTTCTTACCATCGCCAAAATCCGTCAAATGACCTCTCTGAGGGAATCATGCCTCCCTCGCTGGACAAATCTTTTTCGTTTCTCTAGTTTCGACGAATGAAGCTTCTGCTCCTTCTTTTACTTCCTCTTGTCGCGATCACCCACGCGAAGAAACCCAACATCGTTTTTTTCTTCACCGACGACCACGCGCCCCACGCCATCGGGGCCTACAACGGCTGGCTCAAATCCGTCAACCCCACCCCGGAAATCGACAAGCTCGCCGCCGACGGCATGCTCTTTGAGAACTCCTTCTGCACCAACTCGATCTGCGGGCCGTCCCGCGCCGTCATCATGAGTGGCAAACACAGCCACATCAATGGCTTCATGAACAACGGGAACAGCTTCGATTGGAACCAACAAATCTTCCCTAAAATTCTCCGCGCCGCCGGCTATCACACCGCTCTCTACGGGAAATCCCACCTCAAAGGGAAGCCCCAGGGATTCGATTCGTGGGCCGTCCTTCCAGGACAAGGCGACTACTACAACCCCGCCATGATCACCCCCGAAGGCCGCAAGGTTGTCCCGGGATACTGCACCGATATTGTCACCGACATGGCCATTGAGTTCGTCAAGGAATCAAAAGCCCTCGGCAAGCCCTTCATGCTCATGTGCCAGCACAAGGCTCCGCACCGGACCTGGATGCCCGCTTTGCGACACCTGCATCTTTACGACGATATCGAAATTCCCGAGCCCACCACCCTTTTCGACCAATACGAAGGCCGCATTCCCGCGCAGCATCAGGAGATGGAAATCGAGCGCCACATGTATCTCGACCACGACCTCTTCACCGACCTGACCCCCGACCTCGAAGTTCCCAAACAACGCCGCCCCAGCGAAGATCGCTCCGCTTACGTGAACATGAAGCGCATGACTCCGGAGCAACTCAAGGTCTGGCGCGCGGCCTATGGTCCCAAGGACAAAGCCTTCCGCGAGGCCAAGCTCACCGGCCGCGACCTCGTTCGCTGGAAGTTCCAGCGCTACGCCAAGAACTACCTCCGCAGCATTAAAGGCGTCGATGAAAACCTTGCCCGCCTCCGCAAAACCCTTGAAGACGAGGGTCTTGCTGACAACACCATCTTCGTTTACTCCTCTGATCAGGGTTTCTATATCGGCGACCATGGCTGGTACGACAAACGCTGGATGTACGAGGAATCTTTAAAGATGCCTCTCATTGTCTCCTGGCCCGGAGTCATCAAGCCCGGATCACGCAACACCGACCTCGTCCAAAATCTCGACTACGCGCAGACCTTCCTCGAGATGGCCGGAGCAAAAATCCCCGAAGATATGCAGGGCCAATCGCTCGTTCCACTCATGAAGGGAACCAAGCCAGCTGACTGGAGAAAGTCCATCTACTACCATTACTACGAGTATCCCTCCTACCATCAGGTTCCCCGCCACAATGGTATTCGGACCGATCGGTATAAACTCATCAACTTCTATGAATTTGGCGAATGGGAATTCTACGACCTCAAAACGGACCCCGATGAGTTGAAAAACCTCTACGGGAACCCGGAGAAGAAGGAACTGATTGGAGACATCCGCAAGCAACTCCTCGAACTGCAAAAAGGCTACGGCGATGATACCGTTCTCCCGACGAAGCCCAAGGAGTGGCAAACCAAAATGCGCAACACCACGAGCGTGAAAACAAAGGCGGTATTTCCTCCCCGGACGAAGTAAGCTTGCCAGAATTTCGCTTTTTGAGTGGGAGGCTTGGGGGCGCTGTTTCGGAGATTGGGAGGTGAGAGAGGGCTGAGTGAGTAGGCCAGGGAGCACTGGAATACTCCGGCCCTAAAACGCCGGAATATGAATTCCGCCTTTGCCGAGGCCCATGCAGTCGTGATACACATAGGTTCGGTCTTGGCATCATTGGTGCTTGACCATTTATCCACAAGCCACCGTTCCACACATGAAACTCAATCTAACTTTGACCACAGTCGGCCTCCTTTTTACAGGAGTGACGGCACAAGCCGACATTATCACCTTCAAGCTCGATGGGAACGGAGGTGGGGGTTTGCTCTCCACCAACGTCAACGGAACCGTCAATGGCATCCCGGGAACCGGCGGTATCGGACCAGGCGGGATCACCCTCGACACCGACACCAATGAGATCTCCATCGATATTCGCTGGGGATCGGGTAACGGCTTTACCGACCTCAGCAGCACGGTCACCAATCTGCACCTCCATGGCTCCACGGCGAATGCGGCTCCCGGCGGATTCACCGACAATGCGGGCGTTCTGGGAGGTCTTCCAGGCTTCGGCACCAGCCCCAGCGACGGATCCTTTATCGGAATACTCAGTCTGACCCAGGGGGCAGCCGACGACGTCCTGGCCGGACGCAGCTATATCAATGTGCACACCAGCACCAATGGCGGAGGTGAAATTCGGGGACATCTGGTGGCCCTTCCGCAGACCGTAACCCTGCTATCGGAAGATTTTTCCGATGGCGACGGAGGGTTTACTGTCACCAACGAAAACGATCACACGGATCCGTGGGCCCACGATGCGGTAGCCGGCACCTGGTCGACAGATGGATCGGAAAATGGATTGGCCAACGAGCATACCAGATTGACCAGTCCGGAGCTTACCGTCGAGGCGGATGGGGGATACGTTCTGAGCTTTGATCATCGCTACGATATTGAGGGTGGCGATTGGGATGGAGGCGGGGTGTTTATCAGCGTCAATGGAGGATCTTTTCGGTATGTCGAAGGTGACGAGTTCACCGGGAACGGCTACAACACCGGTAGCCTCATCGGGGCGCACGCCCTCGGCGGATTGATTGGATTTGGCGGAATCTCTCCCGGGCATCCGGCGGGAACCTACATCACGAGCACGGCCGGCCCGTTTTCATTGGGTGCCGGTGACACCGTCCAGTTCCAGTTCCTGATGGCCAATGACCAGGGCGCGGTGGGAACGATGACCCCAAACTGGGAGCTGGACTCCATCACCATCACTTCGCTCGCAGACCTTGATGGCGACGGCATGCCGGATTCTTATGAAGAGGCCAATGGCCTCGATAAGGAAATGGATGATGCGGCGGGTGACCTTGATAGCGACATGGTAAGTAACCTCGACGAGTTTCTAAATGGGACGGATCCCCAGGACGAGGATTCGGATGACGATACCCTGGGCGACGGAGTGGAGACCAATACCGGAACCTATGTCAGTAGCACCGATACCGGAACCGACCCGCTGAATTCAGACTCCGACGGCGATGGGCTCGAAGACAGTGTCGAGGACAATTCCATGACCTTCGTCAATGCGGCTTCGCCCGGAACCAATCCCAATCTCGCCGACACCGACGCCGATGGATTCAGCGACAGTGTCGAGATTGACCTGGGCACCAACCCGACGAACGGAGCCGATTTTCCACCGCTTCCTCCCGTCATCGGATACTGGTCATTCGATGACGAAGTCACGCCCACTGCAGATTTGTCGACCAACCTCAACCATGGCACGGTCAATGGTGGGGCGGTGTTTGTGGATGGACACACCGGGGAGCCGGGAGACTTCGCCATTGAGTTTGATGGACTTGATGACTCGGTGACCACCGCGGCGTCGCTGCTCAATGGACTTGCCGAATTTACGATGTCGGGCTGGGTCAAAATGGACGATCCACAATTGGGAAACCGAACGGGGTTGTGGGGTCAGAATGATACCATCGAGTTCGGGATGATCAATCCCAGCCAAATTGAATACTGGTCGGCCCAGGGTGGCGTGATGCAAGCGGGTGGTGTCGTGTTCGGACCCACAACCGAAGACTGGGTCCACATTTTGGTGACGAACAGTGCCACCGAGCGCAAACTTTACCTTGATGGTGTGGAATCCGGTTCGGGCGCTTCCGGGGGTGCCCCCTCTTCCGCGTTTTTCTTCAACATCGGTGGAGGCGGAATCCAGGACGCCACGGGAAACTTCTTCCTGGGTCAAATTGATGACGTCGCGGTGTGGGATACCGTTCTTTCGGCTCAACAAATTGCAGACCTCGCGAGCGGGGAGCTCACCCCCATTGGCCCTGCCGCCCCACCCATTCCATTCCAGATCACCGACATCACGGTCAACACCGCTCTTGGTGAGGTCAACCTGAAATGGAATTCGCGGCCGAACCGGGAGTATTCCCTATTTTCTTCGAACAATCTGTTTGATTGGATCGAACTTCAGGACGGTATTCAGAGCCAAGGCGCTACCACGCAGTATACCCAGTCATTTGATATCGCTGGCAACCCCGGACAGTATTTCAGAGTCGAGGAATTTTAGGGGCACCTCTGCTCTCTGATGACTGGGTAATGGCAACTTGGATTCCGTAGAGGGAACCATTCGGCAGGCCAGCCTTGTCAATCTCCAGGGAACCGGTGTTATTTTTCGAGCCTACGTAAAGATACACCTGCCCGGGATTTTCTTTTGAGGTGGAGCGATTGACGATGCCGTTAAGGGGATGGGAGAGGGGGCGGGCGCCGGTAATCGTCGGACAGCGGCATTCCGCCCTGCCTCCTATTTTCTGGGTTTCCTGCCGAGTGGATCGAGGACCCCCTGTCCAATCCGGTGACACGGGGGGCGAGACAGGAGTGGACGGGTGAGACCGGTCAGATAGGGTCATCCCCATGGCAAATCTCGAATTTCACCTTAACGGAAAACGCGTAATTGTTGAAGAAGGCTCGGCGGAGCTGGGATTCAATCTGCTTCAGTTTTTACGGCAGACCGGATGGGCCGGAACCAAGGAGGTATGCTCCGAAGGGGGGTGTGGCGCCTGCACCGTCATCCTCAGTCACTGGGATGAAGGGAAGAGGCGAGCGATTCACCGATCGAGTGCCAGCTGTCTCATTCCGTTGGCCTCGGTTCACCGGAAAAACATCACGACCGTCGAAGGTCTTTCGAAGCTGACGGAAAACGAAAGCCATCCCATCTGTGAGGCATTCAGGGAACTGGGAGCCACCCAGTGTGGCTTCTGCACACCGGGTTTTATCATGACCCTCGAAGCCCGGCTGAACACGGAAGAGGAGCTTTCCAAAAAGGATCTCGAACGGCTCTATGATGGCAACCTTTGCCGCTGCACGGGCTATCGGCCCATCCTCGATGCCGCGTCGGTTTTCTGCAAAGATCCGCTGGAAGGAGAGACCCGCGTCACCAAGTGGCGGGAAGATTACCAGCGGACCAAAAGGTTCGACGAGATCTTTCCCGATGAATACAAGGAACCCGCTCAAAGCCATGAAATCAGGGGACGGAGAACCAGCTGGCACTTGCCGGTGGGAAAGGACGAGGCCATGCAGTCGGGAATCCAGTATGTTTCGGGAAACACCGACGTGGGCTATCTCGAGAAGTATGCGTTTCAACATCCGGACAGAAAAACGCTCCTTGAAGGTGTTTCCGAACTGAAGGGAATCTCCGACAAGGGCGATCGCGTGGTTCTCGGTGCCGGAGTCACCATCGAAGAGGTGTATGATGCCTTCCGCGAGAGTCCGGATTCCGCGCTCAGGGCGCTCTCCAATCAATGCCGTTATTTTGCCAACACCCAGATCCGTAACCATGCCACCATCGGCGGAGGAATCATCAGCTTCAATGCCTACGGGGATCTGGTGCCCGTGTGGATCGCGGCCCGGGCAGTTCTGAACTTCAGCACGCCCGATGGAGAAGAAGAGCTGGAGATCACCGGTCCCGGTTTTGCCCTGCCGCAAAACTCACTCCTCGTTTCGGTGACGGTTCCCAAAGATTCGGGGAACTCCCATGTGGAAAGCTACAAGTATGCCCGCCATCGGACAGACTCCATCACCTATCTGAGCGGCGCTTTGTCCGCCAGGTTTGATCCGGAGAAGAAGACTTTTCATGATTTTATTCTCAGCTATTCCGGAATTGGACCTTCCGGTTTCCGGGCGGTTGAAACCGAGAAGTTTCTCGAAGGCAGCCATCTGGCCAAGAGCCATCTCAAGGATGCGATTTCCGTCTTAAAGTCAGAAATCGAGGCTGGAATCGACAACCCGCTTCCCGAACGGGTCCACGCCTATCAGGTGCGCATGTCCATAGCCATCCTGAGGCGTTTTCAGTCCGCCCTCAGGGCGCGGTTTCTCAAAGAAGGCGGTAGCTTCGCTGCTGAAACCAATCCCGATGAAGGGGAACTCATCTCCCGATACCCGGCTGTCGCCCACCGGGCCCAGGGGAGCTTTTCGGAACGCACTGACGGGATTCTCGGGAAGGCCATTCCCCACCAGAACGCAAATCTTCAGACCACCGGTGCCGCCCGTTACAGTGTCGATCATGAAATTCCGAACTGTCTTTACGGAACCATCATCCCCTCGCCGACGGCACGGGGAAGGCTCCTGTCCATCGATGCTTCCGAAGCCCTGGAAAACCCCGACGTGGAGGGTGTTTACACTGCAAAGGATATCCCGGGAAAGAACCTGTTCGGATTCCGGGTTGAAGACGAAGAGGTCCTCGCCAGCGAGCGGGTCCATTACGTCGGCCAACCCGTGGCCATCCTTGTGGCAAAATCCCTCGCCGCCGCCAAAGAAGCCAAACAGCTTGTGAAGGTGGTTGTGGAGGAGGAGAAACCTCTGATCACCATCCACGATGCCCTCGAAGCAAAATCCTTCCATGGAAACCCCGAGGGTTATCTTGTGAAACAGGGAGATCTTGAGCAGGGATTTTCCGATAGTGAAAGGGTGGTGGAAGGAGAGCTGAGCCTTTGCGGCCAGTATGCCTTCTATCTCGAACCGCAGTCTGCCCTCGCGATCCCAAAGGACGAAGGATTGCTGATCTACAGTTCCACTCAGAGTCCTTCCAATGTGGTGGATCACGTGTCGTCACTTCTCGATCTGAAACAAAACCATATCGATGTCCGCGTCGGGCGTCTCGGAGGCGGATTTGGTGGGAAACAACTGCGCGCCGGACCCATCGCTGCCATCGCCGCCCTCGGCGCTCGTCTTTCGGGATCGCCGGTGAAACTCACCCTCGAGCGCAAAGAGGACATGGCCTTCTGTCCCGGAAGAGGTTATTCCCATGCGAAGTATAAAGCGGGTTTTCTCCCCGACGGGAAGATCAATGCGCTGGAGGTGGATTTCCATCTGAGTGGCGGTTTTTCAAACGACTACAGCGCCGATATTACCGAAACGGCAACTCTCCTCATGGACAGTTGCTATCACATTGAAAATGTCCGCGTTCACGGGCGATGCCTGAAAACCAATGTGGGATCGAACACTTCGACGCGCGGGTTTGGCAAACCCCAGGCTTCGGCGGTGGTGGAAACGGTCATGGATCACGGAGCCAGTGTTCTGGAATTGGATGCCAATCTTTTGAGACGAAGAAATCTCTACCGGAAGGGCGATCACACCATCACCAAAACCGAGATCAGGGATGATATCATGGCAAAGTGCTGGGATCGCGTGGTGGAAAAGGCCGATTACGAAAAACTCAAGCTGGAGATAGACGAATACAACCACTCGCACACCTACACGAAGAGGGGCATCGCCATCGTAGGCTCCAAGGGCAACATGGGATTCATCCAGACGGATGACATCAACCGGGGGCTTGCGCTCATTCACGTTCATCGTGACGCCACGGTGAGTGTCACTCATAGCGGCATCGAGATGGGCCAGGGAATCAACACGCGCATGGCCCAGGTGGCAGCCGATACCCTCGGCATTTCCCTGGAGAATGTGGAGGTCACCGACACCCAGAGCGATCTTATCCCCAACACTCCGCCAACCAGCATGGTGTCCACGGATCTGTGCGGAGAAGCCATCCTCAGGGCCTGCGCAAACCTGAAAGACACCCTGGGAAGCTACGAGGGAAATTTTGAAGAGAAGGTGGCGGCGGCCTATCTCGAGGGGAAATCCCTCACCGAAACCGGGGTGTACAATGCCCCCCGTCTCGTCTACGACTATGAAAAACAGCAGGGAGATATTTCCTATTTTTTCGTTTGGGGAGCTGCCGTTTCCGTCGTTGAGATTGATGTGCTTTCCGGGCACTACCGGATCATCAAGTGCAACATTGTTCAGGACTGTGGGAAAAGTCTCAATCCCCTTCTGGATATCGGTCAGGCAGAAGGTGGGTTTCTCTTTGGGGTCGGCTACTACATGACAGAAGAGATGATCTATACCGGGAAGGGCGAGCTCGTTTCAAACAATGTCTCCAGCTACAAGATCCCGGGCCCCGGTGACATCCCGCTTGACTGGGACATCGAGTTACTCAATCACGACCCGGGCCACTCCGGTCTTCACAATTCCAAGGGCATCGGCGAGAGCAACGTGCAGCTCGGGCTCAGTGTGTATTTCGCCACCAAGGAAGCCGTTCGGGCGGCCCGGCTTGAGCACGGTCTGAGTGGCGAATTTCCGATGGATTTCCCGGCCAGTGTTGACCGGGTTGGCGCCGTGCTTCCGGGCATGGAAAGCATGATCTGAAAATTTCTCGACTCGCGCGAGCCGAATGCCGGCACACCCAACAGGAGCGGCGATTGCTCGTTTCGTAACACACTTGGGGCTCTTGAAGTTAGGTCATTAACTCGGCCAAGGGGCCGCGTTGGAGGCTCTTGGCAAGATTGACGTCGAGACGCCCGAACTGATCCCGGGGCTTGCCCACTGCGTGCATCAAGGTGTTGTAGAGATTAGCGATGGTGCGGTGACCTTCGGCTCCATAACCGGGGTATTGGAGATAGCGCCCGCCAGATCCCGCCAGTCCGCCTAACAGGATAAAGGGCCATTCCAGGCAACTCCCGTGGTGCTTCTCGGCGGCATCACTGAGGTAGACGATGAGGGTATTGTCCAACATCGTGCCGTCTCCTTCAGGGACAGCTTTGAGTTTGGCCGCCACGCGAGCGATCTGGTCGAGGTGAAAGGTGCGGATGCGGCGGCGGGCTTCGACCGACGTCATCCCGTTGACCGACTCCGCGTGTCCCAGGCCGTGAACGTGCTTGGAAATCCCGAGGCCACGATAGGTTACGTCCAGAGTGTCGGCGCGGACGGTCACGACGTTTGAGATGCCCGAGATGAGCGCGGCCCCTGCCATGTCAAAGTGGGCTTCCAGGCGATCGGTCTCCACCTCCGAAGTGTATTTGTCGGAGACCTCGGGGGTATGCTTTCGAATCCTGGCTTCCATGCCCTTCAACCGTCGACTGCGATCCTGGAGGCCCTCGAATGCTCCCAGGTAATGATCCAGTTTTTCCCGATCCTCGTTTCCAATCGCGCCCTGGACGCGCTTGATATCGCCCACCATGTGGTCAAGCAACATCGCTTGCACTTCCTGTTCCGCCGCCGCGTCTTTCCCCGTGGCCGCCACGCCGAAGAGACTCTGAAAGGCGATGGCGGGATTTGCCTGATAGGGGAGAGGCCGGTCGATATCGAGCGCGGAGATGCCGGGGTAGACGACGGAGTCTTTGACTCCCGAAAGAACCTTGCCTCCAAGGGTTAAGCCAATGTGAGGAAAGATTGCCGGAAGGGCGCGGGCCAGCAGACCATCAATGGTTGCGGAGACGGGGCGTCCCGGGTTGCCTTCATCACCGGTGTGATAGCAGCCCAGAGCGCCATACCAGGCCGAGTGACCCCCGCGGCACATCTTGCCGGAGAGTCCTTGTAAGATCGTCAATTGATCTTTGAAGGGTTTTAGGGCGCGGAGCGAACCCGGGAGTTCATAGCTCGCGAGCGGCAGATCGAGCAACTTGTCGGTGCGCTTTAATTCCTCGGGCCAACCTTCTTTTTCGCCCGGTTTTACCATCGTTGAAACGAGTTCGGTCGGGACGAGTTCAGCAGGGGTGAGTCCACTCGATTTTACGACGAAGAGGAAACGCTTGGGCACGCCTGCTGTCGTTCCCTCGGCCCGGAGTCGGCTCACGAATGGCATGAGGAGAGGTGAGACAGCGCCTAGCGAAAGTCCTTTGAGAAGATGTCGACGAGTGGGGGTCATGGCTGGGATTTGCGGTAGAGAAAGGAATCCGAAGAGAGGAGCGAGGCGATGAGTGCTTTCATGCTTCCGCCATTTTCGGTGTAAGCGCGGTCCGCCGCGATGAGGGTGGGCGAGTCATGGAAAGATTCATTACGTCCCAGCCAATAGCGGAAGGTATGACGAACGAAAGACTGTCTCACTAGATCGGAGTCAGCGAGTTTGTGGACCATTTCGAAAGCGTTCGCCACCTCTCCTTCCAAAGCCCGCTCTCCACTCCCGGTGATGGCGCCGCTTGTGTCGACCGGCACGCTGGTCGCTTTCCGGTGTCGGTCGGGAAAGATACTGAGTAATTCTCCCAACATTTCACTCTTACGAAATCGGCCAAAGTCATCGAAGTTCTCAAAGGGAAGGCCGAGGGGGTTCATTTTTTCGTGACAATTCCAGCACGACTTGGCGGTGGTCGCGGTGAGCCGCTCGCGGAGTGTCTTGTGCCGATCCTCCGGGATGACGGCATCCACCGTGATTGGAATTTCAGGAACCGTTCCGGCCAGAAGATGTTCACGGATCCATTTGCCCCGGCGGATGGGGTCGGTGTCGAAGTTCCCCGACCAGGCGATGAGCCAAGCGGGGTGCATCAGGATGCCGGCACGTTCTTCTTTGGGAAGGGGGAACGGTTGCTCCGTGGGGTAATCCCACGCCTCGTGATCAATGTTGTAGAAGCCGACATATTTCCGGCTCGATGGTCCCTCGATGGGGATGGGAGTGCGCCCCGCTGCTTCGGTGCGTTCAATGTAGCTCTTGTTAAACTTGAAATTTTGATCGTTCTTGTTGTTGCGAATGTAGCCCAGATCCTTTTCGAACTTCTCGAAGGAACCGGGGTATGCCACGAAATAGTCATTGCTCGTGAGCAATCGTCGAAGGACATCCTTGTCCTTATCAAAGATGTTCATGACGAATTGATCGCAGTCATTCACGATCTTCCTGGTATCGAAACCACTATCGATGCCAATCCGGTTCTCATCTTTAAAGACGCGCGGTGCGTGGTGATAGCCGAAGAAGTCACGGAAGAAGCGAAGCACCCGGGTGTTTCGGATCTTATGGTCCCGGGCAAACATCGTGAAGTCGGCTGTCGACATGTCGTTCTCATCGAGGATGCCTTTCACGACTGATCGGATCTGCCCAGGACTCTCAAGCTTCCCCTCCCGGGCCAGATCGAGTAGAGACTCCCCGCCGACGCGGACCTTGCCGGGGCCCCGGTCCATCAGGGCAAAAGAGAGAGCGAATGCCAGTTCGATTGAGGAGAGTCGTCGCCGCCCGTGGACATCGGTTTTTCCCAATCCAATCTCCATGCGATAAACCGCCTCCGGTTTGAGCATGATGGAGACCAAGGTCGCCTGGAGACCTCGCTTCTTTCCCGCCGTGCGCATGGCGTTTTCACAGAAAGCCAAAGTCGAGGTCATTTCTTCTTCGGAAGGTTCCCGTTCCAAGACGAGTTGATATTCCCAGGCGATGGCGGTCTTCAATTGCGCTTGGTCCGGCGACTCCTCGTTCTCAAGAATCACCCGGAAGGGATCGGGCGTGTTCTGATGTCGGTGCATTTTTCCGTCGTGCTCCCGCTTGAGGATCCCGGTGGTCTGATACTCTGCAATGGACCGGCAGTTCATCATGAGGAGTTGGAGCGTTGCCGAATCGGCAAAGTGCTTGGCCGCGTAATCGGCGATCACCCCCTTGCTTTCATCAATCGCGAAGGGCTGGTGAATGGTCGTGGCGTGGCGTAATCCTCTCACATCCTTGATGAAACGATCATACGCGTGCGGTCCGAATCTCCACAGGCGCGGCGGTGAAAAGGCGTGGCCTTGATGGGATCCATCGAAGAGTGCCTTGTGATCGAGATGATTTCCGAATTCCGGGGAACGGCGTTTGTGATCAATGACCGGGTCGATATCGTGCTCGGCAAATCGTGCCCGAATCCATTCCATGAGCTGCTGGCGGTCCGCGGTGGCAGGTTTTTCCTTCTTCTTGGGAGGCATCTCTTCGGTCTCCAGTTTCTCAAGGACTTCCTGCCAGATGTCGATACTGCCTCCCTCCGTGAAATCTGCAGCGAGATCATCCAAACGCAGTCCGCCCTTGGTGGTCCCGGCCTCGTGACAGTCGTAACAGTGCTGCTCCAAAAAATTTACGACCTGCTCATCCAGCGCGGCATGGACGACCGGTAAAGGCAGGGCAAGGAACCAAAGCACTTTGAGCATGAGGAAAGCTTACACATCTGGAATCCTTCACGACAAGGATCGGATTTTCTTTGATCCCAGCAACGGTGTTCATGGGGATTTTGAGTTGCTTGCGATCTGCAAAGTGTCTCCATCCCCGTGATCTTTCTCTTTCCCGTCAGCCGAAACCGGACCAGTCTGGGGCGTGGCCGGGGAGAAAAAAAAGCGAGTGAGGAAGAAGCACCAGCCCATGGGCTTGGATATTCTTCATGAGGATCGTGACATCATCGTCGTCAATAAGGCGGCGGGCTTACTCACGATGGGCACGGGTCGCGATAATGGACGCACGGCCCATGCGGCCCTCGATGACTATGTCAAAAAGGGGAACTACAAGTCCCGTGAGCGCATTTTCATCGTGCATCGTCTTGATCGCGATACCTCCGGCGCTCTCGTTTTTGCGCGGACCGAGGAAGCCAAGCTCACCTTGCAGGGCAATTGGGAGAAGGCGGAGAAGACCTACCTCGCTTTCGTGGAAGGGCATCCCGATCCAGCCGAAGGGCTGATCGAGAGCTATCTCGCCGAGAATGAAGCCCGCCGGGTCTTTGAGACGAAGGATAAACGGAAAGGCAAGCTCTCGCAGACCCGCTACAAGGTCATCAAGGAGGTGGGCGATCGCGCCCTGATGGAGATCAACCTCCTCACGGGCCGTAAGAATCAGATCCGGGTTCATCTCGCGGACAAAGGGTGGCCAATTGTGGGTGATAGCAAATACGGCCGTAAGATCCGTGATTGCAAGCGGCTCGCGCTTCATTCCCAGATCCTGACTTTCGATCATCCTTTCAGCGGGAAACGGATGACTTTTAAGGCTCCGGTGCCGGCGACATTTTACAGCATGGCCGCGGCACCCAAGCCCGAGCCGCCGAAGAAAGATTCGGGAAAGAAGAGGAGGTGATGTCCTGGTCCGATCGTATTCTTGCGCCTTTTAAGCGTCGCACCTCCTCGGGCCGGTATCTCCCTGAGATCGATGGTCTGCGCTGTCTCGCCGTTGTGCTGGTCGTGCTCTTTCATTCGCACGGATTCTTTACCTCCGGGAATGAGCCCTCGACGGTTCCCGAGCTTCTCGCGACCGACTCCGGGACGGCTCTGGCTCATGTGCCTCACGCTCTCATCGGGCGGGGCTGGTTTGGGGTCCAGATTTTCTTCCTCATTTCCGGGCTCGTTCTCTCCCTGCCCTATGCTGCGCACTACCTTCTCGGCGAGGAGAAACCCTTGGTCAAAAACTACTTCAAGCGTCGGCTCATCCGGATCGAGATCCCGTATATCATCGCCCTCACCTTCTTTTTCATCCTCTCCATCACCCTCTATCAAAGCGGGCTTGCCCGGCTTCCCAACTATTTAGCCGGCCTCATCTACGCCCATGGATTCATCTACGATGGTCAGCATAATCCGCTTCTCTTCGTGGCCTGGACGCTGGAGATTGAGGTGCAATTCTACCTCATCGTTCCTCTCCTTTGCCGGATCTTTGCGCTCCCCAAGGTCCTGCGCCGGTCGATCCTCGTGTTAGGGATTCTCGCTGTTGATCAGTTTTGCGGCGGTTCATGGCCGGCCTTCAGCAACAGCTTCTGGCACTACACCGTGATCCGGCAGCTCAACTGGTTTCTCCCCGGCCTCCTTCTCGCCGATCTCTATTTGTCACCGGGCCTCCGCGGCATTCGCGAAAAAGGCGGCACCTATTGGTCGGATCTGATTGGCATCCCGGCTTGGATCGCGGTCTTTGTCCTCATCGATTACCATTTCGAGGTGAGCCCCCGGCCCTTTGTCCTGCTCCTGGCATTTTGGTGTGTTTTGACGAGCCGTATTCTTGGAGTCGGATTCCGAAACCGCTGGGTCACGGCGGTGGGGATGATGTGCTACACCATTTACCTTTTTCATAACTTCTTCATCCACACCATTTTTGGTCCCTACATTCTGGGAAACCTGGTGCCTTACACCAAGGGGAATTGGCCAATGAACGCCTTGATTCTCAGCGGAATGACGGTCCTGATTATCATCGGCTGCGGCTTTGTCTATCTCTTCGTTGAGAAGCCCTTTGCCCGGGGTCGATTGCCCTCCAGAAAGCGGAGAGAGCGCTGACCGGGCGCTCCTTGCCTGGTTTGGGGAGTTTCTTCTTGGTCCGCTGGCCAAATGGCGGTTGATCGTGTAAGAGTCGTTGACACAAACGTGATGACAGATCCCAAAGACTTCGACTTCGACCGTATCGAAAAAGCGGTGCATGAGATTCTTGCTGCAATTGGTGAAGATCCAAACCGCGATGGTTTGCTCGACACCCCGGCGAGAGTCGCGCGGATGTATGGCGAGATTTGCAGTGGTCTCCACGAAGACCCCGCCAGTCATCTTGAGAAGACCTTTCAGGTGGAGCACGATGAGATCATCGTGGTGCGGGATATTTCCTTTTACTCGATTTGTGAGCACCATCTCATTCCGTTTTTTGGAAAGGCCCACGTGGCTTATTTACCGCAAAAAGACGGCCATATCACCGGCCTGTCCAAGCTGGCGAGGCTCGTCGATGGCTTTGCGCGTCGTCCGCAGGTGCAGGAACGTTTGACCGGGGAAATTGCCAATGCCATCGAGGAAAAACTGGCCCCGCGCGGAGCCGCCGTCGTTTTGGAAGCGGAGCACCTCTGCATGTCGATGCGGGGAATCCGGAAGCCCGGGGCCCGCACCGTCACATCGTCAATGCGCGGAATTTTCCGCTCAAATTCGGCATCCCGTGAAGAGGTCCTGAACTTGATCCAGCGTTCGTAATCCGAGGGCGCAAGCACGCTTGCCGACGGTCCGTGATCTGGATGTCTTTTCTCCGGCGGCTGAAGCATTGGGATCTGCCCTTTCACGCGATTCTATGGCATGCCTTGCACACCCAAGCGCTGACCGCGCTTGAGTTAGTCGGGGCGGTGTGTAGTTTCCAGACGTCTCACAACTTCCGAGCTGTCCGGTTTTTCCGTCAGCGGGTGGTGGGCTTTGACATTGGTATCCAAAGCCAAAGGAAAAGAGAAGGCCACCCTTGAGTCGGAGGGCCCTGCAGGCAGCCGGGATGCTTTTTAGATCCATGTCAGAAGGCTCAAGAGAACCCATACAATGAAAGACGTTCCAGTCACGAAGCGAAAGCGCCCACTTGGGGTTATCGAGTTGATTGCCATTGCGCTGGGCGGGATGGTCGGCGGCGGCATCTTCGCGATCCTTGGGGTATCGGTTGAAGTTGTCGGTAAATCCACGCCGGTCGCAATCTTCATTGGCGGCATGCTCGCTTTGTGCGCCGCCTACTCCTACGTGAAACTCGCGCTTCTCTATAAGGATGAAGGAGCCACCTATTCCTTCTTCAAGAAGACTTTTCCCTCATCACATTTTGCCGCAGCGGTGATCGGTTTTTTTGTTTCATTTGGTTATATCAGCACCTTGGCCCTGTATGCCTTCACCTTCTCGTCTTATTTCTGCGCCGCACTTGCCGTCACCAGCGATTCGTGGATTCGTCCGCTTGTGGCCGGATCGGTGCTCCTGTTTTTCGCTGTCGTGAATCTGATCAGCGTGAAGGGGATGGGTCGGCTGGAGGACGTGATGGTTTACACCAAGATCCTCCTCCTGATTCTGATTTCAGGATTACTTGTCAGTAAAGGCGAGGCCAGCAAGGTCCTACCGTTCATCGAAGTGGGGACCTCATGGATGGCGATCATCATGATCGCCTCGGTGACTTTCGTGGCCTACGAGGGTTTTCAGCTCGTTATTCATGCCTACAACGAGGTGGACGAGCCGCAGAGAAATATCCCGCGGGCGATCTACGGCTCGATCGCGGTCGCCACCTTGCTCTACGTGGTCCTTGCCCTGGGCGCCCTGGCGACCATCCCCATGGCGGATCTCATCGAGGGAAAGGAGTATGCCCTCGCGACAGGCTCGGAGAAGATCGTGGGTAAGATCGGCTACTTCGCGGTTGTCTTTGGCGCCCTGCTCGCCACTTCAAGCGCCATCAGTGGCACGCTCTTCGGGGCTTCGCGCTTGATGGCCGTGATCGCCGACGATGGCTATTTCCCCAAGGCGCTGCGCGTTCGCATCAAGGGCCATATTCCAAGCAACGCCATCTGGACGATGTTCGTGCTGGCGTTCCTCTTGGTCCTTGGGGGGGGATTACAGATCATCCTGGAGTTCGGAAGCGTCACCTTCATCATCGTTTCGTTCCTTATGGCTCTTGCCAATTTTAAAAAACGCCGGGAGACCGGGTCGCATGTGATCCTGACCTTGGCCGCCATGATTTGCCTTTTCGTGGCCGGGGCACTAATTTTTATTTTTCAGTTCATGCACGCTCCATGGCAATTGGTCTCCACCCTGGCGATCTATACGATCTTGATTGCCTGCGCCTTGATCCAATCGAGGTTGCGACATCGCACGGTTTTGGAGGCAAAGGCAGGGTAGGTCCGGTTCCTGCTGTCCCGCTCATCTGTTGCTGCCGAAAAAAAGGATTGAGTTCTTGAGCTTTAGTGGTTGTCTCTCGGCCCTCTCCTCTGTGATTTCAGACACCTACCATTTTGTGAAATCAGTTCTCGGCACGCTTTTGTTGATCGTCGGGCTCGGCGTGGGCTTTGGCTCAATTCTTGAGGCCGGAGTGGATCTTGGTGACGGTCACCCGCGAATGGTTCAGGGTGATACCGACCATGCCCGGGGGTGTTTTTCGAATGCAGTTTTCAGCTGCAATGAGAGACACGCCGTGTGCGAAGAGGAGACCGAGGAGGATGAGGAATCAGATGTTCATTCTGCAACAAAAGAGCTTTTTGCTCTTTCGCGGTACTGCACTGACGCAGGTGGCCGCACGTCATCACCAGACCTCGCGACGAAGCGCTATTTGCTCTTCTGTCGCTTGAAGGTCGACTGCTAGATTGCAGTTTTTGACCAAAGACGAGTGTTGGTACGTATTGGAGAAATACGGCCAAGCCGTTGCCTTTTTTCTTCCGTGGCATGGTGCATGCCCGGATCTCTTTCTCCATTTTTAAGATTTATAGTTTATGAACAATCATCAGGACTTGCGTTCCATCCCCAAAGACGGGCTGGAAGGCTTGAAACAGAATTTTTCCAAAGACGCGACCTCGGGGTTTGTGGTCTTTCTACTGGCGCTCCCACTGAGCCTGGGAATCGCCTCAGCCTCGGAATTCCCGCCCATCATGGGGGTTTTGACGGCGATTATCGGTGGCCTTGTGGCCACCTTTTTGACGGGCTCACAACTCTCGATCAAGGGGCCGGCGGCCGGGTTGATCGTAATTTTGGCAGATGCGGTGGGGGCCTTCGGGGGCGGCGTCGAGGGTTGGCGTCTCGCTCTCGGAGTGATGGTGGTGGCGGGTGTGGTCCAGATCCTTTTCGGCCTGCTGAAGTGGGGGAAATTTGTGGATATTTTCCCTCTTTCAGCGGTGCACGGTATGCTGGCCGCGATTGGTTTTATCATCATCGCGAAGCAGGTTCCGGTCTTGCTGAACGTCGATCCTTCGATTTCTTCGGGCAAAGGGCCGATTGCTTTACTGGGGGCGATCCCTTCGTTTTTTGCCAATCTTGATCCCCAGGTGAGCATCATTGGCGGGGTGAGTTTGGTCATCATGATGGGGTGGGGGTTTGTGAAGCATCCCATGTTGAAGCAGATCCCGGCACCGCTGCTGGTGCTTCTTTTTGCCATTCCCACCGGACTGGCCATGGATCTGCAAAATAGTGCGCCGGACCACACCCTGGTCAAGGTGGGCAAGATCGTGGAGCAGGTGGGCATCAATGTCAGTATAGAGGGGGTTTCCCGGACGGGGATCTTTGTGAAATTCGTCATCATGGTCGCGTTGGTGGGAAGTCTGGAAAGTCTCCTCACGGTGAAGGCGATCGACATGCTTGATCCGTGGAAACGAAAGGCGGATCCCAACAAGGACATGATTGCGATTGGAATTTGCAACTCGCTGGCAGGCGTGTTGGGTGGACTGCCGATGATTTCGGAGGTGGCCCGTAGCTCGGCAAACGTGGCCCAGGGAGGGCGCACGCGATGGGCGAACTTTTTTCATGGAGCCTTTCTTCTCCTTTCGGTCCTACTGGCCTATCAGGTGCTTGAGATGATCCCAAATGCCGCTTTGGCAGCGATGCTCATCGCGGTAGGCATCAAGTTGGCACATCCGAAGGAATTCACCCACATGCTCAAAGTGGGGCCTGAGCAGTTGGCCATTTTTGTGACCACGATTTTCTTCACCTTGTTCGAAGATCTCCTCATCGGAATCGCGGCGGGCATGTTGCTCAAGGCGATCATTCACATTTTCCGCGGAGCTTCCCTGAAGTCCCTTTTCCGGGCCGGGGTGAAGGTCGAGGGCGCGGGCGACGAGGTCACCTTGCATCTCGGAGATGCTGCGATTTTCACGAACTATCTCGGCATTAAAGAGGCAATCAGGAAGCTGCCAGCAGGCAAGACAGTCCGCCTGGATTTTGCCAGGACCGTGGTGATGGACCACTCGGTGATGCAGAATCTGCATCACTTTGAGGAAGACTACACGAGAGCCGGGGGAAAGGTTGCGTTTATCGGCCTGGATAGCCTGACGCCAATGTCAGCGCACCCGCAGGCCGCGCGCAAGCGGGCAGGAAAAACCAAGGGGGAAAAACGATGAGTTTTGACAAGGACCGCTTGTTCGATCGGCTGAAACACTACCTGCCCACGCAGGCGGCGTTGAAAGATTTTGTGCACCACAATCCGCTTCACGCCATGCAGGATCAGGAGTTCTTTAAGGCGATTTTTTCGGCATCGCGAATTTTCGGGATCAAGGCGACTTTTAGCTTTAACGAATATCGCAAACTCCATGAAGCCGGCCGGATTAAGGTGGATTTTGTGGAGCGCGTGATCCGTGAGGAGAAAGGCGCGGACGCGGTGAAGGAGTGGAAGGAGAAGATGCTGAATGGCAACTATCCCCACACCTACGAGCCCCGGATCGGGAGCTTGCGGGAGGCATGGAAGCCGCGGTTGAAATGTTCCCTGGATGATCGCGTCCAGCCGCTTCTTTTTCGGATCATTTGCAGCTATCTTGACCAGGGAATTTCGCTTTGGCATTTCCCCTTTGAAGACCGGGGCTTGATCGAGGCCATTCGAACGATCGAGAAGAACAGCTTTAGCAGTTTCTTCACTTCGAAGCGGGTCAGAGACCTGCTCATGGATGACGGACTGAGCCTCGAAGCTTTGCTGAAGATCGTGGTGGGGCGGGAAGAACTCTACGAGCAATATGTGCTCGACCAGCAGTTCACGCACAAGGGATGGAGTGGCATCATCAATGCCATCGAGGACCAACCGGGGACGCTTTTTTACGAAAAGAAGATCGAGCTGCGGGATTTCGTAATGCTGGAGTTGTTGTTGGAGATCGATGCGATTGATCAGGAACTGCCCGGGGGGTGGAAGCCCCTGGGGGAGGATCAAGCGCTTAAGTCGGAGGATTACTTTGCCGAGGTGCCGACGGGTGAGATGGAAGAGGTGTTGAAGCTCTGGCAACTCGCCTTCGAGTGGGACTACTACGATCGCGTGCTCGCGGGAGTGGGATACTTGAACAAGCAGAAGAGGCGGCAGATTGAGAAGGAGACGAGCTTCCAAGCCATCTTCTGTGTGGATGACCGCGAGTGTTCGCTTCGGCGTCATCTCGAGTCGGTTGATCCGAATTGTGACACCTACGGGGCTCCGGGATTTTTCGGAGTGGCAATCTACTTCCAGCCATTCGGTGGGCAGTTCGTTGAAAAGAACTGCCCGGTTCCGGTCACGCCGAAGCATCTGATCAAGGAGGTGGAAACGACCCATTCGCATGGCTCGGTCCCTTTCCATGACAAGAAATTGCACACCTTCTTTCGTGGTTTCTTTTCATCCCTCTCGCTCGGTTTGATGTCGGGCGCGCGAATGGTGCTGGATCTTTTGCGCCCTTCGATGCGGGCGGACATTGCCGATGCCTTTGCGCACATGGATGTGAACGGGAAGCTCTTGATCGAGTGCGAGGACCCCTCGCTGGTCGAACATGATGCGCAGGTTGGCTACACCGTGCCCGAGATGGCGGACGTGGTGGAAGGCATATTGCGGGGCATAGGCCTGATCACGGACTTTGCCGATATCGTTTATATCATGGCTCATGGGAGCAGCAGTGCCAACAATCCCCACCATGGCGCCCACGATTGCGGGGCGTGCAGCGGACGGCCCGGTGCACCGAATGCACGCGTCTTTGCTTTTATGGCAAATCATCCTGAAGTACGAAATATTCTGAAAAACAAGGGCATTGAGATTCCGCAAACGACGCATTTTCTGGCGGCGATGCATGATACCGCAAGTGATGAAATTGGTTACTATGACCGGTCCGCGTTTTCAGCGGTCCACAAGGAAAAGCACGAAGAGAATCTCGCTGTCATTGAAGAGGCTCTCGACCTGAATGCCAAGGAGCGAGCCCGGCGGTTTGCGTCCATCAATACCAATCAGGATATCAAAAAGATCCGGCAGGCGATCAAGAAGCGCTCACATTCCTACTTTGAGCCGCGCCCCGAACTGGGGCATGGCACCAATGCGCTTTGCTTTGTCGGAACGCGGCATCGGATCAAGGGGCTTTTCCTAGACCGGCGGGCTTTCCTGCAATCCTACGACTACCGTCAGGATCCTGATGGCGAGGTTCTCGCCAAGGTGCTGGCTCCGCTGCCGATCGTCTGCGGGGGGATCAATCTGGAGTATTATTTTTCCCGGATGGATATCGAGAAGATGGGGGCAGGGACCAAGCTGCCGCATAATGTCGTCGGTCTGATCGGGGTGGCGAATAGCAGCGACGGAGATCTCCGGCCCGGACTGCCTTTGCAGATGATCGAGAACCATGATCCGGTTCGTTTGCTCATGTTGGTCGAGCATAGCCCCGAGGTCGTTCTGCGGATCTTAAATGACTCCCCCGCGAACCGGGAATGGTTTGTGAAGGGCTGGCTTCATCTTGTGGTGTCGTCGCCGGAAGACGGGGAACTTTACTCCTTCCGGGACGGGGAGTTTCACAAGTATGAACCGATTGCCGAGGTTTCGAAAGTCGAGGACATCAAGAAGGCGATTCACTCGCACCCGGAGATGAAGTCGAACTACATCCTGGATGCGACGAAGGAGAATATTCCGGTCCACGTTTACGAAGAGGCCTAAGGGCCGAGAAAATTTAGAAAACTGATTCAATGGAAATTTTGATTTATACCCTCCTGACGGCGCCCGTAGTGGCTTTGCTGATCGGGTTTTGTTTTTCCAATCATCGTGAGAATCCGATCTACGGTTCTGCGATTTTGGGAGTGGCGGTAAATATGCTGGCGGCGATTGCGCTGCTGGTGATGTGGTTGAGAGGCGGGATGGCGTCGGTCCTGGTGAAAGGGCCGGTGTTATACCACGCCAAGGAGTCGGAATTTGCTCTGACTTTCTTCCTCGATGGTTATGGGCTCGCTTACATCCTGCTCTCGACCTTTCTCACCGGCATCATCGTGGTCTTTAGCCGGACCTACATTCATCGTGAGAAAGGCTTCAAGCGCTTCTTTAATATCCTGAAGTTCTTCTATTGCGGCTTGATGGTTGTCCTGTTGGCGGGGAATCTGGAGGTGCTTTTTGTGGGGTGGGAGATCATCGGGGTGACCTCGTTTTTCCTGATCAGCTTCTATCGCGAGCGGTATCTGCCGGTGAAGAATGCGGTAAAGGTGGTCTCACTTTACCGTGTCGCGGATGTTTCCATGCTCCTGGGAATCTGGGTGTGTCACCACTACTTTGGGAGGAGCATTAACTTCGCGGAGATGAATGGTTTGAACGATGCGCAGCCGCACATCATGGCTCATGGATTTTATGAGTTTTTCATCCCGGCAACTTTCCTGTTGGCGGCGATGGTGAAGTCGGCGCAGGTGCCGTTTTCCTACTGGCTACCGCGGGCGATGGAGGGGCCCACGACTTCAAGCGCGATTTTTTATGGATCGCTGTCGGTTCATATCGGAGTGTTCCTGCTGATCCGGACCTCTCCGCTTTGGGAGGACAATGTCGTCTTTTGCGTGTTGATCGGGTTGGTGGGTCTCTCCACGTGCATCGTGGCGACCCTGATCGGCCGGGTGCAGTCGACGATTAAGACGCAGATCGCCTATTCGTCGGTGGCTCAGATCGGGCTCATGTTTATCGAGGTCGCGATGGGATTGTATTGGGTGGCGATTGCGCATTTTATTTGCAACGCGTTGCTCCGGAGTCACCAGTTGCTCGTGTCTCCTTCGGTTCTGAACTACCAGATCCACAACCAGTTCTTCCACTTCTCGAAGCCGGCGGCACAGGAAACGGAAGGATTGATCAATAAGCTCAAGCTATCGATATACACCCTGGGGATTAAGGAATTCAACCTCGATCGGTTCATGTTCCGGTTCCTCTGGCGACCCTTGAAAAAGGCGGGTGCTTTCTTCGGGAAACTGGGGACCCAGAACACCTACATTCTTGCCCTCCCTCCGTTTTTGATGGGAGCGTGGGCGGCGTATCACAAGGAGGTTGTTCCCGAGAGTCTTTTGCGTTATTTGCCGGAGGCCTTTGCCTTCTTTGGGCTCATTTTCATCCTGCAGGCCTTTGTTGAGCGGCGTTCCGCTCTCAACGCATGGGCTCTCATCGTGGTGAACCAGCTTTATCAGGCTCTTGCTTTTAGCTTCAACGAGGAGTTCGACATGAGCCAGGTCTATCTCTACCTGAGTGGCATCGTCGTTTCCGCGGTGATCGGGATTTGGATCATTAACCGGATGCGTAACAATGGCGAAGATGTCTCGTTGGCGAAGTTTCACGGACACTCGTTTGAGTATCCGAGGTTGGCCTTCCTTTTCGTATTCGCTTGCCTGGGGCTCGCGGGCTTTCCGGTCACGCCGACCTTTATCGGTGAGGATTTGATGTTGGGACACATTCATGAGAACCAGTTTCCGCTGCTCATCCTGATCGTGCTGAATCTCATCATGGATGGGCTGGTGATCTTCCGGATTTACTCACGGCTTTTCCTTGGACCTCACGAAAAAGGCTACCACGAGACCGCTTATCGATCCTCTTAGCGAACGAAACGGTCGGCCACGACACTCAGGATGATCCCGGTGACAAAGCCTCCGATGTGGGCTCCAAAGGCAATCCCTTGAATGCCATCGATTACGCCCATGAAGTCAAGAAAGACTCCTACGGCACCCGCTGCGGCCAGTTGTGACGAATTGACCGGGCGGGCCAGAGGCCAGACATGTGAGTCTGGTCGTGGCCGTTGGAGGGCGAGCCCGAAATAGAATCCCATCAATCCCATGAGGCCTCCGCTGGCTCCGAGGACCGGAATCGGGCTCTCAGGGTCCAAGAGAATTTGTCCCACCGACCCGCCGATGACGGTGATCAGGAAGGCCGCCACCATCCAGCGCCATCCGCAGAGTTCGCTCACCACCACTCCGAAAAGCCAGAGAAAAAGCATGTTCCCGAAAAGGTGGCCCATGTTGCCGTGCAGGAATCCGGCGGTGAGGGTGGTGGAAAGATCGAAGAGAGTTCTCCCGGAGTAATCTCCTTTCAGCGCATTTCCCCAAGCCTCGACGACATTGGTCGGCACCATCATGAAGCTCTGCGGATTGGGAGAATAATCGGGTCTCGTGTAGGCCCAATCGAGGAGCGTGATGATTGTGATCACCACGAGGAGGATCACGACCGGCATTCTTTGCTTCAGCAGGGAATCAGGCATGGGCCGTCGGGTTCTCAGGTTGATTGCGAAGGAAGTCGGCGACTTGAGCGAAGAATTCCATGACCGAAGTGCGAATGCCCTGGTCCGCGATGACACATTCAGCCGCTTCGCCCATGAGTTTCATCCAGCGATCTCTCTCTGCGATGCCGATCTTGAAAGGCATGTGGCGTCCGCGCAGGCGGGGATGTCCTCGTTTGACGAGATATCTCTGGTCCGCCCCAAACCGGAAGAGCAGGAAGTTCCGAAGTCGTTCTTCGGAACCTTCCCAATCATCATCGGGATACATGGGGCCGACGAGATCATCAATTTTCATGCGCTTGTAGAATTCGTGAGTCAGGCGGGTAAAACCCTCTTCTCCCAGAGTGGCATAGATTAATTCCTCGTTCATGATCGCTATGACTGAGGCTGGGGGTGCTTTCTGCGGAAATCAAGGATTGCCGCAGATCCCTTGATTCGCCAGTCTGCGCCCCACCTTCCCTAATTTCATGAGCGATCCCATCCAATTTGATCCCCCGGAACCCTCCGAGCTCAGCAAGTTTCTTGATGGCTATGAGGTCACCTCCTTGATCGCCACCGGCGGGATGGGTGCCGTCTACAAGGCCACCCAACTTTCACTCGATCGCCCCGTTGCGATTAAACTTTTGCCCGAGGAGTTTGGAGAAGATCCATCATTTCGGAACCAGTTTCAGGCAGAAGCCAGATCCATGGCGAAATTGAATCATGTCAATTTGATCGGGATCTATGACTTTGGTGAGGCCAACGGGATGCCATTTATCGTGATGGAACTGGTTGCGGGTAAGTCTCTTTACTACTCCAGCTATGGTAAGGCGATTGATCAAGCCACTGCGATTGAGCTGATCATTGGGATTTGCCGCGGTCTCGGACACGCCCATGAATCGGGTATCGTCCACCGTGATATCAAGCCGGCCAATATCCTCCTTGATCCCAATGCCAAGCCCAAGATCGGGGACTTTGGACTCGCTTTAGCCAGTGATTCGGAGGACGCCGAGGATGGCCCGATTTTCGGGACGCCCGGCTATGCTGCTCCCGAAATTTTTTCCAATGCCAAAGCGGTGGGGGTGCCTTCGGATATTTTCGCGGTGGGGGTGATCCTCTATGAACTCCTGACAGGAAAGATGCCCGAGGAGCCGGCGAGCCCACCGTCCTCCATTACCAAGTGCGACCGACGTCTTGACCCGATTTTCAAAAAAGCCACTCGTCGGAACCCTGCCCTCCGTTACCAGAATGCGGATGAAATGGCCGATGAATTGCAGAAAGTTCTTGCGACCATTGGCACAAGTGGCCAACGGGCCCTGCGTTCCGGAGCGGATCGCCCAAACAAAGCCGGGGCGACAACTTTGAAGCGCCGCCTGACCAGCGATAGGGATTCCGACAAGAGTGATGATGGCAAGCCCAAGCCCAAGCTCGTGCCGCTTCCAAAAGCAGGGAGCGAGCCTCAATCCCGGCTGAAGCCTCTGCCCAAATCCCCTCCTGCCCGGAAGGAGGCGGCGGCTCCGGCAGGTGCTCCCGCGGTCCCGGCCATCTCAGTACAGACTGGGAGTAATTGGCCGGTCATCAGGAACCTGCTGATTATCGCCGTCCTCATCCCGATCATTATCTTCACCTGGGGTCTCTATGAAAAGAAGCAGGAGAGGATGAGTGCCGAGCGTGATGCAACGGAGGTGAAGGAAAAGAATGAAGAGTCCGAACGCGAAGCGGCGCGTGAGAAAGCCAAGCGGGACGCCGTCCGCCTCGCAGAGCTGGCCAAGGAGGAAAAGGTTCGTGAGGCGGCCCGTGAAATCGAGCGTCAACGGCTGCTTGACATTGAGAACGCCAAGACCCCCATGGAGCGGCTCGCGGAGTTCCGTACCGCTCTTTACAACGGAAGGCGTGATCGTTTTCCCGATAATACCATCGACCGCTCCAGTCACTTTCTCTTCTTCGTTAAGAGTCCCATGACTTGGACCGAAGCGGCCGAGTTTGCCGAGCTGCACGGAGCTCATCTTGCCACCCCGACCACCCAGGCTGACATTGATGTTCTCGCGAAGAATATGGGCACCGAGCTGAAGCGGGTCTGGATTGGCGGCGGTGCCCGGGGACGCGGAGACTGGGCCTGGGTCACGGGCGAGCCATGGAAGCTCAAAGATCCCGGCACGACTCTGGGGTCATGCGCCTCCCTCAGTAACAGCGGAGTGATCAGGGCCCGGCCCAATGCGGAAAAGAACCCCTTTGTCATTCAGTGGTCCAAGAATGGTAAGAACGCCGGCTCTCTGGCCTCCCAGCTGGAACGCCTTGTCCCGACACTTGGGTCTCCGAGTCCCGCCTGGCCCCCCACGACGGTGGCTCACGAAAATCGCAATTTCCTCCTCGTGCATAGATCAGTCTCGTGGGACGAAGCTGATCTCATTGCCAGCTCGGCGGATGGTCACCTTGCGGTGGTTTCCGAGACTTTGGAGGCCTTTTTCCTTCGAGACTTCCTCGACAGCTCGCTGCTTCCAGATCAGTCCGTTTGGCTTGGCGGTCGTTTGAAAGAGGGCGACTGGCTCTGGATTACCGGGGAGCCATGGGAGAAAGCCTACTGGGCTCCCAACTCCCCTGACGGTGGCCCATCGGACCGCGCGCTTCGCTATCTCAAGGCATCTGCCGGGGCGGGATGGGATGATGCCAATCCCGGTGATGGGAACGCCACCGGCTTCTTGATCGAGTGGAGCACCGACTCCGACGCGGCCCCGGCTCCTCCTGCTGGCAATGGCGCGGAAAACCGACAGCTTCAAAAACTACGGGGAATTGGGCGCCGGCTCGTGACCAAGGAAGTTGATGACTATCGCAAGTATCTCCTCGGGAATCGCGATTCCTTTATCTCTGATGTGAACACCTGGTTCCGTCTGCTTTCCGGGAATAACAAGAAAAGATTTGAGCGGGCCCATGGCGGGTTGGAGGATAGAATTCCGAAGGATGGTGATCTGAGCCGTGAAATTGATCTGGGTGGTTTTGCCCCCGAAGTTTTTCAGGATTTGGCCAAAGCGAGGGAACGCCAGACCCGGGAGAAGAAGGATGTCGACGCGAAACTGGAGGCGCTTCGTCTCAATTACCTGAACAAACTCCTTGCTCTGCGTAAGACCCTTGAAGATGGCGGGTTAAAAACCCAATTGGAAGCCGTTGATGCGGAAATCGAGGGAGTGGGGCAGGACGGCGAGAGTTTCCGGGCACACTTCGGCCAATAACAGCCGATTCTTGCGGCGATATTTTGTCCGTGGCCCCGGGCATCTTCAATATTTCTTGTGGATTTTCGTAATTAATGTTTTAGGTTCTTGGGGAACCCCTAAAACAAAAAACAATGAAACTTACTAAAACCATCCTCCTTTCGGCTCTGGCCGGAATTTCTTTCTTTGCAATTTCTTGCAGCGAAGAGACTAAGGAAAAGACCAAAGAAGCCGCTGAATCTGCCACGGACGACGCCAAAGAAGCCGCCACCAAGGTCGGTGAAACTGTCGGGGAAAAGGCCAAGGAAGCTGGCGCTGCTGCTGGTGAGGCCGTCGAGACCGTCAAAGAGAGTGTCGAAGGAGCTGGTGAGACCGCCGAAGAAGCTGTCGAGGAAGCTGTCGAAGGAGCTGTCGAAAAAGCCGGTGAGGCAGTTGAAGCCGTTGAGGGAGCTGGTGAAGCTGCTGCTGAGGCGGTCGAAGAAGCGGTCGAAGGAGTCACTGAGTAACTTGAGTTACCGGGAACTAGCGTGTAATCGCTGAATCCCACGATTTTTTTAAAACCCACCGGAGCGCCTGCTTTGGTGGGTTTTTTGTAGGTCAGAGATGCCCGATGGCTCTGACCGGGGTGTCTTTACTTCTTCCCGGCTTCCAGAGAATCGAAAAAGTGCTTGCAGGTATTTCAGCCGGCCGTCTCCTGCCACTCGAAGAGGGGAACTCCCGCTCTGACTTTGGCGGCGACAGTATACTCGCGGCTGCAGCAGGTGCAGGCGAGATCGTGGGCGACGTTGCTGTTGGCCTCACCGTCTTCATCAATTCCAACTTTCCGCATTTTCTTTTTGCGAAGGAGGAGTTCGGGCGAGAAGTGTGAGGAATCGGTGTAGATCCGGCAGGGACAGATTCCTTCGCCAAGGGCCTTCAGAAGGTCGGCGGCGAGAATGATGATCTCCCGATCATCGTGTGAGCCGACAGCTGCGCGGCGGATGAGGCTGGCATGGTCGGTCAGCGGGGCGATAGACGCGGTGTCCTCATGATAGAGGACTTCCTCGGCCGCGATGCGAGCGCGGGCAGGATCACAGGAGAGCAGATCTGCGAGGAGCCTGCCGAGAGGGGACAGTTGCCAGACGCCCCGAACCCACGAGGACCAGTGTCCGGTGTCAACTTCATCCCGGAAGAGGATGCCGAGGTAGTCGCCATTGATGAAAAATTGGTCCGCGCCCGTGATCTCGCGACGCTTGACCAGGCCGGCGAGTGTTTCCTTGCCGGGGGTGTCTTTTGGAATATTCCATTCGCTCTTGGCGGATCGGAGAACTTCGAGGAGATCGTCCTCCGGGAGGGCAGAGGCGAGTTCGGAAAGGGGGCGATATTGGTTGATGCGGAGAGAGGTCCCATCGATGAGGGAGATGCGGTTTTTTTCCTCGGCGTAGGAAAATTCGAAAGCGCCATCGTAGAGGGTGGTGGTTTTGGCGGTGACCTTGCGGAGAAAGTCCGGCGGCTCGGGTTTGCGGATGAGGCGTGGCTTTCCTTGCCGGCGATCCAACCAAATGAGGGGGAGGCCGAGGATGATCATGGCGAGGGCAAGAAAGTAGCCGGTGCTGAAAGATGCGTCCTCGATTTTGGTTTTCAGGCGCACCGAGGGAGGGTCTCCCGGGAGGATGAGGAGAGCGATCTTCGAGCCCACCGGTGATTCTTCAAAGATGTCGACCGGGACTTCGACTTTGACGATACGAATGAGGACCTCATTGGCGTTGGTCGATATGTCCGCCCGGACGTTGAGGGTCTGTTTGGGATCAGTGGGAGAGTCGTGGCGGCTGATGATCCGGCCTTCCCGCGTGATGCCATCCTTCAGGAATCTCTCGTTTATTTCTGATAACCAGAGAGTTAGGCCTGCTACGATGATCCCAAGAACGATGACCAAAAGGCCGCCGGTGGTGAGGGTGAAGACTCGCTTGATCATCGCGGCGTCATCCTATTCTAAAATGGACGGGCGAGTCACGAAAGGAGGTGGGGTTTATGCAATACCGTCCCGCGGGCAGGCGATTTCTCCGGCGGCCTTGCATCGGTGTTGGAATCCGCTAAGCTTTCTGACCAAGGATCGTTCCTTAAGCTATGAGCCAACCCGAACAAGTCGCCACGCCAACCCCCCGTTCTGTCCTAAGACGCCAGCAGCGGACCGCAACTTTGGTGAGCTTGATTACGGCACTCCTCCTGATGGTTTTGATTGGACTGATTCTGGCGGTGATTTTGATGGCGGTCGATCCGGTCGAGAAGCCGGTGCTGGTGGCCTACTCCGGGGAATCGGAGCCCAAGAAGGTGATCGTGAAGCCCAAGGTGCAGATCAATGTCCGGAAGAAGCCCTCTGCTCCAAGTATGGCCGCTTCGAAGATGATCGTGGCTCAATCGACGGCGCCGACGGCGATTCCGGTCCCTGAGATTGTCGTCGAAGATATTTCGATGGATATTGGGATTGGAGATGATTTTGGAGCCGGTTGGGGAGACGGTGATGGCTTTGGTGGTGGCGGTGGTGCGACCTTTTTTGGCCAGACTGTGCGGGCCGAGCGGATCGCGTATGTGATCGACTTTTCGTCATCAATGAAGGGTCAGGACCGGCACAAACTGATGCGAGCCGAACTGGCCCAGTCACTCAGCACGATGAAGAACGGGCTTCAGATTGGCATGGTTTTCTTTTCCGGACCTGCCTGGGTGGCGGGTGACACGGTCAAAGGAGGCGTGGTCACGACGAAGAAAGGGAAGAAGTTCAAATGGAAGACCGGAGGGGGGCATTCCAAGTGGGTGCATGATGGGCCGAAGCAGAAGGTTCCCTGGTGGACGATTGACGACAAAGAAGTCAATCGACTGACCAAAATTGTGAAGGAGTCTTCGCTGAGTGGCGGAACGGTTTGGAACAACCCGCTCAATATGGCTCTGGATATGGATCCCGCTCCCCAGATGATTTACTTTATGACCGATGGGGCTGCGAGTGGCTCCGCTGCGTGGGCCCAGGAGATTGGGACACGGGCCAAGAAAATGGGCGTTGTGATCAACTGCGTCGCGCTCATGCAGCCCAGGGCGGAGAAGGATCTCAAGACGATTGCCGAGATGACCGGAGGGCAGCTCACGATGGTGGACGGGAACGGGAAGCGGAAGGAGATCAAGTAGCTGCGGGCTCGTGAGCTTGAAGCGATTTTCTTCCGGAGGCTGAAGGAGTCGAAGAGGAGGCCTTTGAGTGTGTGGAGGAGGGTGATCAGGAGGAAGAAGGAGCGAGGAATTGTTTTTTAAATTGTCAGGATGACAGAGTGGGGGATGTCGTGGGAGCAGCCATGGGAAAACCATGAGAAGTGAGTGCCCAAGAAAACCTGTCTCTTATACACATCTGACGCTGCCGACGATCTACTCTGTGTAGAT
>OJIS01000097.1_pt1 | contig 34273 bp, 24 predicted proteins | sample 1595671 | NCBI WGS metagenome assembly OJIS01 (sample SAMN05416814, study PRJEB24817) | seawater metagenome | isolation source: Sea water | place: Canada:Atlantic | collected 2013-07 | reverse complement strand
ACGAGATCAGCCTCGGTCTCGTGGGCTCGGAGATGTGTATAAGAGACAGTCTTTCATCTGCTCGCTAATTTTTCGACCGAAATTTGTTGGGCCAAGAGTAGAATCGCTCGTCGCTCGTCGCTCGAAGTACAACCCCAAAGGTAAAACCCAGCCCCCGCATATTAAACGCTGCTATGGCTTCTGTCGGGGCCGAGGGGCGTTTAAGATGACAGACGATTTGCTCGCGGCCACATCATCGACAACGCTCACAAGCAGGATCGGTGCTGGTGACGAACCCCGGTAGAATGAGAACGACTTCGAATGGAATGATCCAAGCTTATCCGAGCTTGTTGATGTGTTCAGACAACTGTCCGAAGTGTGGATGGGAAATCCGGGCAACGAAATACCTCGGGATCATGTGATTTCAGACTTTTAAATACTATTCGATTCGAGTTAAATTTTTACCATAAGATGAAAATATCATATAATAAATTTATAGTTAAGTCCCCCTCATCTATCCGGTCATTGGGTCGCCTTTTGTTTGCCGTTACAGTGTGCTGTTCGACAGCGTCTACAGCCAGCGCCGAAAATTGGGAGGGAGCGGAGGTAAAGAAGACGGTCGTGGACGCAAATCCCCCCGCTGCGGGAATTATCTCGGTGGCTTATTCCTTTACCCGGAATGGTTGTCGGGCCGCCGCCCTGAGTGGTGCCTTGCACGACGGCTTTTCCGTGAGGGTCGACGGGAAGGAGGGACCACGCTACTCCAAAATCAGGGAAGAGACCCCGCTTTTCAGCGCAAACGGAAAATCGGTCGCGTATTGTGCCCAAAAGGACAACAAGTGGCGCTGGGTCATCAATGGAGTCGAGGGTCCCTCCTTTCAGAAGCTTACCCCCACCTCATTTGCCTTCAGTGAAGATGGCAAACGCCACGCCTATGTCGCGAATGGCAGCATCCTTGTCGTGGATGGAAAAGCCGTCCCCGCCAAGGGGTCTGGAAAGCCGATCCCCTATGATGCCGCCCCCGCCTTTAGTCCTGATTCGAAGCGGCTCGTTTATGTCGAGTGGTTGAAAGCTGAAAGGAAGATGCGGATTGTGCAAGATGGTAAACCTGGCGGTTGGAGCGTCGGAGTCTCGATGAGTATTTCGTCGGGCTTCGGTGCGCTGATCAACGCCCGGGGCAAGGCGGCCCAACCTCCCAAGTTCGGCTTGGACTTCAGCGCCGACAGCCAGCATTTTGCCTACAGTCAGTTTAATGGCACTCTCACGCGTATTGTCGTCAATGGAAAGCCGGAACCGGCCTACCAAAATCTCGGCATCGACTTCGTCTTTTCCCCGGACGGGTCCGACTTCGCCTACATGGCGTATCCGGACGGGAAACGCTCCATTGTAAGAAAGACCTCTCTACCGTTCGCGATTAACGATCTTGTCGACGGCACTCTCACCTTCAGCCCGGCCGGAAAGCAGCTCGCCTTTGTTGGGATTCGCGATGCCAAGATGGCTCTTTGGCTGAACGAAAAAGCAGTGTCAGTGAACTTACCACCAGGCCATAGGATAGAGGCACCCCGGTTTAGCCCGGATTCGAAGCGGCTCGCCTACCCTGTGGGGAAGAGGGGACCCTCCCGTTGGGTTGTCGACGGGAAATTTGGCCCTGCCGGAGAATTTATCGCGGTCGATGGATTCAACTTTAGCCCTGATAGTGCTCGTTATTGCTATCTTATCGGGACTAAGAAAGGTGTTTCGATTGTGGTCGATGGCGAAATCAGGGCGACCCACCCAAAAGTTCAGGGTGTCGTGTTCCTCGATGACGGCTCTTTGGGATATCTTGCTTCGGATGATGACCAGCTGTTGTCCCGGTTCAGAATAACCGGGTTCTAGATTACAAGCGGAGCGAATCTCCCCCCTCCGATCCCTTCAACGACGCCCTCAAGCGCTCAATCCCAAAAGCAAATTCTACGGGTTACTTACTATGGTATTGCACGGTGTTTCTGTCTTCACCGTAGCATGGTGGTGGCCTTCAGGTTGCTAGCCCGGAGGCCATCGGAGTTGGCGGCCAGCAAGGAGGTGGAGATGAAGATGCGGAACGGCTTCTCCCCCGTGGGGGCCGTTGTTAATGATGACCCGGAAACCCTCTTCGGCGTAGCCTTCCTGACGCGCGATTTCTCCGACCTTGAGCAACATGTGGCCAAGGAGGGCCTGGTCATCAAGCCCGGCGAGGGCGATTCGGGTGATTGGCTTCTTGGGAATGAGGAGAAGGTGAACCGGAGCTTGGGGCGCGATATCGCGGAAGCAGAGGCAGAGGTCATCCTCGAAGACGATCTCGGCGGGGATTTCGCGGGCGATGATTTTCTCAAAAAGAGTGGGTTCGTGGCTCATGGATCGAGGGTAAGATGAAGTTCGCGATGGGGTGCGGGGATCTGGCGATGGTAGCTTTCCAGGAAGGTCGTGATTTCGATCTTAAGCTGGCGGCCGGGTTCCCCGGTGGTATCGCTGCTCCGCAAGAGCTTCACGCTTTCGTCGATATCACAAAAGCGAATGGACTCGGCACCGGAATCGTGGAGAAGCTCAATTTCATCTTTTAAGAGCTGGAAGAAAACCAGTTCGTATCCGTTGCCGGCTTTACGGGCCGGGCCGATCAAGGACACCGCGACCGGTGGGGCGAGAGGGGTGAGGTGAGCGGCTATTTCGTGGCAACCGATTTTACGAAGCATACCTCGCATGCGTTCGTAGAGGTCTTCGATTGGCAAGACTTTGAGCGAGCAGCGTTTCTCAAGAAAATGCTGGATGCCGTTTCGGATGTCGTTGAGGAAAGGGCAATCTGTCCGACCACAAGCGGTGGCGGCCCGGTTGAGGGATTCCTCAATCCAATCAGTCTTGTAGCCGACAACTTGTTGGCGGCCGACTTGAAGAGCGGGGAGATTTTCTGCGAAACAAATCATGGTGATTATTTGAAGAGCTTGCGTTGCATGGCGTCCTGACGGGAGCGGTTTTCCAGAGCCTGGATTTCGCGGATAAATTCGCCCACGTCATCAAACTGACGGTAAACCGAGACATAGCGGACGTAGGCGACGGGATCGATGTTGTGGAGTTTGTCCATGACCTTCGCGCCGATGCTAGCCGAGGGGACCTCGTTGTGGTGGTCCTTGTGAAGCTCGCTGAGGATTTCATCGACGGATCGTCCAATGACATCCATGGAGACTTTCCGCTTCTCGCAGGCTTTCACGAGGCCGCGGAAGAGCTTCTCGCGGTTGATCGCCTCCCGGGTGCCATCGCGTTTGATGACGCGGAGTTCAGTGCGCTCGACCTGCTCGTAGGTGGTGAAGCGAGATCCGCAATTCAGGCACTCTCGACGACGGCGAATCGACGTTCCGTCTTTTGACGAACGCGAGTCGATGACCTTGTCCTGATGGTTTCCGCACTGAATACAACGCATGGTAAGTTCCCCTTCACTTGAGGAGGAGCGGAGATTCCGTTACCTTCTCGCGCTTCAAAAGGAAAAATGTCTACGGGGCGGGGGAGGGAAGTCAGTTCCACAAATCCTTTTCAAACGAACCGCGAAAAGGATAAAAAATATCCCGAAGTTACCATTTTGCGGATCCCATCTCATAAAAAACGTGAAACGGTGCACATACGGGTGTTGGAGCCGGACGAAGATGAATTTTAAGATCGGTAAAGGATCGTTCAAAAATAGGCTCTTGAAAATTCTTGTGAAAAAACTCTTGTCGGAGGTCTTTCACGATGGCAAAGAGTGCGCGCACGCGAAGCCCTTTTGGGATTAGCAATGCGGGTGTAGCTCAGTGGTAGAGCGCGACCTTGCCAAGGTCGATGTCGAGAGTTCGAATCTCTTCACCCGCTCCATTCTTTTTCAAGGGCTTACGAGGAATCGTAAGCCCTTAATTTTTGCCCTGATATGGCTCTGGTGCAGTTAAAGTGCGGTTTGGTGCAGTTATTATCAGCGCACGACCCATTTTGGGTTGTGTTTTTCTTTTGAAAAATCGTCGTGTTTGCCGTCGAGGAATTGGCACAAGGGCAAGCTTTTCTCTACGACAAAAAGATTGCATCGTGTGGGTTAAGAGAACGGCGCCGAGCCGTCGAGCAAGGTTTGCGGTGATTGGTTCCTGAAAGAAAATCCAGATATGACCTCCGTTTCCTGATCGAGAGCATTCAAGGGCTGCTGGGATTTCAAGAGCCTCACAGGAAGTTAAAAAAGCTCGGCAATCTTCCTTCCAAGTTTTTTTGTCAAAGTCAGCGGCCAAGAACCAACACAAGTCATCGGGAATAATCGCGTAGACTCCGGTAATGATTTTTCCACTCAAATGATCACGAATGACCTGATCGCTTAGCGGAAGAAATACACGATCTTCTTTCGCGACAAATCCTTTAGACCGATCAAAGGCTGGTGAATAACCAGACTTCCCTTCGTGATTCTGCCATCTGATGGGATAGACATCCTCACGGCCTCGGAACAGGTTGCGAAAGAGTTTTATTTTGTCCTCTGGTGATAAGTAAGCGTCGATGCCATTCGCTTTTTTGTTCTGGTTGATTATTGGAGGGGACGGCTTCTGACTTTCTCGGAGCTGAGTGTTTTCTGCTCGTAGTTTTTGGCATTCTTCTTCCAATTCACGAATTCGCTGATGGAGGTCTTCGCTCATTTAAATCCAAGATGATGCTTATTGAAGCCGGTAAGTGGTCGATCTTCCCCTTCCTTCAATTCGAAGGAGCTGTTCCTGCACGAGCTTTGAAAGGGTGGCCTTGATCGTATTCGAATTTGAATCGGTAAGGCCGACGATTTCGCGATTACTCAATTGTGAGTGGTCTTTGAAAAGAGTGAGGATTTTGACAGCCAGAGGAGTAAGATTTTGATTCTGCATGACACGATGGTCTTCGACTTTGCCGCGTAGCACTTTACATTGCTTCCAGAGGGTGCGGAGAAAGAACAAGAGCCATGGTTCCCAATTGATGACAGGGTCTTGAAAGCTTGCCTGCGTCGTGCGGAGGGCGCGATAGTAGCCATCTTTATTGTCCTCTACGATCCGCTCTATGGAAGCATATGGAACATAGTCATATCCTGATTGGAGAAGGAGTAAGGTGGTCAGAATCCGCGAAAGCCTCCCATTTCCATCCTGGAAGGGATGAATGGCTAAGAATCGAACGATAAACTGAGCTGTTCTGAGCAAGGGATGCATCGAGTGAACCGCTTCCTCTGAGTGATACCATTCGATAAGTTCCCGCATGTAGGCTGGAGTGTCGAAGGGTGACGTAGTTGCGAAAACGATCCCGACTTGCTTTCCCTCCGCATCAAAGGCGACGACATGGTTATCGAGGGTTTTATATCCACCTCGATGTCGGGTGTCTTTGGTTGAAAACTTAAGAAGTGTAGCGTGAAGTTGCTGAATATGATTCTCACTGACTTGCAGATGCTCCCAAGACTCAAAAACCATTTCCATTGCTTGGGCGTAGCTTGCTACTTCTTGCTCATCCCGAGTTCGAAATTCCTGAATCTCAAGGTTGGTCAAGAGCGATTCCACCTCTTGATCTGTCAGCGTAACGCCTTCAATACGAGTTGAAGAGGCGATACTCTCGATTGTTGCCGTTTTTTTAAGCTGAGTGAGACGATCTCTTGAAATCGCTCCTAAGGCCTCCCAACGCCCTTTAAACTCGTCGATTTGCGCGATGAGTTTCAATATTTCGGGAGTAATCGTAATCGTGGAATTCATGAGATTTACCGTAAATCTACCTGATTATACCCGATTAATGATGAGGCGCAAATATTTCGAGAATTGGCGAATGAAGAAGATTTTACACCGTTGTAATGGTCTTATGCTTTAGGGTCTCAAGGCAAGGTAGCATTTGTCGCACTCAAAATGCACCTGTTCTCAGTGAGAGACCAAATAAGGTGCTGTCAAAGTGCGATTGTGAGTGCAGCTAAAATGGCACTTATTTCTGGAAATCGGCAAATTTTGGTAGGATTGGCCTCCAAAACCCTTTGATTGCATTGTTTTTGGTCACTTTGCCAAGGTCGATGTCGAGAGTTCGAATCTCTTCACCCGCTCCATTCTTTTACAAGGGGTTACGAGAAATCGTAACCCCTTAATTTTTTTAGCGCCCGGCAGGGCTCGCTGACCAGAGAGGGACAACTCCCCGTCAGTCGCCTCTGCGAGCCAATGATCTTCGGGTAAAGGATAGTTGCGTAGTCTTGTTCGCGCGCTCGCGAACTCCGAGACCGGAAAGCTTGAGATGACTTTGAGATCCTTTTTGGTGCCAATCGAAGATTGCTCAAAGAGCGGAGTCGTCGAATCCAAGCAGGTAGCCACATCGATCTTCGTGAGGATCGATGCGATCTCATTGATGCCATCGCCACCACTCCGAAATCTTCCAGGCTTTATCCACTCGTTTCTTATCAGGTGGGAAAGGCGTTGATAGAAGTGCGTCGCTTACGCGAACTTCCGCCAGTCGCGCTTCACAAGCCCGTTGGCGTCGTTGTTGTTGGTGATCTTGAGTGCGGCGGTGTCCCACTTGATCTCCTTGCCGTGGTGGCGGTTGGCGATGTTGCCGAGGAGGGTGGCTTCGGTGAGGGGGCCGGCAAAGGCGAAGTGGCTGGTGGTCGCGCCACGGCCGAGACAGGCATCGACGAAGCTGTGGTAGTGGCTGCGGCTTTTGAGCTTCGGGAGTTTGAGGTCTTTGTTCCTCGAGTTGGACAAAAGCTGTGGTCCGCCAACGTGGGGAAGCAAGAGGTTGCCGCCCTCGCCGATGAAGAGGCTGCCGCCGCCGGGTGGGTTCCGCTTGTCGTCGGCGAACCCGAAGATTTCGCGCGGGGGTTGTTTGCCGCCGTCATACCAGAAAGTTTTAATGGTGTTGCCGACGGTCCATTTCGTACCGGGATAAAGATATTCGTAGGTTGCCCACGCGGGCCAATTCTCGGTGAAGGCGGCCTCGTTTGCCGCCCAATCGTCAGGGACGCTGGTGGCTTTGATACTGGTTGGTGCCGTCAGTTCCAATGCCTTGAATGGGGAATCCATGATGTGGCACATAAAATCTCCCAACGGGCCGGTGCCAAAATCCTGCCAAGCGCGCCACTGGAAGGGATGATAGATGCCGTTTTTATAGGGGCGCACGCGTGCGACGCCGAGCCACTTGTCCCAGTCGAGAGTTTCAGGCACGGGATCGGCTCCCTTGGGTCGACCTTTGCCGGGGAATGAGGCACCGGCCCAGGCGTGCACCTCTTTAATCTTACCGATCACGCCCTGCTGGATGAGCGCGACGGCGGAACGGTATTCGATGGTCGACTGAATTTGATTTCCCATTTGCGTGACGACACCGGATTTGGCGGCGGCTTCGACCATGGCGCGGGTCTCGGCGACTTCGTGCGCCAGCGGCTTCTCGCAATAGACGTGCTTGCCTCGCTCCATCGCCTCGATGGAAATCGGGGCGTGCATGTTGTCAGGGGTGGCGACATGCACGGAGTCGATCTTGTCTCCCTCTTTCTCGAGCATTTCGCGCCAATCCTGGTATCTGCGGGCGTCGGGGAATTTTGCGGCGGCTTTAGCCATGCGCGCGGTATCGACGTCGCAGATCGCGGTGACGTTAACGTTGGCATGGGAGGCGATGCTCGTGAGGTCGCTCCAGCCCTTGCCATCGACGCCAACGGCGGCGTGGTTGAGCTTTCCGTTCGCGGAGGGTGCGGCGCGGAGATTGCTGAAGATCAAAGGGGCGCCGGCGGCGGTCTTGAGGAACTGACGGCGGGAGGTCTGGGTCTCGGGCATGATGGAACTTCGAGGAAAAGTGACGGCAGAGCGAGGGAAATCTGGCGACCGGCGGGTTTCGGTTATGAAGATAAGATCGCGGTCGAGCTGGGCTTGCCTTCCCGGACGGGAGGTTCGTCGTCCTCACTCAGGAAAGGATCTCCGTGACCACATTCCCAAACACATCCGTGAGCCGGAAATCGCGGCCGCTGTGGCGGTAGGTGAGCTTTTCGTGATCGAGTCCCATCAGGTGGAGGATCGTCGCATGGAAGTCGTGGACATGCACCGGATCGACTTCCGTCTTTATCCCGTATTCGTCGGTGGCGCCGTGGACGATCCCCGGCTTCACCCCGGCTCCGGCCATCCACGAACTGAATGCCCAGTTGTGGTGCTCGCGCCCCAGTGCGTCGGCTTTGTTGTTGAACGGCGTGCGCCCGAACTCGGTGGTCCAGACGACGAGCGTGTCCTCAAGCATGCCAAGTGATTTGAGATCCTTCAGCAAGCCTGCAATCGGGTGGTCGACATTTTTCGCGAGACGCTCGTGGTCCTTCATATTTCCGTGCGAGTCCCAGTTCCCGGACGAACCGGTATCGATCAGTTCCACAAAGCGCACCCCGCGTTCGACCAGGCGTCGGGCGGCGAGACATTGCCAGGCGAAGCCCTTCGTGCTGCCACGTTCCAATCCGTAGAGGGCGTGGGTCGCGTCGCTCTCCGCAGAAAAGTCGAACGCCTCCGGCGCTGCCATCTGCATCCCAAAGGCGGTCTCGAAGCTTTTGATCCGGGCCTCGGAAAGGGCGTGTCCGCCGCGCGCGGCGAGGTGTTGGCGATTGAGCTTCTGCAGTGCCGCCAATTCAATGCGCTGCTTGCTTGTCGCGATCCGCGGCTTCACGTTCGCGATTGGTTCCGCCCCCGGGACCACCAGTGTCCCCTGATGCGCGCCCGGCAGGAAGTCGCTGGCGTACACTTGCGTCCCGGCATAGGTCTGCGCCGGGGCGATGGTGACAAATGAAGGGAGGTTCTGATTCGCGCTCCCCAGTCCGTAGCTGACCCACGCCCCGAGGCTCGGTCGTGCGAACGCAAACGAACCGGTGTGCATCCCGAGAGTGGCGTTGTAATGGTTCGAGTGATCGGTGTGCATCGATCGGATCAGCGCGATCTCGTCCATGCATCCACCGACATGCGGGAACAGCGAGCTCACCTCGGTGCCGCACTTGCCCTGCGGCGAAAAATCCCACTGTGGCGCTTTCAAAAAAATCCGCTCGTAGCCGGCGCGATCTTTGATTTCGGGGTGGTCCAGTTTCACTTCCTTGCCGACATCTGCCCTGAGTTTCGGCTTCGGATCGAAGGTGTCGACGTGTGAGACACCGCCCGTCATGAAGAGGAAGATCACGTTCTTCGCCTTGGCCGGAAAGTGCGGCGGTTTCGGGGCGAGTGGATCGAGGCCGTCTCCTTCCTCCGCTTGCAACTGCCGGAGGATCCCTGGCATCAGCGTCGACCCGGCAACGAATGAGCGCAGGATGCTGCGACGATCGGGCGTGTTGGAGAATCGGCTCATTTTATCATTCAATCTGTGTGAAGCAGTTCGTTGCTCGCAAGAAGGATTCGTGCCCAGGCCGACCAGGACTCTCTCTCGATCGCCGTCGCGTCCCCATTAAGCGTCGTGGCCAAGGTTGCCGCGAATTCCTCGAAGGCTGTCACCTCTTCATCTGTGACCGGACGCGAAAAGAGTTCGCGACAGGCGAAGTCGAGTCGGCCGGGAGTGTCGGGAGCCGCCGCCCGGATCCGCACCGCGAAGCGCTCGGCGCAATCGTGGAAGAAGGGATCGTTCATGAAATAGAGAGCCTGGGTCGGTGGGGTTGTCACGCCCCGTTCTGCGGTGCTGGCGTTCGGGTCCGCTCCGTCGAAGAGCGCAAAATAGGCGCTGTTCCGGTTGCGCTTGCGCATCAGGTAGATGCTGCGGCGATTGCTGGCATACTCGGCCGCAAACGGTGCGTGCTGTGTGAATGACCAACTCGGTTCCGCTGGGAAGGGGTGCTCTTGACCCGGTGAGAGATCGAGCGTCCCGGCTGCGAGCAGCAAGGTGTCACGGAGTTCTTCCGCACTGAGGCGGCGGTGCGTAAACGCTGAAAACGTTCCTGCCGTGACTCCGTCGCTTGCGGCTTGCTGGTAGGTCGCACTCGCTAGAATCAGGCGGTGCATTGCTTTCACACTCCAGTCGTGCTCGATGAAGTAGCGGGCGAGGTAGTCGAGCAACTCCGGATGGCTCGGCGCTTGACCGTGGTTGCCAAAATCGTTCGGCGTGGCCACCAGCCCCCGGCCGAAGTGTGAAGCCCAAATCCTGTTCACCATCACGCGAGCGGTGAGGGGATTGTCGGCGCTCGCGATTCGCTCCGCCAATTCGAGCCGGCCGCTCCCTTGCCCGTTGCCCAGCAGTCCGCCTCCCAGAATTGCCAGGTATTCGCGCGGCACGTTCTCTCCGGGAACTTCCGGATCACCACGCTCCTGCAGTCGCGCTTTCTTCGGCTCGCCTTCGGCAACGGCATAGGCCAAATTCATTTGCGGTTCCATCGCGGCATGTTCAAGCAGCGCGGTCAGGTGTTTATTCCGACTGGCGGTGCTCCTTGCTAAAGCGAGATACGCTGCCGAGATCTCTGGCTCCGCAAAGTGCTCCAATCTCCACCCCACACCGTCCCCGCCCGGATGGCCATCGCTCACCTTGAGATCGATCTCGATCTGCCCGTCGATTGGACTCAGCCATGCGATCGCCACCGGCCCCTGTGGACCGGGATGAACATAAAATGTGCGGCCCGGAAGTGTCGTCCATACCTTGACCGGATTCTGCGATGTATTCACCAGGACCGATGGCGGAGCATCGTCTTCCCAGGCCCGCAGTTCCGGCTTCCCCTGAACGCTCTCCTTCCTTCCGGTGAGGAAGCGTGGCTCATCATTGGTCGTATTTAGAAAACACCACTTGGCTCCGAGTTTAGCGTCGTGGGGATTCCCAACGGTGAGGTCGTCGATCAGGTCTGTGAGCGACCAGCGGATCTCTTCCTTGGCAGCACGATAAGTGATCGTGTAATCGAGAATGGTGGTGTCCGCGCCGTAGTTCGCCTGTGGGAGAATCGAAAGATGAATCGCTTCCCCCTTTCTCACCGAGAGAATGATCGGCTTCGGCGTCACGTGGACCGAGCCGCCGTCCGGGACGTCACCTTTCGTGAGCACCTTATCGCTTTTCGCAGCGAGCTCTTTTACTCGTTGGGTCTCTGCCGCTCCACCGGCATCCACCTGTGCTTGCAATTCGCTGCGAGTCTTTTCCCAGGCTTCGCGCCTTGTCTGGAGTTCAGCGTTCCCAATCGGGATCAGGTCGCGGGGTTGCTGCTTTGGCTCGCATCCGGGAGATGAGAATTGTGTGCTATCCAACATCGCGTAGAGCGAATAGTAGTCGCGCATCAGAATCGGATCGTGCTTGTGGTCATGACAGCGCGCGCATGAAATGCTGAGTCCGAGAAAGGCCTTGCCGAGATTATCGATCGCGTCCTCGTAGGTGAGGTGCATGCTCTTGTCGATGTCATGGCCGAAGCGACGTGCCAGGGCGAGGTATCCGGTGGCAATGATCTTCGCCGACCGTTCCTTCGGCTCTTTGTTTCTTGCGAGCAGGTCACCCGCCAATTGCTCGCGAACAAAGACATCATAGGGTTTGTCCTGGTTGAAGGCATCGATCACCCAGTTGCGGTAGCGCCAGACGTGGGGAAGCGGATGGTCGCTGTTCTCGCCCGCAGTATCGGCATAGCGCACCACGTCCAACCAATGCCGCCCCCAACGTTCACCGTAGTGCTTCGATGCGAGAAGATCATCAACGATTGTCTGAAACGCTTCTGCATCAGGTGTCGGGTCGGTCACGAATTTCTCGACTTGAGAAATAGCCGGCGGAAGTCCGATCAGTCCGTAACTTGCTCGTCTGATCAGCTTTCGCCGATCCGCCGCCGGTCCCGGACTTAAGTTTTTTGCATCAAAGTTTCTTAGGATAAAAGCATCGATTGCGTTGCGTCCCCAAGCGCCTTTCTCCACCGGAGGAGGCGTTGGGTTTCCCGGCGCTTGCAAAGACCACAGTTTGCCTGGGTCGCCTTCTTCAGCGTGCAACAAGCCAACACCCGATATCGCAGCGGCAAGCAAAACGACGCGAGTGAACACCGCTACTTCTCGTGATGATCGAGCGGGAGTTGGGCTTTGATTCCACATCCTCGTAAGTCTTCCATCATCGGCGGAACTGATGGCGGCTCAAGGTAAAAGACGAGTCGGCTTTTTGCGCTTGATGACTTCGCGCTTCGTCGGCTCTGCGTCAGATGATAGCTTGGCCATCCTCTGGGACAAAAATCGGCTGCATCCTTTCGAAAACGGTCCCAGAACACTCCACCAAAAAAGGAGATTGAGAGGCAACTCTACATCCACCAAACTCTTAATAATTCACCATGAAACCGATTGTTCAAATCTCGCTTGATCTCACCAACATTGACGAGGCTCTCGAAACGGCGGCGCTGGCCCGCCGGGCGGGGGTGGATTGGCTGGAAGCGGGGACTCCGCTGATTCTCGCCGAGGGCCTGCACGGCGTCCGGGCACTACGCGAGGCCTTTCCCGATGTCCCCGTGGTCGCTGATTTGAAGACGATGGATGGCGGGTATCTCGAAGCCGAGATGATGGCAAAGGCCGGAGCCACTCACGTCGTGGTCATGGCCCAGGCTCATCCGGAGACCATCAAATGCGTGGTGCAAGCAGGGGCCGATTTCGGCTGCGAGGTGATGGGCGATAATCTCGGCTACACGACCATGGTTGATGGCGCGAAGATACTCGCCGACCTGGGCTGCGGTTATGTCATCCACCACATCGGATACGACGAGCGGCGTGGCATTGCAGCAGCGGGTCAGCGTATGCCGAGTCCACTCGATGAGCTCCGCGAAGTCGTGGAAGCGGTCGATGTTCCGGTTCAGGCGGTGGGTGGATTGAGTATTGAGGAAGCCATCAAGTGCCCGCAATTTGGTGCTCCGCTCGTCGTTCTTGGCGCTCCGCTTACGATCGATGCCGAATCATTTAAGACCGCCGATGGCGATCTCGAATCCTCCCTGCGGATGATTTGCGAGGCCATTCACGCTCAGGATGTTCCCGAGTTTTAACTCCACGCCTTTTCTTTTCCTACTATGAAATCTGCTGCTGTCGTCAACTATGCTCCTGAAAAAGGCTCCGTCGAAATTCGGGAAATCGAGAGACCCGAAATCGGGCCCGATGATGTCTTGCTGGAAGTCGCGAACGTGGGTGTTTGCGGGAGTGATTTGCATCAATGGACGGCTGATCATTCCTGGCCGGTGAACTATCCTGTTGTCCTGGGACATGAGTTTGGTGGTCACATTGTCGAAGTCGGTAAATCGGTCGAAAACTGGAAGGAAGGAGATCGCGTTGTCTCCGAAACAGCAGCCATCATCAATGCCGACAATCCCATGACCCGGCGCGGACTCTACAATCTCGACCCGACCCGAAAAGGCTTTGGTTACGGTGTGAACGGAGCCATGACCAAGTATGTCAAAGTTCCATCGAGGATTCTTCACAACATCCCGGAATCGCTCCCTTTTGAACAAGCCTGCCTCACCGAGCCTTGTTGCGTTGCCTACAGTGCCGTGGTGAAAAATGCCCGCATCGAACCAGGAGACCGAATTGTCGTGTTAGGCCCCGGAACGATCGGAATACTTTGTGCTGCGATGGCCCGGCTCTGCGGGGCGGAGGTCGCAATTGTCGGATTGGAGCAGGACAGTCACCGGCTTGAAATCGCGAAGCAATACGGCTGCGAGGTCATCATCGGTGACGCCGGGCCGTGGGCGATGGCGCGGGATGGACTTGGGTGTAATGGCGTCATCGATGCCGCCGGCGCAAGCGTCACCCTGAAGATCGCACTCGATTTGGTGCGACCCGCTGGCTGGATCAGCAAGGTTGGATGGGGGCCACAGCCACTCAATTTCAGTCTCGATCCTCTCGTTCAAAAAAACGTCACCTTGCAGGGAAGCTTTAGTCATAACTGGCCAATCTGGGAGCGGGTCATCGCACTGCTTTCGAGTGGACAACTTGATGTCAAACCAATCATCGGAGGCGTCTGGGCGATCGAAGACTGGCACGAGGCATTCGAAAAAATGCACTCCGGTGAAGTTGTGAAATCCGTATTGAAACCCTGAAGACGATGCGCCTTAAAAATAAAGTCATCATCGTGACCGGGAGTTGCACCGGTATCGGGAAAGCGATTGCAAGGCAGTGCGTCGCGGAAGGTGCCAGAGTGGTGATTCACGGCCTCGAAAAGGAATGGGGAGGATCGGTAGTCTCCGAATTGGGATCGGACAAAGCGATACTGCATATTGAAGATCTATTGGAAAATGGCTGTGTTGATCGTTTGGTTCGTCTTGCGGTTGAGACCTTCGGTAAACTCGATGCAGTCGTAAATAACGCGGCATTGGTCGCCTCCGGAAATATCCACACGACCGACGAGGCCTTTTTGAAGAACATCCTTGCCGTGAATTCTGTTGTCCCGTTTTTAATCACGAAAGCGGCCCTGCCACACTTAGAGAAGGAGCAGGGTTGTGTTCTCAATATCGGAAGCGTCAATGCATGGAGTGGCGAACCGGATTTGCTTCCTTACAGTATGTCAAAAGGCGCTCTCATGACGATGACGCGAAACCTCGGCGATACCCTAATGCGAGAGAACGGGGTCCGCGTCAACCAGATCAACCCCGGTTGGGTGCTGACCGAAAATGAAACCCAACGGAAGCGGGATCACGGATTAAGTGATGATTGGTATACCAAGCTCCCGAAAGTCTACGCTCCCTCGGGTCGCATCCTGAACCCCAAGGAAATCGCAATGGCCGCAATCTATTGGTTGGCGGACGAAAGCGGACCGATCAGCGGTCAGGTCGTCGATCTGGAGCAGTATCCCTTTATTGGTCGCAACCCGCCCAAAGACGATTCGACGATTTAGTTGCTCAATCCCAATTCTATTCCATGCCAAAGCTCGCTGCCTTTCCCAAAGCCTTCATGCATGCTCTCTGCAAAGATGGCAGCATGACCGTTTCCGAATGGATTCAACTCGCCTCCAAACTCGATATACAAGGTCTGGAATGGTACGCCGGGTTTCTCGAAATGGAGGATGAGTCCAAGTGGTCCCAATTCCGCACCGAAGTCGAAGACACCGGAAAGGTGATTCCGATGATGTGTTGCTCACCCGATTTCACCCATCCTGACGCCGCCTTCCGGGAGAGAGAAATCGCCAGGCAGAAACGCTGGATCGATATGACTGAAATCCTCGGCGGCAGCTATTGCCGGGTCCTGAGCGGGCAACGTCGTCCCGAACTGAGTATCGACGAAGGGATCAAATTTGCGGTGGACTCCATCGAAGCCTGCCTGCCGTATGCGGAAGAGCGGGGGATCGCGCTGATTATCGAAAATCACTACAAGGATGACTTCTGGGAGTATCCCGAATTCGCCCAGAAAATGGAGGTCTTTTGCCAACTGATCGACCAGATCGATCATCCCTGTTTCGGGGTTAACTATGACCCGAGTAACACCTACCTCGCGGGCGAAGATCCGCTCGAACTTCTCCAACGCGTCTCGCACCGGGTTCTCACCATGCACGCCAGCGACCGTTATCTCGCCGAAGGCACGATCGAAGATCTCCGACGCGAGGAAGGGGGCGCCACCGGTTACGCCAAACGCCTCCGGCACGGAGAAATCGGCAAGGGCCTAAACGACTACGATGCCATTTTCACCGAACTGATAAGCAAGGGGTTCGATGGCTGGATCAGTATCGAGGATGGGGTCGACGGAATGGATCAACTTGCCCGCAGTGTCGATTTCCTGAAAGGCAAAGTTGCGCAGCATTTTTGCTAGAATTTGCCTTTTGGGTGGGGCGTTGTTGAGAGGGGAGAATGGGAGCTGGTTCCATGGAGATGCGAAAGAATGACCTGTCCAATACTTAAGATTACAGTCTAAGCTTTTGGCACTGGCGGTGTTTGCATCGCCCCCATCCCCTCTATTTTATGAAATCCTCCCTTCTCCTCCCAACACTCTTGTTCCTGGCGGTCGCTCCCATCTCCAGAGCTGTCCAGATTTCCGCAGATCCGTTTTTGACAGGAGCCGGAAACTACACCCCGGGTATCAACAATCTCATCGCCCAAGGTCCCGCGCTCACCGGCTATAGCGGCGAATGGTTGCCCGCCTACGGCGGCGCGCAATCACCGGATGTTCTCGAAACCGGCCTTGCCTACGCCGGCCTCACCTCGGCTGGCGGTGCCATCCGTTACACCGGTGGAGGTGGTGGGCGCTGCGGGCGCATCCTCAGCTCCGGCTACGACAATAACTATTCCGGCTCGATCTACGTCGGCGTTCTCATTCAACTCGAGACCGCGAGCAGTGACTACCGCGCCTTCGAACTCCACGAGGGAGGCTTCGACGACGGCGGCAACCGCAAGTTGCAAATTGCCGTCGGTGAGTCAGTCGGTGGTCTCGTGCCGGCCAGCGATTTTGCGCTCCGCATCAACGAATCCACCGGGATGTCGCTCGGAGGACACGACGCGGACGTCAACCTGTTCGTCATCCGTATCGATTTTTCCGACGCGGCGGGCAGCGACACCATCACGGTCTTTCGCAACCCGACGGACCTTACCGTGGAGGCCAACAACACTGCTACGGCTACGATTTCGAACATCGATTTCCGTTTCGATCGCACTTCGTTCGCTCGCTTCACCGACAGCACGGGCATTGCCTTCGACGAACTTCGCATCGGCACCACCTTCAACGACATCACCGGAACGGTGAACCCCGATGCCGACGGCGATGGCATGGATGACGGATGGGAGTTCCTCAACAACGTCGACGATCCGAACGCCGATGTGGATTCCGATACGCTCTCGAATCTCGCGGAATTCCTCGCTGGCTCCGACCCGAATCAGGCCGATACGGATGGTGACATGATCAACGACCCTGCCGAACTCGACGGCAGCGGGAACGCGTTCGACGGAGCCATGACGCTTGTGGACAATCCGGACTCGGACGGCGATTCGGTGAATGACGGTGACGAGGTTAGCAGCGCCAATGGCTCCATCACCAACCCAAACAATGCGGACACCGACGGAGATGGCGAGAACGACGCCATTGAGATCGAGGCCGGCACCGATCCACTGGATCCCGCAAGCAGCTCTGCGGCGCTCGGGAATTTTATCACCGACGGAACCCGCGACGCGCTCTACCTCGACCCGCTCGCGGTGCAGGGCATCCAGACAGGATTTGGCGACAACCAGAACGAGCTCAATGCAGCCTATGCGGCGATCAGCAAGGGCAAGCTCTATCTGTTGCTTACCGGGAATCTCGAAACCAACTTCAACAAGCTTGAGATCTTTATCGATTCCGCCACCGGCGGCAGCAACGTGTTCACCTCCGCCGGCAATGACAACGCCAGCGTGATGGACAACCTCACCTTTGACACCGAATTGACGCCTGAGTTCCATCTCATTCTGCGGCGGGGTGATGATAAATTTGACCTGGACTTCGCCGATCTGACGGCGGGTCAGTTCGCTTCCTACCTCGATGTCTTCGCTCCGGGAACCGAAGGACGCGCCCGCACCGGTGCGCCGACGAACTCGACCTTTGCCGTGAATCCCTCATCGATTGGAGTCGCCTACGACGGCAGTAATTCTGCGGGAATCGGCGGTATTGAAGGCGCGTCCGCTGACCAGGTTGCCGCCGCCGCTGTGAATACCGGTATCGAACTCTGCATCGATCTGGCGGACATCGGCTTGCCGGTATCCGATCTCCGAATCTGCGCCTTCATTAATAATTCGAACCACGACTTCGCCTCGAACCAGTTTCTGGGAGCTCTTCCCGCAGGCTCTGGAAACCTTGGAGCACCCAATTCGATCGACCTGAGCGCCCAGCCCGGAGAGCAATTCTTCACCGTCCGGGTTCCAAGCGAACTCACTCAGATCATCGCGATCTCCTACGACAACGGAACTGGTGACCTGGCGCTCACCTTCACTTCGAACCCCGGATTTCTCTACCGGATCGAATCGTCTGCCGATCTGAATGCTCCGTGGACTGAACTCGAGGATGGATTTGCGCCCTCCGCCGGCGAGACCTCAATCTTCACGACGACGGAAGTGGCGCCGCGCCCTGAACGTAAATTCTACCGCGTCACCCCGATTCCAAACGAGTAGAGCGCGTCCTGTCGGATTGGCAGCGCAGCGCTGTTATTCGCGAATTTCTTCATTGGAGCAGCAACGTGATCTGACATTGAGACCCCGTCCGGGAATGACCCGGAGTTTAAGATGTTTGCAGATAAGGACGGCCAGCTTTTTGCGAAGTGAGAGTGATCGCTTCCGTCGAATAAGGATGGCCGTGGAGTTGGTCTGGTTCTGCGGTTTTTCCTCTTTCGGGAAAATGATTGGATGCTAAGGTCCGACTATGAAAAAGATGATGACAACCGTCGTGACTTTATTGGCGTTGACGATTTTTGCGGGTGCCGACGTGACTACGATTACGGCAAAGCGAGCCGCTGCCCGCCTGAAGAAGGACCCCAAGATCGTCGTGGTGGACATTCGGACACCGGAGGAATTTGCGAAGGGGCACATCAAGGGTGCGGTGAATATCAACATGAACAGTAAGGACTTTTCCGAGAAACTGGGGAAGCTTGAGCGGGATAAAACATACATCATGCACTGCCGGAGCGGCGGTCGTAGTGCGTCTTCGCTTCCCGTTTGGAAGCGACTGGGATTTAAGAACGTCTTGCATCTTTCGAGCGGAACCCTTGGCTGGGTAAAGGCTGGCCAGCCACTGGTTGTGCCCACAAAGAAGTAGTCATCCAGGCAGCCAGGGCGATCAAGCTAGGGAAACTAAGGAGCTACAGGGTTTACGACGTCGGCTATTAGCGTTTGGCTCTTAGCTATTAGCCCGGTCAACCGGAATCCATCGCGGGAAAGCTAGGGGCCAATCGCTAAAGGCGAATCGCCATGGTGGTTCTACCAGTTCGCTCCGCTTTTCTCCTTAGCTTGATCGCCCTGTCCAGACCGGGGGGGGCTTTTTAGTTTTGTGATTGGTCCTGCCAATCTAAGCTCATGAATGGTGTCCGAGATGAGATCGAACATGCGCTGGCTTGCTCCCGTTTTGGGGGTGGTGGCGTGGGGAATATCCAGGAACGCAGGCCTTGAGGCTCCGGCGGCGATCGCGCTGGGGATCACGGTGGTGACCGCGCTTTGGTGGATGTTTGAAGCGATCCCGATTCCGATTGCTTCGCTGGTGCCGATTGCCCTGCTCCCGCTGTTGGGAGTGCTCGATGCGAAGACGGCGGTGGCGAAAAGTTATGGGCACCCCCTGATTCTGTTGCTGCTTGGCGGGTTCTTTTTATCAAAGGGGATGGAACGCAGCGGGGTGCATCGTCGCCTCGCGCTTGGGATGGTGCGCGTGTGCGGAGGAGGGGGAGACAAGGCGGGGACAAAACCAAAAGCGTTGATGTTGGGATTCATGCTGGCGGCTGCAGTTTTGAGCATGTGGATCTCAAATACCGCGACCGTGCTGATGCTTCTGCCCATTGCTCTGGCGGTGCTAGATGGAAGTGAATCCAAGGAAGGTGTCAATCCGCTGGCGGCACCGCTGATGATGGCGATCGCCTATGCTGCGAGCGTGGGCGGGTTGGGGTCGCCGATTGGGACACCTCCGAATTTGGTCTTTATCGAGCAATATCAGGAGGCGACGGGCAAAGTGATGACGTTTACGCAGTGGATGGCTTACGGAGTGCCGGTGATCGTTGTCATGCTGCCGCTGATGTGGCTTTGGCTGAGCCGGAATCAAGCGGGGGAGATGGTGTTGACGCTTCCGGATTCAGGTGCGTGGCGTCCGGCCGAGCGGAGGACTTTGATTGTTTTTGGGCTGACGGCTTTGGGGTGGATCACCCGGCTGGAACCCTTTGGAGGATGGAGTGAGTGGCTGGGCCTTCAAGGGGCCAATGATGCCTCGGTGGCTTTTGTCGGAGTGATGGTCATGTTCTTGATTCCTGATGGCACGGGTCGGAAAGGAGAGCAGGGACGGCTCTTGGATTGGGAGAGCTGTAAGGATGTCCCTTGGGGCGTATTGTTGCTTTTTAGCGGAGGGATTTGCCTGGCGGCGGGGATCAAGGACTCGGGCTTGAGTTCGCAAATTGCGGGAGCTTTAACGGGGGTGGGGAGTCTTCCGGTGCTGGTTCTGGTGCTGATGGTGTGTCTGTTGATGACTTTTCTCACTGAGTTGACCAGTAATACCGCGAGCACAATCTTGATCATGCCAATCCTGGCGTCGGTGGCTTTGGCCAATGATATTGATCCGTTGGTCGTGATGTTGCCGGCGGCGCTCAGTGCAAGCTGTGCCTTTATGCTACCGGTGGCGACGGCGCCCAATGCGGTTGTTTTCGGGTCAGGACACCTCACTGTCCCAAGGATGATGCGGGAAGGAGTGGTCCTCAACTTGATCGGAGTTGGGGTGGTGTCCCTCTATTGCTGGCTGCACTCGTAGGTGAACGAAGCCTCTTGTTATAAAGTTGTGACACTCTGATGATCGCAACGGTGATGAAATCAGCCCCAGCAGCAGCGTGAAGCAGCCCGTGCTCTTCATAAACAGGGGATTGAGATGGATGTTCGGGGAGCGCGTGGTCTTCCAGCCTTCGATGCCATCCTGCTCGCAGATATTTCGGTCTCTTGCCGCGCATTCTTTTTTGGAGGGTTTAAGCAAGCTTGGCAACTCGAGCCAGCCGTTTGCACGGGTGGTTTTTGGGAAATTAGAGCTCGTAGCACATGATGTGATTCTGCTCACGGAGGTAGAGCTTGCCATCGGAGACCACGGGGTGGGACCATGATTCGGCCTCTTGGTGCGCTGGCATGAAGCTGCCCTTGAGCTGGTATCCTTCAGGGGTGGCTTTGACGAGAGAGACGTGACCGCTTTGGTAACGATAGATGAGATGGCCATCGACATAGGTCACACATGCCGAGCCGTTGCCGACGCCTTTTTCGGGACCCCACTTGACCTTGCCGGTCTTCATTTCAATGCAGATTGGATCACCTCCGTTGTGCTTGTGGCCGCAGTAAATGTATCCATCCACGAGGACCATGCCGCCGTGGTGGTTTTGCAGGGTCTTGGGCTTGAGGAAATAGACTTCTTCCGCGGCAACTCCGCTGCCTTCTTTTTTAAGTTTGAGAAGGGCCGAGCCAGTGCCGTAGCCGGTCGAGCAGAAAACATAGTCACCATCGACAACGGGGGTGGGAATGTTTGCCGTGGAATTTGCGACGGGGTTGTAGTTCCACATGAAGCGTCCGTCATTGGCCCGGACTCCAATGACACCGCGACCGGTCATTTGGACATACTGCTTCACGCCGCCACCATTGGAGATGACAATGGAGCTGTAGCCAGCGCCGTCCTTGCCCTTTTTCCCGACTTTACCGAGTTTTGTTTTCCATTTGGTGGTTCCCGTGCGTTTGTCGAGCGAGACCATAAAGGCGTCATCGGCACCGGGGGTGCAGACGACCCGGTTTCCATCGACGAGAGGGGACTCTGAGAAGCCCCAGCCTGACATCATTTTGCCATTCCATTCCTTTTTAAATTCCTTCGACCAGACTAGCTTTCCTTTCGTGTCGAGACAGGCTATGATGCCATCCGAAGTGGTCACGTAGAGGCGGTCACCATCGACGGTCGGTGCGGATCTGGCTCCTTTGTAACCGTGATCGGGAATGTAATCGGTCACCGGAGTTTGCCAGAGGAGCTTGCCATCCTTAATTGAAAAAGCGCTGACGCCCTGTCCCTTCTTATCTCCCTTGAAGTTGCCGGTCGTGTAAAGGACGCCATTGACGATGGAGACTGAGGAGAATCCATTTCCAGATCCCTCAACGTTCCAGAGAAGTTTTGGAGCAGAATTCTCCCAGCTTTTGATGATCCCTTTTTCCGAAGATAGACCAGTGCGATCCGGACCTCTCCATTGCGGCCAATCCGTGGCGGTAGCAGAGGTGGCAAGAGCTCCGAGTGTGGTAAGAGCAAGAAAGGTTTTTCGTTTCATTGCCCTCTTTTACCTGAAGATGGGCGCTCGTGACGAATACAAATTGTCGGCCTGATTTCCCTGGCTCGAGCCAATTCGAATGTCAACGTCCTTTGAACTCTCCTGATCGATAATTTTCAAAGAGGGGCGGACTTATTCACACTGAAAGTTGAGAGAGTCGTAGTTCGGGATTTAAAATCGTTCTTTTGCGGGGCAGGATGCGCCCGATGTCCGACTCGTTTGTTCACCTCCACCTTCATACCGAGTATTCCACTCTGGATGGGTCCTGTCGCACCAAGGATGTCGCCGCCCGGGCCAAGGAGTTGGGGATGCCGGCGGTGGCAATGACGGACCATGGCAATCTCTATGGCACCATTAGTTTTTACAAGGCGTGCAAAGAGGCCGGAGTGAAGCCGATCATGGGGTGTGAGATTTATCTTGCTCCGGAATCAATCGAGAAGCGCGAGGAAATCGCGGGTCGCAAGCGGGACTGTCACCTGACTTTGCTGGCTGAGAATAACGTGGGGTGGGTGAACTTGCAGAAGCTCGTTTCGAAAGGGCACCTGGAAGGCATGTGGCATGGGAACCCCCGGGTGGATCGCGAGATTTTACGGGAGCATTCCGAGGGCATTATTTGTCTGTCGGGATGTCTTTCCGGGCCGATCAACGAGTGGATTTTGCAAGACCAGGAGGACCAGGCTTGGGAGACTGCGCAGGAGTTGCTGGATATTTACGGGAAAGAGAATCTCTACCTTGAAATCCACAATCACGGGATGGAACAGCAGGCCAAAATTCGCGACACGCTGGTTAAGTATGCTGAGAAGATGGATCTCAAGCTGGTGGCGGCGAACGATGTTCACTTTCTGAATCGTGAGGATCACGAGGCGCACGATGTCATGATCTGTATCGGGATTGGCCGACTGGTCATTGATGAGAACCGTAAGCGCTACTCGCCGGAAGTTTACTTCAAGACCGCCGAGGAAATGCGTGCTCTTTTTGCCGATTACCCGGGGGCATGCGACACCACCTTGGAAATTGCGGAGCGGTGCAATGTTGAGTTCATTCTTGATCCGACTTCGTCCGAGAAATACCCGGAATACAAGCCTGATGACGGTTCGACGCCAAACGACCACTTCCGCGAGCTTTGTTTCAAGGGGTTGGAGATCCGTTATGGCGCGGAGAAGGCTCAGGAGAAGGAACTCATCGACCGTCTCGAATATGAGATGGGAATTATTATTCAACTTAAGTTTGCTTCGTACTTCCTCATTACAGCGGACTTCATCAACTGGGCGAAGGAGCAGAAGATTCCGGTGGGGCCGGGCCGTGGCTCGGCGGCGGGTTCGTTGGTGGCATACACCATGGGGATTACTGATGTTTGTCCGATGCGTTTTGGTCTCCTGTTCGAGCGATTCCTAAATCCGGAGCGGGTGTCACCTCCCGATGTTGATATCGATTTTTGCCAAACGCGGCGGCCGGAGGTGATCGAGTATGTCCGCCAAAAATATGGCGAGCGCAATGTCTCCCACATCATCACCTACGGCACGATGGGGGCCAAGTCGGTCATTCGTGATGTCGCCCGTGTCATGGGGATCGCCTACGGGGAGGCGGATCGAATCTCCAAGATGATCGAGGCCAAACCCGGGGTGAAATTAGCCAAGGAGTATGAGGAAAAGGCGGACTTGCGGGAGGTCATTGAGAGCAGTGCGACTTATCAGGAACTTTGGGAATATTGTTTGAAGCTGGAGGGGATGAGCCGGAACGTGGGTGTCCACGCGGCGGGGGTCGTGATTGGCGACAGACCGCTGGATGAGCACGTGCCTCTGACCCGCGGAAACGAGGGCGAGGTCGTGACTCAATACGACATGAGTGCGATCACGGATGTGGGGCTCTTGAAGATGGACTTCCTGGGCCTCAAGAACATGACGGTGATTCAGGAGGCCATTGACTCGATTCATCTGCACACGCCGGAATTTGATATCTATGAAATCTCGTTGGAAGATGCTCCGACCTTCAAGATGCTCAATGCGGGCGAGACAATGGGCGTCTTCCAGTTGGAGAGTGGCGGCATGGTCGAGACTTGCCGGAAGTACGGGATTAATAAGATTGAGGACATCATTGACCTCCTGGCCCTTTATCGCCCGGGTGCGATGCAGTATATCGACCAGATGATCGAGGTGAAGGAGGGCCGCAAAAAGCCCGTCTATGAGCACCCCTTGCTTGAGACGATTTGCGGCGATACCTATGGTGTCATGATTTATCAGGAGCAGGTCCAGAATGCCGCGAAGATGCTGGCCGGATATACCCTCGGAGGTGCGGATATTCTCCGTCGGGCGATGGGTAAGAAGAAACCCTCCGAGATGGCGAAGCAGCGGGTGATTTTTGTGGAGGGAGCGTTTAAGACGAACCAGATCGATGAACGCAATGCCAACCTGATCTTCGACAAGATTGCCGGTTTTGCGGGATACGGTTTCAACAAATCCCACTCTGCATGCTATGGTTTCATCTCATATTGGACGGGCTTCCTGAAGGCCAATCACCCCATCGAGTTCATGGCGGCCCTGCTGTCGAACGAAATCACCAATACAGATAAGATCAGCATCTTCGTGAACGAGTGCTTTCGGATGGGGTTTGAGATTCTTCCTCCGAGCTTGAATGAATCGATGCTGAGGTTCGCTCCTGAGGTGATCCTCGGAGGGAAGCAGGGGATTCGGTACGGCTTGTCCGCGATTAAGAATGTCGGGGCGGCTGCGATGGCGATGGCGATTAAGGAGCGGGAGGAGAACGGCAAATACGAATCACTCGATGACTTCTGTGATCGACTTGATTCCAAGGTCATCAACAAGCGGATTTTGGAGAACCTGATCAAAGCGGGCGCGATGGACTGGACCGGGGAAACGCGGGCCGGGATGGCGGATCGAGTTGAGAAAGTGGTTGCGAGTGCGAGTAGCGCGCAAAAGGATCGGGCTTCGGGGCAGGGCGGACTTTTCGATGCCATGGAATTTGCGGCACCACCGCCGGTGACCGATGACTCACCGGCTCCGGAAGAGTGGCCGAAAGATGAGCGACTCGAGCATGAAAAGGAACTGCTGGGATTCTATGTCACCGGCCATCCGCTCGATAAGTTTCGCGGGGTGGTTGATTCGGACCGCTTCATTAAATTGGGCTTGTTGGATGAGGTCGACCTGAGTGACAAGCGCGCCCGTTTTCCCTTTGCGGGAATGGTTCGAAGTGTGGAGCACAAGATGACCAAGACCGGGAAGCCCTTTGGAGTGGTCGTGATTCAAGATTTCACCGGAGATCGTGAAATGGTTTGTTGGAGCGAGAGCTATCTTCCGGCTCGCGACGCTGGCTTGATGATGGCAGGGAAGGTGGTCCAGTTTAAAGCGCAAGTGACGGTTGATGATCGCACCGAACAGCGGAGGCTCATGGGGTCGCAAATTCGTGAGTTGAAGGCGAAACGTGGGAAGAAGAATGGTTTTGTTGAGCTGACGCTTTGGACCGGACGAAATAAGCCGGAGGATCTTCAGAAGATCAAAAGTATCCTCGCCGAGTATCCTGGTAAGACGCCAGTGCTTCTCCACATTCAAAATGGGGCCGGTAAGCGTGCCACGATTGAGCTTCCCGAGGAATTCCATGCCACGCTCAATGTGGCACTGCAGCGTGAGCTGGGACCGTGGCTTGGTTAGTGATTCCAAATTACCGTTCCAATTACCATGGCTGGGTTTTCGGGATGGAAATGGTCAATGCTGATGTGTTGGGGGAGTTTTTTACTTTGGGTTATACTTGGAGAGGTTTTTTAAGAGAACCCGCGAGAAACCGGAGGCAGTAAGAGGGGGACAGGTAAAGGAAAAAACCCCACCCCGCGGCTTGCGAGGTGAGGTTGTTTTGAGAGCGGTTCCGACTAGCGAATGCGCTCAAGCAACCAGGGGAGGAGATCGCTGATGGCGATGCGTTCCTGCTCCATGGAGTCACGGTGGCGGATGGTCACGGTGTCCTTGAGGTCTTCCTTGCCTTCTTCGAGTCCGAGGGTTTCGAAGTCAATCGCGATGCAGAAGGGCGTTCCGACTTCGTCCTGTCGACGGTAGCGGCGGCCGATGGCGGCGGTTTCGTCGTAGAAGATATTCATGAAGGGCTGGAGAAGGTTTTTGACCTCCTTGGCCTTTTCCACGAGCTCGGGCTTGTTCTTAAGAAGAGGTAGGATCGCCGCTTTGATCGGAGCCACGCAAGGCTTGAAGCGCATCACGGTGCGGACGTCGGGCTTGCCGCCTTCTTTGGTAAGGTCCTCTTCGTCATAGGCTTCGCAAATGAGCGCAAGAATCGTCCGGTCGCAACCGGCGGATGGTTCGACCACGTGCGGGATGAAACGTTCCTTGGTTTGCTCGTCGAAATATTCGAGGGGCTTACCGGAGTGCTCGTGATGCTTGCCGAGATCGTAGCTGCCGCGATAGGCCACTCCTTCGAGCTCCTGCTGGCCGAAGGGGAAGTCGTATTCAATATCGTAGGTCTTCTCGGAGTAATGCGCGCGCTCGCCATCGGGGATGTCGAGGACGTGGAGCTTCTCGGAATCGAGTCCAATCTCGGCGTAGAACTTGAGGCGGGTTTCAAGCCACTCGTCGGTGAGGCGAAGGCCGTCTTCGGGGCGACAAAAGTACTCGATCTCCATCTGCTCGAACTCACGGGAACGGAAGGTGAAGTTACGAGGATTGATCTCGTTGCGGAAGGACTTACCAATCTGAGCGATTCCAAAGGGAAGCTTCACGCGGTTGGAGTCCAGGACATTCTTGTATTGGACGAAGATCGATTGGGCTGTTTCCGGACGGAGGTAGGCCACGGAATTGGGATCGTTTTCATCGGCCGATGCTCCCATCTGAGTCTGAAACATGAGGTTGAATTCACGAGGCTCGGTCAATTCGCAAGTCTTGTCCTCTCCTTTGGGAAGGGTGGCTTTCTTCTCGCAAGGGGGGACGTCGTCGAGTTGGTCGGCGCGGTAGCGTTTTTTGCAAACCTTGCAATCGACCATGGGATCGGAGAATCCGCCCACGTGTCCGGAGGCCGTGAGCACCGAGTGGTGGGTCAAGATTGATCCGTCCATGCCGAGAACGTCATCGCGTTCCTGCACGTTCTTACGCCACCAGAGTTCCTTGAGGTTCCTTTTGACTTCGGTTCCAAGCGGGCCGTAATCCCAGCAACCATTGAGGCCGCCGTAGATTTCGGCGGACTGAAAAATGAATCCTTTGCGTTTACACAGGGAGACAATCTTCTCCATGCGTGCGGTATCGGTCTGGTCTTTATTAGCCATTGTCTTGGGGCGGGAGATTTTCCTCGCGGGCCGCGAGGAAACAGGAGAAATCCCGCAGGGGAAAGGTTTTTTGGGTCTTACCGAGGGGATTCTTTACTTTGGAAGGACTCGAGCGGAAGGGCGAGGTTCAGAGTCCCACTCGTTTTTGCCACTTGGCTAAGAGCCTCTGCTTTGTCGCGGCGGAAACCAGTCTACTGACGGTATGCGGCAGGAAGTTGGGGAATGACTCCGAGTTTTTCGTAGTTGAAGCCACTGGCGATGGGCTTGTAAGGGCCCACGATCTCGACGCTACGATCGGGTGTGATCTTGTCCTCGATCGTCATTCCCCAATAGGCAGCATTGATAAGGAGGCGACGGAGGCCGGCGCTTTGGAGATCCTTGGCGCTGCCCATGGTGGTGTTGAAGACGCGGGTGTCTTTTCCTTGAGTCGTTTTCCATGTCTTGAACCAAGCGACGGGGAGGGGCTCTTTCTTGGTGTTGACTTCATCGTCGTGGCTTCTTCCCATGAGGGGCTGACCCCAGACAAGGGCGGTGCAGTCTTCAGGGAGGGCGGTGCCTTCCTTGTAAGTACGATAGACATCGGAGGGTCCCCAAATGTCAGTGACACCGGTCACGATAGGATGGTTTTTGAGTTCTTTGACGATGGTGCCGCGGGTGGAATCGGCATGCCAGCGCCCGTGGTGTCCCATGAAGGAACCTCCGAGAAGATCTCGTCCGAAATTGACGTTCTTGCCATCGATTTCGTAAGGGATGCGGCCACGGAATCCATGGTTGGCGGTGCGGAGAGCGATGATGGGCTTTCCGGAGTCGAGGTAAGAAACGATGTCCTTTAACTGGTCTTCGGGAAGAGTGAGGAGGCGGTGGAAGAAGATGACAAGGTCGGCTGACTTGAGGTGCTCGAGGCCGGGGATATTCTGCTTCTTAAACTCCGCTTCCTTTCCCTTTTTGGGGTAAACCGGCATGGTTGGGTCGACTTTTCCTTCATCGTTCACGCCGAAGAGGACGGTGCAATCGAAGCCGTGATGCTTGCTGAGGATCCCTGCCATCATAGGCATGGCTTGTTCACTGCGGTATTCCTGATCAGCCGCAATTAGGACGATGTGTTTTCCTTTGCCCGGGCCATCTCCACCGGAGTAGGTGAGCCACTTTGGGCTTTCGGGAACAGGATGGGCTTGCGCTATTAACAGAGTGGCAACAATGAGGAGGGGACGGAGGAGATAGTTGGACATGATTTTGAGTGGGAAGGAATTAGCGGATGGAATTGAGCTCGGGGAGATCTTTCGAGGTTTTGATTTTTTCGATGGCGGCCCGAACCGATTCGGCTTTCTGGACGCTGAGTCTTCTTGGGAAATCAACTTCGCCATCGGCGAAATCGGCCGCGATTTTTTCGAGCTCGGGGATGGCGAACTTGGCGCGTGCTCCGTAGGTGAGAAGAATTTCCATCAGCTGCGGAGTGCGTTTTTCGCTGGCCCAAGGGTTTTGGTCGCGGGTGTAGTCGACGCAGCCTTTGATGCCTTCGGCGACGCGGTGGGTGGCGAGGATGCGGAGGCCTTCAACGCGGATTTCATCGGCAAACATTACGCCGCTTGGAGCGGGTGTGACGACGGCTTCGAGAATGGCCGGGAGAAGGGGTTTGATCTCCTCCTCAGAGAGATTGCGGTAGACCGATCCGATGCTGCCACGGGCGCGGCCGTCTTCGTTTTTGAGGCCGGCTTTCACCGCTTTGTAGAGGACCTCGTGATCCACTCCTTCGAGCGAGCGGCTGAGCATGCCTCCGCGTTGGTTGAAGAGGGCGAAGGAGAGGTAGCGCTGCTGCATGCCGCGAGGATCATTCTTGGGATCGACCTTGGTGAGGATCTCAAGAAGTTCGGGAGCGGCCTTCATGGCGGGAGTCCCAATGGCGGCGAGAGCGTCGGCGGCTTTGATTCGCATCCAGAGGTCGTCCGACTTGAGGTTTTTTTGAAGGGCGTCGATTGCGTTCGCGGCACGTCCGCGAAATTGCACGATGGCTTGGCAGGCACCGTAGCGGGCGTCAAGAGAAGGAGAATCGAGGAGCTTGATGAGGGCTTCGACAGGTGCGTCACCCTTGCGGCGGGCGAGGGCCATGGAGGCGCGCTCGCGGACGACGGGTGACCAGCTGGTGAGGGCCTCGATGAGGACGTCACTATTGAGCTCATCGTAGGCAGAGTAGCGGTCCTTGTTGTTCCAGCCTCGTCCGTCGAGGACAATGCGCTGCGCTTCCTTGGCGTCGAGCTGCGGAGCTACCGAAGGGCGTTTCCCGGTGAGGTAGATTTTTTTCAAGGGCATGGCGTAAGCCAGAAGGTAGGATCCGGTGCAGTCCCAGTTGGCGTAGCTGTCCTTGCGCATTTCCGGAGGTCCCTGGTGCGGGAAGGTGCCATTCCAGCGGCGGGCGAGGTCGAAATACCATCCACCAAATTCCTTCATCCAAGCACCCGTGGCGTGGGGGCCGGATTGTGCCACTCCGGGCATGGACCATAGGATGTTGCAAAAATTACCGGTGTGTCCCTGGTCGCGTTCGTTACCGTGGGAAGCGACGCTCATACGTGAAAAATACTCGGCCGCTTTTGGCTCGTTGAGGAGGTTGAAGAGGACGGCGGCCATTCCGTTTTTGCCATTGTCGTCGTGAGTCTCAATCCAGGGAGCGTGATCCCCGTATGGGACGGCTCCTTTGCCAATGTAAAAGCGGAGAAGGCGGGCGCTTTTCTCGATGGCTTCGCTGAGCTTGGGATCATCGACACCGGCGGCGCGGGCGAGGATGAGGGAGGTGGTGAGGGGCAGGCCGGGGGCATTCATCATGCCGTATCCGGCGAGGCGACCATCGGGATTGGCAAAGCGATGTCCCCAGGAGCCGACGATGCTTTGTCCCTCGGCGGCTTCCATGGCGAGGCGCTTGAGGCTGGGGAGGGCTGACTTATCGCCGGTGGCGAGGGTGTACTCGGAGAGGAGCATGATGACATAACCGTAATACCAGGTTTGGAAGCTGCGGTTGGAGTAGCCGGCGGCCCAGTCGACTTCCTTGCGAATAATGGGAAGGTATTCCTGTTCGCCGCTGGCAAGAAGGGCGAGGGCATTGAGGGAGCGGGTGATGGGGTTTTCCTTGTAGCCCGGATCCTGGATGCGTTCGGCGAGGGCTTTGCAGCCTTGCTCGAAGATGAGTTTTGATTTGGGGCAATGGTAAGGTGCGGTGGCGCTGTAGCTTCCAAGGACGGGCAGGGTGAGCGTTACCGTTTCCTTTTTGCCATCGCGCCAGCGGAGGAGAGAGAGTTCGCCTTTTCCTTCCTTGGTCTCGGCAGCGGTGAGAGCTTTGCCCATTTCAGTACGAGGATCATACGCGAACGGGGTTTTACCGGCTCCGAGGATGACGTCGGCTTCTTCCAGGATACCGTCCGCCGGAGATCCCTTGGCGACTTCGGTGACGCGGATTTGGCGTGCGTCGGTGGTGACCATCTTATCGCAGAACATCCAGCCACGTGCGCCGGTGGCTCCGAGGTTCCAGTCGTGGGTGGCTCCTTCCGGAATGCGATCACCCTTGGTGAAATCGGGAAGGGTCATTTTTCCCTGTGGTCCGGCTCCCGGAGACGGGAGGGCCATGAGGAGGGCAGCGAGGAGTGAAGTGGATCGGGATGAGATCATGGTAGGAAATATTGAGATGCGATTATTCGCCGGATTTTTGCGGTGAATTGACGTGGTAGAGGTCCTCGCCGTAGTGCGGTTTGAGGGGCCAAGTGTCGGTGCGGAAAGGGTAGGCTGGCAATTCCTTGCCATTCATTAATGTGCCAAGAGGAAGGTTTGAGAAGGCGTAGCGGACCGCGAGGGGATCGGGGACTTCTTTGCACCAGACTTCGATCTCCGGGGCCTGGCCACGAGCGCCTGAGATGCGGGCTTCGGCGTGGTGGAAAACTTGATCGGCTCCGGCGATGTAGAATCCGCGGGCGTCGTTCTGATCAAGGCGGAGGCCGTCGGATCCGGATTTTTCAAATTGAATTGCGATTTTTTCGCCCTTCCTCTCCATTGATCTGTAGATGGGGCCGTGCCACTGGAGAGGCTGGCCGGGGCGGGTGGCGTCCTCGATGCCGTAGACGGTGGAGAGGGCCCAGCGGGCGGAACGATCCCCGACGGGATATTTACGGCCGGGGTGAATGTTGGAGTCGCTGTTTGCATCGAAGCTGACGATGAGGCCCGTGTTTGGAGTCTTTTGCCACGTGAGGAATTGTTGCTCACGAATCACGTTGGTGTGGTGGTTCATATCATAAGTCATCGAGCGGCGGGTGCTCCAGCCTGCAATCTGGATGATGCCGAAGGGGAGGTCTTTATCGTTGAAGAGTTTTCGCCAGTCCGAGATGACGGCAGGGAAGGTTTCGGGGAAGGGGATCCAGGTGTTGCCGAAGGCGTTGTTTTCGCCTTGGTAGAAAAGAGCGCCGCGAACGGAGAGGCCGGCGATGGGCATGATCATGGCGTTGAGCGGGCCGGCGGGAATGCGGCCTTGGGTGCCGGGATCGGCATAGCTTTTGAGGTTGGGTTTGCCACCGGGAGCTTTCTCGCCTGCGGCTTTGGCAGCGGCTGCTAGCTTCTCCCACTTTGCGAGGTCGGCGGCGAAGCGCTTGGTGGCTCCTTTTTCTTTTCCACCCTCGATCCAGAGCTGGCGTTTGGTTTCGTATTCCTCGATGTAAGGCTTGGCGGTGGGGAGGGTTTCGAGGGTCTCACGGGTGACCCAGTGTTGGGCCATGGTGCCACCCCAGGCGGCGTTGATGAGGCCGATGGGGACATCAAGGCGGCGGTGGAGGCGTTGTCCGAAGAAGTAGGCGACGCCGGAGCAATCGCCGATGGTTTTAGGAGAGCAAACTCTCCAAACGCCAGCATCCTTTTCGGCGGGGAAATCCTCAAGTGGTTCCGGGGCTCCTTCGGGTTCGATGCGGATGAAGCGGATGGCGGGGTAGTTGGCGCTGGGGATTTCGATGTCGGCATCGCGCGAGCTGCGCAAGCGCCACTCCATGTTGCTTTGACCTCCACAGATCCAAACGTCGCCGACGAGGACATCATGGTAATCGATTGAGATGTTGCCGGATTGCACCTTCAGATTGCGGCCGGAGGCGTTGGCCTCCATGGCGTCAAGGGAGATGAGCCATTTGCCGTCTTTCCCGGAGGTGATGGTCTTCTCCTGTCCGGCGAAGGAGACAGTGACGTCGGTTTCTTGATCCGCCCAGCCCCAGATGTTCACGGGCTTGTCGCGTTGGAGGACCATTTGGCCGTTGAAAATATGGGGAAGCCGGAGCTTTGCGGAAACGGCCGGCAGGAGATGAAAGAGGGCGAGGAGGAATGCGATTGAGAATTTCACGGATAGCTTGGTGGAGAGAGATACGTTGGCGATGGAGGCAGGATTGCAGCGAGTTGGGGTCATTTGCCTTTGGTGAGATAGCGGAGGCAGGCGGCTTGGTAGAAGGTGTCCTCTGGATGCGTTTTGCTCGCATTACGGCAGAGGTCGATGCGGTCCTTGTCGGACGATAGTTTGGCGAAGTCACGGGCGAGGCGTTCATCGACGAGGTCGTGGAGGCTGATGAGGGGAGTCGGATTTTGATCGGACTCGATGATCTTGATGGTCTTCTCAAGGTTCTCGCGGTGTTCGCCGGATTTCCAGTTTTCGCGCATCGCGTAGAGTCGCGGAAGAAAGGGCTTTGCGCTGCCGGCGTAGGCTTGCAGGGTTTTGAAGCGGGCTGGAAAACGGGCGTAGGCCCCCCAGCGTTTCAGGCCGAAGGTTTCGATGGCGAGGGGAACTCCTTCCTTGAGATGAAAGCGTGCCATGAGGTCGAGCGCGTAGACACGTGGAGCGTCCTCGAACATCATGTAGCTCATTGAAGGGACCTTGATGGCGTCGTGGATTTGTTGGGCCATGTTGGCGGCGTCTTCGCGGCTGAAGAATTGGAAGGCATAGGCTCCGCAACCGCGAACGCGACCGGAGGGGTCATGGAGGAGCTTGGTGATGGCGGAGTAGAGGAGGGGGCGATCGAGGCCATCGAGTGGATTTCCGCTCTCAGCGGTTTGGGCGAGGAGGCCGTTGAAGTAGAGGGGCGCGGTGCGGGCTTTGACGTGGCCGAAGGCATAACCCAGGGCTTGTTGGCGAGGGCGGAGGCTGCCTTCTTCCGAGCAGAGGACGAGGGCACGCATGAGATCGGGGAGGGCTGATGCGGCGGTCTTGCCGAGACGGGCGAGGGCGTAGCCGGCCGCGATGGCGACGGTGGATTCAGCATCCGAGAGAGCCTGGGCAATTTCGGGGACGGCTTTGGCGGAACGTTCACCGAGATGGCCGAGAGCGGCGCAGGCTCCGGCTCGTTCGGAAGCGTTTTTACTTTTAAGGAGAGTGAGGAGTTGGGGGATGAAATCACCTTCCTTTTCTGCGAGAGCTTTGGCGGCCCACTCTCGGGCGATGGGGGACCAATCGGCGAGATCGGACATGATCTCGGCTGGGGTCATTTGGTCGGTCCCGGCCAATCTCCAGCGCCCTGAACGGATTGTTTTGTCGGTCTGGGTTTGATCGAGCCAGTGCTTTTCGTTTTGGCCTTTTCCGGTGAGGTGGATGGCCCGGCGTGGCAGGGTGGCGATGAGGATCTGGGCGGCGGTTGGGTCGAGAAATTTTCCGCCGTAGTGACCGCCGAGAGGTTGGTTGGCAAAGCTACCGTCGGGGAGGCGGGTGAGGGCGTAATACCACTGGAGCTCTTTGAGGAAGGCCGCGGCGAGTTTGGGGCCACCGGCGTTGGCCCCGAGGGGATCCCAGAAGTAGCTGTAGGAATTTCCGCTATGTCCGTATTCGCAGGTGTTGTGAAGGGAGGCCGTGAGTTTTGAGAAGAAGTGTTGACCATTGCGATTGCCCTCGACCTGGAAGGCGACGGCGGCGATGCCGTTTTTGCCATTTCCGGAGAGGCCGTTGCGACCGCTGGCGTAAACTTCGAGACTGGGTCGGTGGTAACCGTATCCGATTGATCCGTTATCGATGAATTCCGAGAAGAAGCGGCTGGCGCGGGTGATGGCGGCATTGACTTCGGGGTGCTCAACGCCGCACTTTTTGGCGAGGAGAAGTGAGAGGTAGCAGGGGAGGCCGGATTGGTTGAGGGCACCGTCTGTCTCTTATACACATCTGACGCTGCCGACGATCTACTCTGTGTAGAT
>OJIS01000096.1_pt1 | contig 34745 bp, 10 predicted proteins | sample 1595671 | NCBI WGS metagenome assembly OJIS01 (sample SAMN05416814, study PRJEB24817) | seawater metagenome | isolation source: Sea water | place: Canada:Atlantic | collected 2013-07 | reverse complement strand
TACGAGATCAGCCTCGGTCTCGTGGGCTCGGAGATGTGTATAAGAGACAGCTGAACTCAAGACGATTCTTCTCACCCGCAAGCGTGAACCGATTGTCCGAAACATCGTCGAGCTCACTCTGGCCTACGCACTCAGCCGAAAACTGGAACGTAGTGACCAGCCGGTCGTGGATGCCATTACCAGGAACCTGTGCGAAAATAACGGGACATGGCAAAGTCTCTTCCAACACGTGGCAAATAGCCTTCCATTTCGCGAAACCATCATCGAGAGTGTCAACATTAGCCATGAGTAATAACTGGAACATTGAGCGCAGAACATTCCTGCGCGGAGCGGCCGGAGCCCTCGTCCCCCTGCCCTTTCTCAACCTCATGGAGAACAGCGCCAAGGCCGCATCACTTCATCTCGCGGGCGACTCCAAACCTCCGTTGCGCTTCGTCACCTTGTTCAAGCCAAACGGCGTTCACCCGCCCTCATGGAATATCGAAGGCGGCAAGGAAAACGATTTCCGCATGTCCCCGCTCATGGCGCCCTTCGCGAAACATAAGGACGACTTGCTCATTCTCGATAACATGGGCGACTTCGGTTTCTCATCGCACAGCAACTCGACCCGCCGCTTCCTTTCCGGCCATCACAAAAACAACAAGTCAGCCTCCGTCGATCAACTCATCGCTGACAAGATCAGCGGAGACACCGCCCACCGCTCGCTCGAACTCACCACCGAGGGTCTCTTCACCAATCAGATCGACTGCAGTTATATTTCCTACGACAAAGACGGCGGTCGCATTCCGCGCGAAAGCGATCCGCAACTTGTCTTCGACCGCCTCTTCCGCAACCCGATGCGTGACCCGAACCAGCGGGAGGAAATCTCCAGCCTTCTCGACCGCGTGCGCGACGACGCGAAATCCCTGCAACGCAAAGCCGGACGCGAGGATCAGGAAACCCTTGAAGAATATTTCACCGTCGTCCGCGAGACCGAACAGCGACTCGAAAAAATGACGCCGGTCAGCGGCCCCGGAGGCGTCGACTTCTCCAGCCTCAAACGCCCGGAAAGCTCCGGAGATCTCAACGAGCAAGTCGAATCAATGCTCGATGTCATGGCAATGGCGCTGTGGACCGACTCGACCCGCTGCATCAGCTACATGCTCGGAAACAGTAACAGCCGCATGATTTTCGACTTCCTCGGCATTCGAAAACAGCATCATTACCTCTCCCACTTCTTCCGGAACTTCAGCCGCGAGAATATCGATTCCCTTCTTAAGATCAGCCTGTGGCACATGGAGAAGTTCGACTACCTGCTGACCAAACTGAAATCCTACAAGGACCAGAACGGATCACTCCTTGATCACAGCATCGTCCTCTTCGGATCCGGAATGGGTCACAGCGACAACCACACCGCCCAGCGCATTCCCATCGTGCTCGCGGGCAAGGGCGGCGGGATGCTTAAGACCGGTCGCTACCTCAGGTATTCCAAGAACCAGGAACTCGGGCGACTTCACCTCTCTCTCCTGCAAAAGTTTGGCATCGACTCCCCATCCTACGCCAATTCCACGGCCCCCCTCCCGGGCCTTGATGGCGGTGCCTTCGAAGAATACCAGGAGCGCAAGTTCGACACCTGGGTGAAAACCGGCAAAGGAACAATCACCGTCCAGGGTCGTCTCCGAATGTCGGACAATCTTGATGAGGCCAAAGTTTTTTACATCGATGTCGATGGCAAACCTCCGGTGAGAATCGAGGTCGGCTTCGGCGACTTCCACAAATTCAACCTCGCCTATCACGTCGGCACACCCATCACCCTGACCGGCAACACCAGCGAACGAAACGGGCGACTCGTGTTGACAAAAGTCACCGACCTCAAATCCGTCTTCGGCAAAAGCAAACCAGGCAAAGCGAACGGTTAGGACAATTCCGAAGAGCATAAATTGTACTATCTTGCCGTGGAAATCCCGGGCGGATCAAGAGACGACAGCCGCAGTATCCCATCATGATGAACTCTCGTCTCCCGTTCCTGCTCGCCCTCTGCTTCCTGCTTCCTGTAAAGGCCGACGATTTCCCGCTGGTCGCGGACGACCTTGAAGTGTCTCTCTTCGCGAAGAATCCGCTGGTACGAAACCCCTGCGCGATCACGTTCGACGCGAAGGGCCGACTCTGTGTGGGGATGGGACCACAGTATCGCAACCCCAAACCAGAGACTCCCGGCGATTCAGTTTGGATCCTGGTCGATGAGGACGGGGACGGAACGGCCGACTCGCGAAAGCAATATGCCACCGGCTTCAACTCAATCCAGGGATTGGCATGGCGCGGGCGGGATCTCTATGTTGCCAATGCCCCGGACCTCACCATTGCACGCGATCTGGATGGAGACGACGTCGCGGATGAATACATCAGACTCTTCACCGACCTCGGAAACCTCGAACATGCCTTGCACGGACTGCAGTTCGGACCCGACGGCAAACTCTATATGTCGAAGGGAAATTCCAAGGGGCTCACCCGCCCGCCCAATCGGATTGCCCCGAAGCCCTTCCGCGAACTTTGGGGCGTGGAGTTGCCAGACGCACCTGACTTCCCAAAACCGACCGTCTTCAAGAAGGGTGACTACGAGAAAAACTATCACGATCCGGCTGATGACTGGGGACTATCAGGAGGGATACTGCGCTGTGATCCGGACGGATCGAACCTCGAGATCGTCTCGCGTGGTTTTCGCAATCCCTGGGACATTTGCTTCGATGATTCCTTTAACTGGCTCGGCACCGACAACGACCAAACCCAGGGCGACAAGATTTTCTCGCCCTTCTACGGAGCGCATTTCGGTTGGGGCCATCCTTGGTCCTACAACTGGAAGGGTGACGATCACCTCCCCACCGCGCCCTCTTCAGGACCACTCTTCGAAGGCTCGGGAACAGGGATCACCTACTGTGGACTGGAACACTATCCCGGAAAATACCGTGGCATCTTCCTCATCAACGATTGGTTGAGCCGGGAAGTCACCATTTACCGACCAAAGAGGGACGGTGCCTGGATGAAGCCCGACCGGGAAAAGCTTGAGGTTTTCGCACACGCGGGCGGAGGGCGTTCAATGGGTGGAAGCACCGGACGGAGTTTCGATCCGGTCGATATCGAAGTGGGACCTGATGGTGCGATCTACATTTCGAGTTGGGGACGGGAATACGGCTTGAGCGAGAAGGACGGGAAGCAAATCAATGAGGGCCGCATTTACCGAATCTGGCCGAAGGCGGTGCCGCCACGGATGAAGAAGGAGCCAAAGAGGAGCAAATCAATCCGTGAGTGGTCCACTCAGGAGTTGCTCGACGATCTCGGAAAGTCGCTTCCGGTTTGGAGAACCAATGCTCAGGACGAACTTGTGCGGCGGGGCGATCAGGATCTGAAACCGGAAGAATTGCTCACTCCCGACTCGGCGCAGGGCTTGCTTTGGACCTTGTGGACGATGGGACGTATGGCCCCTGCTGATCACAAGGTGGACGACATTTTTCTCGCAAAAATGGCCGATGATTCTGGAGTCGGTGACCACACGCAATTGATCCGAATTCTAGCACATCGAGCCAAGGAGCGTGGAGCTACCGCCCTGCCTGATCTCCTAAAGCGTGGACTGCAAGAGAAGAACCCCCGCTCCCGGCACGCCACCGTTCTTGCGATGCGACAGGTCGGCGAGACACGTTGGAATAAGGAATTCTTGCGTCTGATTGAACAGGAACAAGATCGCATCGTCTCCTACTCGGCGTGGGGAGCGCTGGGAGAACTCATGCCGAAGAAGGAGCGAAAAGCGCTGCTCAATGACCAACGCCCCGCCGTGCGAAGAGCGGCCTTGCTTTCACTCCTGGAGGAGGACGCCCTGAGTGAAAAGGAGCTCAAACCTCTGACTAGGGATTCCGACCAGGCCATGGCTGAACTGGCGGCAAAGCGCCTCGGAGGAAAGCACTGCACTGAAATTCGCGGGCCCAAACTGGAAGTTCAAAACACGAATACTCGCCCCGTTCGAGCACCGATCTCAGTCGTCTCATCGATTCGTAATCTTCCCGGTCGGAGCTACGAGGAAGCGGTTCTCACCGAGGGTGTCCGCGCCTTCACCGATCGACCCTATCGTCTCAATACGGTGCCGGCTGAACTCGAAGGACTGACCTTCATCCGCCCGGCAAATAACGATGCCGATGACGCCAGTGGACCATTCCTCAGCTTGACCTTGCGCTACGACTCAACGGTCTATTTCGCTGACGACACGCGGGCCGGGAAGCTTCCGAGATGGGCGCGCGGGAATTGGACACCAACCGAAATGTTTATCAAGACCGACGACTCCACACACCTCATCTACTCGGCGGAGATTCCGGCGGGAGAAATCCGCTTCGGAGCAAATCGTGACGGCATCACCAGACCTAAGGGCAACTATCTCGTAATCATCAAGCCAAAGTTACTTCAGCCACAAACGACTGCCGCCACAGTCGCCGATGTTCTGCCTTTGCTGAAAACGGCAGACATGAAACATGGACGAGCCCTTTTCCTGAGCGCGGACGGAGTGTCTTGCGCCACCTGTCACCAGTTGGAAGGCTTCGGAAACGTCTTCGCTCCTGACCTCGCCGGAATCGGAACACGAGCCACTCCGGAGTTCATCGTACGCTCTATTCTCGAACCAAGCTCCGAAATCACGGAAGGCTTCGCGATGCAGATCCTGACCACAAAGTCCGGTGACACCACATCCGGGCTCGTATTGGAGGAGACCGGACTTTCGGTGCAGATTGTCATGTGGGATGGTTCATTGGTGACAGTCCTGAAAAAGGACATCGCAAAGCGCGAAACGACTCAGATCTCCGCCATGCCACCCACCTTCGCCGGCCTCCTCTCGCCACAGGACGTGGCCGATATCACCGCTTACCTTCGTGCCCCAAAAGAGACACCAGAAACAATCCGGACTTCGAAAGCGGCTCCCAAGATCTCGCCCGTTCAACCCTCCCCTCTCTCGGGGAAACAGTGGGGTGATCAGAGCAAAGGCTTCTATCTCGACTGCGACGACCAGCGACTCGAGATCCACTATAACGGTGTCGAGATCGCGGCCTATTACTACAACCATCCCGAGACGCGGCGACCTTTTTTCGCCCACGTCAAGACACCCTCCGGACTTCAGGTCACCCGCAATTTTCCACCGATCGCGGGGAAGGACGCAAGCGATCACGGTACGATGCACCCGGGGATCTGGATGGGCTTTGCGAATCTCGACGGGATCAGCTTCTGGCACAACAACGCCGGGACGGTGAGCCACCTCGAATTTCCGGAAGAACCAACCGCTGGCCTCACGGCTTCATTCTCCGTAAAAAATCAATATCTAGGCCCCGACTCCCGGGTGGTCTGCGAAGAATGGACGAGCTATCAATTGGTCCCGAACAAGGATGGCTACCTCATTTCGATCGACTCCCGCTTTTCCGGCGACTCGCCTTTCTCATTCGGCGTGAAGGAAGAGATGGGACTCGGGCTGCGGGTTGCGACTCCCATCACGGTAAAGGGCGGAAAGGGTGCCATCCTGAGCGCGGCTGGCGGGAAAAATGAAAAGGGCACCTGGGGAATGACCGATGCGTGGTGGGATTACTTCGGCCCACTCGGAGGAAAGAGCGCCGGGATCCAGATCATGTCGGGACCCGGCAATCCCGCCGTGTGGGCTCACAGCCGCGACTACGGAGTGCTGGTAGCGAACCCCTTCCCCGTGGACCGCCCCGAAAATCGCGACAAAAAAATCACGGTGCAGCCTGGTGAGTCATTTCGCCTGAAGTTCGGGGTGCAAGTCCACGAACACAACACTCGCGAAAATTACGATCCAGCCAAGGCCAACCAGCGCTATCTTGATGGCGTAAAATAGCAATCCATCGGGACTGGCGACGCCCATACCAAAGGCAAAAGATCCACCTTCGCCCTGCTTTCATGAACGAAACAGACTTGAGTTCACGTTCCCTTAACACGTGCTGTCGCCCCATACAACAACCCGGACTTTTCCCAGAAATCTTCTGCGTATCGTTTTAGGAAGCCTCCTGACCTGCAGCGGTCCGGTGATGGCAAAAGAGAAGACAGCGACAGATCACTGGGCCTTTGCTCTCCCGCAGCGCCATGAGACTCCCGTAGTTCGAGACACGCAGTGGCCTTCCCGTCCCCACGATGTCTTCATCTTGAAAAAGATCGAAGAAACCGGGCTTGCACCAAACCCTTCCGCAGATCAGCGCACTCTCCTTCGCCGACTCTCTTTCGACCTCACCGGCCTTCCTCCGACTCCGGAAGAAATGGCGGCTTTCGAGAAGGCATTCCGGGAGGATCCTGATATCAGTCTAAGGCAGCTCACAGACCGCCTTCTCGCCAGTCCCCAGTTCGGCGCACGCTGGGCGCGGACCTGGCTCGATCTTGCCCGCTACGCCGAGGACCAGGCCCACATCGTGGGCAACAACAGCAATCTTTTCTATCCTAACGCGTGGCGCTACCGGGACTGGGTGATCGGAGCCTTTAATCGCGACCTGCCCTACGGCCAATTCGTAAAACTGCAACTGGCGGCAGATCTGTTAGAGGAGAACCACGACCAGAATCTCGTCGCCCTGGGCTTCATCGGCCTCGGTCCGAAATACTATCGGCGTAAAGATCCGCTCGTGATGGCAGACGAGTGGGAGGACCGGGTTGATACCGTGTCGCGTGGCCTACTCGGCCTCACCGTGGGTTGTGCCCGGTGCCATGATCACAAGTTCGACCCGATCTCTACCGAAGACTACTACGGACTAGCCGGAGTCTTCGCATCCATCGAGATGTTCAATCGCCCTCTCGACGGGAAGAACGCCAAGAAGCCGACGGATGCCATGCACATCGTGCGGGATCGTCCCAAACCCACCAACCTCAAGGTCCACCTGCGCGGAGATCCCAAGGACCTCGGACCAGAGGTGCCGCGTCGTTTCCTGACCATTCTCAGCAAGGATGAAAATCCTCCCAATTTTCAGAAAGGAAGCGGACGGCTCGAACTCGCCGAGGCCATTGCCTCCCCCGACAACGCGCTCACGGCCCGCGTCTTCGTGAACCGGATCTGGGGCGAACTCTTTGGCACTCCCCTGGTCACGACCACTAGTAATTTTGGCACCCTTGGCACTCCTCCATCGCATCCCAAACTCCTCGACGATCTCGCTGTCCGCTTCATGGAATCCGGTTGGTCGGTGAAGTGGCTCATGCGTGAGCTCGTCCTCTCCTCCACTTACCAACAGAGCAGCGACATCTCCGGGGCAATGTTGGAACGCGATCCCGCCAACATTTTTTACAGCCGAGCCAACCGACGACGCCTCGATATCGAAATGTGGCGCGACGCCATCTATGCGGCAGCGGGCACTCTCGATCTCAAAGTCGGCGGACCTTCCTTTAAGGTCAGTGCGCCGGACGCCAACCGCCGCGCCGTTTACGCCCGGATCAGCCGCCTCAAACTTAATCCGATGCTGGCCCTTTTCGATTTCCCCGACCCGAACCTCCACTCGCCCGGGCGCTACAAATCAACCACGCCCCTTCAGAAACTCTTTGCGATCAACAATCCTCTCATGGTGGCGCAGGCCGGGAAATTTTCAGCCCGCCTGCACCGTGAGGCACCCGCGGACAACCCGGCCCGAGTCCAGCTCGCCTACCAACTTCTCTATGGTCGCAAGGCCAGCGACGAAGAGCAGACCCTCGCACTCGGTTTCCTCAACACAGGAAACGAGGACGCCTGGCAAAACTACGCGCAGGTTCTCCTCGCCTCAAACGAACTTCTCTACCTCGACTGAGCATGATCCCTCCTCAACAATTCCCTGTTCTCTCCCGCCGCCAGATGCTGGCCCGCATGGGCGGCGGCTTCGGCATGCTCGGTCTCAGCGGAGCCTTAAATAATGCCGGCATGCTTTCGGCATCGGAAATCCCGGTGGGATCCCCGCACTTCGCGCCAAAGGCGAAACGGGTGATCTTCCTCATGATGAACGGCGGGCCGTCCCATGTGGACACCTTCGACCCGAAGCCCGCTCTCGCCAAACACGAGGGCGAGACGCCTGACGGAAAAGCGGGCAAGAAGACCAGCGGCTACATGCCCTCCCCCTTCGAGTTCAAGCCGCGTGGACAGTGTGGCATGATGATGAGCGAACTCTTCCCGCAGCTCTCGCGGCATGCCGATGATTTATGTTTGGTGCGCTCGATGCACACGGATCAACCCAACCACGAACCCGGCCTACTCATCATGCAGTCGGGCAACGCCCAACCGGTGCGCCCCTCGATCGGATCATGGATCTCCTACGGTCTCGGAACGGAGAATGAGAATCTTCCCTCCTATGTCGCGATCTCTCCCGGACGCCCGGTGGTCGGCCCGCAACTCTGGTCGAATGCCTTCCTCCCCGGGGAGCACCAGGCCACCGCCGTCGACACCAACACCCTCAAGGTCGACCAGCTCATTGCCAACCTGCGGCATCCCAAGCTCAGTCACGAGGCACAACGCCGCCAGGTCGATCTCCTCGGCGCTCTCAATCGCCTCCACTCCGGGCAACGCCAACACGACGCCGCTCTCGAAACCGAGATCAAGAGTATGGAACTCGCCTACGCCATGCAGGCCGAGGCCTCGGATGCCTTCGACGTGAGCCGCGAACCGGATGCGGTGCGCGATCGCTACGGACGGACGCCTTTCGGCCAGTCCTGCCTTCTGGCCCGCCGGCTTGCGGAGTCGGGAGTGCGCTTCACCCAGGTCTTCTACGTCGATTCAAAGAACAAGCAACCGTGGGACACCCATCAGGATAACGATGGAGGACACCGCCGACTTTGCGCAGATTCCGACCGCGCCAGTGCTGCCCTTCTCTCCGATCTGAAAGAGCGGGGGCTCCTCGATGATACCCTCGTGATTTGGGGCGGCGAATTTGGGCGCACGCCCTACTCGCAAATCGACAAGAAAAAATCCAAACCCGGCCGCGATCATCATCACACCGCTTTCTCGATGCTCCTCGCGGGCGGTGGCATTAAGCCCGGCACCACCTATGGAACCACTGATGAGTTCGGAATGCACGTCGCCGAGAACCCGGTCCACGTCCACGATCTCCACGCCACAATTCTCAACCAGCTCGGGATCGATCACGAGAAGCTCACCTATCGCTACTCAGGCCGTGATTTTCGCCTTACTGATGTCCACGGAAAAGTCGTGCAGGGCATCTTGGGCTGAGCGATGACGGAGAGGTGACAACCTCCGGAACCTGACCTCCGACCGGCAAGGCAGTCCCGGGATTCCCGCCGGCCTTTGGAAAGCAGCTCTCAGCCTCCCGGACGTTCCACCGGATATTTCGCCCGGATGCTCTCCTCGAATTCCCGCTCCAGCTTTTCCCGCATCCGCTGCCGCTCGAATTTCTCAAGTTGTCCGCGCACTGATTCGAATGAGCGTTGGACGGCCGGTTCAAGGGCCATATAGCGTATCAGAAAGACCCCTTCCTGACGGGTAATCACCGTGCTGACCTCGCCCGGATTTTTTATGGAAAAGGCGATCTCCGAAACGGCCTTACTCCAGGCATCCAGCCTACCGCCGCGTTGCATCCACCCGACAACTCCCCCTTTGTAACGACTGGCAGCATGCTCTGAATAATCCACGCTCAGGACAGAGAACCCCTGCTCCGGACGGCTGGCCAGACTCGTGTCCTTCGCAAACCATTCCCGCGCCTGCCGAAGCTTTTCTCGATACCGCGCCAGCCGCTCGGGATCCGGACCGGGGTTGAGTCAGAGGACCGCGACTTGGCGCTTTTCCTCTGATTGAAAGAGCTCCCGCTGCTCGTCGTAGATTTCACCCAGCCGTTCCTCCGGGATCTTGCCCGAAGCCGCTTCCTTCAACCGTGGAAAGAGATCCGCCTCCCGGAGCCGGGACGAAAGAAGCCGGGTAATCTCAGCCCGCATCACCGGATCTGCATCCAAACCAGCATCCAACGCTGCTTGCGCGAATTGCGCGCGTCCGGCCAAGGCATCGAGTGCTTGCTCTCGCGTCGCCGGGTCACGGCGTCCCCCATGATGTTCCCTTAACTCGTGATCCAGATCGGCCTCGGTGACTTCGACTGATCCGACGCGAAGCAGAACTCCGTGGGACTCCAACACCTTGGTCGGCTCCTCAGCCTTCTCACGACAGGAGACCAACATCAGAAGCGCCATCAGGACGCCGGTTATTCGGAGGGATTTCTTCATTCGCCCAGATTACGAATGACCGCCCGGCCCGTGCCACGCTGGAACTGCCAGGTGAGCAAGTGGGAACCCGCCCCCTCCAGTTCCTGTTGCACCGCAACCGAATCTCCGGAAGTTTCCGCCTGCTTCACGCCGTCGACGTAAAAGACCAGCAGGTCATCCGCCCCTCCGTCAGCCACCTCCATCTCGAAATCAAGCGCGCCACCACCCTCGACCTTGGCCGTGATCCAGCTGCTCCCTCCAGCCGGTCCGCCCGTGCCGAAAAGCGCACCGCTTTTAAGATCTGTCTTCCACGTCCCGCTCCCACTGATCCCGAACTGATCCGTTCCCGCCAGGGCGGTGATGCTTCCAGCGGTGAATTGTCCGGCATCCAAATTCATGGTAAGACGATAAAAACTACCGACCGTGCCCTCGGCCAGCGACTCGCCCGTGAACGTCATGCCACCAGGCTGAACAGCCCCGGTGAAGGTTCCGGTGACCTCATTCCAAATCCCCAGACGTCCACTGGACTCGACTCCCCACCGCACATCAGCGGAAGAAAACGCGCCATGTGCCAGAAGTTCCGGACGCCCCTCCACGATCTGGAAGGAGACCTGCATCCCGGAAGGATCCATGGCGGAATCGCGCCCGAAGGCATAGGCCTGGAGATACTGATCCACCATCTCGCGCGGGAGCCCTGCGAGATCAGCAAGGCTGGTCAGATCCCCGCCGGTCGCAGCCTGCAACCAGCGATCAAATCCAGCTCCATTGGCCTCCGCATCGGTGGCGGCGGCATAAAGCACCGCCTCGTTGGGATTGCCCAGCTGATAGCCCACCCGGGAAGTAAGCTGGAACAAGACCACCTTCGGACCATCCGCCAAACCAGCCGCGCGGGCCGCGATTGAAATCTCCCCAAAACTCTGGCCGGCCGCAATGGTAAGCGAACGCGACAACGGTTCAATGTGCACGCCCTCCTCGGCGGTCCCTCCCAGCGCGAAGTCCACCTCCAAAGCCTCGGCAAGATCACCATCCCGGTGAACGCGCACTCTGGCGGGCTGCGCGCTACCCGAGACCGCATTTGCCTCGATCACCTCAAGGATCACCATCGCCTCATCGGTGATCGTGCGCTCAGCCGGCAGTCCTCCGACCGTGTATTTGTAATGCGGCAGCACCGCCACCGCCACCGTCGTCGGGCCGGAAGTGGTGAGATCGGGAACCGGACGCACCGTGAGGGTTTTGCGGATCTCACCGCGCGCAAATCGCACGACCGAACGGCTGCTTGCGTTGACCTCCGCCTCGTCCACCACAAAGTGCCCACCCAAAGCATCTTCAAAAAATCCCAGAGGCACCTCCAACTCCGCCGCAACCCCGTCGCCACTGCGCGTCAGGATCAGAGTGAAGGGGTCATCGAGAGATTCGCGCAAGGGACCCGTCGGGCTACCCGGAGCCAAAGCCACCTGCACCCCGGCCGGGATGCTCAGACCGCCCATGCGGATGCGCCCTTCCACGATAAGCTGAATCAACTCCGTGGCGCCGACCACCGCGTTCTCCAGGACAATTTCCTGCGTTCCGCCACCGGGGTGCTGCACCACGAGGACGCTGTCGAGGGTTGGAATATCCAACGAAAAATTGGAGTCCAGCCGGACGGAGATGAACTGTCGCGCATCACCGGTCTGATTCCAAAAATGGGCCGAAAGATCGATGATGTCCGCCGCCATCTCGAAATCGACAATGCGATCCGTTCCCGAATCCACGGCCCCGAAGACAAACTGGTCGGAGCCCGCCCCTCCCCCGAGGCGGTCGTCACCGGGGCCGCCGGAAAGGATGTCATCGAGCGGGCCGCCGGAGAGAGTGTCGTCGCCATGGCCACCGCGGATAATGTGCGCCTGCGCTCCGTTCGGGCTCAGGGAAATGGCCTTCAATTCAGTGCTGTGATCCCAGATCACCGCACCCCCCCATTTCGACTGCAGGTAGTCGTGCACATCCCGCAGTTTCTGCTCCGGCAGGGCCGAGGGAAACACCAAGAGTTCGTGGATTTGACCGCCAAAAACCTGGTCGATCGGGTCAGATTCACTGGGACTCGCGGAGCGCCGTGCCCCGATTGTTGGCAAGACAGGATTAATGGCCTCGTCGGCGATACGATGTCCATCGTAGGAAAGTCCGAAAACATTCTGCAACACCTGTCCTTCCCGACGGAAGATCGAGGTCACGGTCTCGCCCAAAGTATTCTCATAACCCCGCACTGCCAAACCATCCATCTGGTAGCTCGCCGCGCCCGCGTAGGACACGGCTTGGGTCGTCGGCTCCAGCTTCAAGAAACCACGGTTGGTCGAGAGTAAGGTCTGGGGAGCATCCGCCGAAGCCGCGGCCCGGTAAGCCGCCAGAACGGTGTGATTCCCGGTTGGCAGGACCGCGTCCTGGAAGAACAAGTGCGAGATCGCCGAAGCGGAAAAGTCCGCCGCTTGATCAATGACCATCGGTTGGTAATCAGGAAGGGGTTGCGAAGCATTGCGACCATTGCCGGAGCGGTCGGACCAACTCGCCAAGGGAGTGCCGTCCGCCGGGAGATCCATGCCATCCAACCAAAGAGTCGAGTCATTGCCATCCGTCGTACTTGGGGCTACCACCCGGACCGTCACCGCTCCCGTGACCACTTCCCCCCCATCGTGCCAGCTCATTGGCAACACGAATGCCGATACGGAACGATCACCGTGGCGGACTGTTAAACAGCCCGCATGAAGTTCACTCAAAGCCACCGTCTCCTCGGCACCTGCGAGCAGCGGCACTCCGTCCACCAGAAGCTCAAGTCCCCCACCCTGCGGTCCGGAGACCGAGACCTGAATGTCAGTTGCCGCCGTATCGGAGTCGAGAATGTGCAGGAAAACGCCCGCCTCACCTGACTCGGAAACAAAGACCTCGGCGGTCGCCAGTTGCGGATCGCGGTTGCTCACGATCGGATCGCTGCCGAGACGGAACTCATGGAGATTGCTCCACCCGTCCTCGTCAAGATCCGAGTCGCCATCGGCCAGCTGCGAATCCAATCCGTGCAGCTCTTCCCACCAATCCGGCATCCCGTCGCCATCGCTGTCAGTGCTGTCCCCCACCACCTGTAGGTCGAGGCGATACTGCGCGGCGCGGCTCGCAAAGCTGAGCCCGTAGAACTCAGTGCTGCCGTCCAAGAGCGTCGCGGGCATCCCGTCAATCGTGATATCCTCGATCTGGAAGCTCGTCTCCTGCGCTCCGATCGCAAGGAACTCCCCCAAGCGGGGCGCTTCCGGCAAATAGGCCAACGGCACCTGAAGGGCATAGCTGAACGGCTTGGCCTCCCCCGCTCCGGTAGGACGCAGAGAGGTCTCCAAGACGACGCGGTTCAGGGGGTTCGCCTGATTCACGAAAGTGACGGCCAGCGTTCCAGACTGTAATAAACTGGTCTGCGCCCCGCCCACCTGCCGGACTTCTCCATAGAAGGTGACCGACGAATCAGTGAATCCCAAGGCATGGGCCAGGCTGCTCGGGAGGAACAGGGTGAGGGCGGTGACGAGGAGTGTCTTAAATGTGCTCATGACGTTTGGTTTGCGGAGCTTACTGCCCGTTATGGGAATAGGTTTTGAAGGTGAGTTTGATGTCGGAGACATTCTCCGCGAACTGATCCAATCCGAACTCCGGATCGGCATGAAGTCCGGCTCCGGGAATCACGAGGAGCCATTCCGAGTTCCAAATCGAGCGGCCCACCAGGCGGGTACTCTGCTCGTTGTCGTTCAGGCCATTGAGATCCACCTCGCCGTGATAAATGCGGAAGTCGGCATGGCGCCGCGGAGAGCCGAACGCGCCGTCGAGACCATCCATGGTGGGGATGAACCCGGGAGAAGTCAGGTTGCTCGTATTGAACGTGAAGGGTGTGGGGATGCGGGTGTCATGCACGCTCCACGTTCGCACTCCTGAATCCTCACCGGTGGAGAGCCGCAGGTAGTCGTTTCCGATCGGCACCAGATAGGCACGTGGGGTCGTTGCGAGTCCAATGTCCCCGGAGTCGGGGTAGTCGTCCAAGAAGATCCCGGCGGTTCCGACCCGCGTAGCATAGGAGGACGAACTATAAGCGTGATCGCCGGCTGCGAGGGGTTGCCCGAAGAAGTTCAACCCCGGCTCGATGGCGGTGCGGAAGCGGATCACAATTCCCGGCTGGTCACCGTCGGCACGGCTGGCGAAGGGACGGCAATGGCGCTGGAACTCCGGAACATCCCACAGGTTGTCCACCTTACGGGCCTTCAGCAGTTTCTCCCAGCGTTGGTCACTTTCGGCGGTGCCTCCTGCGGCCAAGGGTGCTCCGATCCGGAACTTCTCGGAACGCATGGAGATGTTCTCATTGGCGACCTGCAGGCTGTTGATTCCCAGTTGGGTCTCGAGAACCCCGAAGTTCGCCTTGAGGGAAGCCAGGATTTCCGCGAGCCCCCCTTGCCCCATCTGCGGTTGCCCGCCGGTCCACAAGCCCAACTGGCGCGTCTTCACGATCTGGTCGAGAAGCTGAGTGGCAGCAGCCGGATGGCCGGGATCGAGACTCGTCTCATAGTCGTAGGCCTTCGCAGTGAGCCAGGCATAGCGGGCCGCGTGATTGAAGGAACTTTGATACTTGCTCATCGCCTCGTTGCGGGAGAGGCGGAAGATCATGTCCTGGTAGCGGTTCTTCTGAACCTTCGCGGCGAGGATTTTGTTGAAGCCCTCGCGCTCCCGCAGGAGGCGGAAGCCCTCCGCCTGTGCGGTGATATATTCCTGCCGTTTCAGCTCGAGATTTTGCAGGCTGATCCCAATGGCATCCCGGAAGGGAACATCGTTGCCCGACAGGGAGACGAGTTCCACGATGAGTCCTTCAAGGGTGGCCACATCCTTGGTCCTCGTCTGGTCCTTCTCGAGGTCACTGATGAGGCGGTCGGTCAGGAATCCGGCCACTTTCTTCACCGCCTCAAGAGTTTTGGAAGTGGTCTTCGCGGCAGTCTGTGCAATCACCGAAATGAGCAGGATCCCTCCCCTCGCCGGGGCCGCAACATCCGTCGAGAAACCAATCGAAGTTGGCAGGGCCTCGGACCCTCCTTCCGCCGAGTCCTCTACCGTTTCCTCAATGATGAGGGCGACCGCGATGGCCGCGTCTTTCGCGACCTCCAGCTTCTTTCGGAGTTCCTTGAGAAGCGTTATCTCTAGGAAGATATCATCACGCCGCTCGATCAGTGCGATCTCGCTGGCGAGGCGGTTGGTCACGACCTCGAAATCCTGCAGGAAGGCGATGTATTCATTAAGGGCCTTCTCGAGAACGATACGCTCCCGGAGTTCCTCCTCCAAAATTCGCTGCACCTTTCCGTAGCTGGTGCGCTGCCCCCAGTCATCCTGAGCCTGGAAAGCGTAGGGCGATTTCTTCCTGACCGGCAACTGCAGCTCGACAACCGTGCTACTAAAGTCCTCGTAGGTGCGGGAACCTTCCAGACTGATGAAGGCCTCCCTGAGTTCCTCTTGACCGACTCCGGCCGTCCCTCCGAATGGCGACGCAATAAACGAGCCGAGGTTTTCGAAGAAACTCCCATAAACGTCAGCATAGAGCCCCTCCATATCAGGGTTGTCCGCGAGACCGGTCGCCTTGGGTAGAAGACTCTTGAAGGTGACCAGTTCGGCCGGGGAATCTTCGGCAGTCTCCGGGACAATCTGGGTGATGGAAGTCCGATCGAGATAAGAAAAGAGCTGCGTATCCGGTCCTTCGTAGCCTTCCGGATAGACCTTCCCGAAACCGATCGTGCCGTCGTAGGGCCGGCCAAAGATTTCGATCAGACGGTTGCGGTAATCGAGATCCTGACGGAAGGCTTCGACGATGAGCGTATCGGTGTCGTCCGCGATTCGATAGAGTTTATTACCGATCTTGGAGGCGAAATCGAGGGTCGTCATGGCATTATTGCCAGCCACCAGAGCCCGGTTGTAAATCTGCTCGAAATGCGTTTGGCCCTGAATGACCGAGGCCACCGTCAAGTTGGTGGGATCAAGGTCGAAGGCGATGGCATCGGAATCGAAGCCGAGCGGATTCGAGCCATTGTTCGCTTCATCGACCGCCGTCTGGATCTCGTAGAGCCCTCCGGAGATCTCCCCGATCTCGTCGATGGCGCCGAGGCGTTCGATTCGGTCGAGGTTCTCCGGGTTGTTGACCGGGGTGGCTGCTGCGGCCTCTTCAGGGAGAATGGCATTTGCCACCATCCAGTCGAAGTAAGCACCTTGTCCGGCGCGGGTGGCCCATTCCGAGACACCCCAAGCGCGGGCCGGGTCGGCACCATCGCTGTAACCCTGCCATTGGCCGTCGGGATCCTGCGTATAATTCAGGCGGTAGGTGCCGCGCACGATATCACGGCCGGCGCGTGCTTTCCCTGCCGCCAACTTCGCAAAGGTCTTTTCGTCGAGGTAATCGACCTCAAGCACATTCTGCATCAGGGAATACAGCTCGGAACGGGTCTTCCAGTTGAAGACCGGATGTTGAAGCAGTTCGTAGTGCATCCCGAGGGCGGAAACAAAGTGACCCCACGAATCGCCGTGCCCTTGCGGGTAAAGAGCCCGCGCATCATCCTCATTGATGAAGCCATCGGTGTTCTCGTCATAGATGTTGTAGTTGACGCTATAGGCCGCTTCTCCAAGTCCCTTCGCGTAGTTCCAGAAGATGCGGTTGTAGACCGGGTAACTCTTGCGGAAGTCGGTGCCGCGCAGGAGGGCCAATTCCTCGTGGAGAAGGTCCGGTTCGAAGTTTTGGAAGGCGTGGGTGAAGGAGGCCACACTGGCGAGGCCACTTGCATCGGTCACCGTGATGGTCGAATCCTGGGCATCGCTGTAGGCTTCGCGGGCCAGGAGTTCATAGAGCACGGCGAGCCGGGTCGTCGCAAGCAGGAGGGCCTGGCCGATGCCATCGGTGCTGACGGCGTTGGAGGAGTTGTCGATCGACAGTTCTCTGGCCCGGGCCAGCACCGTTTCGTAGAGTTCAATCAAGCCAGTGTTCTCAATGACGTTCTTGTCGGGATTGAGGGCGACTTTGCCGGCGAAGGGAGCACCCGCGATCTGGATCTGGCTGCTGTAAACCGCCGGGCTCTCGTTGCCGAAGAAGTCGGTGTAACGTGCTTCGTAGGGATTGATACGGTCGAGAACCCGCTTCACCCAACCCATGACGAGCTGCGGAATGTAGCGCTTACTCCCGTCGGCCTGCAGTTGCGGCGAATTCGCGGCTCCGGCCCACTGGAAGGGAGCGGGACTCCCCGGGGCCCACTCGGCGGCAGGATTGGTGATCTCGAAAGGCACCAGATTCCAGCCGGACTCATCCTTGTGGCGGTAGCGCATGAGGACCAGCTTGTCGACCAGGGTGACATCAGGGCGGCCTTCGAACACGATGCTGTGAAGGCCGAGATGGCGGGCGTTCTCGTCGGTCAAAGCGAGGCGTTCCTGTGGAATGTATTGTTGCCAGAGCGAGTTACCCTCGGAATCTACCTCGGTGAGGCTGCCATCGGCCAGCATTTCCCCCGCCACCACGTCCAGTGGGCCGGCATCGCGAATCCACCACTCATAATAAAGGTCCCCGGTGTTGGCTCCAAAGTCACCATTGTGCTGAAGACTGATTTTCTCACTGAAGGCGTTGGCGGCCTCGATCACCTTAATCGCACCCCGGAAGCGATCCGGAACGATCTCGATGATGTGCAGGCTGACCGGCGCGCCCGCCAATTCGGAACGGTTGTTCTCTGCGATCGTGATGTAGCGCGAGCCCTCAACCGGCGAGGTCAGGAGCTTGGGATTGGAGACGAGCGCGGAGCCCACCCCGAAGCTGTCGAGGTGCACGAAACGGGATTCCTCCTGCGTCGGCAATTCGGAGATGTCGTAGCCCAGTCTCGAGACCTTCGCCGCGATTCCCTGATAATCTACAAAGCGACTGTTAATCTCGCTCCGCAGGGCGGCCTGACCAACGTCGATGTTAAACTGAGAGGAAATTTGCACATCCCACCGTCTCTCCAGACGGCTGAGTTCGCGGGCGAGCCTCTTGATCCGGTCCCGCTCGGCGGCGAGGTTCCCGTTCTCGCCATAAAGGTCCGTGTTCAAACCGATTCGCTCGGTCGCGACGGGCGACTCCTTCATCCCGGCGAGGTAGACTCCGGTCACGGCGGGGTTGGCGGGAGGAGCCTCCTCCCGAATCAGAGTCGGGTTCTGCGATCTGTTGTGGATTGCGGTGATGGCCTTGCTCCAATCTCCCGTCGTGCCGAGCGGCAAGAGACGGGCCAAATCATCTGCGGTGATGACATTTGGCTCCAAGGTATTGATGGGATCCGGGCCGGAAGTGAGATCGGGATCCCCGCTGTCCTTATCATTGAGAAAGCCGCGGAAGACAAGCTTCTCGGCAAGGGAGTCAAAGTAAAAGCGCCGCTGGAGAGAACCCGGAAGTTCCTCAAAATACCAGCGCTCGGCGACCACAAAGAGACTGGAGCCAGCTGGCGAGAATCCGGCTGCGGCCATCTGGGCCACCGTGAAGGGAGCCTCATGACGATCAAGGGGACGAATGATCCGAGCGGAATAATCGTCCACGTTGTTGTCGCCGATGATCATGGTGGGAGTGGCGACGTCATAGACGATTTCGGCGGCACTCATCGCAACCAAAGCGGGCAAGCCGTTGGACCCGGGGTTCTCGTTGAAACTTTCGCCCCCCTGGTAGGTAAGAGTCTCCCCGCGCTTCAGCTTGGGATAGCTCGTGCGCCAGAAGCTCTGATAAACGACTTCGGCGGGCTCCAGCGAATCGCCAATCCCCGTGAAGGCGCGCGTCCCGTTCTGCTCATCCGGAACCCAGGCCACCGGAGTCCCGGGTACGGTGTTCGGAAGGAAGAAGTCGCCGCGGAAGGGATAGAAATATTGATAGAAGAATCTTCCGTTTCCGGAAACCACCCAGGGGTTGCCGGAGTCGTCCCTCCAGAGGGTCCGCTGGGTCAGATGGTTTCCGCCGCGGGCATCGGCCATCGCGACGTTGCCGATGACAAGGTTGAGCGGATAGGGAGGAATGAGGAGGTCCCCTGCCGCCACCGGATAGGAAAAGCCGTAGGCAAAATCATGGATCTCCTTGGGATCGATGGTCAGGAAGCGGTTCTCAGGATTCGCGGCACTCTCATAGGCGAGTCCGGCCGCAGAGTTCACGAGGGCATCAGAGGGACGCGGAAAGTGAACCTTTCCCCCGGGTCTCGTTTTGAGCACCTGGTAGGCCGCCATTTCCGGATCCCCCGTCTCCAGGTTGTTGACCTGCACCAGCACCCATGGGTCCGAGGTGAAGCTCGCAAGGCTGGCATTGATGTCCCGCTGCAAGGCAAAGGCTGCCAGGGGCGGGTTATTGGGAATATCGTCGCCGAGATTCTTGATCTTTAGGGCGGCACGATTCGACGGAGCCACAAGCGCGTGCTCTTCATTCAAATTCCATCCCGCCAAGCTGAGGTCCGGTTGATTGTAAATCTTCAGATCGGAGAATTTTTCGAGGTCAAAGATCGTCTGTGTCCGTCCCTTGGTATCCACCCCTTCTGAACCGACCCGGCTCGCGATATAGATCGCCTTGTCCCGGTGAGGTCCGAAGGTCGGAAAAATCACCTCGTCGTAAGCTGCGGACTCGTAGGGCCAGGCGACATTGGGGTGCTGCTTCCGATCGAGCAAAAAGAGATTCTGATAGTAGGCCACCTCGAGGCGGGCGTTGGCCGAAGTATAGAGCTGACCATGGTTCACCGGGAAAATGGGACCCCAGCCACCGACCTCGGCATCGCGGGTATAGAGCTCCGCATTGTAATTTGAGACGCGGTTGAGAACGTATCCGCTCCCCCCGAAGCCTGCCTGATCGAGGGCACTATCGAGACGGGTCGCGACTTCCTGGATGTCGACCCGGGCCCAAGAGCCGGCAAAGGGCGTGACGAGACCGGGGTCCACCGGTCCGATTCCAACGTTCAAATAAGCGCCCCCGCTGGCCTGGAACGAGCCCTCGGTGGGCTCCTCCTCGAAGGAAAAGCGAAGCAGGGCATCGGAGCCATCAACCTGGGCCGTGCCGCTGGTCTTCAGGTCGAGGAGTTCCTGGCCGGTCAACCAGGGATCATCGCGATCCGAGAGTTCATAGATCCGCAATTCGTCGAGTTGCAACTGGCTGCGGGGATCTGCTCCCCCACCGAGGCGCAAGGACGCCTCACTGAGGCCGGAGTCGACTTCCGAGAAAATCGCAGAGGAGGAACTCAGCACTGATCCCTCTTCCCGGCGAAGGCCATCCACATAGAAATTGAGGAAGGTCACTTCGATGCCGAAGAAATCGTCGGTAAAGGCATGAATGACGTGGTGCTTCCAAGTCGCTCCGCCCGTCGTGAACGGATGAGTCACTTCGATGCCGAAATAGTTCGCGGTGAGAGTGGAGGTCTCGGCATTGAGAGTGACGGTGAGATCGTCGTTGCCGGTCGCCACGATCGTGACCAGTTGTTCGGCGTCGGCCCGCAGACCTTTCCCATTCAACCAATAATCGATCACAAAATTTGTTCCCGGAGCGATCTCGCGGTCCGGATCTTCGCGCAGAATCACCCCAAAAGCCCCGTCAGCCCGCTGATCGGGCCCTTGACGATTGCCACCGAGTTCGAGCCCGCGCCGTCCCAGAACAAGCTTGGGGTCATCCGGAAGAAGGGGCGTGCGAACCACGGAATCAACCACGCGCACTGCGAGTTGTTCCTTGGTGAGATTCCCATCGGCCACTTCATTGGCGTTAGGCCGAAAACTGTAAAGGAGGACACTGCGTCCCGTTCCGACCGGATTAAAGGACTTGCCTGGCGCACCCTCATCCACCGAGGCGTCTGTGACTACGTCCGTGTAGGTAAGTTCCTGAAAGGCCCATTCATCGGTGTTGTCGAGATCCAGCTTGGTGGGCGGTCGACGTCCCTGCACCGGCTCGAAGAGGTGGTTGTAGTGGGCTCCGGGACCGGCCGGGAAGTCGGTCCCCACCGCGGCGAGATTCACCGTCGTCTTGTAGAAGAGGGGAACTCCTCCCCCGGGCGGCGCAATCGGCACTCCGGCCGCATTCACGTAGACCGGATTCCCGTTGGCGGTCGTGGTGGTATCCCGGAGGCCCGAAAGCAACTCCAGTTCCGAGGAAAGCGGCACGGCCATCTCGTTGGGATAGTCGCTCACAACTTCGATCCGGTATTTGGTGCCGGGATCATCCTTGTCCGGCCACTCGATCATGTTACTGCCCGGATGGACCGGGAAGAGCTTTTTGCCAACTTGGTCCCAGCGCACCGGATTGCCGGTGGTCGGCCCTTCCGGGGGAACGCCGAGGGGCAGCAGAAATTGCTCGGAAGGCCCGGCCATGCTCAACTCGCCATCCTCGCACAGGTGCGGCACAAGATAAGTATTCGGGGTGGAGGGATCGAAGGATAATCCAAGCGGGATCGTGGCCCGGAATACCGTTGGTTGATAGACCCAATGGACTTCGGTGGGCGCGATGGCCTTGTCGATCTTCCAAATCCTCGCGGTGCGGGACCGACCCAGGAAATCATTCAAGGTGGTGTCCTTGAGACCCGAAATATTGGTCCCCAGTCCGCCCGCATCTCCACTCGGCGCAGCCGGAAAATCGACCATCGTCTGGCAGCGGTCAAAGCTTCGATAAAAGGCCCCCACCTCGACCGGCGTATCCAGATCGATCCAGTGCTCGTTGAAGGGGGCGAGTCCAGGGATGACCTGCCCGTTAATGGATTCATCGACACCCGTGGTCGCAGGGTCGTCCTGGTAGACACGGATGAAGGATTGCCCGGCAAAGAGGGTGGATCCATCCGCGACATCGCCCGCGGCGTCGAAACGATAGCGCACCTGCCCCTTCCACTGCCACTTCACGCGGAGCCAGTCGTCGATCGTGACCGTCTCGGTCACGAGGCGGTTGCCGGTGTCGCCGAGGGCAATGGGACCTTTGTTGATGCGTAGAACGTCGCGGGCAATGGCGGGAAAATGATTCCCTCCTTCGACACCGGTGGAGCTTCCTCCTATTCCTTGGTTATATGTATAAACGAGAGGAAAGCCTCCGTTGTTCGAGCCCTCGCTCTTAGCGTGGTTGATCAGCTCCGCTTCAGTGACGGCAGATTTCCAAATTTTCAAGCTGTTCAGGGAGCCTTCCAGACTCTCGAGCCGGAGGTAAGTTTCCTTCGACGTGGCCCGATAGGTCGTTCCATCCACGCGGGTATCACAAATCCCTTGCTGCAGCGGGGTCTGCCGATTGTCGCTGATCGGCCCCCGAAACACACGCTGCCCGTCACGGTAAATCGTAATGACCAAGTCATCGAGGACTACGGCCCAATGGTGCCAGTCGAAGCCAACCAACGCCGAGGGCACTGATGCAAGCTCGCGAATGGTCGCGATCCGGGCGGTATTGGTGGCGGGGTCGCTGTCGGCAGTCGATATATCTTGAACAAAGAACTGCCCGTCTACGCGAACCCCGAACTCAATGCCCAGTCGCCCAAACTCCTCGCCCGTGGTGCCCCAATATGCCGGGGCGGAGTCTTCCCTATAGAACGAGTAGAAGAACTGATCACGCTTGCTGTCCAAGCGCCTGTCGATCTTACCCCAGAATGCGATGGTGTACTGATCGGAGGCCTCCGAAGGTGGCGAGCCGGATGAAGCCGAATCGAAATAGACCCCAGTGGAGGACTCCCGGAACTTCCAGTAAGAGTCGCCGGGTCTGTCCAGCGCTGGTCCTCGCACGTTCTCCAATCCATAAGACTCAGCAGAGAAGCGACGCCCCGAGATATCGAGTCCGAGCGTGTCGTTGCCGACGGTACGATCGACGGAGGCACTGAACTCCGTATCCTTTGATACCCAATGACGCCCGGTGACGGGAAGAGGGTTTCCGACTCCATCCCCTGGATCGGGCAGGGAACTACCCGTCGTGGTCTCCGCTTCAATGAACACTGCGTATTCGAGCTCCCAGATCCATTCGATCCTCAAGTCGTCATCAACCGTGGCGAGAAAGCGCAAACTGTTTCCTTCAATCTGCTGCGCGGCCTGCGTTCCGCCGCCATTGATCGAATAACCGACGTTGCGCACCCGGTAGTAAGCGATCTTTTCCTTTTCAGCGTCGGTGGCGTCATCGTCAACGGTCGAACCGCCGAGCGCATCGAGTTCTTCGAAGTTGCGATTGAGATAGACAAATCGGGGTGCATCAAAGGTTTGCTCCGTTCCCAAGAGGACATCGATCGTGCCGGCCCGAGGCGTGACCTTTTCCGGGCCGTATTCCGACTTCACCGTGATGTCGAAGGCGTGGAGCGAGGCGGAGGTCAGCGCACAGATGGCGAGGACGACGGCGGTGAGGAGTAGTTTGGAAGAGGATCTGATCATGGCGATGCGAAGGAAAACGGTTTAAGAGGACGGGATTCAGGGTGCGGCGTCGAGGGCGGCGGTACTGACGCGCTGGAGGGTAATGCGGCCGGTAAGTTCGAGGGTGGATTTGGTCAGCCCCTGGACGGTTTCGGTGTAACGGCCGCGCAGGTGCCCGGAGATCCCCTGATCGGAGTCGAAAACGATGCTGATTTCCCGCGTGATGGAGGGGCCCTTGGTATGACGCTGGTGGTAGGCGTGGCGGAAAGGATTGGTGCGGTGGAAGGGATCGAGGGTGAGGCTGCCGGGAAACGTCGAGACGACCTTATCGGGGCCGATCGCGCCGCTCATGGGGAGCTTCAAGCGATAAGTTTCCTTGAGGGCCGGCGGGCGGATGGAGCGGAAGAGGAGGTAGTCCTGAATCGCAGCTTCATCGACGGCATTGCGATCAGCATAAAGGCCGGCACCACTGAGCCAGGTCGTGCTCGGGCTGCTGGACTCCGCCACGATCATGTCGACGACGTCGTCTTTGGTGGGATCGATCGGGGCTTCGGACTGAGCCGCGATGCTGGTGTCGCGAGGCATGTCGTAGGCCACGGTCTGGAGTCGGAGGCCGACCTTTTTGCCGTTGCGCTCCTTGACGCCTTCAAAGAACGGGATGCGGTCCTGCTTCAAGACGAGAACCGGGATCGACTCGATCTCCGCATTGGCGGTCTTGGTCTGCATGATCGTGACTTGATTGAGGAGGGTGACGGTATCGCTGCTATCAGAGTGGAGGAGAATACGAATCGGGGCAGCCGAGGCCGCGGTCCGGACCGGGGCTCCGTTCTCCACGATGCTGGTGATGGCATTCACGCTGACCTCCCCCACCCAGAGACCGGCCGCACTGTCGAGACCGGTGAGCGGAGTGGTGTCGTTGGAAGGCGGCACATTGGTGCTTCGCGCCGTGATTGGCAGCCAGACCTTGGTCCCCGGGGTCCCGGTGGTGAGTCGATAGAGATTGGTGCGATCTTCCGGACGGTTGATCCAGCTGCGCTTGGCTCCAAGGGTCAGAACATTGGTGGTCCCGGAGGCGACCGTTTCGCCGAGCGTCGAGGATCCACCCACTCCGGCGGTGCTGTCGATCTGACTGCCTTTGGAGTAAGCGAGGGTGTTGGGGGTGGGAATGACAACGTGGAGCTGCAAATCCGCGGCACCACTCAACGGATCGGGAGAGATCAGGTCGAGTTCCGGCACCGCCTCACTGCCCCCGCGGTTGGTGAAAACGAGCTCGGAGAGGTCCAACTGGAGCGTCGTCGGGGCCGGGCCAACCGCGACCGCATCACCCGGACCGCCGAAATTGAGCTCTCCGGTGATGGCATGATCAAAGCCCACTGAGACCGGTCCCATGTAATCGGAATTGCCGGAGGAAAAAATCCAGTAAGCCCTGCCATCCACCACTGGGTCGGCCGCCGTGACGACCTCCCAGTTTCCATTCGTATTCAGCCCGTATATCCGGGCGACCGGATGGGTCTTGGCGACGGGAGCGAAGAAGTCGGTGAAGGAGATCGTTCCGTTGATGCCAAAGCCCACCAAATTGTAGCGATCCGCGGTCCAGGTCGGTCGGAAAAATCGAGCGGTGCCGGAGGTGACCGGAAAAACGAAGGGCGAGGGACTGGCATTCTCCACAAACACGAGGTAGGGGCGATTGCCGAAGATCAGGGCAAGGTTGTTGGAGCCGGAAGGATCGATCCGTTTCCACTGTTCCCATTCGGCTTGATTGAAGCTCGAGATGGTTCCGCCGGTGTCGGGATTCGCGGCGAAGAACTCATTGAGTCCCACGAGCGGCTTGGGGGTGACGACAATCTTGATGTCGTTATTGGTGAAGACATCCTGGGGAGGCCTGAGGTCACCATTTCCATCCCGCGGCTCGACTTCCAACCAGACGGCATTCCAGCCGTTGGAGAGGGTCACATCCTGCGTGGCGGTTTGGGCACGGAGGGCGGGCCCGAGCAGGACAACTGCCAGCGCAAGGCCAACTAGAAATTGCGGGAGGGTAAAGTACGAACGCTTCATGGATCTTGGCGGTGAGTGGGTCATGGTTGGATCCGGTCAATCCGGAGGCGAAGGAATTTGGAAATGTCGGCACCACTCGCAATCGAGGCCTTGATGGTCTGCGTGGCGATGTCCTCGGCGAGGATCGACTCCCCCACTCCGACGGAACTCCAGTCGATGAGATCGGTGGACCATTCGACCTCGTAAGTCAGGTCGGTTGCGTCGAGGTTCTTGGTGTAGGTGAGGGTGAAATCGTCACCGTCCTGCCCGGCCTGCGGAAGTCCGTCCCGGGAGGCGAGATTTGGATCCAGGCCGAAGGCATACTTGAGGAGGTTGATCACGCCGTCGTCACTCGGGTCCGCCAGCGGTCCGGCAATCAACGGGTCATCGGAATCACTTCCGAAGTTCTCCACCTGCCATGAGGCGAAGGTTGAAGAATCCTCCTCCCGGATGATGTTGAGGTTGTAGGTCCGCGAGGCCGTCCCATCTTCGGAGATCACCTCGATCGCGAACGGATTATCCCCGGCCTTGAGGTCGTTGACAACGGTGGCAAGACCGGACTCGACTTCGCGGAGGAAGGCCCCGTCTTTGTAAAGGCGAATGGAGGCATTATCACTGGCGGCGGTCGGCGTGATGGAAGCCATCGCCATGGCCGCAAACGGCTGAGCGTAGCTGTAAACACAGGGATCAAATCCGGGCACCGGCGTTCCGTCCACCGTCAGGAGCGTAAGTTCGGCGACGTTATCCAGGGTCAGGAAGCTGGGATACTGCGCCGCGCCCGGACTGAAGGAACTCCCCCCTCCGTTACGGGCGATGGCACGGTAGTAGTAAATCGTGTTCGGATCGAGTCCCCCGACCGTGACTTCCACTTCCTGGGGGCCAGCGTCGGTAAGACCGGAGGCGGCCACCACAGTGCGCGCCGAGAGGTCAATCTGACGGATTCGGTGGTTGCCCTTGTCCGCGATGAAAATCGTTCCGGACGGGCTGATCGCAACACCGGCCGGGGAGGAGAACTTGGCGACCCCCGCAAGTCCGTCGTCTGTTCCGGGAGAACCGAAAACCCCCGCCACGATGCTGGGCGCGCCGGAACCAGGGTCGGCCGGGGTCACCGCGATGATATGATCACTGCCATCCGTAACATACACCTGGCCCGAGGAGTCAACCGCGATACCGGTGAGATCCACAAAAGTCACTCCGCCAAGGAAGGCAACGATCGTTCCGTTGGAATTGATCCGGGTGATCGCGCTCAGGTTCATTGTTTCCCGAAACTCCGCCACAAAGAGACTGCCATCGGCACCCACCGCGACGTCCCGGACGATCTCGAAACTACTGTTGACCGTCGTCACCTGCCCACCCGCGATCTTCCGAACCCGGCCATTGCGGGAATCCGCCACGAAAAGGGTGCCGGTCTGATCGACATCGACTCCGGTCGGATGATCGAAACGCGCCGCGCTGGCGATTCCGTCGGTAAAGGACGCTCCCCCGAACCCAGCCACCGTGATCACCTCCCCGGCGGGGCTGATCCGGCGGATGCGATGATTCAAGGTATCGGCGACATAGACGTTGCCGAACTGATCGACCGCGAGGCCTTCCGGAGCATTGAACTGCGCGGCGGCCCCGAAGCCATCGGCATAGCCCGCGACTCTCGATCCGGCCAGCACGGTGCAATCACCGGTCACCGTGATTTTACGAATGCAGTGGTTGAGGGTATCCGCAACGAAGATGTTGCCGAACTGGTCGGCAGCGACGTCGGAGGGCGAGTTGAAGTTCGCCCCCGGACCACAACCATTGGCAAATCCTTGGTCCGAACCCGACTTTGTGAGAACCTCCAGAACCCCCTCGAAGTCTTCAAATTTCGAGAACTCAAACGCCACCTCGGTGGAACTGCCCAAGGGATCGACATCGGCACGGAAGGTGACATCGGTAGCAAGCACCTCGTGGTGCGCGAGATTGGTGATGGCCGGCGGGGCGAGCACTTCGCCGATGACCTCAAACGCGATGGCATCCTCATCCTGATCGTTACTGCTGATCAGAATTTCCCCGGCAAAGGCCGACGCGCTGGCACTCTCCAGAGTCGCGGTGAAGGAAAGTGAGGCTCCCGCAGCGATCTCCGTGCTTCCAAGTTCGCCTGCCGCGACGGTTCCCGTCCAGGTTGCCGAGGAGAGTGCCAACCCTCCCGACGCCGGGCCCGAAAGGGTGACGCTCGTGATCTGGAGCGGTGAGCCCCCGGTGTTCTCAATGGTGTAAACGCGATCCACCGCGAAATTGAAGGGCGCAGTTCCAAAGTCGATCACTTCTCCCGGCGTCAGAAACGGTGCGGAGTTATCCGCGCCCTTGTGCACCACAATCTCCGACTGTGGGGTCGTGAAGCTGAGGATTTCTCCCCTCACCTCGTGGTTCCGGCCGTTGATGGCCACCGCGCGGTAGTAGTATGTTCCGCCCGGCAGAAAGAGAAACTCGCTCGGAGTGGCGGCGACAGCCTGGTCGGCGTTGCCGCCCAGCTTGCCGACGATCTCGATGGTCGGCAAGGCGTCCCGGCTGATCTTGCGCAGCGCCGAGTGGGCGTAACCGGCGATGTCCCTCGCGCAGAGGACCTTCTCCTGCTGGTCCTCCTCGGAGAGCGTTGCTTCATCCGGAAAAGGTACCGTGCCGAGCCAAGCCTTCAGCTCGGTCAGCTTCTGCCCGGCGGTGAGCTCGGCTTCGGTCTTGTCGATGACTTCCACGCCATTGCCATCAAAGATCCGGACATGGAGTTCGGAGCCGACCAAGGCGATCACCACGAGAGACTCCCCTTCTGTCGGAAGATCATCCGTGCTGGCCGCCGAAACAAGCTGCAGCGAATGGCGACCTCCCTGGGTCACGAAGAGATTGCCGGAACCGTCCAACGCGATGCCGAGAGGCTCGTGAAAGCGCGTGGTGGATGCGGGATGCAGTTCTCCCACCGGCGAATCGAGGAGACCGGCCAGACCCGATCCGACCACCGTGCCAACCTCGCCGTTCGTGGCGATCCGGCGCACCAAGTGATTGTCCCGATCGGAAACAAAGATGACTCCATCCGCATCGATTGCGAGACCAGTGGGTGCCGCAAACTCGGCACCAGCGCTGGCGCCATCGGCGAAGCCTTTCACGCCGCTGCCCGCAACGGTGACAACACTGCTGCCGGGGGTGATGGTGCGAATGCGGTTGTTCCCCGTGTCGGCAATGAAAAGCTTGTCGTCGATGTCGACCGCCACCCCCCGGGGACTCGAAAACTGGGCACTCCCGGAGGCGCCCTCGGCAAAGCCGTCCAGCCCTGAACCGGCCAGGGTGCTGACGACCCCGGCAGAAGTGACCTTGCGGATGCGGTGGTTGCCAGAGTCGGCCACGTAGAGATTCCCGGCACTGTCGAGCGCGATCCCACAGGGATAGAGAAAGCGAGCCGAGGTGGCCACCGGGCCAAGACCCGGGCCGTTCTGGAACCCGGCTTCACCCGTGCCAGCAAAGTCGGACACCTCTCCCGTGTTCAGATTGATGGTGCGGATGCGGTGGTTGAACTCGTCGGCGACGTAGAGGGTGTCGTCGGTGAGCACATCGGGAGTGTCGTTATCATCGTAAGCGAGACCGGCAGGATGATCAAAACGGGCCACGCTCTGCGCCCCCCCGTTCGCGCCCGCAGGTCCCTCGCCATAGGTCGCGAGTATGGCACCGGAGGCATTAAACTTCAGGATGGTGTGGGCCCCCTTCGCCGCGTTTGCGACATAGAGGTTTCCGGCTCCGTCCTCCACCACCCCGCCCATTGCGGCAGAGGCCTCACTCGTGAGGGTGCCCACCCGGAGGGGTCCGGCGAGACCCGGGTCGGTGGAATACTCGAAGTAAACTTCGGTGGGACTGTCCTTGGGATTGAGGGTGGCATTGAGGCGGGCCGAGGTGGAACTGAGGACGTCGGCCGCCTCGGTCACCACCTTGGGTGGATCCACCAATACGAAACTCTGCCCGAGCTGCTGGGTTTCCATGACCCCGGACTGGGACATCCAGCGGAAATAGTAGGTCTCCCCGGGATTCAGGCCGTGATCGGCAGCAATAATCGTGGCACTGACATCGGTTCCCGAGCTGACCCCGGCAACGACCTTGATCGGGTCAACCGCAATTCGGCGAATGAGATGGTTGTGAGTATCGGCCACGATAAGGTTGACCGTGGGGTCCAGCGGATCGCCCTGGAGGTCGATCGCGAGGCCGGCCGGACAATTGAATCTTGCGACGGTGGAATTGCCATTTGTGCTGCCACTGCTTCCGAGGCCCAGTCCGGCCACCGTGGTGACCACACCGCCGGTGTTGAGCTTGCGGATGGCATGATTGTCCTGGTCGGCAATGTAGAGATTGCCCGTGGGATCCACCGCCAAACCGACCGGTGAACGGAAGGTCGCGCTGAGCGCCGTGTCGTCTCTTTTGCCCACGTCGCCGCTGCCGGCAATCGTGCTGACCTGATCGGTGACAAGGTTGATGGCTCGAATCCGTCGATTGTCCCGGTCTGCCACGTAGAGAATGTTTCCACTGGGGTTAAAGGCCAGTCCGGCCGGAAACTGGAATTTGGCCACCCGCGTAAACGGCGAGATGTTCCCGGCGGCACCGTCGGCCCAAGCTGCCGACCCGGTCCCCGCCAAGGTGCTCACCACTCCGGTCGGAGTGACTTTGCGGATCCTGTGGTTGATGGAATCCGCCACAAAGATGTTCCCGTCGTCGTCCACCACCAAGCCGTGGGGATGGCTGAAGCGGGCCACCGTTCCCGCGCCATTTGCCGTGCCGGTGGATCCGTTTCCGGCGAGGGTGGCGACGGTCCAGGGCAGTCCCGCCACTGCCGGCCGGGTGAGCTTGCGAATGCAGTGGTTGAAGGTGTCACCCACGTAGAGGTTACCGTCCGGACCCACCGCCACCGCCGCGGGCACCGCGAAACGGGCCGTTCCTCCGGGACCATCGACCAGTCCGTAGACACCGGTGCCGGCGATTGTGCTAACCTCTCCATCCGGAGCAATCATGCGAATCAGGTTGTTGGCGGTATCCGCCACAAAGAGGTTGCCGAAGTCATCCTTCGCCACTCCCGAGGGATAGCTGAAGGAGGCCGTAGCGCGTGGTCCGTCCTGGTCCCCGATCGATCCGATTCCCGCCACCGTGTTCACGATCGGACGGAACCCCGGGTCACCCGAAATCTCAATCTTCACTCCAGAGCCGGTCAGGGCTTGGTCCATCTCGGAATAAACGGTGAGACCGTCCAGGTTGTAGCTGCCCGCGGACGCTTCATAGGCCCCGAGGTCGAGCCCTCCGATGAGGACACGCTCAAGCCCCCGCTGATCGAAGAGAGCTGTGGCACTGGAGATGACGCCGGAATCGATCGCCGGACTGCCCGGCAGGAGCATCATGGTCGGGGTCGCTCCACCGTTGTTGCCAAGAGCCGCGATGACCGGGTCCAAGATCCCGAAGCCCCCGCCGCCAACAAGAATCCCGTCCGCGGGAAACTCCGCACTCACTGAATCGTTGTCACCAATCAGGTTCGCTTCCTCGATCTCAATCGAGGACGAACCGGATCGGTTGAGATCCGGACCACTCCCGCCGCTTGTGTTTCCGGCGACCAGGGAGTTGGACATCGTCAGGGTGCCGGAGCCCTCCAGAAACAGACCTCCTCCGTTAAGGGTCGCGGTATTGTCCGATATCGTCGACTGATCGATCCTGAGCTCTCCGCTATTGACGATCGCGCCACCGTTGCTCAGGGCAGTGTTTCCGGAAATGGTGCATTGGTGGAGACCAAGGGAGCCCCCATTGTTGATGCCGCCACCACTCCCGAAACTCGTGCCTGAGGTCCGGTTCTCGTCGACGGTGCTGTTGATCAGTTCGAGCGTTCCGCGATTGTCAATTGCCCCTCCTCTATTGTTGAGCTGATTACCTCCGGTCAACCGAACCCCGGAGATCCCAGCGGTGGCGTTGAAGTCGATGAAAATAATGCGTTGGACGGCGGTCTGCTTCAAGGTCACCCCGCGCGGTATGAAAAAGTTTCCGAACCCGTCATCCTTCTCCACGACCACCCCCGACGCGTCCACCAGAGCCGAGGCGTCGATGAACTGGTTCCGCGTGCCTCCCACCGAGAACGCCGTGGTCAGAGTGATCACGTTATCGGTCGGTTCAAGATTGAAGAGAATTCGCTCCCCGGGATTCACGAAGGCGTTCAGCCTGTCCCGCAATGAATCCGTGCCGGTGCCGCCGGAGGAGTTCTTCACCAAGCGCACCACCCCAGCCTCGACCGCGCCGATGTCCGGCACCGCGCTTCCGACGCCGTTCGCTTGGATTCCCGCGATCACCCGGGAATAGCCGCGCTGGTCCGTCGTCAAACTCGTCGTCCCGCCCGCATCGATCGCCGGCGAACCCACCAGCGGAGGCATCGTCTGTGTCAACCCACCGTAGTTGCCGAGAGGGGCCAGCCGCGCATCAATCGGCAGGGCAGTCGTCCCGATCTGATCGCCTCCAACGCCATCGATGAATCCAGCGGCGTTGCTGCCATCGCCGATCAGATTCCCGCCGAGAGATGAGGTGCTGGAATTATGGTAAATGTCATTTCGCGCAGCGGCACGATTCCCCGCCACAAGAGTGTTCGAAAAGGTCAGTGGTTTGCTAGACCAGATGCCGCCTCCGGTTCCACCGGATGTATTGGCCGAGACCGTCGAGTTCGACATCGTCAGGCTGATGGCCTGCCAGTTGTCGACTCCTCCCGCGTCCGACTCAGCCGAGTTGTTGGCGACCGTGCAATGGATCATCTCGAGGATCCCGCGGTTTTCGATGGCTCCTCCATATCGCCCGCTGAAATTGTATGAGAACGTCGAATTCAGCAGGGTCAGAGTGCCCAGGTTGTAGATTCCCCCGCCATCCTGGCCGGACGGAGTGAAGCCGTTGGAAACAGTGATGCCGGCCATCGTCACGCTGTTTCCCCCGGCAATGTTGAAGACCCGTGAAGATTGGTTGCCGGAAATCGTGATGCCCTGGGGCAGGTCGAAAGCCTTGAGGGAGAGGGATTCATCAATGAGCAACTCCCCGCTGGTGAGGGTGATGGTGTCCCCGGAGAGCGAGGGGTCCACGATGATGGTGTCTCCAGGAGCGGCGTCGGCGATCAGTTGGCGAAGCGAACCGGCGCCGCTGTCGGCAAGGCTGTCCACCACCAATGGCGGGCGGATCTCCACATCATTTCCATCTCCACCGATGTAGGTGATGTAAAGGGCGGCGCCATTGATCGAAACCAGGCTTCCCTCGGGAAGACCTTCGAAGCTGCCGCTCACGGGGTCGGTTCCATCGTTGTTCACGAGGACAAAGGACTGTCCAGCCAGGGGAACAAAGCTGCCCGAGGGGGTCAAGGTCGCGCTGCCGAGGTTGACGGTGCCGTTTACCTTGAGTTGATCGTAGTCGGTTCCGAGGCTGGCTCCGTCGATCTGGATTTGCAGGCTCGAACCACCGGCGAAGGTAGTGCTGCCATTGACCGTCAGGATTCCCGGGGCGGCCATTCCCGGTGCCACGGATCCACCGGAGTTTACGGTCAGCACCCCGAGGACTGATCCGGTGGTGGCCGTCGCGTTTCCGCCGCCGAGCGTGCCGGAGCCGTTCACGGTGACCGGTCCCACTCCGGTGGCACTTGCTGCCGGGGTGATGGTCTCGTTGGCGTTCAGGACGCCGCCGGAAATGGTCGAGCCTCCGGTATAGGTGTTGGCATTGCTGAGCGTTTGAGTTCCGGCTCCAGTCTTGGTCAGCGAAATGTTGTTGGTGCTAAGGCCATTTGCACTGTCCGCGCCAATGATGCCACCGAAGGAAGAGTTCCCGCTCGCGGCGTTGATGGTGACCTTCTGGATCGGTGCCTGGTCCGTTGCGAGGATGGTGCCCGCCACGCCGGTCAGGCCGGCCATCGTCACTCCAAGAACGGTTTGTTCGCGCAGGTAGACTTTTCCGGACTGGAGATCGAGGGTGCTGGCATTGGAGAAGACGTTGTCTTTCTCCAGCCACAGCGTCCGGTCAAACCAAAGTGTCGAGCCGCCTGGGGGATCGAAATTGACGGTTGTTGTTCCGGAATTGGTCAGTGATCCGGAGTAACCGGATTGCAGCGTGAAATAGCCCTCGGATTGCCCGGTGAAGAGCACCTCTCCGCCCCCGCTGATCGACTGAGTTGTCAAATGGGTGGCATCGGCATTCCGCGAGAACTTCAGCTGAGCCCCGGGGGCGACCGAGAAACTGCTGCTGCCCAGGCTGGTCGAACTGTCGTTGTTGCCAATCTGCAGGGTGCCGCCGCTGACGGTGGTCAGGCCGGTGTAGGTGTTTGAGCCGGACAGCGTCAAGGTTGCGGTGCCGGTCTTTTCGAGGCCATTGCTGCCGGAGATCCCTCCGGCCACGCCGGAACTGTTGATCGTGACCGCATTCGCCAGTCCCGTGGTGTCGATCGTGAACGCCTTGTTGAGCGGAAGGGCGGTGGAGGTGAGGGTGATGGTCTGGTTGTTGAGGACGGCGTCGAAGGTGATCGTGCTGACAAATGGCGCGGCGATCGCTTCCCGGAGAGAGAGGCCGGATCCGGGAACCACATTATCCTCGTCCGTGGCGGTCGTCACGATGGTGGGCAGGAATTCCACCGCTCCGATGTCGAGGACTCCGCCGATAAAGCGCGGTGCACCCCGCTGATCGGTTCCACCCGGATCGGTGCTGCCGGCGGCATCGATGGCGGGAGAACCGGGCATCGGAGGCATCGTCAGTGTCGGGCCACCGTAGTTGCCGAGCGGGAGGAGGAGCGGGTCGATCTCGGCGCCGAGGGTGCCGACAAGATCGCCGTTAGAGTTGGGGGCTCCGGCCGGAAATGCGGTAGTGACCGTGCTGTTGTCGCCAATCAGGTTGCCGCCGTTACTGACGAGGGAGGTGGCGCTAACTTGAGCGATATCAGCACCGCTCGAAGACATGTTGCCAGCGACGATGGTATTTTCGATGGTCAGGGTTCCGGCTTGGGTACGGAGTCCTCCGCCAAAGGTATTGGCGGTATTGCCCGTCACGGTGCAATTAATGAGGGTCGTGGGCACATCGAAGCAAAAGATCGCACCTCCAAAAGCCGAGCCGCTCGAACCATCCGCGGTATTGCCACTCAGGGTGGAATTACTGTCTCTTATACACATCTGACGCTGCCGACGATCTACTCTGTGTAGATC
>OJIS01000095.1_pt1 | contig 34889 bp, 21 predicted proteins | sample 1595671 | NCBI WGS metagenome assembly OJIS01 (sample SAMN05416814, study PRJEB24817) | seawater metagenome | isolation source: Sea water | place: Canada:Atlantic | collected 2013-07 | reverse complement strand
CGAGATCAGCCTCGGTCTCGTGGGCTCGGAGATGTGTATAAGAGACAGATTCTCGATCTCGCCATCGCCGAGGAATCGATCCAGCAAAAAGCGATCCTCTACGACTCTGATGGAGATCAACATTACGACACCATCTCCGCCTTCATTAAGTCCATCCGCGGCTCCGATCCCGATGCCGCCCTCTACTGGCTTGCCAAAATGCTCCACGCCGGCGAAGACCCGCGTTTCATCGCCCGCCGCATCGTGATCTCCGCCTCCGAGGACATCGGCCTCGCCGACTCCACCGCTCTCCAGATCGCAATGGCTGCCCAGCAAGCTTTCGAATTTCTCGGCATGCCCGAAGGCCGGATTCCCCTTGCCCACGCCACTGTCCATCTCGCCACCGCTCCAAAATCAAACTCCGCTTACAAGGCTCTCGGAGCTGCCCAAGCCGACATCGAAAAAGGAGCCACCCTGCAAGTTCCCGAACACCTCCGCTCCAGATTTCGCAAAAAACTCGCCGAAGAATCAGGAGCCGACACCGCCGCGATGCAATACCTCTACTCACACGACTACGATGGTAACTTTACCCCGCAAGCCTACCTCCCCGAGGGCCGCAGCTACTATCAGCCGACCTCCAACGGCATGGAAAAACGCATCAAAGATCGCCTCGACTTCTGGCGAACCCAATTCGGGAAAAAGTAGCGACCTACTTCCTCCTCAGCGCCCGCTGAAGATCCTCCGTCATTCGGCGCATCCGTTCACGCCTTGCTTCGTCAGGCAGGGTACGTCTACGAGTGACCCGGCCCTCCGCAACAAAGGGCTCCGGTTCGCCAGCCAACGCATCCGCGACATCATCACCAGGTAAAATCAAGGTGCTGATCCGGCCCGCCCGGGCAATCACGATCCCGACAATACGCCCTTCAAGATCGACCACCGGCAGTCCCACATCAGAGGCCTCAAGCTCCATATCAGACTGAATCACATTCCCAAAGTCACCACGAACGCGACTCTGCGATCCACTCATTTTGTCCATTCGGTCCAAACGCTGAGATCCTTCTTCTTCAATCTCGCGCCCTTTCAACTTTGGCCTCACTTTCCGGGAAACCCCGGCTCGCAAAAACTCGATCTCAGGCTGTTCACCACTCCGAAGCCGCCGAAGCTTGGTCGATACCTCGTAAAAGCCACTGACTTCCTCACCCGCGATCTTTGTGATGACATCACCACCCCGGATTCCAACCTCGGCAGCCGCAGAAGCTGGCACAACCCTGCGCACCCGCACTCCACTCTCAAGTTCCAGAGTATCCATCTCGATCCCCAGAAACCCCTGGTCAGTGCTCTTAAGGCTCCGCTCACGGACACTCAAAACTCCCATCGCGACAGCTTCTCCATCAGACCTGATCGCAGTCAGAAATGCTCCTTCCGCCAACTTCTCAGCATCAGCCCACTTCGCCGCAGGAGCCTGTAACCCCGGCACATTTAAAACCGCCAAATCATGATCCGGATAGATCCCGACAATCCGGGCGGAGAGAGACTCCTGCTGACGATTCTCGGTGAAAATCATCCGCCTTTGGGCAACTTCACTCGCTTTGGTCAATAGTCGATTCTCCCCGATCGAAATTCCGTAGGCCACCCGTTGACGCCCGGAATAAATGGGAAAGACCACCTTCTTAGCCTCAAAGTTGATCGCTCGAAGAGCCTTGAAAATCTGACCTGCTTGTTGGTCGGTCACTTTTTGATCGGCAACGGGAATCCTGGGTTGGGCAATTTGAGCCTGCAAGCTGGCAGCACAAACAAGGGTAGCTAAAATGACTATTTTCATGGAATTCTATCGTCGTTGGTTTCTGTAAATATTTCCGAGGCGGGCCAGCGTAACCTTTTTGCTGAGCTTCTTTCCATCGCGAGTAAATTTCACCTCCACTTCCTGCCCGGGAAGGAGGTCCACGAAGATTTCCGAAAGCTTTCCGACCTGGGTCACCTTCGCACCGGCGATCGCAGTGACCAGATCACCCGGCAAAAAACCCACCTCAAAAGCAGGCCCACCTTCGGGAACCTCCTCTACAACGAGACCTCCCGACGTATTTCGGAGATTCAATCCCAGCACCGGGCGGTTCGGATCACGAGCATCTCCTCCCAAAACTCCCCACGATTTCCCGGCCACCATACTCTCCCATGATCCCTTAAAACCCGAAAGCCCGGCGTGGTTATTAATCTGGCGATCCGGTGCGATGTGCGAGTGAATCCCAACCACACGACCTTTCAAATCGAAAAGCGGTCCCCCGCTGTCTCCCCCGATCAAGGTACAATCCGTGGTGACAAAACCGAGCCCCCCCTTGGTCATCACCCGACCGAATCTCACCGGAGGACGGCGGGTTGGATCATATCCCTTGGGATGCCCCATCGCGACGACATAGTCACCCACCTCCAGCGAGTCGGAATCGCCAACTTCGACGTGAGGCCAAGGACCCTCGCCCATCAATTGCGCCATCGCAGCATCGCGTGTGTAATTCGCTCCAAGCACCTTGGCCCGCTCCTGCCGGCCATCCGGAAAAATAACAAACATTTCCTTACTGCCCTCGATCACATGAGCCGCCGTGAGAATCAAGCCATCACTTGAGACGATCACACCACTTCCGGATGCTCCTGTCCGCGATACCAAGGAAACGGTTGCCGCCGTCTTTTCACGGACCACCTTCTGGACCTGCCCCTGCAGCTTCTTGAGATCGCCAAGGCTCTCAACCTTCTGTTGTCCCGGCAACCAAACCGTCCCGGCGAGAAAAAGGATGGGTAATAGATTCTTAATCATGGTTCTAAAATAAAATCGTCTAGTAAGAGTCATCTTGTTTCGAAAAAATTCAATCGAAGATCGCGATGCTGCGCAAAAGCGTCATTGACCGTCGGATATGTCATGCCTTTTGCCGCCCCCAAGGATCTCACGATTCTCAAGGACCGCCTTCCCTTCCAAGTTCCAATCGACAAGCAAATGAGTCCTTGGACTCCGCTTCTTGAGGCGTAAGGTCGCCCCAACACGATGCCACCCCGTAAAAAGGCCAAAAGAAAGACCGCTCGCAAGAAGTCCGCAAAGAAAAAAGCACCGAGGTTCAACTTCGAGGCTCGTGACGTCGTCATCGGACCATTTCGCCTGATCGGCAAGTTGACCCGCAAATTTCCTCTCTGGCTCAAATGGCCTTCGCGACTCGCTCTCTCGGGAGGACTCATCGCCATGGTCTTTGGCACCCTGCTGTCAATCACTTACTACATCATCGCCTGCACCTATGATTTGCAGGAAGTGGTCCATATGCCTGCTCGCACCGAAATCCTCGATCGAAATGGAAACATCCTGAAGAATTCCGACGGACAGGAAATCGGGTTCCTTCACGGCATAAATCGCCGTATCATCGCCTACGATGAGGTTCCGGAGCACTTCGTGAATGCTCTCATCGCGCAGGAGGACAAGCGCTTCCGCAGCCATGGCGCGGTTGACTTCTATTCAATGGGCCGGGTCGTCCTTCGCGCTCTCACTCGTGGAAAAATCGAAGGTGGCGGAACAATCAGCATGCAACTGGCGCGTAATAGCTACGCCTTGAAGAAGTCCAAGGAAGGCGCACTTCGCGGAATTCACCGCAAAATCCTCGAAACCTTCATCGCCGTCCGCATTGAATCAAAATTCGAAAAAGACGAAATTCTCGAGCACTACATGAACCGCATTTTCTGGGGTGGTTCGGTTCGCGGAGTGGAAGTCGCCTCTCACACCTACTTCAATAAATCTGTCACCAAGCTAAGCCTCGAGGAATCAGCCCTCCTCGTCGGCATCATCCGGGCCCCCAACAAATTCTCGCCATTCCGCTACTTCGACAAAGCCCTACTCCAACGCGATTGGGTTCTTAAAAAAATGGTCGAAAACGAAGCAATCACCCAGGAAGAAGCCGATGCCGCTCAAAAAAGGGAACTCACGATCGCCTCGCCCAATAGTCTTGGCGAAGGCAGCTACGCCCTCGATGCCATCCGCCGGGACCTCAAGAGGATCCTTGAGAAGGAAAACATCCGGGACGGCGGGCTGATCATCGAAACCACCCTTGATTCCAAGATCCAAAAAATTGCAGAAAAATCGGTTGAAAAGCGACTCTACCAGATCGAAAGCCGGCGTGGATTTCCTCACCAAAGACGTTCTCAATGGAATGGCAAAGGTGATCCCAAATACCTGCAAGGAGCCGCCGTCGTCATCGATAACAACACTGGTGCCGTCCTCGCCATTGTTGGAGGTCGTAGTGCCAAGGAATCCCAGTTCAATCGTGCCCTCCAATCCGAGCGCCAAATTGGATCCCTGTTCAAGCCCTTCATGTTCCTTGCCGCCTTCGACAAGAACGTAAAACCCTACCACTACATTAGCGACGCCCCCATCAGACCCGGTGAAATTCCCGGCGGCGACCGGAATTGGAACCCCGCCAATTCTGATGGCAAATATTACCAAAAAGTGCGCGTCAGCCGCGCCCTCGTCGAATCGCGCAATACCTCCGCTGTCCGGGTCGCCTCGAAAGCCGGAATGTCCGAGGTTCTCGAAGTTGCCCGCTCCTCCGGCTTCAATATCAACAACATTCCCCGCTTTCCTTCCTCCTATCTCGGCTCATGGGGAGCATCTCCCGAAACCGTCGCCAGCGCCTACACCATCTTCCCAAATGGTGGCACCCGCTTTCGCCCCTATTACATCCAGGCCATCAAAGATCGCTCCGGAAAAATCCTCTGGAAGAACGGACCCATTGCTTATCGGGCTGCGGCGGAAGACTCAGCCTGGGAAGTTTCCCGTATTCTGGAAGACGTCAACAGGGCCGGAACCGGCAGATCCATCCGCTCCACCTACGGATTTCGCGCGCCATCAGGCGGCAAGACCGGAACCACCAATGGCCCCACCGATGGCTGGTATGCCGGCTACACCTCGGCGATGACCTGCGCCGTTTGGGTCGGCATGGACCAGGGCCAAACCATCCTCAAAGGCAGTTCGGGAGCCAGCCTCGCTCTCCCCATCTGGGTCGATATCATGAAGAGCTCCGACCGCCTCCCAAACATCAAAAATGGCCCCATCGCCCCCGGCCGCTCTCTCTCCGTGGAATCGGTCGAAAATGAAATCCCACGCGGAATTCCCGTCGACGAGATCCCGCGGGCTATTCCGGTCAACTAGGCCTCAGGGAAAATATCCCCCATCGATTGACCCGCGCCATGACGGATTAAGATCGGCTTGAGCACTTCCCGATAGTCGGTGACCACCGGCACATCGCCAGGTCCCACCAAAATACCGGTCTCAAGTTCTGGCATTTCACCAAGAACATTCCCGCGCTCGCTTCCACCCATGACGAGCATCGTCCCACCTCTTCCGTGATCGGTTCCAAAGGAAGAATTCTCCGCGACCCTTCGCCCAAATTCAGTCATCACCACCACCGTGACATTCTCCATCAAGCCACCAAGGTCACGGTGGAAGGCTGCAAGGCCGTCGGAGAGTCGCGTCATCAAGGGTGTGATAAGAGTCTCCTGCGCAAAGTGGGAATCCCACCCATCGAGATCCAGCGAAACAGCTTCCAGGCCGACCTTGGCCCTCACCAACCGGGCAGTCTGACGCAGTCCCCGCGAAAAAGCATTGTCACCATACTCCGCGCCATTCATCGGAGCGAGATCTTCCCGTCGCAACTTCTCGACTCGCTCCAAGGCCTCCAAAGTATCACGCGCTGCCGGGCCCAAAATATTTTCCTCCAAACCGTAAAGCGCTCCGAGTTCTTTTTGTAAAACCGCGGTCGATCCAGACCCACTCCCGAGCGCAAAAGTATCCATCGATTCCATCACCGTGGCTGCTGGCGCACCCCGGAGAACCTCCGGCATCGCTTTGCCCAGCGCAATCGCAGAAAGCGCCGAAGGCGGACTCCCTTCCCGATATCGCAAAAACCGTCCCAACCAACCACCGGCAATCTGCCCGCCATGCTCCATCAGATCCTGGGCATAAAAATGCGAGCGCGTATCATCGTTCGATCCCACCGCAGGAACCACGGTCAACCCACCGTCGCGGTAGATTTGGTGCAAGCCTGAGAACGCCGGGTTCAGTCCGCAGTTCGCCTCACCAAGTTTCAAAAGCTCATCTTCCGGAACCGACAAGGTGGGCCGGACTTTGTAATACTCACGGTTCCCCACCGGCGGCACCAAGGTCAGCCCGTCCGCGCCCCCTCTTAAAAAAACCACCACCAGCGTCCGCTGCTCGTCTCCATTCCCCGATATGATTCCTGTCCCTTTCATCGCCATTGAAATCCGGGTGAAGCTAAAAGAAGGGCAAGCGGCTCACCGGATCGCTCCATCGCCGCCTTTTCCTGAACCGACGGAACCCGCCCTAACAAACACGAAGCCAGGCCCTCGATTCCCCCCGCTTTCTCGATGAGTTCCTCCTCATTCACCTCAATCTTCTCGCTCACCTCATTTCGAGACAAGCCGATCGCAAAGTGCCATCGCCAGAGCAGCGTCCCGGTCCACGGTGAGGCCACGTCCGGATAGCCATCCGGAGTTGGATACTGAAACGGGGCATGCCCCATCCGCACCAGATAATCAACGAGATCCATCTCAGACGAAACCTTCGCCCGGGTCCCCCTCAATGCCGAAACGATAAACTCAAACGGACGCTTCAGCTTCTGCCCCCGCGCACCGTCAAGAAACTCCCCGGTCGCAAAAACCGCACGCAAAATCGTGCCGATATCGCCACCACTTGCCGAGAATGCCTTTGCAACCTCATCCACCGATTCTTCCGATGGTTCATCGGCAATAAATCGAACACAAAGCTTCTGAGCGACATGACGCGCAGTAGATGGATGCCCGCAAACGATCTCCAGCACCTCCTCGAGATCCTTCTCCCCACCTCCCGCGGCAATGTCATGCCCCAAAACAAGCTTGGCCCCGTCATCATGCGCCTCTGAATCAAACTCCACCTTCCCTTTGAAAAATCGATCTTTTCCCCTCACCGTCCAACCGGTCAGGCACCGCGCCACTTCCATGACATCCTGCTGGGTGTATCCCCCACCCACCCCGAGGGTGTGGAGTTCCAACAACTCACGACCATAATTCTCATTGGGCTTCTCATCCTCATTCCGCTTGCGATTCTCCCGCCCATCAAGATACCAAAGCATCGCCGGACTCAGCGCGGAAGCCCGCACCAGATCAGAAAAATTCCCCATCGCATGCTTCCGGATCACCTCCCGGTCATCCGCCGCCTTCAACCACCGGCACTCCTTTTTTGAAATATCGATATTGAAGTGATCACTCCAAAAATGAGCCATAATCTCAAACAATTGCCGCTTGCTTCGCGTCGCCCGGATCAGCGTCGCACGAGTCAATTGCTCCAATAAAAACGCTTCCTTGTATTCATACATTTCACCCAGCGGAGCATGAATTGCCTCCAACCTCCGCACCGCTCGATGGGCTCTTTTGTCCTCAATCTCATCCGGTTCCAGCTGCTCTTCCAAATAAGCAGACACCGCCTCCTTCCCGGATCCTGCCATCGCCTTGACTCGCGCATACTCCGATGGCGTGGGCCCAAAGGTCACTCGATTGAGCACGTGTGAAATCAGATCAATGCCATCACCCGAAGGAGGCACTACCGGTCCTTCGTCCGGCCCCATGCCCAGCCAATCCTCCACCTTTTCGCAACCCGAAGTCGCAAAAAGAGCCACCCCGGCCGCTCCTCTCAAAAAGGCACGCCGTGAAACGGCATCTGACATCTGCTTCTTCATTCGGTCACCACTTTTCTTCCATCCCGCCACCCCAGAAAGGCGGCACCAATCCCTGTAAAGATTGCCACCGGAAAGACAAAGAACCATCCCAACACCGGAAAGATAATCATCAAACCAAGCACGGTCCCGCCTCGCTTCACCCGCAGCCACGGCTGCGCTTCGTCGATTGGATTCGCCAAGCCCTTTCCAATCCTCAAGCAGAGCCCTGCGGAACCACAAAGCCCAAGCAGGAAAACCAGAAGAACCACCAAAACCCCCGCGACTTTAAAGACCGGAAGACCACCATTGGCCAATCCGAGCCCAGCCGCTATCAGCGGAATCCCCATGGCCACCCCGATCAGCAACGCCTTCCAAGGCGATCTGCCAAAGCGATCACAGCTTCGTTCAACCAACCCCGGAGCCAAGGCAACCGCAGCCACCCAATAAGCCACCGTGATGACAAAAAATCCCAGAATCACAAAAGTCCACAAGAGGACGTCGGCCATAATCATTTCGCTGCTTTCCTTTCCATAGTTCGGTTTTCAGGGAGCATACGCGACCCACTCCGAAAAGGTGACAAGGAAATCAAAGTCATCCTTTTCCTCCTTCCCGACACCCGCTTCCCTGGAATAGGCTTTCTTCGTGTCCACACGATTTCTCCTCACCCTGCTCGCTCTCACTTGGAGCGCCCATGCCAAACCAAACATCGTCATCATTCTGGTCGATGACATGGGCTATGGTGATCCCGCCTGTTTCAATCCCGAGTCCAAAATCGCGACCCCTCATATCGATTCTCTCGCCCGGGATGGCATGAAGTTCACCGACGCCCATGCTCCCGGCCCTCTCTGCCATATGTCTCGCTACGGCCTCTTAACCGGTCGCTACCCTTTCCGCACCGACGTTGGGCGTTGGTCTAAAAACCCCCTAATTGAAGAAGGTCAAATGACCATCGCCTCACTGGCAAAGACACAAGGATACCAAACCGCCATGGTTGGCAAATGGCATGTCGGCTTCAAGGAGAACGGCTACGACAAGCCACTCCCGGGCGGTCCGGTCGATCGCGGCTTTGATTCCTACTTTGGCATCCGCGCCTCCACCGACATTCCGCCTTACTTCTACATCCGGAACAACAAAGCGGTCCAACCTCCAACCGGACACATTGAAAAAGAACTCTCGGCGGAAGAGACCGGTTGGAATGGCATTCAGGGCCGCATGCGTCGGGCCGGAGGCATCTCGCCCGATATGAATATCGATGATGTGTTGCCCAACTTCACCGACGAAGCAGTCAAGATCATCAAATCGCATGAAAAGAAAGATCCGCTCATGCTCTACCTTGCCTACCCTGCTCCGCACACTCCGTGGCTTCCCTCAAAGGAATTTTTGGGGAAGAGCAAGGTCGGTATCTACGGCGACTTTGTCATGATGGTTGACGCACAAGTTGGCAAGGTTCTCGAGGCTCTCAAAGAAGCAGAAATGGACAAAGACACTTTGGTGATCTTCACCTCAGACAATGGCCCCTGTTGGTACGACAAGGATGTCGAAAAATATGGTCACGATTCACAAGGTGGGCTTCGAGGCATGAAAGCGGACGCCTGGGAAGCAGGACATCGCATGCCCTTCATCGCCCGCTGGCCTGGTGTCACAAAACCCGGCTCCACGAGCAAACAACTCATCTGTTTCACCGACTTCCTGGCCACTTTCGCAGACATCATGGGTGCCAAGATTCCAAAGAAAGCGGGCCCCGACAGCTTCAGCTTCCTCCCCTCGCTCAAAGGCGAACCCTCCCCGCGAAACACCTTCGTGATGCGCGCCGGAAGCGCCAGGGTCATGACTGTCCGCGAGGGTGACTGGAAGCTCATCGCCGCACTCGGCTCAGGAGGCTTCAGCAAACCCAAGCTTATAAAGCCCAAACCCGAAGGCCCCACCGGGCAGCTCTACCATCTCGGAAAAGACCCCGCCGAAACCAATAACCTTTTCCAGGAACATCCTGAAATCGTGAAACGTCTTTCCGCCAAGTTGGAGAGCGTGAAAAATGCCCCACACCGACACCTCAAATAAGATGACTCCATCCAGAAGAAATTTTCTCACCGGCCTGGGCGCAGCCGCGCTCGCCGCGCCAGTGGCCGCTCAGGACAAGATCGCCCGAAAAGGACGCATCAAACAGGTCATCGCGGCCTGGCCTTTCGCCGTCGGAGCCAAGTGGACGCCCCAGGACCTCATCCGTCATGCCAAGCAACTCGGAGTCTCCGGCGTCGAACTCTTCGACGCAGACCAACTTTCCCTTTTAAAAGGAACCGGCCTCGTCTGCGCCGCCACCAAGTCCCACTCTTTTGTTCGTGGCATGAATAACAAAGGGCACCATCCCGAAGTCTTCGCCACTCTCGAAAAAGCGATCACCGCCACCGGCGCTGCCGGCTTTCCAAATGTCATGACCTTCACCGGACTCCTCGATACCTCGCAGGAAGAAAATGGCAGTATCGTCGACCGTGAAGGGGGCACCAAAAACTGCATTGAAGGCTTCAAGAAAATGGCCGCGCTTGCCGAAAAGCACAAGGTCACCCTGGTTCTCGAACCCCTCAACTCACGCGTTGCCGAAAAAATGAAAGGCCACCCCGGCTATCAAGGCGATCACATCGATGACTGCGTGGAAATCGTAAAAGCCGTTTCCTCACCCGGCCTCAAAGTCCTCTTCGATGCCTACCACATCCAAATCATGGACGGTGATCTCATCCGCCGGATCAAGCAACATCACGAATTTATTGGCCACGTCCAGATCGCCGGAAACCCCGGCCGTGGTGAGATTGGCGATGATCAGGAAATCAACTACCGCGGCCTCATGAAGGCTCTCCTCGAAATCAACTACACCGGCTACGTCGGTCACGAATGGATCCCAACCGGAGACCCGCTCGAAGGCCTCCACGAAGCCATCTCCATCTGCGACATTTAACCTCTCTTTACCCATGAAAAAACTTCTCTTCTTTTTCGCCTCGTTGGCCCTCGCTGAAGCCTCACCAGTCGACGGATCGAAACCCAACATCATCTTCATCCTATCCGATGACATGGGTTGGAATGAACCCGCCTTCAATGGCGGGAATCCAAAGCTGACTCCGCACATCACCAAACTCCGGGACCAAGGAGTCAGCCTGAGCCAATTCTACGTTCATGCCGTCTGCGCTCCCACGAGAGCGGCCTTCCTCACCGGCAGATATGCCTTCCGAACCTGGAGCGATTGGCGATCGGAAGACTTCGGCAAGCCCAGCTATCTCGCCAAGCTCGGCATGAAATTGGTCAAGAACGAAGCAGGAGACGAAACCCGACGGGTCCATGGCGTCGCCAGCGAAGAACGCACCGTCGCCGAAGCACTCAAGGACTCCGGATACTTTACTTCGATCGCCGGAAAATGGCACTGCGGAGAATGGCTCCCCGGACAACTCCCAATGGGTCAGGGCTTCGACCACCAATACGGTCACTATGGCTGGGGCATCGACTATAATAACAAGACGATCCCACACAATGCCCCCGCTCGTTTCGCGGTCTACGATTGGCACCGCAATCAAAAGCCCGTCTTTGAACCCGGCTACAGCACCGACCTTATCGCAAATGAAGCCGTCCGCGTCATCGCCGATCATCGCATGACCCGAAAAGAGCAACCCCTCTTCATGTATGTCGCCTTCAATGCCGTCCATGGACCTCTTGAAGAAATCCCTCGTTACGTCGAAGAATATGGCAAGCGCCATGCCGCCCTCAAGTGCCTCGACGATGCCGTCGGCCTCATCGTCAATGCCATCGATCAAAGCGGACTCGGTGACAACACCCTCCTCATCTTCGCCAACGATAACGGCGGCTTGCGCGAGGAAATGAATGCCCCCTATCGCGGCACCAAAAACACCAACTACGAAGGCGGAGTCCGGGTTCCATGCATCATGCGCTGGCCCGACAAGATCGCCGCCAATTCCACCAAAGATTCACTCATGCATGTGACCGATCTTTACAGCACCTTTGCCACCCTCGCCGGAGCCGACCTCAAACAGGAACGTCCACTTGACGGAAAAAACATGACCAACGTCCTTTTCGGCACCGCCAAAAGCCCGCGCGATGAAATTATCTTCGAAGTCTCGGGCAGCGTTCGCTTTCCGGCCATTCGCAAAGGAAAATACAAGCTCGTTGGCAAGGAACTCTACGACCTTGAAGCTGACCCGTCGGAGAAAACCGACATCGCCGCAAAGCATCCCGACATCGTCAAAGAGCTCACCGCCCGCGTCACCAAAGTCGGCGCCGAACGCCCCCCACTCACCGGCATGGATCGCCTTATGACACCCGCCCTCCCCTGGGTTTACGGACAAAATGAGAACACAAACGTCCCCGACTGGGTCAAAGAAGAAGTCCGGAAGATCCGGGACACCCAGCCCAAGGAATGGGCACCGGGAACAACGCCTTGGCCGCAGGCTCCCAAAGACGGAAAAATCATCTACACCGGCGACGGACGATAAACTCACGACTTCATCTTCCTTTAAAACAATGGCCTTGCGATTTTCCCTTCTCACTTTGGCGTTTATCCAAATTCTTTCGGCACAAAAATCACCCTACGACATCGCCCCTCCCGCCGAAGCACCATACTATCGAGTGCGCTATGAAGCCTCGGACAAACCGGGCCAACTCGCTTTTCCGGTCCAATACACCCTCTGGGTTCCCCCCGGCATTAAAACCCTCCGCGGCGTCGTTGTCCATCAGCACGGCTGCGGCGTTGGCTCGTGCAAATCGGGCCTCACCGGAGCCTTCGATCTCCACTGGCAGGCCCTAGCACAAAAACATCAATGCGCTCTTCTCGCTCCCACCTATGAACAGCCGCAGGAAGCAGATTGCCAACTCTGGTGCGACCCACGAAACGGTTCCGCCACTACTTTTCAAAAGTCCCTCACCGACCTCGGCAAGCTTTCGAATCACCCCGAACTCGAGAAAATTCCGTGGGCTCTCTGGGGACACAGCGGCGGCGGCCACTGGGCAGGCGGCATGGTCATGCTCCACCCTGAGCGCATCGCAGCCGCCTGGCTCCGCTCCGGCGTGCCTTTGCTGATCCCTAATCCCGAAAAACCCTCAATCAAACCACATCTCGTCCCAAAGGGAGCCCGCCAGGTTCCTATCATGTGCAACCTTGGAACAAGGGAAGGGGTCACCGTCACCACCGGCCGCTTCTCAGGAGTCTGGCCAGCCAACAAGACCTTCTTTACAATCATGCAGATGCAAAGTGCCCTCGTTGGCATCGCGATTGATCCCCTCACCGCTCACGAATGTGGTAATCAACGCTACCTCGCCATCCCCTGGTTCGATGCCTGCCTCACCGTGCGTCTCCCGACCGCCCCGGCAACCGAACTCCAACCCATGGCTAAAAAAATCAGCCGCACCATGCCCCTCCTTAACGGACTCTCAATTTGGCTTCCCAGTAAATCCGTCGACCAAGCCTGGGTCCACTACACCAAAGACACCCGGATCCCCGACCAAACCCCTCCTCCGGCTCCAACAAACCTCCAGGTCAAAAATCATCAACTCACCTGGCACGGCACCGCCGACCTCGAAAGCGGACTCGCGCATTTCATCATCATACGCGACGGGACCCAAATCGGGACTGTCCCCGACAAACCAACACCAAAGTTTGGCCGCCCCATTTTCCAAGGGCTCCAATACAGCGATACTCCCGGCCAACCTCTCGTCAAAATGCAGTTCACCGACCCACAACCAGAGACCGGAAAAAATCACCAATACCGCGTCATCTCAGTCAATACGGTCGGTCTAAAATCCAAGTAGAACATCTCTCAAAATTCACCCCTCTCAAATCTCATGATCATCTTTCGAATCTCATCTCTCATTCTCCTCCTTCACAGCTGGTGTTCACTGTTCGCTGCTGAGACCACAAACAAGCCCAATATTCTCATCATCATCGCGGATGATTGCACCTTCTCCGACCTCCCGCTCAATGGAGGCCAAAATGCCAAAACTCCTCACCTCGACACCCTCGCCAAGCAATCACTCGTCTTCGACCGCGCCTACCTTGGCATGGCAATGTGCTCTCCCTGCCGCTCGGAACTCTACACCGGCCTCTACCCCTTCCGAAACGGCTGCGCCTGGAATCACGGCACCGTCCGCCCTGACACCAAAAGCATGCCCCACCACCTCGGAGCACTCGGCTACCGCGTTGGTCTCGCCGGTAAAGTCCATGTCAAACCAAAGTCAGCCTTCCCCTTCCAGCGCATCAGCGGCTTCGACTCCAGCTGTGTCCGCAGCCCAACCCAGCCTCACAACCTCACCGGCACCAAAGATTTTTTCACCCAAAACTCCGAGCAACCCTTCTGCCTCATCGTCGCCCTCACCGAACCCCACGCCCCCTGGGTTATGGGCGACGCCTCCGCCTACCCGCCCGCCAAACTTAAGCTTCCCTCTTACTTGGCAAACACCCCCATGACCCGGGAATACTTTTCGAAGTATCTCGCCGAGATCACCTACATGGACTCACAAGTCGGCGAACTTCTCGCTCTCTTGGACGAGACCAAACTCACCGACGAGACCCTCGTCCTCTTTACCAGTGAACAAGGCGCCCAATTCCCCGGGTGCAAGTGGACCAACTGGGACAACGGCCTCCACACCTCCCTCCTCGCCCGTTGGCCGGGCAAGATCGCTCCCGGCAAACGAACCAAAGCCATTGTGCAATACGCCGACGTCCTACCAACTCTCCTCGATCTGGCCGGTGCCTCTCCTAATCCAGAGACCTTCGACGGCACCAGTTTCGCCAAGGTGCTTCGCAGCGGAAAAGACACCCATCGCGAATATGCCTTCGGCATGCACAACAACTATCCCGAAGGTCCCTCCTACCCGATCCGCTCCGTCACCAATGGCGAATGGCGCTACATCCGGAACCTCGCCCCGGAAAACCTCTACATCGAGAAACACCTCATGGGGAAAAATGACCACAATCCCTACTGGCAGACTTGGGTCTTCTCGTCTTTCTCAAATCCCCACCACGAAAAACTCGTGAACCGCTTCATGAAACGCCCCGCCGAGGAACTCTATCACACCACTCAAGATCACTTCGAAATGACCAACCTCGCCAGTGACCCCGGCCACGCCGGGATCAAAAAAACTCTCTCCGAAGTCCTCGACAACCAGCTCAAGGATCAAGGTGATCCCGGTCGTGCACTCGACACTCAAAAAGCCCACAAAGCCGCCGCTAATTTTCGGCCCGCTTTCAAAAGCAAACCCTGAGAAGTCTTCGGACACCCCTCTTCGAACAGCGACATCCTATTCCAGATCAAGCGGATCAAACTCCGGAATCGGCGCAGTCTCAGGTTTATAGACCTTGAGAAGCACTTTACCAGCGCGAGCTTGGAGGGTTTTCCAGCCGTAATAATTGTCTTCCTTCGACATGTGGGCTGATGGGCCACCACGGAGGCGACTCACTTCGATAAATTCGATGACGTCGCGTATTGCCTTGGCTGCGATTTTGGAATCCTTAGCTGAGAGTTTTTTCATGCCTTCGGCATTGGCAACAAGGCTCTCGGCGGCTTCCTCGACTCCCTTTTCCAGGCAATACATCAGAGTCCGGAGCGCGCGTGCCTCGTGAACGTTGGCAAGGAAGCTAATGAGGCGCTTGTCGAGGGAGAGCTTCAGCATCGGCTCGGCAAAGTCCAGACGCTCGGCGTTGGTGATGTCCCCGAACCCTTTCGGCCCGAGCACCATGCGACGCACCGACTGAGCAGCGACAACTCTGGCCGTCTGCTTGTCGACCTTGGCGAGCTTAAGCATCAACTCGTCAGCAGGGCGACCAAGTGAGTAGGAAAGTGCTAAAATAATCTCTTCCAACTCAGCCACGCTATCCGTGCCAGCCGCTTTCTCCAGTGCCGTGATGCTCTGCGTATCACCGATCTGGGCGAGCAGGTAATAAAGGGAGGACCGCACGGCTTCAGTCGCTTGTGGAAGCAGCTCAATGAGACCATCGCGCACCCGTGAAATGTGGGCAGGATCGTCACGTCGGGAAAGCAGCGCCTGCTCGCAGCCGCGCAGGTCCTCTTGTGTGGTCGACTGCTTCAGCTGGGCAAGAATTTCGGGCAGCACCTTCTCGCCGCCGAGGGCGATAACGGTCTTCACTGCAGCCTGACGAACCTGAGGTTCCTTGTGTTTCATCGCGCTTTTGGCGAGTGAGGGACCGACATCAGCGTTAGTCTTGGCGAACACCTCAAGAATACCCGCAGCGGACGCAGGGTCAGCGGTTTGCGAGAAAAATGCGGCGAGCGCATCGCCGGCACCAACGGTCACAAGTTCCGCCGCAAGTTTTTGGCTGTGCTTGCGCAACCTCCAGTAGTCGTGACCAAGATAGGGCACAAGATCCTCCAGAGCGTCCTCTCCAAGCATCTCGTTCAGGAAATCCATCGCCGCCATCTTACGAAAATAGTTTTTACGTGACGGGTCTTTTAATTCAGATCGACACAGCTTGATCTTTGCTCCCGTGCCGTCCAGGGCATCGAGTTTGCTCTGGAACATCTTCTGCACGTCGGGTGCGATGCTCGGCAGGGTGATTGATTTCTTCTCCGCTGCGATAAGGTCATAAAACTTGATCATATCGATGTAGACCTTCTTATCTCCTACGAGCTTCATGACCTGCTGCAGCGGATCGTCGGTGAGGACAACTCCGAGCGGTTCGATAAACTCGTGAAATGCGCCCGGTTGCCGCGTCACAACATCAGGATCGATCAAATTACGCTTGAAGCCGACGTGTGGTCGGATGTGACGAGGGATGGCGGCCTTCTTGAGTAGTCTGTGGGCGGTGCTATACACGCCCTCGCGGTAACCAAACTTTCCGAGCAACGCCTGTGACGGCTCGCAGCGGTTGGCGAACATCTGATCGACGATTTGCTCCTCCTCGGCGGCGAAGGTCAGTGGTCCGGCGATCTTGACAATCGTGTCCTTGCCCCAAGCCTTGAGGCGGGAGCCTGTAAAGTGCTTGAAGGCGGGGTCGAGGGCAATGAGTTCCTCGAGGGCCTGCCGCACGAGTTCTTCGTCGAAACCGGATTCGAAGGGCGTGTTGGCGAGGGTGTTATCCTTGCCGAAGAGAGCATACTGGGTCGAGTTGTTCACGGCGTTGGGTGAGACCGTCTGGGGTTCCTCCAAGGTGGCGTTCAACATCGCCAGCTGGGTGTCCTCGGCATCGGTGGCCTTCGAGATCACTTTCACCGCCGTGATCTGAACGAAGTCCTTCGGATCGCTGAGCAGCGGAGTGAGTTTGGACAAATTTTGCAGTACGACATCGTTGCCGCAAGCACCGAGGGTGCGCAGGGCCCCGTCACGGAAGCGAGCTTCCTTGCTCGCCAGCAAAGCGACGACGTTGGGAACAATTTCTTTTTCCCCGGCCATGAAGCGCTTGCCCAGTTCGCGGGCAAAAACTCCGCGCGCCTTTGGTTTGAAGATGTCGAGCAGGTCGATGAGTTCCTTCGTGCTGCGCTCCTGCCACGGGCTGCCATCGAGTTCCTTAAGCCACGGATCGTTGAACTGTGCACGAGCGCTGGTCATCAGTTGCTTCATTTCCCGATCGGTCGGATAAAGATCCTCGTCGGAGTCCTTGCCAGTGATGAGGGTCTGCTTGAGGTAAACCGCCTGGTGGAGAATCTCGGTGGCAGTGGGGTCGCGCAATGTCTTGTATTCCCACGTCGGCGAATGATAGACAAAGCTGCCGTCGAACATCCGGCAGAGCGTGCGCCGCCAGCGGAGGTTGCGCTCGTTGTAGATACGCACTTTGGGCCCACACATCGTGGCAGCCCATGAAGACCAGTTTCCATGGTAATCGGCGGCATGTCCTCCACGGCGGGTGAAGGCGCAGTGGCTCGACATCATGGCGAAGTATTTGGCGCCGTGTTTGTCGCCGAGCAGCTTCATTGAGAAGGCCACTCCAGTGTTCTTTCCGTTGCTATCGTCGGTGGCAGCAGCGCCGAAGTCGCCGTAGGGGATGGCTCCCTGGTCGACGTAGGAGCCGAAAAATTTGTGGGCGCGCTTGATGGCCTGGTCGATCTCGGGATGCTCGACGCCGAGTTTTTTTGCGAGGGTGATGAGGAAGAAGCAGCGGTTACCGGCGGCGTTGAGCGCGCCGTATCCGGGGTTCATACGGTGGAACTCACCCCCATTGAAGGATGGATAGGCAAAGGTGTGCCCCCAGCTTCCGCCACCACTCTGACCGAGGGCCGTGTCAATGGCATACTTCCGCAGGGCGGGCAGGACAAACTCATCACCTGTCGCTTCGTAGTAGAGAGCACAATTCAGTCCCGTAAATCCATGGTGCCAGCTCTGGTAACCTTTGCCACCCCGATAGCCTGGCTCGAACATCGCCCCGGCAGGGACAGTCGGCGGATGCCATTGCTTGGCGTGGGGACCACGCACCCAGTCGTGTACCATCTTGCGGTGCTCGGGCTTCCCTGAAGCAACAAGCGCGATCGCCTCTAACATACCACCACCACTGCGGCGAACCTTGGGATCAACGATAAATTTTTTTTCCAACACCTTCCAGGCCTCTTCAAGAATTTGTACGGTCTTCGGGCAATCGTAGGGAGCGGTGTCACTATAGTCGGGAAAGGTGCGGATCGTCAGACTGATCTCAAGATTACTCGGAATGATGGGAAACTCACCGAAGCCCTGAGCCTCTTTCGTGCGCTCCTCTTCTTTTTTCCACTCGTAGAGCGAATTGTCATCGCGGGCTTTGTCAAAAAGCTGATCGATATCCACTCCGACCACATCCTTTTTCCCGTTGCGATTGATATAGTTTTTATCGCGCCAGACCAGGAAGCTGATCTTGCCCGCATTCTTCTCGCGCTCGGCTTCAATGATCGCGTTACCTATCAGATGACCAAGGTGACCACCGGCGACAAATTTCTTCCCATTCAAGCCGATCAGGACATCGCCGGGCAAAAACTTCCCCTCGGAGGGTGAGCCTTTGATGGTAGTCAACACCTGGAACTGATCTCCAGAGAACCTGCCTGTCCACATTCCCACGATCCCGGTTGGCCCCAGGGTCCAAGGCCGGTCTGTCGTCTCGGGCGGAAGTTCACCCTTGGTGAGGTCAACCAGCTTCTTTGGGCGCTGGTTCTGCTCGCCTTCAGGTGTCCCTTGGTTGGCGATCGCCTCCATCTGTTCGGGCGTAAGCGTGCGCTCTTCTGCAGGAGCCACGGCGACAAGGCCTGGCAACAAACAGAGAATCTTAAAAAAGTGTGTCTTCATGATGGAATGGGTTCTCCCTCGAGTTTGGATGGGCTGGATTTCGCCTGCGCTGCCTTCGATAATTTTTCCCGGAGGATCAGAATTGAAAACCCGGTCGCGTGGGCCAGCTTCATCGCCTCTTCAAGGGTTTCCCGGGGCATTGGAATCGATAGATCCCAAACGAGATGGGCGGTTTGAGAAACCCTGGCTCGAGAAACCGTTCGTTGCTCGAGCCTCGCCAGAAAACCGGCAAGCAATGTGAGCGCTCTTTCCGGGCGATCAACCACAAACGAACTACGTCCGTACCAAACAGTTTCAAAGATGAAATCATCATCGACTCCGGCACTTGCTGGAATCAACTCTTCCCTCCCACCAATGAATGGCAGTCTTCTCAGTGACTTGGGAAATTTGGCAACCCGGGCGGGATCATCAGTCAGGTAGACAAACGAATCACCACGCTTCGCCAGCCGTGCCAACTCGCTCCGGGCGGACTTTCGATGACGCTTCTTTGAAACCACCAGAGGCGGCATGGGAGTCAGGGCATTGAGCCATGAACTCGGCAAAGGAAGAGGCCTTGAAGCTTTCCCATACAGATTTGCACGCCTGAGGTAGTCGTAAAGAACGATAAAAATCGCAAGCGCCAGAAGAATCAAGGTCAGTCGCAGATTCAAAAGATCGAGCCGGTTCGCCATGACCATGTCAGCCTCCGCCATGATGATCGGTTCACTTCCCTCGTCTGCTTCAAATTCCTCGGATTGCACCCCGCCAATAACATCTTCGCCACCAATCTCCGACTCAAGGCTTCCGTCTCCCCCGCCCCCCGAGCGGGTTTTCTTTTCTCTCTTCCACCCGGGTTCGCCAAAGCCTCCCTTGCTTTCAAAATATTTAAGATCGGCATCATCCATGCCCGCGCGATCAAGAAAATCACTGGCCCCGTCCTCTGCGAAGCGGATCTTGGACACTTCGTCGCTACGGCTATCAAGCAAAGCTTGTTGTTTCGCCTCTTCCAGAGCCGCCTGCTTCACAAGCTCTGCGCTCCGATCGGGTTGAATTCGATTCACATGGCCCTTCGAATTAATTCTCGCACAGACAAAAGACACCACAACCAAAGCCAATGCCACCGTGCTCCACAAGCGTGCGGGCTTCTTCAAATAAACCAACCACATCAACAAGGTTCCTCCCGAAAGACCAACTCCGAGATAACCAATTTCGCTAAAGTATTCCGGATTCCAGTTCATTTTTTGGCTTTGGTCACAGCATCGTCCCAATTATTGAAGGCATAATTGACAAGGTTAACGCCCAAACTCACAGCGGCATCACGCATCTCGGGTGAGACGTCGGTATAGCCTTGGGATTTCCAGGCGTCATTCATATCGCCCGGGTGATAGAAGGCAACCCAGCGTCCGTCGTGTTTGATCCCCAACGGACGCCGACCACCGTGATGCCAAAATGCCGGAGCGCCATCAGGAAAGCGGGTGGGAGCCTGGTAAAGCATATCGTCATCAGCGATATCAATCAGCGGCTTGTCGGGAAAGACCTGGCGCATAAAATGGATGAAGCTGCTATGAAAACGGGCGCTGCCCGCATCGGCGATGAGCATCCCCCCGCCGAGGCAGTATTCGCGGAGAATCTTCATATCGCCCGAACTGACCCGCCCCATGCTTCCGTTGCCAGTCAGATAGACAAAGGGAGGGAATCCGTCCTTGGGATACTTCTTAAGCAATCCAATTGAATGGCTCTCGCCCCTGCGGGCGATTTTCTTCAAACCGGTCATCTTGGCGAACGCGCGCAGGAAATTAATATCGGCACCGGTTTCATTCATCCCGTCGTCCCAGCCTGCTCCACCATGATCAAGACGAATGAAGCGGATTTTGTAATCATCCATTCCGGCCGGCCAGCCACCTTCGGTACCCCCACCCTTGCCAATCTTACCCGCCTTGGCAATCGCACCAGCCTCGTAGGTCGCCTGTGTTTGTTTCTCCATTTCCTGATCCACTTCGGTTTCATCCAAATCAGGAATGGCCATGATGATATCGGAATTGGCACGCAGGGTCAGAGTCTTCTTCTTTTTCTTCTTCGGCTTCACCATCTTCACCATTGCCACGACCGGGTTACCACTTCCCTTGGGAACCTTATAGGCCTCAACACGCCCCCCCAGACTGAGCAACCACGGGATGATGATCAGGATTGTCACGTGCGTGCCAAAACTGGCGTAGAGGCTTCGACGATGACGAGGATCCCGTCCATGCGTCCGCAAGTCTTCGAGAACCCGGTCACCGGACATCGGCTCTCCTTTCTTACTCGTGAAGGCTGCGTATACCGAGCGACTCTTCAACATCAATCGTAACCAGCCGGCATAGAGAGCGACCGCAAGAGCTGGCCAGCAAACGGACCACCAACGCAATAGGATCGTCGCTCGATCCTGCTTTTCGCCATCAATCTCAACCTCCGCATCGAGCACCGCAAAAAGCCCCATCCAAACGATGACGACATAACAAGCGACAGCAAGGTATACGAGAATCAGCGAATTCCGAAGAAGATGGTAGGTCACACGACTTCGCACCACCCCAAGCAACCCGGTGACAGCACACAGAAGTCCCACCACTCCAAAGGCCTGAAAGGAAATTGCCAGTGCCCGAATGAGATTCAGGGATTCAAAAACCTCCATCACCCCGGAATTACGGCCAAAAAAAGCCGACAATGCCCGTGGCCCCCATGACCAGGCAGCCCAACCTAATGCCGAAAGCATCACGGTGGCCACACAGACGACCATCGCCTTTGAGAGCGAAGGGCGCGTGGGTATCTCATCGACCCATTCGGTAGGAAGAGAACTTTTTTGATTGGATTTCATAGTGCCAGCAAACCGGTGGACTCAGGGCCTACTTGAAAAGATCCTCTTCGTCGTCTTCGATCTTGGGAACGTCGGGGCCGCCGCTCTTCACCTTGAGCTCTTTCTCAATGCTCGATTCAGGTTCAGGAACTTTGGGCTCCGAAGCGGGTGCTTCGGGCGCCTTTTGACGGGCACGCTTTGGGCCTCCGTCGGTAAAATTGCCGCTGATGTCCTGAACATTTAGTCCATGTTCCTCGGCGATATCCCGTAATGACTGGGTCGCCTCCTTCATCGCCAACTCCATCCGTTCCTGTTCACTTAACCCGGAGGTATCACGCCCCATGATCGACTTTTTGAGGAAAGGAATACTCGTTCCCAAAAGAAGAATGGCATGGATCACCACCGTGAAGAGAATGATCGATTTCAAACTCCGCCCCCGGAAATTCTCCATCAATTCGTCCGGTGAAATTTCATCGTGATTCGACTGGTTCCTGATCTCTTTTTCTTCCATTTGATTTTCTGACTACTGATTTTTTTCCCCCACCGCTTCTATGATTCCTCCCGCCTCGGCGATTGCTTTCATGACAGGTTCGAAGGTTTCCTTCGGGAGTGCGGCGTCGCACTTAAATTGAACGTGACGTTGGTCGTCGGTCGAGGTGCTGGCAAGGACGGCACGGACTCCCCATTCAACATCCTTGGAATTCTCAACGCGCGCGCCATCAAAGTAAATGACGCCATCGGCATCAATCGCCACTCGCGCTGCCACCGCCGTCTTTGTCTTTTTCACGAACTCGGAATTGGGAAGGGTGACTTGAAGGTTGGTCTTGTCCTTGGCGACTTCACTGCACACCAGAAAAAAGATGATCAGCAAAAAAGCGATATCTCCCATGCTGGCGATCGGCACCGGGACCATCCGCCTCTTCTTTCGCTGTGCTCGTTTCTTCATCGCTTACTTGTCATCCTCCACGAGAGCGACCACGCCGCCGTTTGCACTAATGGCCGCGAGGGCCTGAAAATAGACTTCGTAAGGAGTTCCCTTTGCTGACTCCAAAAGAATAATCCGCTTATCCGCTTCCTGCTCCGGGAGATCAAGGGCCGACAGACGTTCGTTAAGCCCGGCAAGATCAACCCTCTTGTCGTTAAACATGATCAGATCGTTCTTGAGATTGATGGTGGGAGTTTTGTCTGATTGGGTCTGGCTTGATTTCTCCCCGGATGGGAGGTCAGCCGTAATGCTCTTCACCTTCACCAAGGTTGTTGCGACGAGGAAATAAATGATCAACAGGAAAGCGATATCCGAGAACGAACCGGTCGGAATCTCTCCCGAGCGGTGCTTCTTCTCTCTCCGATCGCGTTTTCTCATGGGGTGTTCCTGGTTATGCTTAGTGGTGGGTCAGGATAAACTCAACGACCTCACTGTTCGCTTCCTCAATCTCAAGCTCGATCTCATCACTCCAACGATTAAAAACACTCTGGGGAATCACCGCGAGAAGCGCGACGATTAAGCCAACCGCAGTCGTAATCATCGCTTCGGCAATACCATTCGCCACTGCTCCGCCGCTACCACCCACGCTTCCGGCATCAGCAAGTCCGGCAAAAGAGGCGATCATTCCAGTCACCGTTCCGGTCATCCCCAACAGTGGTGCCGCTGTCCCGATCGTGGTCAGGACATCAAGGCGCCGATTCACCACACCCATGGCTTGTGTGCTGTAGTCTTCCATTACCTGCCCGACCACGAGTCGCATCGTTTCCGAACTTTCCTTCTTACCACTCAGATGTTGGTAGGAACGGAGGCCGGCCAGAAGAACCGAGGCAATGGGTCCGCGTGCCGTCTCACACTCGCGTGCTGCTGAATCAATGTCATTCTTTCGGAGATGGCCGAGAACCTTCGATCGCAACGAGCGGGTGTTGACCTTCCTATTATCACGAAAGGCAAACCACCGGTCAAAAACGACGGCTAGGCTAATCAAGCTGCACAAGATCAATGGGACCATCAACGGTCCTCCTTTTAAAAGATGTTCTAACATAATTCTTAACGGATGTTCAGTTACGGGTATGGGAAGTGAGATTTGATGAATTCCAAAACCGAAGGAGTTCAAGAGCTTCGCGTGGCGAAAGTGGAAAGTGGCTGAATTTTAATTCTTCGCCCGGGACAACCACAAATTCGCCGGTGGCGTGATTGTAGTGGCTTTCCCCGCAACGGGAAAGAGGAAGGCGAGCTGAATAACGGCGACGCCCCACTGCCAGCATGATGAGTTCACCTGACACCACACAAATCCACAGAGGCGTCCGCCGCCACCAACGCCCCGTATCGATTCGGGCGTTGCTGCGAATACAAAGCTCAGGCCTGGCATCGCCGACTTCCTCCCGGAGGAGTTCTTGTTCCCGTTGATTCATCATTATCTGGTGCTTTCCTTCAGGGTCTCGATCATGCGTTCACGCGCCTCGTTTTCGACCTGGATGATCCTCTCGAATGCCGGATCAGTGAGACGACCGCGTGCATACTTCGCCCATTTGCTGTCAGAGAAATCAAAGGTGACACGGCGGTAAAGTTTGTAGGCGTCATTCATGGCCTTGCCACGTCCTTTGTAGTTTCCATCCGACATAATTCCGGCGGATCGTTCGTTGCTCAGGCCGCACCAATACATCGCCTGGGAGCGAATCTCACGCCCCTCGTATTTCTCATTCCGGTAGACCACTTCAAAGCCCTCAATCGCCTGCACATACTGGTGGGCGCGCATGAAGTTCTGCGCCGCGCGGAGACCGGCGAGGCCAGCGAGCTTGTCGTCCGGGAAACGCTCTTGAAGCTTGGTGAACACCATGGCGGCATTGAGAAACTGCGGGTAGGAGAGCTTGTCGAGGCGGAACACCTCGGACTTCGATTGATCATCCTCGTTCTCCCGCAATGGATCGGCCTCTTTCTTGAGCGCCAATCCCTTTTTCTGGAAATAGCCACCGAGACGAGACATCACCTCCGGGATGAGTTCGTCATCGGGATATTTGTAGGCAAGCTTCACATACTCTTCCACGGCATTATCAATCTCACCCATCTTCTCGTAAACCAGCGCGGTCTTAAATTGCGCCTTCGGAGCAAATTCCGTATCAGGATAGTCGGTCGTGATTTTCATGAAACGCGCCAGCGCATCCTGATACATGGGCAGCTTGGCTTCATCGTTTTTCGAAAGATCAGCGTATTCCTGGGAAAGGTTCCCCAGGAGATACTCGGCATGGGCTTGCAATTCTTCATCGCGGTGGGTCGCAATCGCCTCGGCAAGGAGTTTCTGAGCGTGAGCCATCTCGCGGCGAGCCAAGCTCTCCTGCTCCATCTCACGGTGCTTTTTAGCCAGTTCAAAAAAGGATTCGGCCAAGACAAAACTCGTTTGCACCGCCATCTCGTCGCCAGTGAATCGTTTACTGAAGGGCTCAATCGTTCCGTCGGCACCCTTGTTGACGTTCACTTGATACGATTGGATTCCTTCCGAAGTGGAATAGGAAATGGAAACATCATCGCCGTATCGTACCGGGAAGCCATTAAGTGCGACGGGTGGCAGCTTGGCAGACACTTTCTCATCAGCGTAGCTAAGCGCGAAGACGCCTTTAAATACTCCTGAGTGCGGCTCGGTTTCACGCAACTCGTATTCGGTGGTAGCGCCGCTGGTTGACTTGAGCGTCACCGCAGCGGAATCACGTCCCGGCCCCGTGTCGAGACCACGGTCCAACACACGGAGGTATACTTTCTCACCGACAAAGGCACTGTTGAGCGCGGTGTTGTAATTACCATCCATCACGTCGAGGAAACCATGGCTACTGACTTTGATTTTTGCCGTCTTCCACATCACCTTGCCTTCCGCATTCTTATACGGGTAGCCGAGGTGCACGATATCCCCTGCCTGGACAACAAGCCCGGCCGGGATTGCCGAACTCGGCAGCGCCTCCGCGGCTTTGTTCGCGTAGCTCACCGTTGGCGGGTCACCTAGAATGAGTGGAATGGAAAACGAAAAGCGTCCCTCTTCCAAAGGGGGTTGGTTCGATGGTGAGCGCGGATTGGCTCCAACCTGATAACCACTCGGGGTCATAACTTCTGCCCCCTCCAATGCACCAGTCAGCTTCATCGTGCCGGGCACGCTGACGTTAAAGGACGATTTTAAATCAGCCTTGGCCGCCTTGCGTGCGGCGTCAGTCTGAATGTAAGCCCGGATTTCACTGCTCTCTGCAAGAGCAAGATGGGGAACCACCACATCAAACCGCAGGCTCGCACCCACAACACCTTGCAGATCCTCATCGGATAACTTTTCCTCACCAATATAATGGTAATCCAGGGTCCGGTGCTCCGGCACAATCTCAGGAGCCAATCTGCTGCCCTTTCTGGTCTTGGGCTGACTCGCTGGCTCCTCCTCTGGCTTTGCTGGCGGGAGTTTTTTGCTCGTAAGGTTGTAAGCGGCCAACGATGGCATTTCGTAATTCGCGTGAGAGATCGTCACCTTTCGATCAGTGGGAATACCCGGACTGAGATTCTCTTGATCACGATAGACCGCGGTCAGCGTTCCACCCTTGGTCATCTTGATTTCCGACGCTCGCGATGGTTCACCTTCAACGGGAAAGATCTTACCGATAAAACGGCCGCTGTGCTCCTCGGTCTCCAACGCCTTCACCTTCGCCTCACCTCCACTGCTGGTCGTAATCTTAAATTCAACCGCATCACGCTTCGGGCTGCCATCCATGTCAGGATCGTTGATAACGATCGCGACCGCGTCGTCGAAACGGAAACGGCGGATCGGCTCCAACACCAAGACACGACCCTCGGTCGTAGTCTCGTAGTTCAGAAATGAAGCGGAGATTTCCGCGTTATTGAAAGCAACCGTCAGGCGCTTCTCATGCTTCGAGCGTTTGGGTGTCGCCGTGACCGGATCTTCATAGCGGGCGATAATCTGGTCGCCGGGAAGCACCTCCAGCTCCGTGTTCGCACGCAATGCCTGGTAGTCCTGGGTCACCGGCAACAGAACCTTGCCTCCGCGGTCGCTGAGTGTCACTTTTTTGATCACCGGCGCGACACCCTCGAAGCCTGCAATGACGAAGCGAGTGAGACGTGCCTGGGTACGATCGCCGAAGGCAATATCGAAGCCGTCGTCGCTCTTCGTAATTGCGGCAGGCTGTTGGATCGTTGCACGAACCCCCTCCGGGAAGGTGCTCGGGTCAAACATCGCGTCGGGACATGGTGCGAGCTCGTCCTTACCAGCCACATCGCACGAGAGGACCGGCTTGCGCTTCTTCAACTCGCCAAGTGACTCGGTCGACCAAACCTCGATTTCGTGAAGTCCGGGGCCAAATTTGCGTTCAATACCAAGCGGGTCGTCGATTTCCGAGGAAGCGGGTTGGCCGTCGATCATGAAGATCGTCCGGGTTTCGCCCTTTTCACTGACGAGCGGAAACCCCTCGAGGCGGAAGCGGCGGATCGCGGCGGCCGGCTGATAAAAAAGAGCTCTGAACTGGAGCAGCACCGTTTCGTTCGGGTGAAATCCCCCGTTGGGAAGCATTCCAAGGGAGAGGTTGGGAGCAATCTCGGCGCTGTAGGTACTCTTCGGGCGGAGGGAAGCGACCTCCATGGCTTGTGTCCAGTCGTCGGGAAGGGTCCGGTCCCCGGGGATGGAATGAGTGGCAGGATCGGTCCTGAGGCTAAAGGACACCCGTGGACGGCCGTCCCAGGGGGCGGGGTTTTTCTCCTCGGGATAACGTGCCCGCGTCGTCCACTCCTTGCCGTTCATCGATGTCTGCAACACAAAATGGGTCAGCGACTGACCAGCACCACTGGAAACAAGCGACATTTTGTCGAGCGGCACGTTGTCGTTCAGATCAATGCCGAATGTGCGCATGCTATCCCGGTCGCCGACCTTGCCGGACCATCCGGGATAGTCTTTGGCGCTAATCGCCATGTTCGGGTCACTGCCCGGCGCGCTCTCGGAGGCAAAGGCCAATGCCTGAGCCCCACTGGTCGGGACGATGGCCTGGAACTCTCCGGTGAAGGGACCGGTCTCGGTCAACTTGAGACGGCGAATCTCATCGCCACTCGAAGTTGTCAGAGTGAGGTAGATTTCATCGATGGCTGAAGTTTTGCTTTGGTCCGGATCGTTGACACGAAGGTATACCGGATTACCGGGCCTTACTGAGCGCGTCCCCAGGGCTGCTTGTGCCGTTGAAAGACCGAGCTCCTCGATATCGAGACGTCGTTCGCCCTCGCGAGGTGGAAAGGCGCCTGCCGCGAGTGCCAGCTGAGCATCCGACGCCACTCCGATGACAATTTCAGGATCTTCCGGCAGATCGTCCATCTTGGCTCGAAATCGTTTTGAGTAACCGAAACGGATCTCATCCTCGCCGAGGATTTGCAAAATCTTATCACCGGGAATCGGTGGTCCCAGCGCGGTCGGCACCTCGGCGCGGAACTTCTCTTTGTTGTCACCAAGTTGGCGCAGCATGACGCGTTCCTTGTCACCGGACTTTGCCCAGATCTCGACTTCGATATCAGCACCAACTCCGGAGACCCGGAGTGTGGGGTCACGTAAATTAATTTTTACCGCCTCGCCCGGCACAATCACGGTGTTCTCCTGGGATGGTCCAAGTTCGATCTCGCTCGCCTCGACGAGTTTGCGCATATGGTTGTGAATCTTACCGCGAAGGATCAGGGCATCCGGGTGTTTTGGCTCCCGGCGCAGGACGGACTCAATTTCGCCGAGTCCTTCTTTATAGTTTTCCTGATCCATAAACACCTCGGCGCGGGCGTAGTGAACCTTGATGCGGGAGCCGGGATTCTTGATACGCATCAGTTTATCGAGCTCGGTCATGGCAGCTCCAAAATTCCTGGAAGCACGGTCGATTTTTACCGATCCCAAGGCAGCTCGCATTCCCATATCCGATCCCTGGTATTCCTTGGCATCAGCGACCTTGCGATACCAGGCTCGTGAAGTTGGCAGAGCCCCTTTCAGGAAGGCGAGATCCGCGTAGGAAATCTTGAGTTCGGCATCTTGTTCAAGGCTGAAGGTTCCCTCGGCCTGGCGTGACCAGATCGTCAACTCCTTCACCAACTGCTCGGCGAGGTCGGTATTTCCAGTCTCGGTATTACGCTTCAATAACCAAAATCCGTATTCAACCGAGGTCTTCCTAAGAACCGCCTGCAACTGATCGGCCCCTTCCTGATAGAGCGCCCAAGCGGAGTCAACATTGCCTTGTACGAATTCGGCATTCGACTTGTAAATGAGATACGCGGGATCGGATTCATCGACCGGAATTTCCACGGCACCGACCTCGGTGGCGGCCTTGCCGGTGACTTGGCGGAGACGACCACTGATGCGAACAAGACGCGGATCCGTGCTGGCAGCGAGGGCGCGACCGGCCTCGCTACGACTGCCGCTCCGGGCCACGGTCATGGCGAGCGAAGAAGCCCCGTCTTCAAAGGCCGCCTCTCCAAACTGCGTGAGCGATTCGGCGGCCCGGTAATGATTCTTGTCGTCGGTGCCTGAGGCCGCATGCCAGAGTCCGGCGACGTAAGGTTCGAGCGTGCCCCAGCTTTTCTCCTCCGAGAGATCCTTGGTGAGTCGCTGAATCAACGGCTCGTATCCCTGCTTCGCGGGGATGATTCCTAACCCCACATTCTCATTGAAAAGCGAGAGGACGAGAGCACGTGTTCCGCCAGTCCACTCGGGCGTGGCGGCCACTTGAGTGAGGCCAATGACGGTGACACAATCGGGAGCCTTGGAAGCGCGGTCCACTGCCGCTATGAGGGCGGCTTCCACCTGAGCGGGAGTGGCGCCCGCTTCCAGGGCAAGCAACTCACGACTGAGATACCCGGGATCGTTGAGCGCCATGGCACCGGCAGTGAGAGCTGCCTTGCCGAAGTGACTTTTGTCGGCTGCAACGCGCCGATAGGCCGGGTCGAGTTTGGCGTAGGCCGGCGAGGCCACGAGCACCTTGATGAACTCCACAGCCTCCGGCTTGCGGGGATCGATACTGTGAAGCCACATGCCAAAGATTGTTTCGGAAATCGTTCCGGCTTTCATCTGGGCGCGAACGAGGCCACCGAGGTATGTTATGAGATCTCCGGCAGTCTCTCTTGTCCCCTTCTGATGGTAACGGAAATGGTTGTCGTAGACGTCGGCCTGCCACGGGAGTGCCCCGCCCTTGCCGAACTGCGATTTGCCGAGTGCGCGGTGTAGCAAATACTCACGCCCTCCCCCAAGGTTCGCACACAAAGTCTTGATCATTGTCACCTTATCGGCATCCGGGGCTTGGGCGAAGAGTTCATCCCAGAGCACGTTTGATCCGGGAAGGACTGGCCCGGGAGATAAAAGGTCCCTCTGCAATGCCTTGAATGCGGTGAGACGATCCTTGCTGTTGGCCTCCGGGTCGATCTGCTTTTTCAGCTGCTGATAACGAGCATCGAGATTCTCGTATTTTTTGATCGGGTCGGAATCATTCCCGTCCTTTTCGAACATCCCGCTGTTCCAAATCCCCTTGCTGAGGTCCTTGATGTCGGTGAAACGCCACATTTCCGATTTCATCAGGTCATCGACGACGAGGCTGTATTTGCGTTCGGGCTTGGCCCACACGCGAACCATCGCCGCCTGGGCATGGGGATTGCGGGCAAGATGCGGAGCCATCGCCTTCGCCTCTTCCAGAGTGAGAGTCTTATCGAAGAGCGGTACGTCCGGAGCCGTCAGAGTATTGAACACCTCTGGAATCTGGGGCACGAGTACCCGTAGGTCCTGCCGGGAAAAAAGATACCCGGCAGGAATCCGATTCTTGGCACCTGCAATTTTGGAGGCAAGAATGTCCCGAGCCTGATCAGCGGTTAGGCCGCGCAGGGCCTTCAATAACGGGGCGGCCTTTTCCTCACGTCGTGGAATGACAAAGGTCGCGAAGACCCCCGAGTCGCCAGCATTGAAGTGCATCCAGCCCTTCGCCACCGCCATCGATCCTTCATAGGGCAGTGCCATAACAAGGGCATTGGCGGCCTTGATCGCATCATCCATGAGATGATCATGAATTTTTTCCTTAGCGCCGACCAATTCCGCCATGGTGGCTGCCAGGGGAACGATCTCCTTCACCCATGCAATCCGCGCCTTGGTTTGAGGGGTGGTCCGTTTCGCCGCGGCTAATGTATCCAAAGACTCAAACAGAGATTCGTCATCATGATTAAACGTCTCCAACTCACGCAGCAAGGCATCGAGATTGCCCGCATAGGGCTCAAGTGAATCGTTACTGTTGAAGACCGCAGCCAGTCGATTCGCCATCGCGGCGAAATCAGCGCGACTCTGAGCCTGCTCAAGGAACCAGGAATCAAACTGACGGGTTCGACCATAGGCTCTCAAACGATCGCCGTCCTCACGCATGAATAGATATGCGGCCTCAGAGTCTCCGAGGGAGTTGATCATGATACGGTAAACCGCAGGTGCCGCTTGGGCGGCAAGCCCGGAATCAACCTTGGGACTCTTGAGGAGCTTTCGGTAGAAGCCGGCGGCGTCCTTCCACTCTACGGCATATTCTGCCGCCTGTCCTGCTTTGAATAGGAGCTGCTGCGAGCTCGTCGGGTTGGCTCCCAGCCACGTGCGCACGGCGGCAAAGCCCTTCGCGGAGCGATGCTCCTTGATACCCGATTGCAAGATCTGCGTAACCGCGCCCTCGGTCTGGGTCGGCGCATCCTTAAACGCGGCGATCTGATCGTCGAGTGGTGACGCCGCAATCCAGCCAGTAGTGAATGCCAGGAAAGCGAACGCCGCCCCAAGGGCTCTCACGTGACCTGCAGCCTGACTCCTGATTGTTTTCTGCTGATGACTGATCATTGCCCTTCCTCAAGTCTCTCCAGTTCAAGTTTGTTCTCCAAATTAAGTAAGGCCTCCTGGGAAAGCTGGCCGCGTGCATAGGCAGCCCAGTCGCTCTCCGGAAAATCATATGTGAGACGTTTATAGATCGAATAAGCGGCCATCTGGTTGCGCTTCTCCTGGTGACACTTGCCGGTCCAGTACATCGCCTGCGATCGGATGGTCTTGCCGTCGTAGCTTTTCTCGTTGATGACGTGATTGAAGGCATCGATTGCCTCCGGGAGCTCTCCGGCGCGCATGTAGGCCTGGCCTGCCCGCAGACCAGCGGCACCCGCCATGGTATGGCTTGGGAAACGCTGCTGAAGTCGACCGAAAATCTGCGCGGTCTTGAGATACTCACGCACCGCCATCTTCTGCATCGCCTCCCCCTCGAACATCGCATCCTTGTCCTCTTCCGTCGTGCCCTTCTCCAGAAGCGGTTTTGCTTTTGCTTCGTAACCCGCAGCTTTCTTCAGGAAATGGCTGCCAAGCCTCGCCATGGAGGTAGCAAGGAATTCGGAATCGGGATACTTGTAGGCGAGTTTGACATACTCCTGCGCCGCGATTTCTGGCTCCTTGAGTTTTTCGTAAATCGTGGCGATCTTAAACTGCGCCTTGGAGGCATGAAGAGTGCCGGAGTAGCTCCCGGTGACTGTCATGAAGCGTGACAACGCCGCGCGGTATCGATCTTCCTTCAGCTCGCCGGCCTCCGTCGTATCGGCTTCCTCCAGGGTCAGATTTCCGAGGAGGTATTCAGCGTGGGCTCGGGTCTCAGGATCGCGAAACTGATCCATCGCATTGGCAAGCAGTTGCTTCGCTTGCTCGTATTCACGGGCTGCCAATTCAGTCTCGCCAAGACGACGATGCCGTTTCGCGATCTCCAGGTAGGCTTCCGCGAGGGAAAACTGGGTGCGCATTGCAACGTCCGCGTCCTCATACTGCTTGGAAAACGGCTGAATCGTGCCATCGGCTCCCTTACTGATCGCCACAATCGAGAGCGGTGACTTCACTCCGTTGCGATCGGTGTAGCGCGCAGCCACGGTATCGCCATAGGTGATTGGGAACCCCTGACGCCTGACGTCATAACCATCGGGCAGAGGTCCGGGGGTGCTTGCATAACTCAGAACATATCCGCGGGTGAAGACACCACTATGGGGATCGGTTTCCAGTAATTCCACCCGGGATTTGGCTCCTGACTTCGCTTGCAGGAGGACTGTCACAATATCGCTCTTATCGGTTAAATCAGCACCAAGGTCGTTGACCCTCAAATGAAGAGTCTCGCCAGCATAAACACTGGTGAGCCGCTTGCTGAAGTCCTCGTCCATGACCTCGAACAGCGGGTGCGTGATCACTTCTGCGGAGGCTGTGATCCAATGATCTTCGCCATCACTCTTCTTATAACGGAAACCGAAGAATACTTTTTCGCCCGGACGGACGACTAATCCACCACCAACCTGCTCAAGGATACGCGAGGCGCTGCGGGAGGTCTCAATCTGTTTTTGGAGATCCCTACGTTCCTCGTAAGTGATGACACCACGCAGTGGCAACACATCGGCGACCAGTGGCACGGAGAAACGGAAGCGGTCGCTGGCGACAGGATTGGGAGTCCCCCACTCCACGTGTCCACCGGAATAGTTCCGACTCTCCCAGCTACGACGATTCTCGCGATTCCGCAGCCCCCTCCATTCGTTGCCTATCAGCACACTTCCCAGCGCGCCGGTGAGTTCTACCGTGCCGGGCACATTGATATCAAAATCCTGGGTTGCACCGTTTTCAGAGGCAGCACGCCCGGCTTCGGTCTGGGCATAAACTTTCACTTGTGAGGAATTACGCAGAGCCAGGTGTGGAGCCTTCATCTCGAGATACGCCATCCTGCCGTGAATCAAGGAGATCCCTCCTTCGGGTGGATTGCTTACCGGGGTGAGTTTATTTTCCACAAGCCAGATTGCCCGGCTATTCTCGATTGTCTTGTCACGCTCCTGGAATTCCACGGAGGAGTGGGCGATCTGGAGCTCGGGTAGCTGAAATCCTGCGTGGACAATCTTACCTCGACGTTCCATCGGCACACCCGGACGATTGTTTTCGGCATCCCGGTAGATTGCCGTCAAATGACTTCCTTCGGCGACCTGGATCTGCGTTTCGCCTGATGCAGCGTCTGCCACCGGTGTAATCACCGCCTTGAAGATACCGGTAGATGGACCGGTCTCGGTGGCGATGAGCTCCTTGATTCCACCCGTTTCGCTGGCAATGCTGACTTTCACCGTATCTGGTTCAACCGTCACATCCATATCCGCATCGTGCACCGCAATGCTGAGCGGTTGGTCGTAGGGGAAACGAAGAAGTTTTTCATAGAAAGGCATATCCTTGCCAACCCTCTCATTCCAGCGAGGTTCCATGTCGGCGAACTCGACCCGACCATCGCTGAAGGAGACGTTGAGGAAGCGTTCATGCTTCTCCTTCTTGTCGGTCACGAAGCGGTCATCGACGTAGCGCACAAAGATCTTATCCCCGGTAAGAATCTCCAGGGTTTCATTTTTATTGAGCGATGAAAAATCCTCGGCGACCGGCAACAGCTTATTCCCGTCGGGACCGTTCAAGGTGATCCGGTTCACGGCAGGAACGGGTCCCCCCTGATCGAGGAACACCAGACGCATCAACCGGGCACGTGAGTCAGGTGCAAATGTGACGTTGAACCGAGTGCCATCGGCGTCGGCCGCAATTTCAGCAGGAGCATTACGATGCTCCAAGACACCATCGGGAAATGTCTTCGGATCAAAGAAATTGTCAGGACAATCGGCGAACTTGTCGGGATCGTCGAGGTTGGCCTGCAACTTGATATCGCGACCAAATCCGATGGCGCAATCCCAGCCGGTCGCCCAAATCTCGAAGCGGTGCAAGCCGGCGCGCAGGTTCAGTCCACCTTCCAGGCGGCCATCCTCACCGGTAATTCTCCGACCATCGATCGCGAGCAGGAACTGGGGAGGATGCGCGACCGAGGGATGCGTCTTCTCGGGCACCTGATATTTCCCAAGCTCCACCTTGAAACGGCGGGTCACCTCGGCAGGTTCGTGAAAATAACCGCGGAAGCGGTAGATTACGTGGGAGTTGTGATGCCGGTTTTGGCGGAGCCACTTCACTTCTGCGGGAATCGATTGATCGAAGGCCTTCGAGATCCCTTCGACATTTGTGGCAACTCCCTGGGCAAATTGTTGGGTCATCCTGTCTCTTATACACATCTGACGCTGCCGACGATCTACTCTGTGTAGA
>OJIS01000092.1_pt1 | contig 35521 bp, 21 predicted proteins | sample 1595671 | NCBI WGS metagenome assembly OJIS01 (sample SAMN05416814, study PRJEB24817) | seawater metagenome | isolation source: Sea water | place: Canada:Atlantic | collected 2013-07 | reverse complement strand
AGATCAGCCTCGGTCTCGTGGGCTCGGAGATGTGTATAAGAGACAGATGCTACACCACTCACAAGATTGCGAAGATGCGATGCAGGAGACTTTTTCCAAGGCTCTGCGTGCGCTACCGCGTTATCGTGAGGAGGATTATTTTAAGAGTTGGTTGTTTCGCATCGGGCGGAACGAAGCGATTAACATCATTCGTCGTCGCCGCCGGACCGTGGTTGCTGAATCGCCTGAGGAGCACCTTGAGGCTGATCCGTTGATCGATCGCCGGCCCGCGGTGAGTGAAGTGATGGAGCAAAGAGAACGCCTGCGGGCTCTCGATCACGCGATTGCCCGGCTGCCGGATGTCGAACGTGAGGTGCTTGCGATGCGCCTGCAAGGGGACCTTCCCTTCAAGGAGATTGCCAAAATCATTGGAGCTCCGATTGGAACTGTCCTGTCCAGAATGCACAGTGCTAGGAAACGACTGAAACCTCTTCTGGAACCTGAATTAAACGAGTAGATGATGGACCAAAAGACCCAAGATGATCTCCTGCTCTATTGGAGTGGTGAAGCAGATGCTACGCAAACTGCCGCAGTGGAGGCTCTTGTCGAAGCGGACTTCGAGGCCCGCAAATATTTCGAGGAGTTGGGCTGGTTCGATGCTCTTCGAGATGAACTCGCGGAGCTGCCGGCGATGAACCCGTCGCGCAACTTTGCTGCTGAAGCGGTGGCCGGAGCCCGGGTAGCAAGGAAAGTTTCCCGATTCCCACTCTCATGGATTGCGGCGGCTGCTGCTGCAATTGCGCTGGTGGCTCTGGGTATCAAGTCGTGGCCCCATGAGAGTAATGACCAGGTCAATGCGAGTGTCGTTGAAGAAGGGAAACTCCCAGGGAGATCTGTGAACGAAGAGCCCGCGGTGAGACCGAAACTTTCACAACGGCTTTTTTCTTCACGTCGCCGTGAGCCCGCGATCGAGCGCATTTCCATCGCTCGTGACCGGGCCCGTAAACTACGAACCGAACTCAACCACATACCCACCTCATCATTGTGAAACACCTAAAAATATCTCCCTTGCTGATTGCCTTAGCTGCCGTTTTGGCGATTTCCACTCCTGGCCTTCAGGCTGAAGAAGATGATCGTCCGAGCGCTGAACACGTCCTTGATTTTCTAAAAGAAAAAATGCCGGAGTCGATGGCGTTACTCGAACGTGTGCGTGATGAAGAGGGCGAGGAGGGATATCAAGAAGTCCTCGAAGGTGGGGGCGATCTTCTGATGGAGTATCTCGAGATCAAGGGTGAGGAAGGCTTGGATGCTGCCGAGATGTTCCTGGATGAGGAACGAAGCAGGGTGCGCCTGGAAGCTTTGGTGGAGGCCTGGCATGAGGTGGACGATCAAGCCGAAAAAAGAGAAATTAGGGAGGAAATTGGGGAACTGATTGGAGCGCAAATTGACCGCGAGATTGATCACGGAGACCGGGAGCTTGAGAAACTGAAAGAGGAGGTTGCGGAGATTGAAGAAGAGCTTGCCGAGATGAAGGAGAATCGCGCAACAATCATCGCGGAAGAACTTGCCGAGATCTTGTCCGAAGAAGAGGGAGATGAAGAAGAGCGCGAAGAGGAAGTGGGAGGGAGGCAAAAGTTTTCGATCACCCGGTCGTGGTCACAGGAAGAGAACTACAAGCGTCCATACTGGATCAATGTTCCGGAGCGGGAGAATCAAGGCCCTCTGCCGGTGATTATCTTTCTGCATGGCAACGGAGGCAATCCCAAGGGTTTGCAGAACATGGTCCTCGGCCGATATCCGGAGCTTGCCCGTCAGTTCATTACGGTGTTCCCGGAAGGGTATCGGGAGAGTTGGAATATCGTCTCGGAGCGATCCAAGGCCGATGACCGGGGATTTATTGAAGCAATCATTCGCGAACTCGCCAAACGCGACGATGTCAGGAAGGAAGAGTTCACGATCATGGGCATTTCAAATGGAGCGGCCTTGGTCAATCAGATCGCGATTGAGACCAAGCTCGCCAATATCAAAAATTACATCAGCTCGGTCAGCCCGCTGAACGGCTTCCAGCACGATGGTGAGAACTTCAAGGCCATGGGAAAAGAGAATGACTACCGCACGATTGCAAAGCCGCTTTCCGGAAAACGGCTCCTGAACATCTCGGGGACTGACGATCCTCTTGTTCCCTATCAGGGTGGCCCTTCCAAAGCGATTCCGGCAAAAGGCGGGAAGCTCCCCTTCGTAAATGCTGAAGAATCCATTTACTTGTGGGCCAGGCAGATGGGGTTCGAAGGTCAAAAATTGACCGAGCCCAGTCGGGTGAACGGTAAGATTGAAGTCTTCTCTTATCTCGATGGAGATGTCGTTCACTTTAAGGTGAACGAACATGGGCACAATGCCACCCGGGCGCTCAGCGAAGGCCTGCTTCTGGACTTCTTGCGTGACAGATAATCATCTCACGACCACAACCAAGCAAATGATGACTCAGAGAATCCCCAAGTATGGCATCATGATCGCGGTTGCGATCGTGGCCTCTCTGTGGGGACACTCTGCCTGTGCGGAACCGATTGATGAGGAAACGATGGCGTTTCTCAAGCGTCGTGCTCCGGCGGTCCTGAAGGCGATTGAATTACATGGGCGTGAGGGTGGTGAGGAACTCGAAGAAGCTCGCGAGCGGGCCGTTGAATTACGTGAGATGTTTTTCGAAGAGAAGGAAGAGCATGGTGAGGAATGGGCAAAAGTTCTCCTCGGGCTGGAAGAGGTCGAGGTTGAGATCGAAGTGTTTGTGTGGCGTTTCAAGGAAGAAGAGATCGGTGGGGACGAAGGTGAGGCCACGTTGCTTGGCTTGTTGAAAAAGCAGATCGCCCTGAACAACGAATCGGACCGTATGGAGATCGAACGTCTGCGGGAGGAAACGGACGAGATGGAGGAGGAATTGGAGTGGCGTCGTGAGAATCCTGAGGAGGTGCTCATGGAGCGCTTCAAGGAAACCTTGCAGGATTTCGAGCTCATTGATGAGGATATCGAAGAGAGGGAAATGGAGGATGAAGAAGATCTGGAGGACGGACCGGTTTACACGCCCGCACCGGAAGGTCTGGCCGGTGAGAAAGACGAGCTTCACGGCATCACTTTTAACTTTGATAAAGATATTCGGGAGACGCTCGAGACCTACTGTTTCGACTGTCACGATCGCGCGAGTGCCAAGGGCGACATCGACTTGGAATCCGCACTTACGGAAACGCCTTTGGTGCGAAACAGGCTGCTGTGGGAAAATGTTGCGGAGCGCGTGAAGATGGGCGATATGCCGCCCAGGAAGAAATCCCAGCCAGCAGATTCCGATCGGTTGAAATTGCGCGCTTGGCTCGCGACGGAGGTCGGCGGTTTCGACTACAGCAAGGTCCGCAACCCCGGCTATGTCCAGGCAAGGCGTCTCACGCGGGAGGAATACAACCGTACGATTCGCGATCTCGTCGGGCTTGACCTGAGACCGGCGGACGACTTCCCGATGGACTTCAGCGGCACCAGTGGCTTCTCCAACAGTGCCAATACCTTGTTCCTTCAAACGACTCATCTCGATCGCTATTTCACGGCAGCGGAAGGAGTGATTGACGAAGTTCGAGCTGACGGTGACGCCTGGATGAAGTTGGCTGGAACGCTCGATAAAGCCCCGGAGACGATTGCGAAATTCATGCGTCGCGCTTACCGGCGACCGCCTACCAGGGGAGAGATTCAGGAGGTGACGCAGCGCTACGATACTTCAATCGCAAACAAAGTTTCCCAGCCAGTTGCCTTGGCCAATGCGTTTAAAACGATTCTCATCTCGCCGAATTTTCTCCTGCGCGTCGAGGAATCGGCCGATGTTGCCGAAGATCAGCTCGTGACCGGTTTCGATCTTGCCGCGCGCTTGTCGTATTTTCTCTGGGCCTCGACACCAGACGAAGAGCTTCTCGATGCGGCCGCCGCCGGTGATCTCTCGGATTCAGTGAAGCGCCAGGCTCAAGTGAAGCGAATGCTTGCCGATCCGCGTAGTCTTGCGCTCGGAGAGATCTTTGCCGCGGAATGGCTCAGCACGGATGACGTCGGCCCGCGGATCCGCAAGGACCCGATCGACAACCCTTGGTGCACCGAGACGCTCATGGCGGGAATGCGTGCTGAGACGGCCTATTTTTTCCACTCGCTGGTGAGTGACAATGCTCCGGTCTCGCGATTGATCGATGCCGACTACACCTTTCTCAATGGCGAACTGGCGCGCTTTTACCGCATCGATGGTGTCGAGGGAGACGCAATGCGTAAGGTCGCAGTTGAGACGTCGAAACGCGGGGGCGTCTTTGGGCAGGCCAGTGTCCTCGCCACGACTTCATTCCCGGACCGCACCAGCCCGGTGGTGCGGGGCAAGTGGATCCTCGAGACTCTTTTGGGGACACCGCCCCCACCCCCACCGCCGGATGTTCCGGAGATCGAGGTTGAGGGCCGTGGTCGTCGGGCTGCGACGACCTTGCGAAAAAAGCTCGAAGCGCATCGCGACGCGGCAAACTGTGCGGGTTGCCACTCGCAGATCGATCCCCTGGGCTTCGCGCTCGAGAGTTACGCCGAGTTCGGTCAGTGGCGTGCCGGTGTTGACGACCGTGGCACCTTGCCGAGTGGGGCGAAATTCCGCGGACCTGCCGGGCTCAAACTCGCCCTGATCGATGAACGAATTGACGATCTCGGTTCACAGGCGATCCGTAAAATGCTTTCCTATGCGCTTGGCCGCCAACTCGAATTTTACGATGAGGGCACGGTCAAAGAAATTGCGGCGAAGCTCAAACCGGGCGGCTATCGTTTCGGTGATTTGGTGCTCGCGATCACTGACAGCTCTCCGTTTACCATGAAACGAATTCCCCCCGCATCTGCCAATGAAGAGTAATCCCAATCGTCGCGCTTTTATCAGAGGAATGGGAGCCTGCCTCGCGCTTCCTTCTCTGGAGAGTTTCGGTGCCCCCATCACCAATGCATCGAATTCAGGAGTGCCGCCGCGCCTTGCCTACCTCTACTTTCCAAATGGTTCCGCCGAGGGAGCATGGGAGCCGGAGAGAGTCGGCCCCGCCGGCGAGTTGCAGAAATTGAACCCTTGGATGGAGCCATTGGAAGCCTTCAAATCCGACATCGTGGTGACCAAAAATTTGTGGACGCCACGTGGCAACGGACACGCTGCCGGCACCGCGACCTGGCTCACCGGCGGCTCGTATGATCACCGCAAAAACGACGTGGGAGCGCCTTCTGTTGATCAGATCGTGGCCCGTCATCTGAGTGAATCGACGCCTTTGCCCTCCCTGGAGCTGAGCACCGCCGGGGAAGGGAGTTTCTCCGGCAGCTTGCCGAGAAATTGCCTTTCCTGGACCAAGCGTGATGTTCCCGCCGCACGTGAAACGATGCCGCGAGCGGTCTTTGACAAACTGTTCCGGCGGGCAAGCGAGGGTTTCGTCGATCGCAGTGTCCTCGACTTGGTCCTCGAACAATCAAAGTCGCTGAAACGTCGTGCCAGCGCAGCGGACAGTCGCAAAATTGACGAGTATTTAGATTCCGTGCGCGCGGTTGAGAAGCGCCTCGATTTCGCGGAGGAGCAGACGCAGCGCATTGCGGACGACAAGGCCCTCACCGATACCCTGACACGTCCCGCCGCCGGCATCCCCGCCGATCACCAAGAGTATGTCCGACAGATGCTCGAGTTGATGGCGCTTTCCTTTTGGTCCGGGGCGACCCGCGTCTCGACCTTCATGCTCGATCACGGACAGAGTAATCGTTATTTCGACTTCGTGCCCGGTGTCAAAGGAACCTGGCACGCACTCTCCCATTGGAAGGATGCGAGCGGTCGCACCGAAGACGACGATGGAAAAACCAAATGGGATAGCAGCACCGCGAAAGGGGCGATGTATAATTCCGTCACCCGCTGGCACCATTCGCAGCTTGCCTATTTTCTCGGGCGTCTGAAGGAGCTCAAGAACGCCGATGGCACCAGTGCTCTGGAAAGTTCAATGATCGTTTATGGTTCGAGCCTCGCTGATGGCCACGCCCACGAGGCCAAGAACCTCCCCATCCTCCTCGCCGGCGGTGGTGCCGAGACGATCAAGACCGGCCACTACCTCGCCCCGAGCCGTGCGACATCGATGTCACAACTTCATCTCGCCCTGCTGCAGCGAATGGGTGTTCCCGTGGGTCAGTTTGGTGAGACAAGAACGCCACTCGGCGGGCTCTCGAGGTAAACCGGGATACAAGTCCCGACAAAAAAGAACCCGGCTGCGATGATTCGCAAACCGGGTTCTGAACGAAAGTGCTTCCGGATGACTACTCAACCGAAGTCGAGTCGCTTGCTTCCATCACTCCGAGGGCGTGATTGGCGAGCCCCATCAACTGGTTATTGATATCGGTGTTGAGCATCTCAATCCGAATATCGCCTTCGGACATCCGCTTCATGGCCTGTTTGTTAAAGGTCTTGCGCATGCTGTGCGATTGCGCCTCCAACGATTTCACCGAGGCAATCACCTCAGGCGGGGTCTTGCGGAGAAGGAAGTTTTCAACTGCGCCAAGAGCCTGTCCGACGACCGAGGTAATCTGGCCCACCTGATTCGTCTGGTGGTCGGTGAATTGGTAACTCTTGTTATACTTCTTCTCGGTCAGCTTCACGAGACGGTAGATGGAGTCGGTCGCTTCCTCCAGCTCAGTCACGATGCGAATCATCGCGGCAATGTTGGAAGCATTCTGGTCGCTCATGTCATGAGCGACACACTTCACAAGATACTCCGTAATGTCCTGCATCATGAGATCGGCCTCTTCCTCCATCTTCTTAAGACGGGAGACTTCGGAAGAGAGATCTGCGGATGGATTGTCAAAGACGTCCTTGAAGCCCTTGAACATGTCATTGGTGTGAGTCGCCATCTTACGGACCGAATCCTCGGCTTCGGCAATATTCAACTCGCCAAGGTCGACGAGATTTTGGGAGATATAGCGCAGACGTTTTGGATCACGCCCACTCTCCTCCTTTTTGGGAACCCATTTCTCGACGATACGGGCAATCTGGGGAACAAACCAAATCAGAGCGAGAACGTTGATGAGGTTGAAAGAGGTGTGAAAAATAGCAGTGGCAAAGGCCACTTCGTGGGATGCGAAGTCTTTCTTGGCCGACTTCAACCCTTCTGGAAGGTGCTGGGCGACCTCCCATACGATTTTGGTGAATCCAAGGAAAACCACGAGCATCCAGATCGTTCCGATCACGTTAAACAGGAAGTGCGCTCGCGCGGCGCGTTTCGCATCAGTCGTAGCCCCCAGCGAGGCGAGCCAGGCGGTTACCGTCGTTCCGATGTTTTCACCCAGAACCACGGCTGCTGAAATTTTGAAAACCTCAAAAGCGTCAGTCCCGAACCAACCCTGGGTTGCACAGGTGATGGTGATGGCCATGGCAGCCGAAGAGGATTGCACCATCAGGGTCAAAATGACCCCTGCGATCATGAATAAAACGTAAGAGAGATAGCCCTTGTCGCTGAGGAGACCAATCCACCATTGAATGGTGTCGATCACGCTTTGATCCTCTTTCACACCTGATTTCAGATCGGGCACCGCTTCTTTGAGAAGACCAAGACCAAGGAATAAAAGACCAAATCCGAGAACAAACTCACCGAATGACTTCCACTTTCCTTTTCCAACAAAGAAGAGAGGGAAACCTACCCCGATGATTGGAATTGCGATTTTCGCGATACTAAATTTACCAACGGTGGCAATAATCCAGGCGGTGAGCGTGGTGCCCAGGTTTGCCCCCATGATCACTCCGATCGATTCGACCAGAGTCAAGAGGCCTACGTTCACGAAAGAAACGACCAAGACAGTCGTTGCCGAAGAAGATTGCACCAGACTGGTGGTAAAAAGACCGGTAAGAACGCCTTTAAAACGGTTACCGGTGATGGAAGAGAGCGCAGCCCGCATCCGGGCACCGGCAAACTTTTGAACACCTTCGGACATGACTTTCATGCCAAAGAGAAATACGCCAAGAGCGCCCAGAATTCCCAAAACTGTAATCATTGCTTGTATGCTTTTGTGTGTTTTAAATTTCCCTACTTGGAATGGTGCGAGAGCTAAGACTACTCAAATCCGAATGTCAGTGAATTTTTTTGGTGTTATTGCCACTCTAAGTGGAATGACGCTCGGTTAAGGTGCTTTTTGGCCAAAGGCCTGCTTCATCGCAGCCCCACGCCACGCGTGGGGTTTCGGTGTGTCGTAGGTTGTTCGCTGTAGGCGAACTTCATGAGCATTGCCCTATGACATTGTCCTTCAGACAATCCGCGCTGCGACCATTCAACATGGGGTGCCGCTTCGTTCTTCCCCATGCTGGTATGAACAAGGCCGTTGGCCAATTTGAGAGATCCAGCAAACGAACTCCCCGAAGACGGTGCTCCAGGTTCCGTGTTCGTCGAGGATTTCCCCGTTTTTTAAATCGATTGGGCCAATGTCGAAGCGGTCCCATCAGCTCCGCAGGCTTTGCCACTATGGCAGGACCCGGAGGCGGATGTTTTTGAACTCGATGGGGGATCCTTCGGATTCGAGGCAGATGTAGCCGGTGGCTGGATCGCAGTTGGTGCCGCCGGAGACTTCCTCGCCGTTCACCCAGAGGCGGACTTCACCGTTGATGGCGCGGATGTAGTAGTGGTTCCATTCGTTGATGCCTTTGGTGAGGCGTTTGGTGGGGAAGCTGCGCTTGCCGTTTGGGGCGACGGGTGGGAAGGGCTTCATTTTGGCGGGGCCGGTGGGGAAGACGTCGCCGTGTGAGGTGAACCAGTCGGAGGGCTTGCCTTTACTTTTCTCCCAGTTGGTTTCGTAGCCGAGGTCGAGGACCTGGACCTCGATGCCATTGGGCAGGCGGCCCTTGCCGGCGGCAAGGTTATCGATCGAGGCCTGGCTGGCCCAAGCGAAGACTCCGGAGTTACCGGCGTTCTTTTTGTGCATCCATTCGCAGACCATTTCGAAGTTCTTGATGGGTTCCTTCATGCGGATGACTCCGACCGGGTTCCCGGTGCAGGAAGCGTGGCCGCCCTCCCAAGTCCAGGTATCGGGCTTGCAGTTGACGTTGACGAAGTCCTCGCCGGTGAGTTCCTGCCAGCCTTGGCCGGTGCCGTCGATGAAAGCTTTTTTCAACTCGGGGGATTCTTTGATTTCGGTGGTCTTTTCATCGGAGAAGCTCTGCGCCGCAAAAATTCCGAGACTGAGAAATGACACCGCAAAAAGGGCTTTCGTTGGAAAAGTTTTTAGAATCATGATCTTGCAATACGGAGTCAGGATCGCATTCTTGCGGGATACCTCGACAAAACCGCTAACAATTATGAACGATCATCACCAAAATCTCAGCCGACGAAAGTTCGTCGGACTCGGTCTCGCTTCGGCACTGGCTCCTTCAGCGACCCGGGCGCAGTCGCCTAACTCCAAGCTTAACATGGGAATCATTGGCTCAGGTGGGCGGGGTGGCTCCAATCTGAACGGGGTGAAGGGGGAGAACATTCACACGCTCTGCGATATCAACCGGAAGACCTTGGCGGCAGTGCAGGGTCGGTTCAAAGGGGCGAAGACGACGACCGACTGGCGTGAAGTGGTGAGCAATCCCGAGATCGATGCGGTGGTCATCAGCACGGCGGACCATCATCATGCTCCGGCCGCGATTGCGGCGATGAAAGCGGGGAAGCATGTTTATTGCGAGAAGCCGCTGGCTCACACGGTGCAGGAGGCGCGCTGGATGCAGGAAGTTTATGCCGGGCAAAAGGGCAAGATCGCCACCCAGATGGGAACGCAGATTCATGCGACCGGGAATTACCGCCGGGCAGTGGAGTTGATCCAGGCCGGAGCGATTGGCCGGGTGAAGGAGGCGCACGTTTGGTGTAACCGAAGCATCAAAGATGTGGGCAAGGCGGTGCTCGAGGCGCAGCCGGTGCCGGATTACTTTGACTGGGATGTCTGGCTTGGGCCGGCCGCAGATCGGGCTTATAACGAAGGGTATTGGAAGGGTGGCAATTTGAATTGGAACCGCCGTTGGGAGTTTGGCAATGGTGTGCCCGGAGACATGGGAAGCCACTTAATCGACTTGGCGTGGTGGGCTCTGGAGCTGCGCCATCCCACCCGGATCTCTTCTCAAGGACCGGCACCCGATGCGATTGGGGCAGCTCCCTGGCAGGAGATTACGTGGGATCATCCTGATGATGTGAAGGTGGTTTGGTATCACGGACCGGAGGGGATGAAGCGCCGGAGTGAGGTGCTGCAGCCGATGGTGGGGAACGATACCGAGATCAATAAATGGGGAATCGGGGTGGCCTTTGTGGGTGAGAAAGGAGTACTGGTTTCCGACTACGGGAAGAATGTTTTGAGCCCCTCGGATCAGTTCAAGAATTACCAGCTGCCCGGGCAGACCATCGCACCGTCAGCGGGGCACTACAACGAGTGGTTGAAGGCTTGCCGCGGGGAAGGGAAGACTCTCTGTAACTTCGATTACTCGGGGAGTCTCATTGAGCACAATCTCCTCGGGAACGTGGCGCATCGCGCCGGGAAAGCGCTGGATTGGGACGCTGCGAAGTTCAAAATCACGAACGATGAAGCCGCGAACAAGCTCCTCACGAAAGAGTATCGCAAGGGCTGGGAGATCAAGGTCTAGGACGAATGGTCATGACCGGGACGGATCATGCGACCTTGGCTGATTAGTCGAGGTGACGTTGCCAAAAGAGATCGTTGGCAACGAGGTCGGCGGCCAACGTTTCCCATGGATCGTGGATCGGTCCTGGAGAAGCGAGGCCGAGTCGCAGGGTGATGGTGCGGCTGGAGGGGTCCGGCAGGATTTGCATCGATCCCCCGTGATGGGCCCACTCGAGGAAGGCGGAGGTCACCTGCAGACTCCGGTTTTTTTCAGGTCCATCCGGGAAGCTTGGTGAGAGCAGGGGCTGCAGGCCATGTTGGAAGGCGAGGGTGGAGATGGAGAGTTCAACGCCGTTTTCGGCTTCTCTGGCGCCGACGAGGTCGGCTTGTGAAAGAATCGCTCCCAATCCTTCAAACAGACGCTGGGTGATCGGCGTCACGAGGTCGGCGGGGCCGGGCCAGGCGATGCCCTTGTGCTCCGTCTCGGTCCACTGGAATCGGTTGTCCGTCTGGCAGACTGTTTGGACGATGCCTGCCGCCGGAACGAGACTGGAATCATCCAGGGGAGCGGAGTTTGCAAGTCCGGTGGGAAGGAGAGCGTGAGCGACTTCCAGAAAATGGCGGTGGTGACGGTAAATCTCGGCCCAGTTTGGATTGCCTTGAGCTGGAAGTGCGCCGGGCGCTCCCGGTCGGTCGGCGAGCTGCACGAGTGCCTGAAGGGCGCGGGAGCAGTGACGAAGGCCCGTGTTTTGGAAGACGGCGAGGGCCGCCAGGGAGTGAATCCGCTCGGTGGCGGCGAGATTTTGAAGGCTGGTCAATTTCTGCCGGACGAGCTCGTCCCGCTCGCTTTGAAGTTGGTAAAGTTCGACCGCGCGGGTGAGGGTGACTTCCAGGTCGGGGACTTCCCAGGGCTTGGTGATGTAGCGATAGACGCCTCCTTTGTTCACCGAATCAATGGCGGCATCGACTTCTGCGTAAGCAGTGGAAAGGATGCGGATGACCCCTGGTTTGAGCAGCGCGGCTTTTTGGAGAAACTCGGTTCCGGTTTCATTGGGCATCCGTTGGTCGGTGACGATCACTCCGATTTCGGTGACGGATTCTTGAAAAACCTTGAAGGCTTCAATTCCGTCTTCAGCGAGGAGGATGTTAAACTGTCGTTGGAATAGGCGCTTGAAGTGCTTCCTCGTTTTCTCCTCGTCATCCACAAAGAGGATGGTCGGAAGTGTGTTGGTGGTGTCTTGTGGAGGCAGGGTGCTCATGCTGTCTTTGGGAGGAAGGTAATGATTTCGAAATGATAGAGAAACTTTTTATGAGGTTTCATTCTCGATGAGTCTGCCATCGATTCACGAATCGTGGGAATTATGGGGTGGAGGAAAGTAGATGGTAAAGGTGGCCCCGTGGCCGGGCTCGCTTTCGACATGGATCCGTCCGCGGTGTCCCTCGATGATTTTCAGAGTGAGGCTGAGGCCCAGGCCCATGCCATCCCCGACGTCGCGAGTGGTGAAGAAGGGGTCAAAGATCTTGCCTTGGTTTTCGGGAGGAATTCCGACGCCGTTGTCTTCCAGCTGGACTTGGATGCTTCCGCCTTCTGATGCCTGGGCAGTGAGCTTGATGACGGGATCATCGCGATGGGCGGTGGCCCGTAAGGCGTTTTGGATCAGGTTGACAAAGGCTTGGCAAAGTTGGTTGTCGTTTCCTTCCAGCTCGATTTCCTCGGGAATTTCAGAGGTGAAATTGATGCCGCTGAGGTCACTGGCCAAGAGGCGGCAGGTGGTCTCGACGACCTTACGAAGAGACAAGACATGGCGGGTGGTTTCATCTCCTCTGGTGAAGGCGCGGAGGTCGGTGACGATGTTGATGACGCGTTCGACTCCATCCTCGAGGTCGACCAAAGTATCATCATAGTCCTCCTTCTCATCCGCGGGGATGAGACTGGAGTAAGTTTTGAGAATGTGGACGGAGGTCTTCGCATAGTTGAGGGGATTATTGATCTCGTGGATAATCCCGGCGCTCATGCGGCCGAGGGAGGAGAGTTTTTCGGCACGGACCAGTTCCTCTTCGTTTTCCTGGAGTTGCTCGAGGGCCTGGGAGAGATCCTTGTTGCTGATCGAGAGATCGCGCTCGAAGGTTGCGGTGAGGAGCAGGTTGCTAATGCGGGCCTTGAGCTCTACCGATGAGAAGGGCTTGGTGAGGAAGTCGTTGACGCCGGCGCGGATGGCTTCAAGCCGTGGCGCATCCCCGGCATGAGCGGTGACGAGGACGATGGGAATCCGGGCGGTGGCAGGATGCTCCCGGAGGAGCCGGCAGACTTCCATGCCATCCATTTCCGGCATCATGAGATCGAGGACGATGAGATCGGGAATGTGTTGTTTTGCGAGTTCCCAGCCTTGTCTGCCATCGGAGGCTTGCAGGAGGTGATAATCCTCGAGCTGGGAGGCGATGTAACTTCGCATGCCTGATTCGTCATCGACGACCAGGACGGTGGCTCGTTCGCTGGTCGACCGGGTGGCGGTATTGTGTCCGGAGGCCTGTGCGGTTTGGTGTTGTCTGGGACTGGCGGCGGCCAGGCGGGCCTTGTCGTGAAGCTTGTCGAATTCATCAGCCTCCTCGGCAGGGAGGATTTCGATTTCCTCGGATTCTTCCTTCTCGGCGATCCGGATGGGGAAGCGTAGAGTGAAAGTCGTTCCTTCTCCGGGTTCGGACTCCACTTCGATTTCTCCATCGAGATTTTCAGTGAGGCTCTTGACGAGGGCGAGACCGATTCCGGTTCCGCGAGCCTTCCTTTTCGATGAGCCATCGGCTTGCCAAAATCGCTCGAAAATTCGGGCCAGTTCTGCCTCGTTCATGCCCTTGCCGGTGTCGCTGACGGTGAGGGTGAAATGCTCCTCCTCCTCGGACAATCCAAGGGTCACCTTGCCTCCGGCGGGAGTGAATTTCAGGGCATTGATACTGAGATTCAGGATAATTTTCTCGAGCTGATTCCGATCGTAGAAGAGGATCGGGCGCTTGGGGAGATTGCTTTCCACTTGAAGCGAGATCTGCTGGGTCTCGGCCATGGGGCGGAGGCTGGTGCCGAGTTGACCAAGGAATTCCGGGAGGTTGATGTTCTCAGGGCGAAGCGGAACGTCACCGGTGTCGAGGCGGACGAGATCAAGGAGATCGTTAATGAGGCGGAGCAATCTGAAACCGTTCTCGGAGAGAGTTTCCAGGGTGTCACGGACTTTGGGGTCCGCCTGTAGGGAGGGCATGTTTTTGAGGTTTTCCACCGGTCCCAGGATGAGGGTGAGTGGTGTCCGCAGTTCGTGGCTGATGTTGGCGAAGAAGCGGGTTTTGGCTTCATCGAGTGCCTTGAGTTTGGCGTTGTTTTCTTCGAGGGCTTTTTGGTTGGTGTCCAATTCATCCCGCAAGACGAACTCACGAAAACGGAGTTGGTTGTAGAAGTAGGTGCCGGCGCATGCGAAGACTGCCGTCACTCCGATGAAGTAGGCGTTGTTGAACAAAACCGATGGCTTACCCGGGAGAAAGCTAATCATTGCAATGTAGCCGAGGAGGCAGATACAGGCATTGATGACACTGTCCGAAAAACGCCATCGGAGGATGAGGCTCGCACCGACCAGGACGAGATTGAGTCCTGCGTAGTAGGGTGATTCGCCATTGTTGGTATAGTAGATCATCCAGCCGATCGCGACCATGGGAAGAGAGACCATCCAGTGGCTCGTGAGTCTGATAATCTTCGGCGAATCGCTCAGTGAAAGGGGGATGAGCGCGAGAAAGAGGAGGCCAAAGGTGATGACCCGGGCGAGAAAGAACGGAAGCAGATGTTGGGGATAGACGAAGAAATCGAGAGACGAGCCGAGGACCATGAAGCCCCCTCCAAAAAAGACGCCCCGCTGAAAGTGGACGGCACGAATACGAACTTCGTTTTCTTCAAATTTCTGCCAGAGGTTCCGGCCTTGGAAGTTTGATTTTTCCGGCATCACACTCGGATCAGGCTGGGTTTCTCAACTTCGAGAAAGAGGTTCACTCCGGTTTTATCAGCTAGGACGGAAGCGGCCTCGGGGCGGACGGTTTTCGGAACAAGATCTCTCATTTCTTCATCGTTGCGGTAGACGAGATTCCATTCGAGGAGGTATTCCATCCAGCCGATGCTGGGGTTGGTCGATGAAACGTTGGTGACTACGACTTTGCCTCCGGGGCGGACGAGTTTGAAAAAGACATCGGTCAGGCGGCGGCAAACCCTCTGCGAGAGGTAGTCGAATAAGCCGGCGCAGTAGACTAAATCGTAGCCGTCCCAGTCCAAGTCGGCATCGCCGGTGTTGGCTTGTTTGAGGAGCTGGTGGACCGAGCGCTTGATGAGGTGGATTTCGGTGTCCCGACCGTATTGGTTTTTTAATTCTTCGAGAGATTCTCCGGTGAAGCGAAGGGTTTCGTCATTGAAATCGAGGAGGGTGAATTCACAGCGGCTGCTTAATTCAGAAGAGCGCATAAAGGACCGGACTTCGTGAGCAGGACCACAGCCGAGGTTGAGGATCCGTGCTTTGCGGTTTCCGCTTTTCCCGGCGGCCTCGTCAAGGATTGTCTTCAGGTAGGTGATGCGATTGCGATGCGCCTCTACGGGTGCGGTCTTAAGAAAGGCGCAGTTGATTGACTTGGCAAAGAGCGAAGCGCCCTCGTAGGGGGAGCGCAGCATCATGTTGACCATTTCGTAGTCACCGGCGTATCCCAGTGGCTTGTAGAAGGTCCGGTAAGCGAAAGGGGAGCACAGCACCAGCGGATGAATCTGGCGGCGAACGTAGAATTTGTGAGCGGCTTGATTGTCCTTTGGGATGTTCCGGGCGGAAACCTCGAAGTCCCCCATGGCTTCGTGGACCTGCTCAGCAAGCTGTTCTTCCAGACCTCTGATGGTTTTTTCCTCCAATTCCTCCAGATCGCCGGTGGTCGATGTGCGCAGTCCGAGATCGGCATGTTCCATCCAGCGCTGCAAGCCCACGAGGAGACTTTGTAAATCCGCGGTGATCATCTTGAACTCCGGATCGACTTGGTTCGCGATTTTCCACTCGTTCAGGAAGGAGGAGAACTGGCGGTCAAGCGGGAGGGTGCCCTCCCGATCTGAAAGGAAGTCGATATCCAGCCAAGCATCACTCAGGGTGACTTCACAAATCAGAAGAATGCCGGTGTTGACCAAATTCGAGACAATGGCATCGCCGGAGTAGACGACGCGATCATCGAGACGAATCTGAAATCCGTGCATCACCTCCGAGAGTTGCAGGAGACTGAATGGGTTGTAGACCTCAAACGTGGCGGAATATCTTCTGAGGCGCAAAACATTCGCCGCAATCTGCTGACCTTGGCTGTTTTTACACGCGACGGTGGTATTCAAATTGGATAAGTTTGCGGACATTCGGGAGAGAAACCTGAGGATGAGAGCTTAAGAGCGAATAAACGAATTGCAATACGCATACAGTGAGTTAGCGTCCTGATATTGCTTATCCCCCTCTAGGCTAAATCTCCACCATTTCTAGACTAAATACGTATGATAAGCGAAGCATTTTCCGATGGCCAGTTTGACCGAAGAGGGGATCACGTCGTCGACCGGGATGGCCGGGATATCCTTGCGATTGCTCATGATGAGGGGTTTATGGTGAATAGTGTGGCCGAGCGTCTGGGGATGAAAGTCCGTGATTTCGAGGTCGCGCTTGACCGGGTGGTTGGAATGAAACCTAAAAACTTCTTTCGTCAATATCGTGCGGTTCTCGCACGAAGATTGATTCAGGAGGGCGAAGACCTCCACGATATCGCTAAAAACCTTGGTTTCCGACACTACTCTCACTTTTCGACCGAAATAAAGGGTTATTACGGAATTCCCCCTCTGCGGCTGAAAAAGCTCATCCACAAGCGGTGCGGGAATCAGATCGGGAGTCGATGATTCGATCACGTTGATGGGGCCAATTTTACAATTGGGCGTCATTTGACAGCCAAAGACAACTGAGCGCTAATAGATTACAATTGCGCGACAGAAGAATGGCGAATCAAGGCGTATCAAGTGGCATGCAAAACGCACCCACTCTCCAGACCCGACTCTCCGGATATGGAAAACGACTCTCTGCTTCCCTCGTGGTGGCAGTGCTGGGAACGGGTGCAATGTGCGGTGCGTTGGCCTTGATCATCCGGGCCCATCAGGTTTTCACAGAGACCACCGTTCATCCTGAAAACCTCACGATGCACTACGTCGAACCGGTGAAGAAGGTGAAACCGCAGGTTGATTTCGCGCCACAACGGCTCATCACGACCCCTTCCAGCCCTGATTTCACTGTGGTTCAAGCTCCCGCTCCTTCGAGTGACCCGCCCAAATTCGTCAAAGTTCCGTTGACGCTGGAAACCACTCCGGACCTGCTCGTGCTTGAGGAGTTGGACTTCGAAAATCCGTTTGCCAAAAAGGCCGAGCCAAGCGAACCGACAAAGACCCGGAAAGCAACGGCGGTTGCGAAGAATACCACCCCGGTAAATCGCAGCGGTCCAAGCCAGGCCGAGCTTGCAAAACGCGAACAACAGAGGCGCGCGGGCCTTGCTCAAAAAATCGTTCAGCAGGCATCCGTCGTTTCCCGGGGAACTCCGAATTACCCCAAAAGCGCCAGACGGAAGGGTTTGCAGGGCCGCGTGGTCGTGACAGTCACGGTGGGAGCCTCGGGAAAGGTTTCCAGTTGCCAGATTTCTCAGAGCAGCGGGCATTCATCTCTTGATCAATCCGCCATCAGTGCGGCCCGCCGTTACCGTTTTCGCCCGGCTAAGAATGCGCTCGGCCAAGTCGTGAGTGTCAAAAAGGCCATTCCCTTCAACTTTCAGCTCAACAGCTAGATCGGCCACTCCACGATCCCAGGGAATCCGGGAAATTAAGACATAACGAGACCTTTTTAAATATTACCTGCAATTGCGACGCAATCTCAATAAACACCAAAATGACTAAGAACACTGGTATTTTCACCCTGACCGCCGCCCTTGCGATGGGGATGCTTTCCGCTCAGGACGCCATCGAAACCCTCGAAACCGTCAACGTCATCGGTAGCACCGAGGACCTCCTTGGACTGACCGGTTCGGGTGCCTACATTGAAGCGGAGGAATTTCAAAAGAAAGGCATCACCAACATCCAGAAGGTCCTCCGTAAAGTCCCCGGGGTTTATGTCCGGGAAGAGGACGGTTTTGGTAATTTCCCCAACATTTCCATCCGTGGAGGTGATGGTACCCGTTCGGAAAAAGTAACCATCATGGAGGATGGCATCCTCACCGCGCCGGCACCCTACTCGGCTCCTGCCGCGTATTATTTTCCCCGTGCCGGACGCATGTCAGGCATCGAAGTGCTCAAGGGCTCCAGTCAAATCCAATATGGACCCCAGACGACCGGGGGAGTGATCAACTTCCTCTCCACCGAAATTCCGGCTGAGGAGACTTTCTACACCCGGAATACCTATGGCACCTACAACACGTTCCTTTCCCACAGCTACTACGGCAATACGGTAGACACCGCCAATGGTAAGGTGGGCTTTCTCTTCGAGCTCTTCCAGCACTCCAGTGATGGTTTCCGAAAGATCGACAGTGGCGGTGGTCTCGGCAGTTCGGATGATACCGGCTTCACCCTGACCGAACCCATGGTGAAACTTTTCTGGGAACCCAATACCCCACTTCGTCAGCGCGTGGAGTTTAAATATGGCTACTCGAATTTTGATTCCGATGAGACCTACATCGGGCTCACTGAAGAAGATGTTCGTCGGAATCCCGACCGCCGATACGCCGGATCACGTTTCGACAACATGGCTTCGGAGCAGCACCGCACTTATCTGAAATACCGAATCGAGCCAACCGACAGCGTCAGCCTTGAGTTCGCCGGATACTATAACGAGTTCACCCGAAACTGGGCGAAGGTGGATGACATTATCGGTGGCGCAAACTCGGTTCGCGAAGCGCTCGCGACCGGTGATGGTCTTGAGATCCTGCAAATGCGCGGACCCGGCACTCTCGTGTTTCGCAATAACAACCGCGACTACACCGCCTACGGTTACCAGATGACCGGTGACTACGAATTCATAACCGGGCAAGTGGATCATACTCTAAAATTTGGAGCCCGTTACCACCGTGACGATGTTCGCCGTTTTCAAAACGATGAGAACATTGTTCTTGGAGACACTGGAAACATCACTGACCGGATCGTAGGCGCTCCGGGAAGCCAGGGCAATCGTTCCCAGGAGACCGATGCCCTCGCGCTCTGGTTGCAGGATGAACTCTCAATCGGGAACCTCACCCTGACCCCGGGCATTCGCTACGAGCATGCCGATCAATCCTACGTGGATTACAATAGCAACCAATCCGGCTCCAATACCTTCGACCTCGTCACCCCGGGGATCGGCTTCAACTATGAGTTCGACAACTCCTCGGTTGTCTATGGGGGAGTTTTTCGTGGCGTTTCCATTCCCGGGCCTCGCTCGGCTTCCCGTGGAGTTGAAGAGGAAGAATCCACCGGCTTCGAACTTGGTTACCGCTATCAGAGTCCCAAGCTGAGCTATGACGTTACGGCCTTCTTCACCGACTTCGATAACTTGATCGCAACCGATGCCGGTCTTGGAGATCCAAATGCGCAGAATGTCGGTGAGGCCGAAGTCTATGGTATTGAAGCACAGCTTTCCTACGATCCCTGTGCAGACACCGGGAGTGACCTATCCATCCCGATGTATATCACTGCGACTTGGACCGACGCCACCTTGACCTCCGCCATCGACAGTGGAGGAGGCGACAACATCTATGCCGGAGCCACGAATGGTGCTGAGATTCCTTACGTCCCCGAGTGGCAGCTTGCCGCTGGTATCGGTTTGGCCCAAGGAGCTTGGAGTCTCAATCTCGATGCCACCTTTGTGAGCGAGACCTTTGGCACCGCCCAGAATGTTGATTCACCCCTCGACGACACCGCCGGGGCCGGTTCGCGAGCCGGCAAGATCGATGACCTCCTCCTCTTTGATTTCACCGGAACCTATGATGTGAATGAAAACGTCACTCTTCTTGCAGGTGTGAGCAACCTGTTCGACGAGCAAGCCATTGTCTCACGCCTTGCCCGCGGACCACGTGCCAATATCGGACGTACGGCGTTTATCGGATTTGAGGCGAAATTCTAATCGTATTGGTCTTTCCTTCTTGAAAACCGGGAGTCGGCTACGGCTTCCGGTTTTTCTGTTTGCAGCTGAGGTCAAAGAAGGTCTTGGACTTACGCCGGCTCTCGATGAAAGCTGATAAGCAGATAATATTCCGGTAGCACCCCCCGACGCGAAGGACAGCGTGATCGATCTCCCGACACAATCCGGCCGGCTCTATCCCCGTCTCCCCGTACTGCAACTGGCCGAAGCATGATCCAAGCGACTGAAAATTACACGCGGAGTCCACCCGCAGATCTTAGCAGTTTTTACGGCAGAGCACAGGTTCGGTTCACACTGCTCCTGTGTTTTTGCTTTTGCGGTAGGGAGCTTCCCGAAATTCGTGGGACTCGGTGCGCAACGCACGCGGGCCGTTAACGAGAAGAATTCAGTGATTGCATTTTGTCGTGAATTTCTGTTAGACTCCACCGCGAATTGGTCTGCCTTTTCTTCTAGCCCACTCATTGGAGAAGGATGAAGAGACCCTAACTCCCTCGATTGCATGAAAACGAAAACACCTCTCGGAGCCAGACTTCTGCTGGCCGCCTCCATCGGATTGTCACTGATTACGGTCGCGAGCGCCGTTACCATCGGCTTCGGGCCAGTCCTAACCGGCGTCCAAGACACACCATCCGACGGCACGACCAACCAGATGCGTCAAAACATCAACATCACCGATACGGTATTCCTCGCGGAAGGAACCTACCGGGCAACGACCTGGGACTATCAGGCTGCAGCAGATGCCTCAAATGGCGCCACCCAGCCAGTGTTCCCTTTCCTAACGATCGTCAACGGAGCCGCGGATCACACCGTCCTGGCCTTCGGAGCCACCATCGACACCGAACCGGGGACCCAGAACCTCGTTCCCTTCGGTGGAGCCGACGACACTTTCGTTGTTCCCGCCGGAGGCGCTACCGTCGCGGCGGGAATTCAGAACACGAATGCCGCTGCGGTCCAGAACAGTATCCTGACCGATACAAGCTTCGGCACCACCGACCACGCGAACGGACTCAATTTTGACGAGGCAGGCAGCGTTGGTGCGGCACTCACTGCGTTCGGGCATGGCAATCTCCCTCGCACTTACGCCTTTTCAATCGAGGTCGAACCAGTCGGTGCCCCTAACCCGACACCACCTATAGTCACCGGCCTGAAACCGAGTGACGACTCGACCGAAGTGGCGATCAGCAGCGACCTGATGGTGACATTCGACGAACCGATCGTGGCCGGCACCGGCAATATCACAATCAAGAATCTGACCGACTTGACGCAAATCGCCATTCCGGTTGGCGACGCCCAAGTCACGGTTGAGGGCGTTTTCCTGACCATCGCCCCGACTCAACCTCTCGAGGCGGGCAAGGCATACGCCATCCAGATCGATGCGACCGCTATCGATGACACGACAGGAGACAGCTTTGCCGGAATCGAGGATGACGTGACGTGGAATTTCAATACGGCTGCGCCTGACCTCGACGCCCCGGAGATAGAAACCCTCAGCCCCGCAAGTGGTGCAATGAATGTTTCACTCGTAAGCAACCTGGTAGCGACTTTTAACGAACAGATCGCGATTGGCAGCGGCGACATCGTGCTGAAGAACATCACCAACGGGACACAGACCGCGATTCCGGTGGACGATGCCCAGGTTTCGATTTCAGGAGCCGTCTTGACGATCAACCCGACGGACGACCTCGAGTTCGGTAAGAACTACGCGATTCAGATTGCCCCCACCGCGATCGAGGACCTTGCGGGCAACAGCTTTGTGGGAATCGACGATGACACAACTTGGAATTTCGCCACCCGGATCCCGGTGATTGGCGGGAGCATTGTTGGTCCAGGTGCCGACATCACGGACGCGACTGGTAACGATATCGTCGATCAAGAGCGCCTCAACATCGACCGCACCTTCACCACACTTGCTGCGGGCACCTACAACGTGAGCGACTGGCGGCTCAACGTCGTCATGAGCAATGCCGGCACCGGCGAAGTCACTCCTATGCTCCTCACTGGAACACCGCCATCCTATTCGATCCTGTGGCTCGGAACAGCGTTCGACCCGGAGCTCGATGGCATTCAGACTGCACCGGAGGCCGGAAGCTTCACCCTGGAAGCTTCGACAGATATCTATGCCGGGTTCTTCACGACCAACCTGGGTTCTGAGATCATCGGAGTGGACGCCGATAACTCCGGCTCGGGCTTCAGCTCCACCGACCACGACAACGATTTTATAGCGCCCACTGACGTTGGGCAAACAGTCGACGGTTTCAGCCACGCCGGCCTCGGTAGAACTTACGCTTTCGAGATCAACGTGGTGGAAGGCTCACAAGCGGATCCTCTGATCACCAGTATCAGATACATCGATGGAGACACCCCATCAGTAGAATTCACTTTCGATTCGATCCCCGGTCGCATTTACAAGATTGAGGCATCCACCGCTCTGCAGCCGGATGGGCAACCCGGAGGATGGAGAGAACTCGATGACGGTTTTGAAGCCGAAGACGACGAGAGCACCTACGTCGATAATCTTTCAGTCGTCACTGGGCCGCGCGTCTTCTACCGCGTTCAATTGATGCCGCGTTGATCTGCCCGATCGGGGTGGTGCTGCGGCGGGAAGTTACGAGGATCACCCGGCTATCGTAGCGCTCGCCCGCCACGACCCCTCAACCCCGTCCGGCCAGGTTGCATGCAGCGAAGATAGCGAGGCCCACAGATCGAGGTGACCATCGCCATCCCAATCTGTGACGGCCAACGCCCGCCCTTCGTCATCGAACCCGAATCCGGAAATATACGATGCGTCCGCAAATCGTCCCCCACCGGTCTTCGGGAAAGTGCGGTTTGTTTCCGAGCCACTCCACCAGCTTCCTGAGCGCGCTGATTTCATGATGGCTGCCCAAGTATCTACTCGGTCAGCGTCACCTGAAGCCTGATGAAAAAGCGCCCTGCTGGCAGCGCCGTTCTCTGGGCTTCATAACGCATTCGCTGCCCCCCCGCGCCGAGATAGATCGGCTCCAGTTCCGAGAACAGCCCGGAGCCATCGGTCCAAGTTGACAAGTCAGTTGAGACTTGAATTTCGACGATCACGTCATCTGCAGCCAGGTCACGATCATACTCGAGACCGACTGTCGTACCACTGAAGCTAAGGATCGGCAGGCCATCGCCAGTCAATGCGTGGTCGACGAGGTCGGGGACACCGTTGTTGTCGAGATCAGCATTCGGATCGCCAACGAAGGCCCTGGCGTCTGAAGATCCCGGGTTACCCCCGGAAGTCGTGCTGGGCCTCCAATTTTCCGGGAGGGTGTGGTCAGGATTCGTATCGGGCGCGATCAGCACCAGACTGGGTCCGACACCGTCAGAGGCATTTGGCCAAGGGAGTCGGTCGCCGTAGGTGAAGCGACGGATATCGCTTCCCAGCGCATCTTCAATGACAACCTGTTCGCCGCCATTGGCGAGCTTGTTCGTGTCGCCGGTCCCGTATTCGCCCGGGAGCAGGAATGTGCTCGCCCCTGGATGGCGTGACAGGAAGGCGGCACGGTTGCGGGCAAGCACGACCTGCCCTCCGGCGGGAATCGTCGCCGCCGGGAGATCGTAATTGATGCCTGCGGTAAAGCTCACGCCTGTCAGGTCGATGTCCAGTGTCCCGATGTTGGTCAACTCGATGAATTCGAACAGATCCGCATCGGTGAATCCAGCATCCATCTCTGCCGCCGTCGGGTCGGATGGATGGTACATCAACTCGGAGACGGCGAGATTCAAGGCAGAGGCTGGTTCGACCGTGCCGGTGTTATCGACCGTGATCGTATCGGTGTCGATGAGCTCCCCGGAGAAATCATACGCCTCGATCGTGTAGGTGTGTGAGCCGGGCGCCACCGGGATGTCCACTGTCCAGGAATTGCCGTCCGTCCATTCCACCGCCAGCGGATCAGCCCCGCCTGTCAGGCGGATCTCCCGAACGTCTACCCACCCTTCGCCAGAGATCGTTGCCGTGCTCGATGCGACCATCAGCGGCGAGGACGTGGTAATCGAAAAATCGATGGGCGCGATGGAGTTATTGATCTGGGTGAGCACGTAGTTGCGGCGTTGATCAAAGGAGTTGAGCTTGCCAGCCCAGTTCTGACTTGGGTCCAGCGATGCCAGGTGCGAGGTGAAGTCTGACATGTAGGCGCTGTTCCACGTCGTGGTGACAATGTCGTGGAGGATGCCGAAGTAGATGCGCCTGCGTGTGGGAACGCTCGCCAGTTTGTTGCATTCGCTGTTGGCGAAGATCGATGCGGTGGGGTTTCCCCCGGCAGCCCCAAAGTCCATGTCGTGTGGGAGGAACATCACGCGGTCGTCGGGGCGCGCGTAGTACATCCCGTTGTGCTGGCTGCCGGATCCGGCGTTGTCTCCCGCCCCGCTGAGGACGGCGTAGGCCATACCGCGGAACCAACTGTCGACATCAACGATATCCTCGAGTCCGGCGTCGAAGGAGTCTCCCGATTTGCTGAAGTGTTTATTGTAGGCCATGATCGGCGCGAAATGGTCGGCCTCGCGATTGTTCTTGTTGAGGAAGAACCAGCGATAGAGTTCCTGATCATCGCCGAGGTTGGAGACACGCGCGCCGGTCACGTTGTCGGGTTGTGGCCGCTTGAAGCCGTTGGCGTCCTCGCTGGTAGGGTAGTAGATCAGTTCATACTCGTAGAGCTGACCATCACCGCCGTCTTCAAACTGCGAATCGAGGAAGACGTCACCGTAGCGCGCCATCTGCAACAGTCCTCCGCCAGTTAACGATGAGTTCGGGGCGAGCACTTTGACGAAGTCGTAGTAGCGGCTGATCACGCCGCCGGAGTTGGAGATCATGATGTCGAAGAGCAATTCCCGCTGCCCCGGCCTTTGGCTCTCGGAACGATCGATCGCCACCGAGTCAAGTGCGCCGCGGTAGAGCCCGTCCGATGGGAAGCGCACGCTGTAACCGACCCGGTTGAGGTTGGCGCGCCCACGCTGACTACTCTTCAATCGCACGCCGCAGCCGTAGTAGATGTCCCCCTCACGGTCGATGATCGTGGCGCCGAGACGGTCGTTGCTCATCACCTCGATCGCTTGGTGTTGGAAGCTGGAGTCCGCAGCAGTCATGATGATGCGAAAATTTTGCCAGCCGTTGGTGGCCGCCAGACCGTCGTTGACTTGATACATCGCACGCGAGTCCGGACCCGCTTGCGGAAATGTCTGCGTGGCTCCGAATGAGTCGGCACCCGTCAGGTAGAACTGCACGCGCGCGCCGGATGACTGCCCGGGAACCTCTCCGCGATACAATCCACTCGCGCCGCCACCCATCGCGACCGTTTGAAATGCCCCACCGTTGACCGAGTAGAACAATGTCAGGCTGGAAATGCCGTCCGGGTCGTTTGCCACGACCGAAACCGTGGTGGGTTCGCCCGCCGAGGGCACTGCCGGCGAGTGCTTCATCCCCGAATAGGTCGGCCCGATGTTTACCTCGGCACGCGAGTTAGGCGCGGACGGGGTGCCGACATCTCCCGGACGATCGATCAAATTCACGTTGGCACAGCGGTTAAAATAGAGCCGCGTGTGCAGCTGACGAGACCCCGAAATCCAGCGTGCTCGGAACGAAATTTCATATTCGGTGCCGTTGGAGATCGCCGACGAAAGCTTCGTGAAAATCTGGTTGTGCATGTGCTCGGTCGCGCCCGTGGCGACAATCCGCAGTACCTTGTTTCCCGGGCTGTCGGGATCATCGATGATCTCCCCGTGTCGATGGTTGCCGACGAGTTTCCAGGCGGCGGCATTGTTAAAGGTGGTGTCGCTCAGCTTTTGCACTGCACTGCCGTCGGGGTTTTCGATCACGCTGATGTCGTCGATCAGCATCTCGCCATCGGAAAGCAGCCCCATGTTGAACTCGCGCCATTGGTTGTCCGGACCACGGCTACTGGTTGCGGTCTCACGGTAAGTGTAGGTTTTCCACGCCGTCCGCCCGGATTCGTCGCTCGCTGCCCACGCGCCCGCATCGCGGTTGTCGGCATTCAAATCGCGCAACTCCAAAGTCGAGCCACCGCCGTCTGCAGCCCCAGGCCAGCGCCCTCCGTCGAAGTATCTGACTTCGTTCACCGGGTTGCGGTTGGCATCACGCAGGAGGACATATTCGCTGGTTCGTGACAGCGAACCGGAGAACTCACCGAGGAGACGGGCCCCTGGAAAAGCAGCGGTGAACAGAGCCGAATCACGCGCAACGCAAGCGTGTTCCCCGGATGCCAGGATCGTGCCTGCCGGGAAATCGAATGAGATCCCATTGTCGAAGTCCCAGCCGCCCAGGTTGATCGTGCTTGCTCCGCGGTTGGCGATTTCGACCCACTGGTTGTCCGAGTTGCGGAACGGGAGCGCCGGGATGCCGGGGGAAGTCTGCACGCGTGCAGCGAGCCCAACCCCGAATACCATGTCGCTGCTCCCCGTACTGCTCTGATGCACCTCTACCGAGAGCCGGTTCACCCCGGACATGAGACTCGATATCGGAACCTCCAGGCTGTCGATCACCGCATTGCCAACGCTTGGGCTCGCAAGCGTCTCCGGGTTGAGCGCACCCGAAGACAGGTTGAATTCGCCAACGCGCACGCCGTTGATGTAGAACGCGGCTCCATCGTCGATCTGGTGGGTGATCTCCAGCGACTCGGCAGTGTTAAAAACCTCCGCCGAGACCGTGAAATCGGTCTCGAAGTAGTAAGTTACCGTCGATGAACGATAACCGCTGAGCATCGTCGCAAGCGGCACCGGCAACAGGCCGTTCTCAGCTCCAATCGGTCCTGTTCCGGATTTCCAATCACCGCCGGCCGGATGCGATGCCGTGGACCAATCTGCAGACAAGTTCGCGTCGGCATCGTTGTAGCGCCAGATGTCCCCCATCGCTACCAGTGGAGTGATCTCGAATGTCGGAGGCACTCCCGGACTGCCGCCAAGACCTGGCGGGCTGTAAGCGATTTCACTGATCACGATGTCGTCATTGAACACAAAAACATTCGGCAAACCTGGCGTGGCGGTGCTCGGGTAGAGCCAGGCGCCGTTTCTATCTTCGGCACGTCCGAGTAGGCTGTCAGTCACTTGGCGAGCGTCGAGAACCGCCGTCCCGGCCGCATCAAAGAGGAAAAGTTTTTCGCCATCAGCCGGCCTGAAGCCGAGAGTCGCCTCGTCGATCAGGAGAAGGGCTCCAGGGGCAAGCTGCCCGGCCGTAAGCTGGTGCTCGCGCAAGGGATCAGCACCAGCCGAGATGATGATTCCTGCCAGCTCGATATCGGCTGGACCGGTGTTGATTAACTCTACCCAAAAGCTCGCTTCGTTCGCGGGCGGTAACTCGTTGAGTGAAAGCATTGGCCCCGCGCCCGGATCCACCCCGGCGATTTCCACATCCAGCTCGACCCCGAACACGGTGTCGCTGCTGCCGAGACCTTCCTGGTGGACTTCGATCGAAATTCGGTTGCTTCCCGAAAGCAGTGCGCCGGTCGGAAGCGTCGTATCAGCTGAAAGGTTGTCGATTTCCAGGCCGCCGAGAGCCAAGGTGCCGGCGTCGATGACCCCGGCAGGCATATTCACCCGCAACACTTCCGTTCCATTGAGATAGACGACAGCGCCGTCATCGAAACCATGCCGCAATTTGAGCGACTGTAATCCCGCCAGCTGTGCGGTGCTCAAGTCGAACTCGCGCTCATAGTGATAAGTGAACACGTAGGGCGAGTTCGAGTTCGGGTGGTTCAACACTGTCCCAAGCGAGATCGTGGTACCGCTCTCGAAGCCGATCCCGCCCGCACCGGATTTCCAATCGCCGCCAACCGGATGTACGTTCGCGGCCCAGTCCGCTCCCGGATCTGCCGGCGTATCTTTGTATCTCCAGATGTCAGCGAGGGCGATCAAACCGACGGTCGACGGCGGAGGCGGGCCATCGGTACTAGGGAAGTTGGCCGATGCGCGAGTTCCCCCGAGTTGCTCCGAATAAGTCCACCGATCCGTTCTACCGCTGGCGGTGTAAGGCTTACGCTTGGCGAGTGTTGCCCCTGATCCGTCCGCGGCGGCCGGCCATCGGGCGTCATCACCAAAGTCGAGCTCGTCCATGAGACGGTCGCTTTGGTTGTAAAGTCTCAATCGTTCACCACCGTTATCGATGCTCCCGGTGAAGGGGCCAAACTCACCCGCGCCAGGCGTCTTGGCAACCACGACGTAGCTGCCAGGATTCACCAAGGTGCCGTTTGGGAAAGTGTATCCGATCCCGTCGATTCGCCACCCCGAGATATCGGTGATGATCCCCATCTGGTTGAACAACTCGATCCACTCGCCGCTCTCATCAGATCCCGCCGGATTGTATTGTACCTCATTAAAGACAACAACACCGTCCGGTGATGCCGAGACAGGATGATTTGCCAGTCCGAGGAAGCAAAGGACGAGCGCAAAAACGAGGGGAAGATTGGGAAGAGGCATACTAGCCTTATTCAACAAAGAGGGGGAGAAATGCCAAGCATGAATCGTGCTAAATCAAGCGGCGTGTTTTTTTGGTTTTCGGTGGCGGGCTGCGCAGGCTCAAGCAAGCGGCTTGAGCAGTTCCCGGAGTGATTCGGCGTCGGGAGTTGATTTGACGGCTCCGGAGAGGAGGGAATCGGCGAGGAGTGATTTCTTTTGTTGGAGCTGGTGAATGCGGTCCTCGACGGTTCCGGCGCAGATGAGTTTGTGGACGAAGACGGGCTTGTCCTGACCGATGCGGTAGGCGCGGTCGGTGGCTTGGGCTTCTGCGGCCGGGTTCCACCACGGGTCGAAGTGGATGACGGTATCGGCGGCTGTGAGGTTAAGGCCGGTGCCGCCGGCCTTGAGAGAAATCAAGAAGATGGAGATGGATTCGTTCTGGAAGCGCTCGACGAGTTGGCCGCGGTCTTTGGATCCGCCGGTCAGTTTTAAGTACGAAACACGTCGGATCTTTAGCTCGTCTTCGATGAGGGCGAGCATGGAGGTGAATTGCGAGAAGAGAAGAACCCGGCGTCCTTCGGCGAAAAGGGTGTCGAGGAGTTCGAAGAGGTAGTCGAGCTTGGCCGAGCGCTTTGCTTTGCGAGCTTCCTCGGTCTGGAGTTTGAGGAGGGCCGGGTGACAGCAGATTTGGCGGAGCTTGAGGAGAGCATCGAGGATGGCGAATTGCGATTGCTCGAGGCCGCGGGCCTTGATGGCGTCGCGGACTTTTGTGTCCATGGTGGCGCGGACGGTTTCATAGAGATCCCGCTGGGCCGAGTTGAGGTCGACGGGGTGGACGAGGATGGTTTTGGGCGGGAGTTCGGTGGCAACCTGATCCTTGGTGCGGCGAAGGATCAAGGGCCCAAGGCGAGCGCGAAGAAAATCGCGTCGTTCTTCGTCGTCTTCTTTTTCGATAGGGTTTTGATAGTTCCGGCGGAAGCGTTCGAGAGGCCCGAGGAAGCCCGGCATGAGAAAGCGGAAGAGGGACCAGAGTTCGCCGAGGTTGTTCTCGACCGGGGTGCCGGAGAGGCAAACGCGATGGCGGCCTTTGAGTTCGCAGGCTGCTTTGCTGACTTTCGCGGAGGGGTTTTTGATGTGCTGGGCTTCGTCGAGAACGATGAGCTGGAACTCGTGTTTTTTAAGTTCGTCAACGTCGCGCTGGAGGAGTGCGAAGGAAGTGAGGACGAGATCAGCGTGGGGGATGTGGGTGAAGAGCTTCTTCCGTTGCGGTCCGTGCAGAATAATGGCACGAAGCGAAGGAGTGAATTTTTTGGCTTCTGCAAACCAATTCGGCACGACGGAGGTGGGGGCCACGATCAGGATGGGAGCCGTCTTGCCCTGAGCCCGGAGTGCCAGAATGTGGGTGAGAGTTTGAAGGGTTTTCCCGAGGCCCATGTCATCGGCGAGGATGCCATTGAGCTCGTGATCGGCGAGGAAGTCCATCCACTGGGTTCCGGTTTTTTGATAGTCGCGGAGTTCGGCTTTCAGGCCTTCGGGAGCGGTGAATTTTTCGGCTTTGATTTCCTTGGCACGCAACCTTTTCCGCAGGCCCTTGAGTTCCGCAGGCGGATCGATGGGGAGGGCTTCGTCCTCGATCAGGGCGGCGGCATCGAGTGGGTGAAGAGAGGGTGCCTTGGGGTCGGTGAGGACAGCGAGATGGTGGAGGATGGCGCGAAGTCGACCGGCGGGGACTTGCAGGGCTCCGCCGTTGGGGAGGTAGATGAGGTGAAGCTCGGCGTCCGCAAGATCTTGAAGTTGCTCGATGGTGTCGCCATCGAGAAGTCCCGTGAGGATGGGGAGAAGGTCGAGTCGTTGGCCGTCCAGATCGATGCCGACCGAGAGCTTGAACCAACCGCCGGGAGCGGGTTCGAGAGAGGCTTTTATTTCCTCGTCGGTGAGCTCGTGGACTTCATGACCAAAGTCGGCGTCGATTTGGACTTCCCAACCGGCTTCGCCAAGCATCTTGGTGGCCTTGGCCCTGAACCATGGCCAATACATCGCAGGGGTGGAGAGGTGGGGATCGGGGAACCAACATCCTTCCACCGAGAGTTCGGAGGATTGTTTTTTGGCGAGGGAAAGGAGGAAGCGGTAGGTGGGATTGGTGGCGAGGTTGGTGAGGGCGAGTTTGGTGAGTTGCTCGATGGCCCGGAACTCGGCGGCTTTGTCGCGTGGGATGGGCGATTCCCGGCCGGTCTTGATGAGGGGGAATTCGTGAGGGCCGTAGCGGACGGTGGGGCGGGCGACGAGCCAGGTGTCGCGGTTTTTGACTTTCAGAGCCTGCAGGAGGAGTTGCACCACGCGGGTGCGAGCAGGTTCTTCGGCGACCTCGAGGTGAAAGGTCGGCTTGTAGCGTGTGTTGTCCTTTTGAATTGGCTCCGGCGTTTCTTCGACGGCGGATGGAGGAGGGGAGGTGCCGCCGCCGCGCATGAGGCGGGCGAGGGTGTTGGGGCGCGAGGCGCGGAGGATGGCGGCGCCGGCATGCTGACAGAAGGAGCCGAAGTCGCAGGTGCAGGAGGTATCAAAGTCCCACCGAGATTTTGATTCCGGCCAGAGGTTGATCTCAGTATCGTGATCATCGACACGGCCGGTGAGGAGGTAACCATCATCGATTTCCTCCAAATTGAGGGCGGTGAGGAAGCGCGGCGAGGAGAGCTTTTTCCCGTGAGCGAGGATGTGCTCGTCAAAACGATGGTGCCAATCGGAGTCGGTGAAGAATGATTTCAGATCAAGAGGCACGCGCGGAGTCTAGGTGATAAGGCCAAAGGGGCAAAAAAAAACCGGCAGCACTCTTCCGGTTCGTTCTCGCTTTCCTCCAACACGTCCGGGAGTGAGGCGACCAACTCACCGGTCACCACGGATGCTGATGCGGAGACCCTCGTAGGGAGCTTTCCTACAGTGACCCTGTCTGTGGGGCAGGTATTGGTCTTAACCGGAAGTGTGAACATCACCGGGAACTAGAACTAAACTAGGGTGCCAGGCAAACAGTATTTGAGTCGTCTTGTTTTGTCTGCTAGAAATCCCTCAGATGTCTCAGCCACGGAAAAAAACAGAGTTCACCGATCTCGAGAAAGCCGATTGCAAGACGGGGAAAATGATTGGGGGAATTGCCCTGAAGGAACCCGGCTGGGGGCGCGGGAAACGACGGCGGTTTGTGTTTCCGGACCGGGATTGCTGTTATCACACGATGTCGCGTGTCGCAGGTGGGGATCTTCTCTTTGGCGATGTGGAAAAGGAGGCTTTTCGGAAGCTAATGAGGCGGCTGGAACGATTTTCGGGAGTCGAGGTCCTGACCTATGCGGTGATGGGGAACCATTTCCATCTTTTACTGCGAGTGCCGGAACGGGAAAAGTTCCTGCGCAAATTCAAAAGAGGAACCAAGGCGGAGCGGGAAGAGCGACTATTTGAGCATCTGGGATTGCTCTACTCCCGGGCCTATTTGGCTCAGTTGAAGACAGAGTTGGAGGTGATGACGGAAAAGCGACTGGACGAGCTCTATGAGAAGACGGTGCAGGGATATCTGGATCGGCTCTGCAGTCTGACTCACTTCATGAAGGAGCTGAAGGAACGTTTCAGCCGTTGGTTCAATAAGCGGCACGGAAGACGAGGAACGCTTTGGCAGGATCGATATCGGAGTGTCTTGGTGGAAAGTGGTGAGGCTCTGCGCACGATGGCGGCTTATATCGACTTGAACCCGGTTCGGGCGGGTTTGGTGGATGATCCAAAGGATTACCGATGGTGTGGCTTTGCCGAAGCCCTGGGTGGTAGTAAGCGGGCCCGACGGGGTCTCTGTGTTGTTTTGGGAATGACGGTGACGAGTTGGGAATCAACTGGTCGGGAAGCATTTCGTCGATTGATTTTGGGAATCGGGATAGAGGCGGGTGAGGAAGTCAAGAGAACCGAAAAACAACAAGGACGGAAGTATCGGCGTCGTGGCATGAAGCGGGCAGAGGTTTTGGCGGAACTTCGGGAAGGAAAAACGTTGAGCAAGGCGGATTTGTTGCGATGTCGGGTGAGGTATTTCAGCGACGGGCTGGTGTTGGGGAGTCGGGATTTTGTGGAAAAAGCTTTCTTGGAAAAGCGTGAGTGGTTTGGGAAGAAACGAAAATCAGGGGCGCGCGGTTTGCCGGTGGAAGGTGGGAGTTTGTATTCGTTGAGAGAGCTGAAGGTGCAAGCCTTGGAGTAGGAACTTCTTACTTAGACAATCAGCATGCAGTCGCCGTAGGAGTAAAAGCGGTAGCGTTCTTCGACCGCTTTGGCGTAGGCTTCCATGATGAGTTCGCGGGTGGCAAAGGCGGAGACGAGCATCATGAGGGTGCTGCAGGGGAGGTGGAAGTTCGTTTGGAGCGCGTTGATCGCTTTGAACTGGTAAGGCGGGTAGATGAAAATGTCGGTTTCGCCATGGCAGGCTGCGATTTCACGGTCGCGGGCGAGATGCTCGAGGACGCGGGTGACGGTGGTGCCAACGGCGGCGATCTTCTTGGCAGATTGCATTTTGGAGGCGGCATCCTCGCTGAGTTCGTACCGTTCGGAGTGCATGTCGTGATTGCGCGGGTCCTCGGCCTTGACGGGGCGGAAGGTGCCGACGCCGACGTGGAGGGTGAGGAAGGTGTGGTCGAGCTTTGAGAGGAGTTCGGGCGTGAAGTGGAGACCGGCGGTGGGCGCGGCAATGGCGCCTTCTTCCCTGGCATAAACGGTTTGGTAGCGATCGCGGTCGGCTTTATCCGGTTCACGTTCCATGTAATGGGGAAGGGCGAGGTGGCCGTGTTCTTCAAGGTCGGGCGGGGTGTCCCACTGGATGAGACGTTCGCCTTTGTCGTTGGTTTGTACGACGGTGCCCGTACTATTGCCAACTTGGACGGTGCGGCCGTCCCTCATTTTTTTGCCGGGACGAACGAGGCACCACCAGTGGTCGGGGTCGGGGGCGTTGGTGCGGACGAGCTCGATCTTGCCATCGTTGGAGAAGAGGCGGGCCGGGATGACCTTGGTGTCATTGAGGACGAGGAGATGGTCAGGCGGGAGGAGATCGGGAAAGTCGTTGAAGTGGTGGTGGGAAATTTCGCCGGTGGCCCGGTCAATGAGCAGCATCCGGGAGGAAGCCCGGTCGTCGAGAGGCCGGGAGGCGATGAGTTCCGGCGGGAGGTCGTAGTGGAAGTCAGTGGTGCGCATGGCTGGAGGGAGCTATAGCGAAGCCCGATGATCCTGCAAGGGCTGGAACGATTCCAGATCAGCAAAGAGATTCGGCTCTACTTTTCTTGGGGCAATTCCTTGAAGTCGATGACGGGTTTGTTTTGAGGATTTGATGGTTTTTCAAACCATTGGTCGAACTTGACCCGGTTATCGAAGAATCCCCCATTTTTCATGAAGAAGACTCCGTCACGAGTGCCACCTGCGTAGTCGAGGCGGTGGCCGCCGCGAGCAGTGGCATCGGCGGTGAAGCGGGCGCGGGTAATTTCGTGCCAGGTTCCTTCGGTGTCACAGACCCATTGATTGCCATAGCGCCCGAGGCGCTGCTTTGCTCCGAAGGAGACGGAAAAATTCTCGAGAAAGGAATGGAAGCCGGTGAGATGGGTCTTGGTGCGGGGGCGTCGGAAGCTGGCGATGAGCCGCCATTCGTCGGACTCTTTGTCGCCGAACCACGCGGTGTAGTCGGTGGTGTTGTCTTCGTTTGGCTGAACCCGGGTGAGAAAGCGGTAGGTTTTCCCGGCCTGCCACGGGTATTTGAGGAAGCTCTGTCCTCCGGATCCTTCGCCGCCGAATTTTTGGGCACTCACGTCTTTGCCTTTGCCAAGGGTGGTGACGCGATCCTTCTCGGGAACGGCTTTTGGGTTGTTGGTGCTGAATGGGCTCCAGACTGAAAACAAGACCCACCGCTCGGTCGAGCTTTTGACCTGAAAGCCGAAGTATCCTTGGCCGAATCCATTGGCCATGAAGTAGGAACCGATCGGGTCTTCCCCCTTGGGCACCGTGATTTCGCTGTAGGCCCACTCGATGGATTTGTCCTTGGGCACGGCGTATTTGAGGTGCACGGAAGGACCCCGTCGTCCCCAGTAGAACATGTTTCCTTCGTTGGATTTGACGTAGTGGAGTTTCACCTCCTTGTCTTTTGAACGGACGATTAAGTTGCTCACCTGCCCGAAGGCGTCACCGGTTTTTTTGAGGCCCGAAAGATCGACTCGCAGGTAGCCTGCGCCCGCGACTTTGACTACGCCAACCGCTCTTTCTTTCGGTTCTGCCCCGTCGATTTTGACTTCAAAAACTTGGTCCTTGATTTCGATTTTCCAGGTCGCCGGCGCGGTCGCAGTGGCATCGCCAAGCGCGACTTCGAGTGTGGTCGCGCGGTCGAGATGGAAGTAGATGGAGTAGACTTCTTCAGGCTTCGACCAAGTGAGATTTCCCTGGCGATTTGTGGCAGTTCCGGGTTCTGGCTCGGAGCGAAAGGCGTTACCGGCGAGGGGGATCGACCATTCGCCAGCGAAACCGGAGGCGATGGTGCAGAGGATGATGAGAAGGGATTTCATGATTCGGTGTTCAGAAAGAGGATGAGGATACTTAAGTGAAGACCTTTACGGGGCCGTCCGGCTGTTCGTTTCGTTATTATTGAGGCAACGAGGGAAGGAAGCCAATCTCTTGGGTGAGAGTATTGAAAGCAGGACTGCGCTGACTCAGGGCGACAAAGGTGCGGTTGATGGGGGTGCCGCTTTGTTCGGTGGCGGCGAGGAGTTTACAGGAGCCGTGTTGGAGATCGAAGTCTGGATCGTCGCAAGGGGACCAGCCGTTTGCGAGGAGGTGTTGGTAGAGTTCGTGGCGGCCTTGGCCCCCGGTATGAATGAGGGTGAGGCGGGCTCGGATGGTGGGAGCTTTGGGTTGAGTGGGCCAGGTGATGCGGGCAGATGGGCCGCCGTGGTGTTTGCGGGTCCAGTGGCGGAGGTGGGATTGGGTCCAGCTGAGAATGCGGAGGAGACTGTTTGCGAAAGGGGAATCGAAGGCCGGGGTAAGACCGCGCATGGGCTGGCGGAGGAATCTGCCAAGCGACTGGTAGGGGGCTTCTCCGGTGGGTCCGGAGTAGATGAAATCGCCCGGTTCGATGCCGAGGGCGACGCCACGGTAAACGCAGCCTTCCCAGCGTATGCCGCCTTCGGAGAAACGGTGGGGGTATTTTTTAAAGAGGAGGGCTTCGGCGCGACCATAGCCCATTTGCTGTTTGAGATACTTCCATGGGGCTGTCTCTTATACACATCTGACGCTGCCGACGATCTACTCTGTGTAGA